>WNGB01000105.1_pt1 | contig 106937 bp, 104 predicted proteins | sample 5400681 | NCBI WGS metagenome assembly WNGB01 (sample SAMN13153367, study PRJNA577476) | soil metagenome | isolation source: 115 cm soil or saprolite under grassland replicate 2 | place: USA:California | collected 2016-06-15 | reverse complement strand
GGCCGGCCGGCGGCCCGGGCCCGCAGGGGCCGCCCGGCCCGGTGGGGCCCGCCGGACCGCCCAGCGAATCCGGACTGCCGGGAGTTCCGGGCGCCGCCGGACCCCAGGGCCCGCAGGGCGACCCGGGCCCGGCCGGTCCGCAGGGCCCCCAGGGCGACGTCGGGCCGGCCGGGCCGCAAGGGACACAAGGACCGCCGGGCAACGCGGGGCCGCAGGGGCCGGCCGGGCCGGGAATCAGCGCTGTCACGGTTCAGCCGGAGGGAGCGGGCAGCGGAACCTTCGACGCCGATTCCGGGCGGTTGACGCTCACGCTCGATCCGCCGCGCCGAGCGATCGTCGCTGCCGGCCAGCACCTCGGCGACGGCCAGAGCAGCTGGACGGCGGGCGACCTGACGTTCCGCGACCTCGGCAACGGGAACGTGCTGCTCGCATTTCCCGCGTACTCGCCGGACCGCCTGTACCTCGTCCTCGGGTCGCCGCTCGTCTCCTCGACCGCCGATGTCACGCCCTTCTTCGCGGTCCTGTCTCCGAGCGACGAAACGGCGCGGGAGCTCGCGAATCAAGGCATCGTCGTTCGCGCGAGTCGCGACGGCTTCGAGGTCGAGATCAGCGACGCCGAAGTGTTGAGGGAGCTGACGGCATGAGCGCCGTCGACATCACTCCGGTCTCGCTCCTCGAGACCGTCACCGGTGACATCAGATCGGTGAACTTCTTCAACGGCCGGCTGCTCGCCGGCGAGGACCTGAGCACGGAGCAGCGATCGCAGCGGGCGGAGCGGCTGCTGTTCGGACGCGCGCTCGGCGACGGCGTTGCGTACGGCCTCGAGGTCTACGAGGACCCGGCTCGGAGCGGGCACGCACAGCCGGTGGTGACGGTCGAGCCCGGCCTCGCGATCAGCCGCGACGGCGCGGCAATCGCACTCGGGCGCCGCGTCGACGTCGCCCTGGCGACGGTCGACGTCGCCGTCGTCGACGCAGCTCCGGGTGCGGGCGTGTTCTCGGACTGCCTGACGTCGACACCGGGGACGTACACCACCGGCGCGGGCGTCTACGTCCTGACGATCGCACCCGCATCGGTCTCGCAGGGGCGTGCGCCAGTGAGCGCCCAGTCGGAAGGCGGCGCCGATTGCGCCGCGGACGCGTCGGTCGAGGGCGTCCGCTTCCGCCTTGTCGGCGTCCCGAACATGACGGCGCAGGAGCTCTCGGACTCGTTCGCACCGCGGCTGCGCAACCGAGTCGCACACCTGATGCTCGGCACGGACGACCCGGCGCGGACTCGCTTCCGGTTCGATCCGCTCGGACCCCGGCTCACGTCGTACGGGCGTCTCGACGAGATGCTCGCGGCCGGGCTCTTGACGACGGGAGAGGTCCCGCTCGCGGCGCTCGCCTGGACCGAGTCGCTCGGCATCGGGTTCGTCGACCTCTGGTCCGTGCGCCGGCGGTTGACGCGGCACGCCGAGACGGACGTCGTCCCCTCCGGGCTCGAGTCGCAGGCGGCGGTGCCGCGGCCGCCGATCGCCGGCGATCGCGCGCGGAGCGAGGCGGAGGCGCTCCGGCTCCAGTTCGAGCGGCAGCTCGAGGACATGCGTGCGCGCATCGCGCTCGAGCCGCTCGCCGCGGCGACGGTCTTCGACCATCTGCCGGCAGCGGGGCTCCTCCCGCTCGCGAGCGGGGGGTCGCGCGGCATCGACCCCGACGTCTTCTTCGGCGACCAGGGATCGGACGACGGCTCGACGATCGACGCTGCGCTCGTGCCGCCGCTCCTGCACGAGGCGCTCGCACACGAGCCGATCCGCGTCGGCGGCGGCGAGCGGATCCAGCTCTACCTGCTGTGGGAATCGGAGCTCGCGGTGCAGAACCGCCTGTCGTCGCACGCGGTGCTCGTGTTCGCGAAGCAGACCCTTCCCTATCGCGGCACCCGCCGCTACGGCTATGCGCGGTTCGGAGCGGGCCGCGTCTCCCGCTGGTGATCAAGGAGGAGTGATGATTGATTTCTCGTCGAATCTCGCGGAGCGGTTCTCGTCCATCAGCGACGTGACGCGGCTCTCGCAGACGGAGTCGCCGTTGACGCAGCTCTCGCGCGGCGACCTTTCGTCGATCATCTCGCGTCCGCCGATCGACTTCGGGCCGATCATCTCGCGACCGCCGTCGACATCGCCGCCGTCGACATCGCCGCCCACCGCGCCGCCGCTCACGCCCGGCGATGCGGGCACGTTCCTCGGCATCGTCGCGCAGACGCCGCAGCAGATCATCGCTGCTGCCGTGCACGCCGCTCGTCTCGCGTTCGAGGCGATCCCGGCGGCGGAGAACGGCGACGTGATCGATGCCTCGATCCCGAATGGATTCCGCTCGGCGTTGATCACGCTGCTCTCGCTCGCCGACGCAACCGTCCAACGGCTCGTGCAGCCGCCCCGGCCCATTCCCGTGGGGCCCCCGAGACCACTGCCGGTCGACACGGGCTTCCTCCACATCGACCCGTCGCTTCTTGCAACGGTCGCGCCGCAGCCCCCGAGCGGCCAGCCCGCTGCGACGGCATCGGCGACGCCCGCCGCCCCCGGCACCTCACCGGCGCCCGCGGCGGCGCCGTCCCAGCCCTCGCTGCCGTCGCTCGACCTCGGTGGCCGCGTCTTCGAGCCGCAGACGGTCACGCATCCGGAGACGGGGGCGACGACCACGGTGTTCGTCGAGCGTCCGGCCGAGACCACGGTCTCGGCGGCGACGCTCTCGCCGGTGTCGGGCGGCGGCTTCCACCTCTTGCCGACGCCGACGCTGTCGGGCTCGCTCGGGATCGGGTAACGCGTGGCGCTACCGGGGCCGCAGCGGCTCGACGTGCGCCGCATGCGCGTCCGCGACGGACGCGGCGACGCCGTCGCCGCGCGCCTCCGGACGGAGCGGGCGCTCGCCCGGCTCGACCTGCGGCCGCGCGCGCTACCGCCGGCCGCGATCCTCCTCGTCCGGTCGCTTCGCGCGCGCTTCGCCGATGCGCCCGCCGAGCTCGACGCGCTTGCGCGGACAGCGGCGAGACCCGCACGCGAGGCCGTACCGGCGAATGCCGCGGCGGTCGTGTTCGCCGATCACGCCGAGCTCCTCGCGTGCCTCGCCGCCGACTGGTGCAGCGGCGTCGCGTACGGGCGGTGGTGGTGGCATCTGTTCGCGCCGCAGCTCTCCGAGTCCGGTGCGAGTGCTGCGTTCGAGGCATCGCCGGAGGCAGTGCCGAGCGCGTTCGCGGTGCTCGCGAGAGAAGGCCGCGCGATCGACTTCGTGCGACGGCTCGGCGACCCGGAGGCAGCACGGCTCGTGAGCGCCGTAGCGCGCGCGCACGGCATCGCCGCGCCCACGCCGCCACCTGCGGCGGAGCGCGGCCTCGATCGCCCCGAGCCGGCGCGGAGCCGCGCGAGCGCGCCGCCCGTCACGGACGCCACTTCCGAAGCGCCCGCTGCCGTGGCCGACGCGGTGCCGGAGGCCCACGCTCCGGCGCTGTCGCCGCAGCAGCGCGTGCTGCTCCGGCTGGCGCTGACACTCCACCGCCGACCGCGCGCGCTGCGTGCGGCGCAGCCGTTGCGTGCGCGGTCGAACGAGGCGCCCGCCGGGACTGCCGTCGCTCCGGAGCCGCCGCCGGTCGCCGTCGGGGAGACGGACTCGCGCGACACGGCTCGACCGGAGCGACCGCGCCACATGCCGATCGCCGCGCGGTCGGATCAACCGCAGCCCGTCGCGCCTGCGTCCCCGTCGCATCCGCCTGCCCGGGCCGATCAGGGCACGGCCGAGACGGCCGGCCGCGTTGCCTCGGCCGCGCCGCCTCCGGCAGACCCGCGCCCGCTCCCCGCCGGTTCCGCTGCCCGCTCGACCGACGCGCCGGAGGGCTCGCCGCAGACGCCGCCCGCCGCCGACGAGCCGCCGGCCGCGGCGACGCCTGCTCCCGCCGCGGGCGGGGCCGAGGCCGTCTACACGCCGTACGAGTGGGCAGAGCCGGTCGAGACCGCGCTCGGCGGGCTCCTGTTCGTGATCGGCGTCGCGCAGCGCCTCGGTCTCTACGCCGACTTCGCCGAGCCGGCGGCGCCCGGCCTGGCGCTCGATCCCTGGCGGTTCGTCGCCGGCGTCGGCACACGCCTCGTCGACATGGATGTCCACGCAGACGATCCGGTCTGGGCGCTCCTCGACGAACTCGCCCGGGACGACGCGTCCGCCGACGAGGCACCGCAGGAGCTCGCCACGCACGCCGCCGCAGTGCGGGCGTGGCTCGAGGAGCATGTCGACCTTCCGGTGCGCGCCGTGCTCGAGCGCCGTGCGCTCGTCCATGTCAACGAGATACGCGTCGACGCCGTGTTCTCGCTCGTCGACCACCCGATCGAGCTCCGGCTCGCAGGTCTCGACCTCGATCCAGGGTGGATTCCCGCGGCGGGCCGCGCCCTCTACTTCCACTTCGAGTGACCGCCGTGCGGAATCCGTTCACCGAGCTCGCGCACACCCCCGAGTCGCACTTCACGCTGAGCTTCTACGGCGCCGTCCTGCACCTGCGCGAGCGGCTCCCCGATCTCGGGCGCGACGCCTTCCCGTTCCTCGCCGGTTACGACGAGGAGCTCGTTGCCGGCGGAGCGACGGACGCCGCCGGCTGGGCCGCGGGGCTCGAAGCGTGGGAGGGGCGCTCGCCCACCGAGCTCCCGCTCCGCCGGCTCGGGATCTCGCCGCTCGAGCTCACGCTCTTCTTCACCGCCGGCCTGGCCGAAGAGGACGCACGGTTCGGCGGCGTCTGGGAGGTCGTGCAGGGCGCGCGCGGCGCGCACCGGCCGACGCTCGGGCTGCTGACGGGCTGGTGGTCGCCGCCTGAGCGGCGCGCGGAGGTCCGGGCCGCGCTCCGGCGGTTGCTCGACGCGGGACTGCTCGAGGGCGCGAACCCGGACGCTCCCCGGCCGGAGTGGACGCTGCAGCCGCCGTCGCTCGTCTGGGACGCCGCACACGGCGACCTCGCCGGCACGGTCGCGCCCTGGGCCGTCCATCGGCGGGCCGACGAGCTTCCGCCGGCCGACGAACTGATCGTGTCCGTGGAGACGGCGCGGGCGCTCGCGACCGTGCCGGCGCTGCTCGACGCCGGCCGCGCCCGTGCGCTCGTCGTGCGCGGCCCCGCCGCGAGCGGCAGGCGCACGCTCGTCGGGGCGGTCGCGCGCGCGACGGGGCGCGGCCTGCTCGAGGTGACCGGCCTCGATCTGCCGGACGATCCGCGCTGGCGGTTCGTCGGTCCGCTCGCAACGCTCCTCCATGCGTTGCCGGTTACGGCGGTCGAGCTCGCGCCCGGTGAGAGCGTGCAGCTCCCGCGACTCGGATCATGCGCGCCGCCGTTCACGCTCGCGCTCGGCCGCGCCGGCGGAGTCGACGGCCACGGCGCCGAGACGGCGGCGACGCTGTCGCTCGAGCTGCCCGACGCGGCGGCCCGCGAGCGGCACTGGGCGGCCGAGCTCGGCGACTGCGTCCTCACAGCGGCGCTCGCCGCGCGCTACCGGATGACCGGCGGGAACATCCGCCGCGTCGCCCAGCTCGCCCGTGCGCAGGCGTCGCTCGCCGACCGCGACGTGGTGACCGTCGGCGACGTCCGAGCTGCGCACCGTGCGTTGCACAGTCGAGCGCTCGACACGCTCGCCGACCGGGTGGAGGTGGCCGGCAGCTGGGACGACTTCGCCGCCTGCGACGAGACGATGCGCGAGCTGCTGCTGCTGGAAGCGCGCTGCCGCCATCGCGAGCGCCTACAGGAGCCGGCGCGCGGCAGCGGCGGCGCCGGCGTCCGCGCGCTCTTCAGCGGTCCGAGCGGGACCGGCAAGACGCTGGCGGCACGCCTGCTCGCGTCGACGCTCGGCCTCGACCTCTACCGCCTCGACCTCTCCACCGTCGTCAACAAGTACCTCGGCGAGACGGAGAAGAATCTGAGCCGCGTGTTTGCGCGCGCCGAGGAGCTCGGCGTCGTCCTGCTGCTCGACGAGGGCGACGCGCTCCTGACCAGGCGCACCGACGTGCACACGTCGAACGACCGGTACGCGAACCTCGAGACGAACTACCTGTTGCAGCGGCTCGAGTCCTTCGAGGGAATCCTGATCGTGACCACGAACGCCGGTGATCGGATCGACGACGCGTTCGAGCGCCGGATGGACGTCGTCGTCGAGTTCCGCCTGCCGGACGCTTCTGAGCGCTGGACCGTGTGGGAGCTGCATCTCCCGCCGCAGCATGCGGTCGAGCCGGTCGCGCTCCAGCACATCGCCGGGCGGTGCGCGCTGACGGGTGGCCAGATCCGCAACGCCGTTCTCCACGCGACGCTGCTCGCGCTCGAGGACGGTCGCACGCTCGAGCGCGCGCATGTCGAGGACGCGGTGCGGCGCGAGTACCGGAAGGCGGGAGAGGTGTGCCCGCTCCGGTGACGCCTGCGCAAGAGTCCGAGCGCGCCCCCGCGCCGGAGGGGCCGCGCGCACGCGGCCGTGGAGGCGGCGCCGCCGCGCCCGCACCGGCGCATGCCGGGCCGCCGCCGCTTCGGCTCGTGCCGCCGGGGGGCGCTCCGGTCGTCCCCGGCAGCTTCGGGCGGCCGCTGCCGTCGCCGATCGCGGACGCGGTCGAGCGCGGGCTCGGCGTCGACGTCTCCGCCGTCCGCGTCCACGACGACGAGCGCGCGAACCGCGCCGCAGCGAAGCGCCGCGTCCGCGCGTTCGCATACGGCACCGACGTCTACCTCGGCAGCGGCGAACGGCCGACCGACGTCGGTCTGATCGCGCACGAGGTCGCGCACGCCGTGCAACAGACCGGACGACCGGCGCTGCAGCTCTTCACCGGCGCACCGGCGGCGGACCCACTGGAGCGCGAGGCGCAGGCGGCGGGCGCGGCCGTGGCGCGCGGCCAATCCGTCACGGTCACCGGACGAACCGCACCGCGCGAGCAGGGCGGCCTCCTCTCGTGGATCAAGGAGGGGCTCGAGGACATCGCGGAGTGGGTCGAGGACAAGTTCTGGGACCTGCTCGAGGAGGTCGTGCCGAGCCTCGTGCCGATCCTGCGCAAAGGCGTCTTCACGTGGCTGAAGGAGAAGGTCGGCGCGGCGCTCGAGGCGGTCGTCCACACGCTGATGGCGCCGGTGCGCGCCGTGGGCGGATTCATCTCGAGCGTCACAGAGCACTTCCGGAACCTCCTCGACTGGATCCGCGAAGCAGTCGGGAAGCTTGCGAAGGGCGACTGCAGCGCGATCTCGGAAGCCGCCGGAAAGATCAAGGACGTCGTCGAAGGCATCGCCTCGCCGGTCGTAGACAAGGTGAAGGACGTTGCGAAGCGGATCGCGGACTTCTTCGGCGGGCTCTGGGACCGCTACGGCAAGAAGGCGTGGGAGTGGCTGAAGAGCATCGGCGGCGCAGCCTGGGACGCGATCAAGTGGTTCGCCGAGAAGCTCTGGGATCTGACGAAGCCGATCCGCGACCTCGCCGGCCGCGCGTGGCGGTGGTTGAAGGAAAAGATCATGGGTTCCTCCGAGGGGCCGGAGGGCTCGGGCGGTCTGCTCGCGTGGGTGCAGGAGAAGGCCGAGGCCGCCTGGGACTGGATCAAGGAGAAGCTCGAGCCGATCAAGAAGCCGCTGATGGTCGTCGGCGCCGTGATCGTTGCGCTGTCACCCGCGGGTCCGATCATCGCGATCGGCGCCGCGGTCGGCGGCCTCATCTACGGCGCGCGCTGGATCGCCGCCCACCTCCGCGACCGCGGCTCGGTCGTCCGCGAGCGCGGCGTCCTCCGTGGCGTGATCATCCCCGGGATCATGCGCGCGGTGAGCGCGGTCTCGTCCGCGGTCACACGCGCGGCGGGTTTCCTGACGGGCGTCCTCACCCGCGCGGTCGACGGTCTCGGCGCCGCGGTCGGAGCAATCGGCAGCTCGATCTTCCGCTTCCTCCTCGGCATCGTCCGCTGGATCCTCGAGCAGGTCGGGCGGCTCGCATCGTGGGCGCTCGAGAAGGTCACCGCCGTCGCGGAGTTCATCGCACGCGGCCTCGCCCGCCTCGCGGCGTTCCTGCAGCCGGTGCTCGACGTGATCGTGGCGATCGGCGAGGTGATTGCCGATCTCCTCAACATCGTCAAGCTCATCTTCGCGCGCGCATGGAACCTGATCCCTGCGTGCATCCGCGATCCGATCGTCGAGTTCATCCGCGATCAGATCCTGAAGCGGATCCCCGTCTTCTCGCAGCTGCTCGAGATCCCCGACATCTGGACGAAGGTGAAGGAGACGGCGCTCACGATCATCCGGCAGATCTTCCGCGACGGCGATCTCATCGGGGCGGCAATCACATTCTTCAAGGCGGTCCTGCGCATCCTGAGCATCCCGGTCGAGCTCGTGACCGGGATCTTCACGAAGGCTGCGGCGGCGCTCGGATCGATCGTGCGCAGTCCGATCCGGTTCCTGCGCAGCGTGCTGGGCGCGGCGTGGCAGGGCTTCAAGCAGTTCTTCGGGAAAATTCTCACGTACCTGCTCGGCGGGGTCCTCGACTGGCTGACGGGCGAGCTCAAGGAGGCCGGCGTCGTCGTACCGAGCGAATGGAGCTTCGTCGGCGTGCTCAAGCTCGTCCTCTCCGTCCTCGGGGTCACGCTCGAGAAGATCTGGAAGCTGCTCGCCCGGAAGATCGGCGACCCGCTGGTGGAGAAGCTGAAGGAGGCGATCGGCTTCCTCACGGGCGCCTGGGAATGGGTCGGAGCCGTGATCACCGAGGGCCCGGTCGGCCTGTGGCGGAAGCTGCAGGAGCAGATCGGCCAGCTCAAGGATCTCGTGGTCGGCGCAGTCGCGGGCTACGTGTCCGAGACGGTGGTCGGCCAGGCGATTGGGCGCATCCTCACCGCGCTGAACCCGGTGGGCGCGATCGTGAACGCGATCCTCCTCGCGTACAAGGCGATCCAGACGGCCGCGCGGTACGCGCGCCAGATCCTCGAGATCGTGAACCGCGTACTCGACGCCGCGACCGACCTGGCCGCCGGCGCGGTTGCGGGCGCGGCGAACATCATCGAGTGGGCGCTCGCGCGGGTGCTCCCGATCGCGATCGGCTTCCTCGCCAACTACCTCGGCCTCGGCGGGTTCGGCCACAAGGTCGCGGAGATGGTGAAGAAGATCCAGGATCGCGTCGAGAAGGCAATCGAGTCGGTCATCGACTGGGCGATCAACGCGGGGCGCTCGCTGTTGAACGCGCTCGGGCTCGGCAAGAAGGACGAGCGCAAGCCTGGGGACGTCAAGGACCGAGCCGGCGCGCTGCTGCTCGAACGAGTCGCGGGGCACCACACCGAGGAGCAGGTCAAGGCGATCATCGCGGCGGTGCGGGATGAGCTCCGTCCGGAGGGCTTGACCGGGCTCTATCTCGAGCCCCCGAAGGAGAACGCCGACCGCCTCGTGATCGCTGAGTCGAGCCCCGGCAAGGCGGTCGCTAAAGCGAAGGCTCCGAAGGCGCCGACCGCCGGGACGGTGATGGTGGTAACGCTCACGGTGAGCGAGGACGCGCTTGCCCTGCTCGAGCGCGAGCACGGCGGCCCGCTCCGGTTCGAGCCGCGTCTGGTGCCGCAGCCCGGGGCGACGTCACGCGGCGCGTGGCCGGGTCAGCCGCTCACCGGCGCGGTCGAGAGCGCGGAAGTCGGGTTTGCCGCTCCGGGTCAGACACGCATCGCCACTCGGCTCGTCAAGCCGGCGCCCGGGACGCGGACGATCCAGACGTACAGTTACAACAGCGGCGACCCGGCGACCCTCGCGAACACGAGCCACGCCGAATACTCATTCTGGGAGTTCCTCAACTTCAGCGCGCTGCTTTCGAAGGTCGTGGATCTGAAGATCTCGATGAACTTCAGCCCGTGCACTCGCTGTGCCGAGCTGCTCGCGGGGATGAAGACCGACAAGTTCACCGCGTCGCTGACCTACGGCACCGCGTACGTGGGCCGGGACAGGAAAACCCAGATCATGAAGGACAACACGACGACGCAAGAGGACCTCGCGAAGCTTCGCGGCTGGCAGGTCGTGGGGCCGACGCCGCGCTGGACGAACGCTTCGAAGCAGGACGAGATCGCGGCGGGAATCAGCATCGACCTCCAGAACCCGTGAGCCAGCTGCACAACGTCCACGCCGTCCTGGTGCACGAGCGGCGCGACGCCGTCCTCGACCTCGTGGGCAACCTTCGCTTCCTCGACCCGGAGTCGACGATCCTGCTCTACGACGGCGGCCGCGACCCGTCGCTCCTCGACGCGGGCCTCATCGCAGCCGCCGGCGGCGACCCGCTCGTCCACCCGCGGCCGCGGCCGCTCGCGTGGGGACGGCTGCACGACTTCGCGCTCGACTGCATGCGGTTCGCCCTCGACACGCTGTCGTTCGACACGCTCACGATCGTCGACTCGGACCAGCTCGCTGCGCGGCCGGGCTACTCTGCGCAGCTCGCCGCGCACCTCGCCACGCGTCCGGACGTCGGCATGCTCGGCAACGCCCCCGGCGTTCAGCCGGCAGCGACGCGCATCGGCCCGCCCGCCGCCGCCCTGAAGGAGCTCGAACTCTGGCGCCCGTTCCTGCGGCGCTTTCGCGACGGTGAGGAGAAGTTCCCGCACTGGACGTTCTGGCCGTCGACCGTGTTCACCGCCGCCGCGGCGCGGGAGCTCGTCGCCGTGTTCGCAAACGACGCACAGCTGCAGGAGATCGTCCGGCGCACCGAGATCTGGGCAACCGAGGAGGTGATCCTTCCGACGCTCGTCGCGCTCCTCGGGTTCGAGGTCGCGCGCAGTCCATGCAGCTACGAGTTCGTGAAGTACAACGCGCGCTACACGCCCCGGCAGCTCGCAACGGCGCTCGCTCGCGAGGACGTGTACTGGCTGCACCCGGTGCCGAGGCGCTGCGACGATCCGCTGCGCCGTCGCGTGCGGGCACGCTTCGGCGAGTACCAGCGGGTGCAGCCCACAACGACGGCCGACGACGCGCCTGGTCTGCTGCTCACGTGGCCGATCCTGCGCGCGATGAAGCGGATCGAAGGCTGGCTCGAGGAGGAGGAGGCCGACCTGCTTGCCGCAGCCGCCGCACGTGCGCTGACGGAGCTTCCTGGTCCCCACACGCTGGTCGAGGTCGGGAGCTACTGCGGCCGGTCGACGGTCGTGCTCGGATGCGTTGCGCAGACGCTCGCACGCGATGCGCACGTCGTTGCAATCGACCCGCACGACGGAGAGGTGGGTGCGATCGACCAGGGCGTGAAGCGGATGCGGCCGACATTCGACCGGTTCCAGGCGAACATCGCCGCGGCCGGGTTGTCGGATGTCGTCGTGGCCGTCCGGCGGCGATCGGGCGATGTACCGTGGGCGCAGCCGATCGAGTTCCTCCTGATCGACGGCCTGCACGACTACTCGAACGTCGCGGGCGACTTCTGGCATTTCGAGCCTCACGTCGTTCCCGGCGGCTACGTCGCGTTCCACGACTACGCCGATTACTTCCCGGGCGTCAAGGCGCTCGTGCACGAGGTGCTCCAGACGGGTGCGTACCGCCGCGTCCACCTCGCGCGGAGCCTGATGGTGCTGCAGAGGACCGCGGCACGCGCGCCGGCCGGCGCGCGTCCGCTCGTCTCGTGCGTCTTGCCTACCTTCGACCGGCCCGGTCTCGTGGCGCAGGCTGTCGAGCTGTTCCTGCGCCAGGACTACGAGCCGCGCGAGCTGATCGTCGTCGACGACGGAACGCGCTCGGTGGCCAATCTCCTCCCGAGCGACGACCGGATTCGCCACCTTCGTCTCGACGAGCGCCGGACGATCGGCGCGAAGCGAAACGCGGGTTGCGCAGCGGCCGAGGGCGAATTGATCGCGAACTGGGACGACGACGACTGGGTCGCTCCGCGACGGCTCACGGCACAGGTCGAGGCGCTCGAGCGCGGTGCGGGCGATGTCTGCGGCCTCAACCGGATCCTCTACTACGAGCCCGCGACGGATCGTGCGTGGCGGTACGTCTATCCGTGGGATCCGCAATCGTGGGCATCCGACGGAACGCTTCTGTTCACGCGCGAGCTGTGGCACCGCAACCCGTTCCCGGACGCGAGCACCGCCATCGACCTGCGCTTCCTCCGCGCCGGTCGTTTCCGCCGGCTCGTCCCGCTCGAGGACGAGACGGTGTATGTCGGCATGATCCACAGCGGGAACACGAGCCGAAAGCACACGCGGCAGTCCGTGTGGCACCCCGTCCCGGCAGAGCAGATCCACGTGCTGCTCGGGGACGACCTCACTGTGTACGCACCGGCGGTGTCGCCCGCCCGCGCCGCACGGTAGCGCCTGCGGCTGACTATCCCGTCAGCCTGATCGTGCGAGCGCCGAGGTCCGGCTGGCCGCTACCCGGTGTCGAGGCAAGCCCGCTCCAGACGACCTCGGTGAAGTGTCCTGAGATATAGCCGTCGTTGCCCTGGACGCCGTATCCGGTCAAGGTGAAGCCGACCCAGCCGATCACGTGGTACATGGCGTTCGCGCCCCCGCTGTTCAGGACGTCGAAGACCGGGAAGAGGAGCGTCGAGTTGTTGGCGACGCGTTGGGCGAGCGCGTTCTGGATCTCCACTGCGTCGAATTTCGCACCGGTGTTCGAGAAATACTCGCCGAGGTCGAGATCTTCGTTGTACCCGTTGGTAATCCAATCGGCGAGGGTGTTCTGGCCGCCGTTGCCGCCGTGGGCCCCGTCGAGGTTGAGCAGTGCGAACGCGCCGGGGGCTCCCGTCTTCCCGAGCGGTAGCGTCGTGTCTTGCATGAAGCACGGACAGGCTGTCCCGTTGACCATTCCGCTGAGGTACGGGTGCTGGATGTTCACGGCGATCGGCGCCACGTACCGTGCCGAACCGATCAGGTTGGCGACCGCCGTGGCACGGGCGCGAACGGTCACGCTCTGAATGCCGAACGTCTTCGCAAAGAAGCCCTGCGACTGATTGTTCGCCGTGACCTCGATCGTGTCGTTCGGGTTCGTCGTCGTCCCGATCGTGATCGACTGGCCTGCGACCTGTCCCCCGTTCTTCGAGGCGTACTCGCCCGCGAGGGACGTCGCGGTGTCCGTGTCGTAGGGCAGGGCCTGCGCGCCGGCCAGCGCGGCTGCGTCGACCCGCGCCTGGAGCGCCCGCTGAGACCGGGACCACGCGCCGAGATCAACAGCCAGTGCGGCCATGCCCAGAAGCGCAACGAGGAACACGGCCGTGATCACGACCGCCTGGCCTCGCTCATCGCGAAGTCGAGCGGCTGTTCCTGGTGAGACGACGCGTGCGGCCATGAGGGACTCCCTGTCGAAGACTGATCACCGGCTGGGCCGCGCCGCCGGCTTCCTCGCCTCTCATGGTCGGTCGGGATGCGTGGGACTGCAATCCCTCAGAGGAGCCATCAGGTGCCTGGGCGCCGATCAGGCACCGAAGGGCCGCTCAACAGCACTCGCAGCTCTTGCCCTGCCAGCTTCGCCGTCCCTCGCCGGCGGCGACGGCGGCGATCACGAGAGCTGCGGCGGGATCGGCCCACCACCACCCGACCAGCGCGTTGAGGAGCAGGCCGGCCAGCAGTGCAACCGACAGATACGCACAGATCATGTTCTGCCCCGCTTCGCTGACTGTCGCCGACGAGTCGAGTTGCAGTCCGACGCTGCGCTTCGCGCGCGCGAGCAGCGGCATCGTCGGAGCGGTGAAGGCGGCCAGCCCGATTCCTACCCAGGACGTCCCAGGATGATGTCCCTCGATCAACGTTCGCACCGACTCGACAGAGACGTAGACAGCTAGGACCGCGTAGCTCCCCGCGACGAGCTGTTGGGCGCGCCGCTCAGCCGTCGCGGAGTGAAGCCGCGACCCGGTGAACAGCCAAACGATCACGAACCCGGCCAGGCCCTCGATCAACGAATCGGCCCCGAAGCCGATCAGGGCGATCGATCCCGCAGCGATGCCGGCGCCCAGCGCGATCCCGAACTCGACCACGTGCCACGCGTTGCCGCCCCACGCGAGCAGGCGCGCGCGCCGCTGCAGCCGCTCCCGCTCGCCCGGCGGGGGCGCGGGGCGCTGTACGGCTTTCAGCTCGAGCGTTGCCACGAAGGCAGCGTAACCAGGGTCGCCGGCGAATCAAGGCCCGCCGAACGTGAGCCGCGCGTGAGCGACATGCCCTACGGTCTGCCGCATGAGCTTCCACAGCACCGCCTTCGGCGCCGCCGGCGCCGCCCTCGTCGCGGCAGCGCTCACGCTCGCCCCCCTCGCCGGCGCGCATGGCAGCCGCACGACCGGTGAATGCGGCCTTCCGGATTCCATTCCGATGTGGATCGACTACGGCGAGCCGTCGGTCAGGCCGGACGTCCGCGCCGTGCTCTCGAAGCCCGGCGTCGTCGTCGCGTCGAGCGGCACGATCGTCCCGGCGGCGTTCCGCAATGCAGGCGCGGCGACGACACATTTCGAGTTGCATCTCGCAAACATCACCGGCGATCCCGCTGCCCCGGCGGACCCCGCGACGGTCATCCCGGAGACGGACGCGCTCTACGACCGCGCGGTCAAGTCCACGGCCTGCGCGACTCCGTGGATCGCCCTCAACGAGCTCCAAGGTGCGCAGCTCGCGCCGCCGTGGAGCGCGACGAACACGACGTATCGCGCGAACGTCCTCACAGTCCTGCAGCGGCTGGCAGCGCGCGGCGCGCATCCGGCGCTGCTCGTGCACGGCAACCCGACGGTCGAGGGCGACGCGGGCGTGTGGTGGCAAACAGCATCGCAGAGCGCCAGCCTCGTCTACGAGGCGTATTACGACGCGGCGAAAATCTTCCCCCTCGGGCCGGTGATCGCGAACCGGCGGATGCGTCTCGGACTGCGCTTCACCAGCGTGCTGTTCGAAAGCGCCGGCGTTCCGCGATCGAGGCTCGGCTTCATGCTCGGCTTCCACTCCGGGCTGACGCCCGGCATCGGCGGTCGCCAGGGGCTCGCGCCGGCGGAGGCGTGGCTGCGCGTTGTGAAGTGGGAAGCGCTCGCCGCTCGCCAGGTCGCGGCCGAGTTGCAGATCCCGACCCTCTGGTCCTGGGGCTGGGGCACGTTCGGGGCGGACAGCGCCGACCCCGACAAGCCCACTGCGGCATGCACGTGGCTGTGGGCCCGCGACGCGAGGCTCTGCGACGCGCCCTCCATGGCGGGCCCAGGCTTCGCCCCGTCGCTCGTCGAAGGGCAGATCGTCCTGCCCAAGGGGGCGGCGTGCAGCTTCGCCGACGGGCGCGTATGGACGCGCTCGGTCGCCGCGCTCTCACGGCTGACGAGGGACCGGCAGGCCGCGCTCACGGCGCAGTTCGCGCGCGCCGCCCTGTTCAACCTGGCGCCGATCACGCAGAAGGCGGTGCTCGACGTGGAGCGCACCGCCATCGCGAGCGCGTTCAAGGGGAGCCGCAAGGCCTACCTCCGCGCACTGGCTCGACGGGGCGCCGATCTCGAAGTCGCCCGCGGTGCGATCGCCGACGAGCTTCGCCGGCGCGCGATCGCGAGGCAGCTCGAGCCCGCGCAAACGCTCCTCGACGCCATAGGGACGCGCGAGTCGGCCGAGGTCGACACCGCCATCTGCTTGCACGACGAGCTGCCGGGGAACGGCGAGCCGCTGGCACGCAGCAACGCCCGCGACGTCGGCACGATCCCGCTCCTGTCGTGGCTCCCCTTCCTGTTCCGCGACAAGACGGCGCCGGCGACCCCCGCTGCACCCGCGGCGACGCGCACGGCGCAGACCGTCACGCTGACGTGGACGAGCGGACGCGAGACGGACCTTGCAGGCTACGACGTCTTCCGGACCGTTCCCGGTGGCACGCCACAGAAGGTGAACATCGTCGGGCTCGTCGGCCGAACGACGCTCATCGACGCGCCGTCACCCGCCGGCTCGACGTACTCGATTCAAGCGGTCGACACGTCCGGCAACCGCAGCGAGCTCACGCCGGTCGTCGGCTCTTGATCAGTCGACGAGGTACGCGCACGGCAACTCGCCGGGCAGCGTGCCCGCCGAGATGCGCACGACGACGTGCTCGCCGACCTTCGTGCCCGGCCTCGGCGGCGGTCCGTCCCGTTCGACGAGCTCGTAGCCGTCGGTGCCCTGAAAGAAGAGGAGATGCTTCTCGGCGGCGGCCCAGCGGAAGGCCAGTGCCTCGCGCACGTGCTCGAGCGCCTCACCCCGGTCGGCCAGCTCGGCTTCGAGCGACGCGAGCCGTGCCTCGAGCTCGCCGCGCGCGGCTTCGGACGCGAGCGCCGACGCGCGAAGCTCCTCGGTCGCCGCGACCTGGGCCTCGAGCCGGGCAGCCTCCTCGGTTGCGCGCAGGAGACGCTCCTCCAGCTCGGTCCGCGCCGACTGGGCCGCGTGCAATTGCTCGGCCGTCTCCACAAGCCGCCGTTCCAGGTCGGCGGATGCCGACGCCGACGCGCGAATCTCCTCGGCCGCCGCCACCTCCGCCTCGAGAGCCGACGCGCGCTCGGTGACCTGGGCGAGCCGCTCCTCGAGCTCGGCGCGTACCGAGTCGGGTGACTCGCCCGACACGTGAAGCTCCTCGGCGGCCTTCAGCTGGGCGCGGAGAGACTCGGCGCGCTCGACTTCCTGCGCAAGCTCGAGCTGGAGCTCGCCACGCGCCGTCTCGCAAGCAGTCGCGGCTGCACGCAGCGCTTCGACCTCTCCCTCGAGCGACACCGCGTGCTGCGTCGTCTGGGCAAGCCGCTCCTCGAGCTCGGAGTACGCGTTCTGCCAGCCGACGGCGCCCGCGGTCAATTCGGTGATCTCGGTGTCCCGCGCGGCAACGGTGCTCTCGAGCGACGACACGCGCTGTGCCTCCGTCGCCAGCCGCTGCTCGAGCTCGGCGCGCGCCTCGGCGAGGCGCTCGTTCGCACCGGCGAGCCGCTCCGTCTCCTGGGATGCCAGCTCGAGCTCCGAGCGAACCGCCTCACGGTCGACCTCGGCGGCACGCGGGCTGGGCTCCGAAGCGACCGTCAGCGTGCGCCGAAAGGACGTAGAGGTCTTGGCCGACGCGACTGCGCGAGGTGGGCTCACCGGGGGCTCGCTCAAGCTGAGCGGTGAGGTCTGCCCGGCGCCGAAGCCCGTAGCGAAGCCGTACTCCGTCTTGAGGACGCCACCATGCTGCGTCGCAAGAGCCTGCGCAACGGACGCCGGCGAGGCGAATCCGCGCGCCACGACGATCGAGCCGAGCGGCTGCCCGGAGGACTTCTGCTCGTCGAGTGCTACCGCCAGCTGCTCGGTCGTGATCAGCCCACGCTCGATGAGGAGCGTGCCGAGAGGCGATTGTGGCGGCCGCCCGCCGCCGTTGTCAGCGACTGCCGACACGATTGCCGCCTGCCTCGACGCTTGAGTGCTTCCTCATGTGGGTCCTTCGCCGCAGTTGCCGCTATAGGAACGAAGCATCGGCTGGGAAACGGGTGGGGGCCATACCTCAGAAGGGGCACGTGTGCCGCGGCAGCCGGTAAGACTTAGGCCGTGGCGAAGGCGATCGGGATCCTCACCGGCGGCGGCGACTGCCCGGGGCTGAACGCGGTCATCCGTGCCGTGGTGCGTGCCACGGACGCGGAGGGCTGGGATACGGTCGCCGCGCTCGAGGGCTGGCGCGGCCTCGTCGACGGACGCTTCCGCGACCTCGGGCCCCAGGCGGTGTCGGGCATCCTGCCCCGTGGCGGGACGATCATCGGGACGAGCCGGACGAATCCGTTCAAGCTCGAAGGCGGCGTCGAGAAGGTCCTCCAGAACTTCCACGATCGTGAACTGCACGCGCTCGTGGCGATCGGCGGCGAGGACACACTCGGCGTCGCCGCGAGGCTCTTCCGCGAGCATGACTTCCCGGTCGTCGGCGTACCGAAGACGATCGACAACGACCTCTCCGGCACCGACTACACGTTCGGCTTCGACACGGCGGTCACCGTCGCGACCGAGGCGATCGACCGTCTGCACACGACGGCCGAGTCGCACAACCGCGTCATGGTCGTCGAGGTGATGGGCAGGCACGCCGGCTGGATTGCGGTGATGAGCGGCATCGCCGGCGGCGCCGACGTGATCCTCATCCCCGAGCAGCCGCTCGACTACGACGAAGTGGCCGATGGCATCCGCAAACGGCACGCCCGCGGCAAGAACTTCTCGATCGTCGTCGTGAGCGAGGGCTGCGAGCTGCCCGGCATCGAGGACACCGGCGAGGTCGACGCGTTTGGGCACGTCACGCTCTCCCACCGCGGCGTCGGCGAGGTGCTCGGCCGCGAGATCGAGGAGCGCACCGGCTTCGAGACGCGCGTCACCGTCCTCGGCCATGTGCAGCGAGGCGGCTCCCCCACCCCCCGCGACCGCGTCCTTGCGACGCGCTACGGCCTGAAAGCCGCAGAGCTCGCGTACACGGGGCAGTTCGGACAGATGGCGGCGCTTCGCGGCGACGACATCGTCGCTGTCTCGCTCCAGGAGGCGACGGCCGAGCTGAAGACCGTGCCGCCCGAGTGGTACGCGGTCGCACAGGCGTTCTTCGGCTAGTGCGTTAGTTGCGGTACAAGCTCGCCGCAATCGACCTCGACGGCACGCTCCTCCGCCGCGACGGCTCACTGTCCGAGCGCACTCGGGCGGCGCTGCAGGCGACGCCGCTCGAGATCGTGCTCGTCAGCGCCCGCGGGCCGCGCGGCGTGCGCGAGGTGGTCGACGCCGCAGGACTTGCAGGCACGGCGATCGCGAGCAACGGCGGTATGGTTCTCGATCTTCGGGAGCAGTCTGTCCGGCGCATCCGCGCCATCGAGACCGAGGTCGCCGTCCGGCTCGTCGAGACGCTACGCGAGCGTCTTCCCGGCATTCTCTTCGGTGTCGAGCGCGAGTCGTTCGCGCACGAGCAAGGCTTCAGTGCGTGGAACTGGACGCCCCCGCCTGACACGCGCATCGGCGACGCACTCGAGCTGCTCGACGAACCGCCGACGAAGCTCATCCTCCGCCACCACGGGCACGAGCTCGAGGTGATCGCTGCGGCCGCGCGCGAAGTACTGGGCGACGAGGCTTGCGTCTACATCTCGGGCGAATGGGTCGTCGAGGTGTCGGCCGCCGGCGTGAACAAGGCCGCGGCGCTCGCCGAGGTGTGCGAGGAGCTCGCGATCGAGCCACGGCACGTCGTCGCCTTCGGCGACCATCTGAACGACGTGCCGATGCTCGCGTGGGCGGGTCACGGCGTCGCCGTCGCGAACGCCCACCCTGACGTGATCGACGCAGCAGACGAGGTGACGGCGTCGAACGAGGAGGACGGGGTCGCGATCGTCCTCGAGCGGCTCAGCGCCTGACGGCGCCGCAGGTCATAGCTCGGCGAGCGGGAACGACCGGTGCCGGCGGGGCGGCACGAGGAAGTTCTGGCGGTGCGTCGTCTGGAGCACGGAGTTGAACCCCTGCGCACGGGAGCGCGCGCCGAGCTCGAGGTTCGTGCCGTCGGGGAAGACTCCGTCCATGGCGAGGCGGTTGCGCTCGAAGTCGTCGCCCGAGGGGTTGAAGACGACGAAGTGCACCCCTGCCGCCGGCTCGCGGCTCCACCGGTCGCGCTCGGGCTGAGAGGAGAGGGCGAACGGATTGTCGAGCGTGTTGAAATCGGCGCGTTGCGGGATCGCCGTGCCCTTCGGATAGACGGTGCCGTCCGGGCCGACGACGTCGCTCTGCAGTCTCGACGTCGTCTGGATCGGACCGCTGTGCCCGATGCGGCCGGTTCGCGTGAACTGCTGCGCCACGTCCCGGGCGGCCAATACGTCCTTCGGGCCCTGGTGCACGGTCTGCGCGCCCTGTTTCACGTCGGTGAGGCCCGGGCGGAACGCGGTCAGGACACGCTCGTCGAAGTCGAAGTTCAGGTACCACGCCTCGAGGTCCTCGGTGATGTGGGACAGGTGCATGTGCGTGCCGCCGTGGAAGTACCCGCCGCGGAGGTCGACGTAGCCGAGCGTCTCGTGATTCGCGATGTGGCGGGGTCCCAGGCCGGCCTTCTGCGTCGACGTGAAGCCGAGGAAGAGCTCGGCCCCGTCGGGGATCAGGTCGGCGCCGGCGATGCCGGCCGCGACGGCCATCCGCTTCGGCAGGCCCGGCCCGCCGTCGAAACCGCCTGCGAAGCCGCGGCGCACGCTCGTCACGCGGAAGAGCTTCAGGTCCTCGAAGAGCGCCTTGTACGCCTCGTCGATGTGCTCGCGTGTGTCGCTGCGTAACAGGACGGCCGCGTCGTTCTCCTCGAGCCGTGTCGAGTGCGGGTCGCTCGGGAAGCGGCGCGCGGGCAGGAGCGCCGGCTTGCCGGCGCGGCGATCGAACGGGAGCTGGGACTTCGCAGCCGCCGCGACCCGTTGCTCGAAGTACGGCAGCCCCCAGGCGATCGTGACGCCGAGCCCGGCCGGGTTCAACGCATACCGCGCGTCGAGGTCGGACAACGCCTGCTCGAGGTCGTGCCGCGCGGTGCTCAGATCGTCGACTGCGACCGTCGCGGTGACGACCTCGCTGTGCCGCGGTGGCACAAGCACGTCGACGCCCTCGTTCTGGATCGTGCTCAGGTCGAACACGTGCTGCTCCGGCGGCGCATTCGTCGCGGCGGCCGGCCGCTTCGGGGAGGCCGCCAGCTGGTCGACGAGCTCGTAGACGCCGGCGCCGCCGAGCGCGGCGGCGGCCGCGCCCCCGAGGAACCGGCGCCGGGTGAAACGCATCAGCCCTCCGGGCGGAGAAGCACGAGCCCCGCGAGGATCCGGTCGAGGTTCTTGACGACCTGGCGGTACGAGTACGGCTTGATCACGTGCTCGCTAACGGTGTAGAGCGAGCCGGCGTGCTTCCACGCAAGCAGGATGTGCCACTGGTCGGCGTCCTGGTTGACGCGGTACACCGTCGCCGTGATCGCGCCCGCGGTTCGCGAGCCGGAGCGGTCGGCGAAGCACGGCGTCTTCCCCCGGATCGCCTTCTTGCCCGTGAGCACAACGGTCGTGCAGGTCGGAATCTTCGTGGTGCCCGGATAGCCGCGGAAGTTGACATGCACGTCGCCCGTGCCGCCGTCGCCGTGCTCGAGGAAGCTGATCAGATAGCTCCGGTCTCGGTGCACCGAGTCGATGTCGGTGAACTGGCCACCGATCTGCGCGTCGAGCGGGTTCGGCATCCAGGTCGGGCAGAAGACGGGCGCCTGGATCTTGTTCGCGAGCGCCTGCCAACCGGCCTTCCACGCGGCCGGACAGGTGCGTGCGCCCGGCGCCGCGCCGGCCGCCGACACGAGCACCGCAAGCGCCACCGCGGCCAGGCCCGCGACCATCGTCGCCCTCATGCGGGACAGGGTACCGCGGTTTTCTGTTGCTGTTAGACCTCGGGCGGCGGCCCGCCGACGAGCGGCGAGAGGTCCCGGCTGTAGACGATCACGGCGTCGCAGCCGGCCCGCTCGAGCTCCTGAACCTCGTGCGGCGTCGTCTGCGGCAGGTCGGCGATCGCGAGCTTCCCGGCCGGGACCGCCGCGAGCAGGTCGAGCACGACCTCGAGCGGCGTCTCGTCGCGGTCGGCCTCCGCGGGCGAGAGCAGGAAGATCTCAGGGTCGACGCGGTCGAGCGCCTGCTCGAGCTCCTCCTCGTCGCGCACCTCGACCGCGAAGTCGAGACCGAGCTCGAGGGCACGCCGGTGGAGGTCCTCGAACCGGCCGTCGTCGTCGTCGAGTGCGTCGAAGACGACGAGGTAGGCGTCCGAGACGTGCGCGGCCTCGTCGACGGACACCTCGGCCCGCCAGAGGATCGGGAGCGACGTCGCCTCCCTGACCGGTGCGGGATCGCCGCGCACGACGAGTGCCTCGGCTCGCTGCGACTCGGCTGCTCGGGCGGCGTCGGGGTCCTCGACGGCCGCGATCACCGAGATCCCGTCCCCCTCCGCGATCGCGTGGCTGAATCGGCGTTCCGCCATTACCTCCGCCTTAGCCTAGCCAGTCCGCGACGAGCGCGACCGTCTCGGCCGGGGCGTCCTCGACCACGTCGTGGCCGGAATGCAGGACCTCCAGCCGGGCGTGCGGGACTGCCTCCTGGAACCGGGCCTCGCTCTCGGCATCCCGCTTGTCGTCGGCCAGGACGAGCAGCACCGGCATCGAGAGGCCCGCATGGGCCGTGCTGGGAGGCTCGACGACCACCCCGTGAATCGCCCACGCTGCGGTGCGGGCGACCGCGCGCGGGACGATCTTGCCATCGCCGCGCTCGGTCATCGCCAGGCGGTAGCGGGGCTCGAGCGATGGCCGCCACGAGCGAACGTTGTCGCGAGCCCAGGCGAGGAACGCGTCCCAGCCGTCGAACGCGAATCTCTCCTGATCTGCCTCGAACTCCGCGACGAGCTCGTCACGCGGTTTGTCCAGGGCGACGTCGACGTGCCCGCCGTCGAGCATCACGAGGCCCTCGACCCGTTGCGGTGCCCCAGCCGCGAGATGAACGCCGATCGATGCTCCCCACGACGCGCCCATGAAGACGAAGCGGTCGATCCCGTGCGCGTCTGCAAGCTCGAGGACCCGTTGCGCGAGTCGCCTTGGGCGGTAGTCGTCGGGATCGCCGAGGGTCGGCGTCTCGCCGCCGCCGGGCGGTGCGACGGCGAGCACGTGGAGGCCGAGCTCCGCGAGCAGCGGCCCGACCTCGACGAGCTGGAGCGAGCCCCAGGGATTGAGACTGGGCCAGAAGACGAGCGGGCGGCCTTCGGCCGCGCCCCACTCGCGGGTTACAAACCGATCGGATGCCAGACCGTCTTCAGCTCGAGGAAGCTCGAGATCTCCCAGGGGCTCTGCACGTCTGCCCGCCCGCGCACCACCCGCTTGACGTTGTCGGCGGCGAGGTGCTCGAGCTCCGCGGCGAGCCCGTCGGCGCCGCAGACGTCGATCGCGTTCACGTCCATGTGCGACGCGAGCCACGGCGCGATCTCCTTCCGGTAGCCGGTGAGGATGTTGACGACACCGCCCGGAACGTCGCTCGTCGCGATCGCCTCCGCCAGCTCGATCGCGGCGAGCGGATCCGTCTCGGAGGCGACGGCGACGACGGCGTTGCCGCCGACGAGCGGCGGGATCAGGCGCGTGACGAGGCCGAGCAGCGGCGGCTCGTCCGGCGCGAGCACCGCGACGACGCCCGTCGGCTCGGGAACGCTGAAGTTGAAGTATGGACCCGCGACCGGATTCGTTCCGCCGAGCACCTGCGGCAGCTTGTCCGCCCAACCCGCGTACCAGACGATCCGATCGATCGTGCGCTCGACCTCGTCGCGCCCGGTGCAGAGCTCCGCGAACTCGGCCGCGCGCGACTCCACCATCTCGGCGAGGCGGTAGAGCACCTGCCCGCGGTTGTACGCCGTCGCGGATGCCCATTTCGACTGCGCGGCGCGCGCCGCCTTCACGGCGTCGCGTGCGTCCTTGCGCGAACCGCGCGCCACGTTCTGGCCCTCCGCTTCGTAGGTGCGGCCGGACTCGCTGCGCGGGAACGCGCCGCCGATGAAGAGCTTGTACGTCTTTCGGACCGGGAGCCGGCTCATTCGTCGAACCTCAGGTAGGGCTCGAGGCCGTGCAGCCCGCCCTCGCGACCGAAGCCGGACTCCTTGTAGCCGCCGAACGGCGACGTCGGGTCGAAGCGGTTGAACGTGTTCGCCCACACGACGCCGGCGCGCAGCCGTTGTGCCATCCAGAGGATGCGCGAGCCCTTCTCGGTCCACACGCCGGCGCTCAGACCGTACGGCGTGTTGTTCGCCTTCTCGACCGCCTCCTCGGGCGTGCGGAACGTCAGCACCGAGAGCACCGGCCCGAAGATCTCCTCCTGCGCGATCCGATAGCTCTGCGCGACGTTCGTGAAGACGGTCGGCACGAACCAGTAGCCCTTCTCCGGGAGTCGGCACGGCGGCTGGTAGATCTCGGCGCCCTCGTCCTTGCCCGCCTCCACGAGCTCCACGATCCTCTCGAGTTGCATCTTGGAATTGATCGCGCCGACGTCGGTGTTCTTGTCGAGCGGGTCGCCGACGCGCAGTGTCTCGAGGCGGCGCTTCAGTTTGTCCACGAGGGGCTCGTAGATCGACTCCTGGGCGAACAGGCGCGAGCCGGCGCAGCACACGTGGCCCTGGTTGAAGTAGATCCCGTTGACGATCCCCTCGACGGCCTGATCGAGCGCACAGTCGTCGAAGACGATGTTCGCAGCCTTGCCGCCGAGCTCGAGCGTGAGCTTCTTGCCGGTGCCGGCGAGCCGGCGCTGGATCGCCTTGCCGACCTCGGTCGAGCCTGTGAACGCGATCTTGTCGACGCCGGGGTGGTCGACGATCGCAGCACCCGTGCGACCGTCGCCGGTGACGATGTTGACGACGCCGGGCGGCAGCTCCGCCTGGCGGAGCACGTCGCAGAAGAGAAGCGCGGTCAACGGCGTCGTCTCGGCGGGCTTCAGCACGACGGTGTTCCCGCACGCGAGCGCGGGCGCGATCTTCCACGCGAGCATCAGCAGCGGGAAGTTCCACGGGATGATCTGGCCGGCGACGCCGACCGGCTTCGGCCGGCGGTTCGGGAACGCGTACTCGAGCTTGTCCGCCCAGCCGGCGTAGTAGAAGAAGTGCGCCGCCGCCAGCGGGAGGTCGACGTCGCGCGACTCCTTGATCGGCTTGCCGCCGTTCAGCGACTCGAGCACCGCGAACTCGCGCGAGCGCTCCTGAAGGATGCGCGCGATGCGGAAGAGGTACTTCGCCCGCTCCGAGCCCGGCAGCGCCGACCAACCGTTCGCGAACGCATCGCGCGCGGCGACGACCGCCGCATCGACCTCCCCCTCGGTGCCCTCGCCGATGAGCGCGAGCGGCTCCTCGGTCGCGGGGGAGATCGTCTGGTATGTCTCGGCCGGCTCGATCCACTCGCCGCCGATGAAATGCCCGTAGCGCTCGCGCAGCCGCACGATGTCGCGCGACTCCGGCGCGGGCGCATACGTCCAGTCCTTGGGGACCGGCGCGCGGTCCTGTTTGCGGTCGAGGTCAGTCAACGGTGAAGTAATCCGGGCTTTGGTACACGCCCGTCTTCTCCTTCCGGAGCTGCATGAGGCAGTCGTTCAGGAGCGACGACGCGCCGATGCGATAGCGGTCGGGTGTCAGCCAGTCGGGGCCGAGCGTCTCGTGGACGAGCACCAGATGCTGGATCGCCTGCTTCGCGGCGCGCACTCCGCCCGCGGGCTTGAACCCGACGACGCGGCCGGTCTCCTCGTGCACATCGCGGATCGCCTCGAGCATGCAGAGCGCGACCGGCAGCGTGGCGGCGCTCGGAATCTTGCCGGTCGACGTCTTGATGAAGTCCGCGCCGGCGGCCATCGCGAGCAGCGAGGCGCGGCGCACGTTGTCGTAGGTGCCGAGCTCGCCGGTCTCGAGGATGACCTTCAGGTGCGCGGAGCCGACCGCTTCCTTCACCTGGACGATCTCGTCGTAGACCTTGGCGTACCGGCCGGAGAGGAATGCGCCGCGGTCGATCACCATGTCGATCTCGTCCGCGCCGAGCTCGACTGCGCGGCGCGCGTCGGCGACCTTCAGGTCGGTCGGGTACTGGCCGGACGGGAAGCCGGTGGCGACCGCGGCGACCTGGACGGTCGTTCCGCGCAGCCGCTCGACGCAGGTGGGGACGAGGTTCTCGTAGACGCAGACCGCGGCGACCGAAGGAATGTTCGCGTCCGACGGGTCGGGGCGGATCGCCTTCGAGCAGAGCGCGGCGACCTTGCCCGGGGTGTCCGAGCCCTCGAGCGTCGTCAGGTCCATGCAGCGGATCGCGAGCTCGAGCGCGAAGACCTTGGCGTCCTTCTTGATCGAGCGCTTCGCGAGCGCGGCGGCGCGCTCCTCGAGCGAGACGGCGTCGATCGAGCCGATCCGCGGCAGCCGCTGCGCGAGCGGGAGCTCGAACCCGGCCGGGAGTACAGGCGCCTGGGCCACGGCTTCAGTGTAGGGCGAGCGGAGCCTCGGAAGCCCGCGCGGAGCCCGATCAGCCGCCTGCCGGGGGGTCGTGTCCTCTCGGCCGGCACGAAGCCGTCGCGGTGCCAGGAACTGAACTCACAATGCGCGTCCGAGGATTTGGATGAGGGCGATGGTGAGGTAGGCGGTGTAGACGTGGCTGTTGGGTTCGGTGCGGATGGTGAGTCGTCGGAAGCGGCGCAGCCAGGCGTTGGTGCGTTCGACGACCCAGCGGTGGCGGGCGAGCGGGTCGCTGGTGCGGGTGACGCGTCGGCGTCCGCGGCTGCCTTGTCGTTGTGTCTGGCCGGCGGCGAGCGGGTCGCCGGGTCGGCGTCGTTTGCTGATCTGGGGGGTGATCCCGCGGGCGCGGAGTTCGTCGCGGAGCGGTTCGCTGCAGTAGCCGCGGTCGGCCCAGACCTCGCCGGGCCGGTAGCCGGCAGCGGTGAGCGCGTCGACCAGCGGCAGCAGGTGGGCGCGCTCGTTTTCGTTGCCGGGGCCGAGCCGGACCTGCAGCGGCCAACCGTGGGCGTCTACGGCAAGGTGGTACTTGCTGGACGGAAAGCCGCGGTTGACCGGGCTCGGCCCGACCAGATCGCCCCCTTTTTCGCGTCGACGATCGAGGCGTCGACGACGACCCGCGACCAGTCGAGCCGGCCCTTCTGATCGAGCTCGGAGACCAACACGCTCAGCGCCTGCGGCCAGACACCACGCTCGATCCACTCGTGCAACCGGCGCCGGCAGGTCTCGCCGCTCGGGAAGCCCAGCTCGCGCGGCAGATCGACATAGCGGAGCCCGGTATAGAGCAGATACAGGACGCCTTCCAGACAAGCACGCGCCGGGTAGCGCTTGCGGCCCGCGTTTCGCAACCGACGCGGCGGATCCAAAAGCAACGGCTCCAGCTGCTCCCAGACCGCATCGTCGACCTTCCACCACGACGGCCGCGGGCCACTCGGCGACCGCCGCTTGCCAGACCTCGGTGATCCTCTCATGCCCACCAATTCGACCCCGACCAGCGGGTCCCTGCATTACGAGTTCAGTTCCAGGCACCGCCTCGAAATGAACACCACTTCGCACCGGAAGCCTCACGGGCATTGCGTTTTCAGCACAACGGTGCGAGCAGATCACGAAGCCGTGACGGTGCCAGGCACCGCCTCAGAACCGTCAGGACTTCGGCACGGAAGCTTCGCGGGCCTCCGCCTCGTACGGGTTCTCCGCGTAGCCGACCAGGAGATACGAGAGCGGCATCCGGACCGGGCGATGCTGGAGCTGCCACACGTGGCAGAGCTCGTGGGCGACGAGCTGATCGTCGGCGAGGTGCGCTCGCGAGCGCAGGAGGATCGTCCACCAGGCGGCGTACCCGTCGAAGCGGCGGAACCACGGCAGCCGGAAGAGCCACGGCACGATCCAGATCCGGACGCCGCGCAGCGACACCGGGCGCGGGTAGAGCGGGACGCGGTCGAGCTGCTGCTTCGCACGCGCGAGCGCATGACGCTTCGCCGGATCCACGAGCCGACGCTATAGCGTCTCCTCTTCGTGAAGCGCCGCCTCCTCCGCCTGCTCGAGCGCACCGGAATGATCGGACCTGCGTTCCGCACCTACGAGCGCTTCGTCTCGCTGCGCCCGGCCAGGCCCGCCGCAGTCGAGGGCCCCCCGCTTCCGCCGCGGCGCTTGATGGTCCGGGTCGCCGGCACCGCGGACGGAGAGTGGTTCCTGCGCAGCGGGCGCGCCGCCTACGACGCGATCGCAGCGCACGCCCCCCTCTCGGAGATCGACTCGGTACTCGACTTCGGTTGCGGCTGCGGCCGGGTCACCCGCTACTGGAGCGACTTCGCCGGCTCGGTGAGCGGCAGCGACGTGAGCGCAAAAGCAGTCGACTGGTGCCGCGCGAACCTTCCCTTCGCCCGCTTCGAGGGCAACTCGCTCGCGCCTCCGCTCGTCTTCGCCGACGAGACCTTCGACCTCGTCTACGCACTGTCCGTCTTCACGCATCTCACCGAGGAGCTCCAGATCGCGTGGCGGGACGAGCTGCGACGCGTGCTCCGCTCCGGCGGGCTGCTCCTCCTCACGACCCACGGCGAGTCGTACCTCCCTCGCCTCGACACAGACGAGCGCGGCCGCTTCGAGCACGGCGAGCTCGTCGTCCGCTGGAGCGATGTACCCGGCACGAACCTGTGCAGCGCGTACCACCCCGAGCCTTATCTGCGCGACACCTTCGCGCAGGGATTCGCGTTTCTCGAGCTGGAACCCGAGGGAGCACGAGGAAACCCGACGCAGGACCTCGTCCTGCTGCGCAAGGAGTGACATTGCAGGAACAACGCGCCGAAACCTGGCTCGACCTCCAGGAGCTGCTGTTCGCAGACAGCTGGAACGAGAAGCTCGGACTCTTCCGCTCGAGCTTCGCCTATCGCGGCTCCTCCGACTCGGCGGCCGACCTGAGCAGCGGACTGCTCCGCCTCGGCGGCGACACCGAGCTCGAGCGCCAGCTGATGCGCGCGTTCCGCAAGTACGCCCGCCAGGACGCCGTCGCACACGACACCGCCTGGGACTGGCTTGCCCTCGGACAGCACCACGGGCTCCCGACCCGCCTGCTCGACTGGACGTACTCGCCGTACGTCGCATTGCACTTCGCGACGCAGAACCGGGAGAAGTACGACCTCGACGGAGCCGTCTGGTGCGTCGACTACGTCCGCGCGCACGAGCAGCTCCCCGAGGAGCTACGGGACGCACTTGCCGTCGAAGGCGCGAACCTCTTCACGACCGAGCTGCTCGCGGAGGCGGCGCCGGAGCTGCGCGACCTCGAGCAGTACGGGGACGAGTTCGCCCTTTTCGTCGAGCCGCCGTCGTTCGACGCACGCATCGTCAACCAGTACGCGCTCTTCTCCGTAATCTCACCGGCCGAGGCCCGCCTCGACGAGTGGATCGCGCGCCACACGGACCTCGCCCGGCGCGTCGTCATCCCAGCGGGACTGAAATGGGAGGTGCGCGACAAGCTCGACCAGGCGAACGTGACCGAGCGGGTCCTCTTCCCCGGCCTCGACGGGATCTCGCGCTGGCTCGCGCGCTACTACGAGCCGCGTCCGCCTCGCTAGCGCGTGAGCGTGATCTTCTTCAACCCAACGGGACGGTCGACGTCGAGTCCGCGGAGCTGCGCGAGGCGCAACCCCATCGCCTGACCCGGCACGACGGCCGTCAGCGGGCTGAGCCATTCCGGGACGCCCGGCACGAGCGGAAGCGCCGTCGCCGCGCGCTCGAGCAGCTCCTCGACGTCGGAGATGACGAACACGCGGGCGCCGCGCTCCTCGAGTGCGGGCAGCACCTCCGCGACGCTCGATTGCACCGGTCCCGTCGGCGCGACGGCGATGACGGGCCAGCCCGGCCTGATCGCCGCAACCGGGCCGTGCATCAGGTCCGCGGGCGAGTACGCCTCGACCACGAGTCCCGAGAGCTCGCGGATCTTCAGAGCGATCTCGTGCGCCGTCCCGAAGTTGACGCCGCGCGCGACGACGGTCGCACCAGCGGCGTCGGCCAGGTGGTCGAGCCGAGGCGCGGTCGCGAATGAGAGCGCGATTTGCCGCTCGAGCACGTCCGGCATCCGCTCGAGCTCGGCGCGCGCGATCGTGCCGTCAATCGCGCCGAAGAGGAGCGCGATCGCGCCGAGAGAGTTCATGTAGGTCTTCGTCGCAGCAACCGATCGCTCCTCGCCCGCCTCCAGCAGGAGCACCGCATCGGACTCCTTCGCGATCGGAGAGTCGAGACCGTTCGTGATCGAGACCGTCGGCCGCCCCTGCCGCCGAGCCTCGGCGAGCACCGAGATCACGTCGGGGGAGGCGCCGGACTGGGAGATGCCGAGCACGACCGCACCGTCGAGCCGGGGAGGCTGCTCGTAGATCGTGTAGAGCGACGGCGTTGCGAACATCACCGGCACCCGCTGCGCGCGGCCGAGAAGGTACTGGGCATACCGCGCGGCGTTGGACGAGCTTCCGCGCGATGCGATCACGATGTACCGGACGTCGTCGCGGCGGAAGGCCGCCGCCACCTCCTCCACGTGCTCTGCCTGTCGTTCGATCAGCCGTGCAAGCGCGGCGGGCTGCTCGTACAGCTCGGTCTCAAGCCACGACACGAGCGTCACCCCCGCAATGAACGCGGACGATCTCGAGCCGGTCGTCGAGGACGACGAGGTCCGCACGCCCTCCAGGCTCGAGCACGCCGAGATCGGGGCGGCCGAGGATGCGAGCAGGAACGGACGTCGCCGCTCCTATCGCCTCTTCGAACGGGATCCCGAGCGCGTGCAGGTTGCGCACCGCATCGATCATCGTCAGAACGGTGCCGGCGAGCACACCGTCCTCACGGAGCGGCACGCCGTCGGAGACCTCGATCTCGATGTCGCCGAGCTGGTAGGTGCCGCCGTTGCCCGCCGCACCCGCTGTCGCGTCGCTGACGAGGGCGACCCGGCCGCCCGCGGCCGCCCAGATCAGGCGCACGGTCTCGTCGGCGAGGTGGTGGCCGTCGACGATCATCTGCACATAGACGTCCGGCCGGGTCAGCGCGACGCCGACGACGCCGGGATCGCGTGAGCGGAACGGCCGCATCGCGTTGAAGAGGTGCGACACGGTCGAGACGCCGAGGTCGAACGCAGCGTGCGCCTGAACCGCGGTCGCGTTCGTGTGTCCGGCCGAGACGACGACCCCTCGCTCGAGCAGCCGCCTGATGAGCGCGTCCGCACCCGGAAGCTCCGGCGCGAGCGTGAACTCAGTGACGCGGCCGGCGTCGAGCAGGCGGTCGAGCAACTCGAGGTCGGGGTCGCGGCGGTGAAGGCGCGGATGCGTCCCCATCCGCTCCGGCGACAGGAACGGGCCCTCGACATGTGCGCCGATGACGCCGGGCGAGCCGCCGTTCGCCGGCATCGCACGCAGCGAGTCGAGCAGCACGCCCTCGGGCGCCGTGATGAACGTCGGCTGGTACGCCGTGACGCCTCCCTCGAGGAGCGCGGCTCCTGCGACGTCGTAATCGGCCGCCGACGCGGAGAGGAAGTCGACACCGCCGTAGCCGTTCACCTGGAGGTCGACGAAGCCCGGCACCGCGACGCAGCCGCGCGCCGTGGTCGGAAGGCCGACGTCGACGACGACGCCGTCTCCGACCTCGACGTCACCCGGCACGAGCTCGCCGCCGACCAGCGCCGCCTCGACCTCGAGCCTCATGCCAGCGCCTCTCTCACCGAGCCGCCCGCGCCGTCGAGCCGAGCGCGCGCGGTGCTCGGGTCGACTCCTGCGAGCAGCGAAACGAGGGCCACACGTGCATCGCCGCCGGCGGCGGCGAGCGCGGTGTCGACCTCGTCCTCCGTAGCGCCCGACGCGACCACGAGGTTCCGCCTCGCCCGCTCGCGCAGCTTCGCGTTGTCGGGCACGACGCTCACCATCAGGCCGGCGTACGTCCGGCCGAGCCGGATCATCGTCGCCGTGGAGATCGAGTTCAGCACGAGCTTCTGCGCCGTCCCGGCCTTGAGGCGCGTCGAGCCGGCGAGCACCTCCGGCCCGACGACGACCGCAATCTCATGCTCGGCGGCGGCACCAAGCTCGCTGTCGCGCACGCTCACGACCGCCACGGTCAGTGCACCCGCGGCGCGCGCGGCCTCGAGGGCTGCGCGCGTGTACGGCGTCGAGCCGCTCGCGCTCACCGCCACGACCGCGTCGTCGGGCCCGATCGCGAGTGCCCGGAGGTCGGCGTCGCCGCGCGCCGAGTCGTCCTCCGCGTCCTCACCGTCGGCCACGACCGCGATCACCTCGCCCGGAGGGGAGCCGAACGTCGGCCCGCACTCGAGCGCGTCGAGAGCCGCCAGGCGACCGGACGTGCCCGCGCCCGCATAGACGAGCCGTCCTCCGCGCGCGAGCCGCACCGTGATCGCGTCGATCGCCGTCGCGAGCGCCGCGCCGGCTTCCGCCACCGCGCCTGCGACGGTGGCGTCCTCGGCGTTCAGGAGCGCGACGAGCTCACGCGTCGAGAGCAGCTCGAGCTCGTCGGACCGCGCGCGCTCGGTCGGCTTCTGCGGCCGTCCCGTCAGTGCGGCGCTGACCGCTTCCCAGACGAGGGGCGAGTCGGGCGTCGCGAGCGAGGTCATGTGTCCGCAGGCTTCGTAGCCCCACGTCCAGAGATCCTCGATCCCCTCCTCGCGCGCGCCGGCGATCGCCGCCTCGAGCTCGGGGATCTCCTCCTTCGTCAGGCCGAAGCTCGGCAGCCACAGCTGCGCCCCGACGCCGTGGCGCTCGCAGGTCTCGTGCAGCAGGCGCGCGAACCGGCGCACGAACGGACCGGCCGGCTCGTTCCAGTGTTTCCAGTACGGATCAGTGGCGAAGGTCGTGAGACCCGGCAGGCACGCGACGATGTTCCAGTCGGAGATGCCGTGAGCACCCTCGGTCGCGGGCAGAAGACAGATCGTGTTCTTGCCGCCCCGCTCCGCGACGTGCGCGAAGACCTCACGCAGGAAGTCGGCGACCGACGCCTCGCGGAACAAGCGCACCTCCGGCGTGAGCTCCTCGGGGAGCGCACTGCCGAACCGTTCGGCGCAACGGTCGCAGCGGCAAGCCCACCGCTCGTCGTCCTCGACGCCGACGTGTCGAGGCACCACCCAGGCGGGCTCGTCCCAGAAGACCGAGTCGACGCCGCAGTCGAGAGCCCAGTCGGCCCACTCCTTGCAGAAGGCCCGGTACACAGCGCTGTTGAGGCACGCGGCCGCGACACGGCGGCCGTCGTCGAGCACCTGGCACTCCTCGGGGTGGAAGGCGACGAAGCGGCTCTCCGCCTCGCCCCCGAACGTACGGCCGAGGCCCCACGGGCTCGCCTGCACCGTCAGCCCTTCGGCGTGCGACGCGCTGACGATCTCGGCCATCGTCCCGCGGTAGTAGGCGAGGTCGTTCTCCGAGAACGTGTGCAGCACCCCGGAATAGCCGCGCGCGGCCAGGTCGGCCATGTCCCGTCGTACGTGCCGGACGATTCGGACGCCGAAATACGAGGTGCCGGAATGACTGGTCAATACCATTTATCCTTTCACGGCTCCGGCGGTCAGCCCGAACGCGATCCGCCGCTGCAGGAGCAGGAAGAAGATCACGACCGGGATCGCAGTCAGGGTCGAAGCCGCCATCAGGCCGCCCCAATCGACGTTGCGGCTCGTGCCCTGGAAGTAGGAGAGCCAGACGGTGACCGTCTGCTTTGCCTGGTCGTTCAGCAGGATACGAGCGAAGATGTACTCGTTCCAGCTCGTGATGAACGCGAACACCGACGTTGCCACGAGCCCCGGCGCGACGAGCGGCAGCAGGATCCGGACAAAGGCGCCGAGACGCGTGCTCCCGTCGACCATCGCCGCCTCCTCGAGGTCCTTCGGGATGCCGAGGATGAACCCGCGCAGCGTCCAGACCGAGAACGGGAGGACCGCGCTGATGTAGACGACAATCACGCCGGTGAGCGTGTCGACCTGGTGGTACCGCGCGAGCACGACGTAGAGCGGGATGATCAACCCCGCGCCCGGGAGCATCTGGATCCCGATCATCAGGACGATGAAGAGCTTCCGGCCCGTGAACCGGTACTTCGCAAGCGCGACTGCGGCGAGGAACGCCAGCACCATCGAGATGCCGACGGCAACGAGCACGATGATGAGGCTGTTCTTCACCGCGTCCCAGAAGAACGGCTTGTCGATCGCGTCCCGGAAGTGGCCGAGCGTCGGACTGCCTGCGAACCATGTCGGTGTCTGGCTGTTGATCTGATCGTCCGGCTTGAAGGCCGTCGAGATCATCCAGAAGACCGGAAAGACCATGACGACGAACAGGGCGATGCCGACGACGTTCCAGCCGGAGCGGCGGATCATTCGACGTCACCCGCCTTGACCATCTTGCGCACGTAGACGAAGCTCATCGCAGCCACGATCACGAGCATCAGCAGCGAAATCGCAGCGCCCTTGCCGTAGTCCGCCTTCTGGAACCCCTCCACGAAGAGGTAGGTCGACATCAGGTAATTGCTCGGATGAATGTGCGAGGCGTTGATCAGCAGGTACGGCTGTGTGAAGACCCCGAAGTCCCAGAGGATCGAGAGGCTCGTCAGGATCAGGAGGATCGGCATGAGGATCGGCAGCGTCACGTCGAGGAAGACGCGCCACGGCTTCGCGCCGTCGATCTCCGCCGCCTCGACAAGCTCGCCCGGCACCTGAGAGAGCGCTGCGTATAGCGTGATCGCCACGAATGGAAGCGCTCCCCAGACGATCAAGAGCGTCACGAGGGTCAGCGACGAGAACGTCGTCGCATACCAATCGTGCTGGAAGAAGTCCCCGAAGTGCAGCTCGGTGAGCACCCAGTTGACGACGCCGTTCTGGTAGTTCGTCATCCAGTACCACACCTGTACTGCGACCACCTGGGGCATCGACCAGACGAGCACGAGGCCGGCCATCACGAGGATGCGCACGAAGCCGCTCACGCGCACGAGCAGGAGGGCGATCAGCATCCCCCCGACGATCGTCAGGCCGACGTTCGCGACGGTGAAGATGACGGTCCGGAGCAGGGTGTGCCAGAAGACCTGGTCCTGCAGGATCGAACGGAAGTTATCGAGGCCGATCCACTTGCCCTTGTGCTGGATCAGCTCGAAGAGCGTGTACTGCTGGAGCGAGAGGACGACGAGCCGGTAGATCGGGTACGCGAGCAGCGCGCCCAGCACGCCGACGACCGGGGCGATCAGCAGATACGGCACCGAGCCGCGCGCCACGCGCGCCCAGGTGAGGCGACGCCGCCGAGACCACTTGGAGGTGGTCTCGGCGGCGACTGTCATTGAGGTCGGAGGCTCGTGCCGCTGATGCGGGCTACGCGCCGTTCAGCACCGACGTGATGTTGTCACTCGCAGATGCAGCTGCCTGCTTCACCGTGAGCTTGCCGGTGAGGATCTGCGCCAGCATGTTGCGGAGGATGTTCCCGTTCTCGACGTCGACCCAGTGCTTGGCGGCCGGAACGAACCAGCTCTGTGCGGCAGCCCGCTCGTTCACGCTCGTGCCGAGCAGGTTCGTCGCGTTCGGAATGTTGCCCTTCGCCTGTAGCGCCCGCTCGTTGTCGGTGCTCGTGAAGTCCTTGAGCCAGTCGGCAGCGAGCGCCTTGTTGCCGCTCGAGGCCGGGACGGCAAGGTTCGAGCCGCCGAGGAAGCCCGGCATCGGCTGGCCCTTCTTGTGGCTCGGCATCACGAACTGCGCCGTGGTGGCCTTGTACTTGTTCCCGACGCAGCAGCTGAACCAGCCGGGGCCGATGATCGACGCCGCGCCGCCCTGAGCGTACACGTCATAGGGGGCGGGATGGTTCTCGTCCGAGGTCTTGCTCGCCTTCGAGGCCGCGAGGAAGAAGTTCTTGAACGCGGTCAGCCCGGCGATCGAATGCGGCGAGTCGAGCGAGCCCCGCCACTTGCCGCCGCTCGTCTTGGCGATCTGCCCGCCGAAGTCGTAGACGAAGCTCATCGCGAAGTACCAGTCGGTGCCGGCGACGTAGACCGGTGAGAAGCCCTTCGTCGACGAGTTCTTCGCCGCGAGCTTGCGGGCCGCCGCGGTGAACTCCGCGAGGCTCGACGGGAGCTTCTTGATCCCGGCCTTCGTGTAGGCGTCGGTCCGATACGTCACGACGCGCGAGCCGGCGTAATACGGCACGCCGTAGAGACGCCCGCCGTACGTGCCCGACGCAGCGAGCCCCTTCAGCCAGTTGGCCGAGTTCGCGAACGTCGCCTTCGACGAGCTGATGTCGGCGAAGGCGCCGGCGGCCATGTACTTCACCATCTCGGTGTTCCCCATCTCGATCACGTCCGGCGAGTTGCCGCCGGCAAGCGTCGCGTCGAACTTCTGGAGATGGTCACCCCAGTTCTGGTACTGGACGTCGACCGTCCAGCCAGGATGGTCACTCGTGAACTGCTTGTTGGCGGCCGCAACGACGTCCGGCCAACCGGACTGCGCGTCCACCTGGAGCCATACGGTCAACTTGTTGGCCGCTACCCGATCGCCGCTCGCGCTCGCCGTCGCCGCGACGACCCCGAGTGCAACGGCGGCCAGTGCCGCCACGAAAACTCGCGTCCTCATCCACGTCTCCTCGAGCCGTCGACGCGCCGCTGTGGCCTGCGGGCAGGTGCGCCGATTGGTCTATACCAGTTGGCCACGGGGCGGTTATCGCACACCGAACCGGTCCTGTCAAGGGACCCGGTCAGCTTTGCGGCCGGCTGAGCTCGGTGACGATCCGGTAGCGGTCGCCTCGGTAGACGGACTGGACGAACTCGACCGTCCGGCCGTCCTGGTCGCGGCTCGTGCGCTCGAAGAGGAAGGCGGGCGATTGGAGCGGCACGCCGAGCGCCTTCGACTCCTCCTCGTTCGTGACCGTGGGCTCGATCGCCTGCGTCCCACTCGCGATCACGATCCCGTACCGGTCGCGGTAGAGCTCGTAGAAAGAGCCGCTCAGATCCTTCGCCTCGAGACCGGGCACGAGCCGTAGCGGCAGGTGCAGCGTCTCGATCGCCATCGTCTCCCCGTCCGCGAGCCGGAGGCGCTTGATCACGAGAATTGCCTCGGAAGGCGAGAGATTGAGCACGCGCCCGAGCCGCGCGCCGGCCAGCTGCGTCTCCATCGAGAGCGTCCTGCTTCCGGGCGTCATCCCGCGCCGGCGCATGTCCTCGCTGAAGGACGTCATCGTCAGCTCCTGGGAGATCTTCGGCTGCTGGACGTACGTCCCGCTGCCGCGCCTGCGGATGAGGTAGCCCTCCCGCGCGAGGTCGTCGAGCGCTGCGCGCAGCGTCAGCCGCGAGACCCCGAGATCGGCGCTCAGCTGCCGCTCGGACGGGATCGCCGTGCCGACGCCGAGCTGCTCGATCAAGTCGAGCACCTGCTGCCGCGTCGCGCTCTGCTTGGTGATGCGCTGAGTGCTCACCGCCCGACGACTATAACCACGAGCGGAAAAGTGGTCAATGCCATTGCGCCTCGCCGCCCGGTCCGGTATAGATCCATCCCAGTGGCCGAGATCGTGCTCGACGGCGTCACGAAGGCGTTCAGCGGCGGCGTGGTCGCCGTGGACGACATCTCGCTCGAGATCGAGAGCGGCGAGTTCCTCGTCCTCGTCGGCCCCTCCGGCTGCGGCAAGTCCACCCTGCTCCGGATGATCGCAGGGCTGGAGGAGGTCACGGGCGGGTCGATCTTCATCGACGCCCGCAACGTCACCGAGCTGCCGCCCCGCTCGCGCGACATCGCGATGGTCTTCCAGAACTACGCGCTGTACCCCCACATGTCGGTGCGCCAGAACCTTGGCTACGGGTTGAAGGTGCGGAAGACGGCGAAGGCCGACATCTCGCAGCGCGTCGACCAGGTGGCCGAGCTGCTCGGGCTCGACGAGCTACTCGACCGGCGGCCCGCGGCGCTCTCCGGCGGCCAGCGCCAGCGTGTCGCGATGGGCCGCGCGATCGTGCGGGAGCCGAAAGCGTTCCTGATGGACGAGCCGCTGTCGAACCTCGACGCGAAGCTCCGGGTCAGCATGCGCGCGCAGCTCGCGGCGCTCCACGGCCGACTCGGAACGACGACGATCTATGTCACCCATGACCAGGTCGAGGCGATGACGCTCGGGCATCGCGTCGCCGTGATGCGCGACGGGCGGATCCTCCAGGTCGACACGCCGCAGGCGCTCTATGCGTCGCCGAGAAATCTCTTCGTCGCCGCGTTCATCGGCTCACCTGCGATGAACCTCATCGAGGCGGATGTGCGCAACGGCACGGTTTCGTTCGGCGGCTTCGCGATTCCGCTCAGCCGCTCCGAAGTCGAGGGCCGCTTGATCGTGGGAATACGACCCGAGACGTTCGAAGACGCGGCGCTCAGCGACGCGTCGCTGCCCCAGATCGACGTCGACGTCGAGGTCGTCGAGGATCTCGGCGCCGAGGCACACGTCATCTTCAACGTCGACGCGCCGCCGGTCGACGTGAGCGAGGTTCGTGAGGCGGCGGGCGACGACGAGGTCTTGCTTCCCAACAACCGCGCCTCGTTCACGGCGCGTGTCGACGCGCAGACCTCCGCGCACGTCGGGCGGCCCCTGCGCCTGACGGTCGATCCGGCCCGCTTCCACTTCTTCGACCCGGTGACCGGACTCCGGATCGAGCATGCGGCGTCTCCCACGCTGGCTCGGGCCTAGCCTCGCGGCGCTCGTCGTCGCAACGCCCGCATCGGCCGCGCCCGCCGGTGAGGTGATCGTCGGTGCGCTCGCCGGGCCGCCGAAGCCGTCGTTCCTTGCACGAGTCCATGCAGGAGAGCTCGGCGGCGTGATCCTCGTCGGACGCTGGACCCCCGCAGAGATGAGGGCGACGACCGTGGAGTTGCACGAAGCCGGATGCGCAATCGGTCGGCCTCTTCTGCTCCTCGTCGACCAGGAGGGCGGCTGGGCGCGTCGGCTGACCTGGGCCGCGCCGCAGCATACGGCGCGCGAGCTCGGACGGCTCGGCGTGGCGCGGACACTGAGCGAGGCGCGCGCCACGGCTGCGTCACTCCGCACCGCGGGCATCGACGTCGACCTCGCTCCGGTCGCCGACACGCTGACTCCCGGCGGATTCCTCGGGAGCCGGTCGTTCGGCTCCCGGTCGTCGGCGGTCGGTCGGCTCGCCGCGGCGTTCATTCGAGGGTTGCAGGCCAGGGGCGTCGCCGCCACGGCGAAACACTTCCCCGGACTCGGCGCTTCGCACAGGAACACCGACGACTACGCGGTGAAGCTGCGCAGGTCGAAGCTCGGCCCCTTCCGGAGCGCGATCGCCGCCGGTGTCAAGCTCGTGATGGTCGCGAGCGCCTCCTATCCGCTCCTCGACCCGACCGGCACGCCGGCCCTGTTCTCGCGTCCGATCGTGACCGGCCTCCTGCGTGAGCAGCTCGGCTTCGACGGCGTCGTCGTCACCGATGCGCTCGACGCCCCGGCGCCCGCCCGAACACCGCACGCACCTGCAAGGGCGATTCAAGCCGGTGTCGACCTGCTGCTGTACACGAGCGGCTCGAGCGCGCACGCCGGCTACGTCGAGCTCGCGCGCGACAAGCCAGCGGAGCTCCAGCGCGCGATCGCGAATGTCCGAACGCTGAAGGCGTGGCTCGGCCGCCGCTGCGGCTGAGCGGACTTTTCCACAGGCAGGGGCCAGGCCCCTGCCGTTAGAGACCGAGACGCTCGAGGGTCGCCTGGTCGCGGCGCCAGCGCGGCCGCACCTTCACGACGAGATCGAGATAGATCGGCCCGCCGAGGAGCGCCTCGATCTCCGGGCGCGCACGCGTGCCGATCTCCCTCACCATCGCTCCACCCTTGCCGACGAGGATTTGCTTCTGGGAGTCCGTCTCGACGAGCAGATGGGCACGAAGCACCTTGTCGTTCAGCTCCTCGATCTCGACCGAGATCGCGTGGGGCACCTCGTCGCGCGTCAGCGCCAGCGCCTTCTCGCGGATCAGCTCACCGATCTGCATCTCCAGTGTGAGATCGGTGCGCTGCTCCACGGGGAAGTAGAGCGGCCCCTCCGGCAGGAGCGCGACGAGCTCCTCGCGCAGCTCCGCGATGCCGTCACCGGTCTTCGCGCTGACGGGATGCAGCGCGTGGAACGGCCCAAGCTGCGCGGCGGTCTGCATCTGCTGCGCGATGTGGCCGGGCTTGAGGCGGTCGACCTTGTTCAGCGCGACCACGACCGGGACACCCAGGTCGAAGACGCGCTTTGCGATGAACCGGTCGCCCGCCCCGATCCGCTCGCGCGCCGAGAGGACGAGGAGCACCGCGTCGACGTCTTCGAACGCACTGTCGACCGTGTGCTGCATCCGCTCGGTGAGGGCGTCGAGCGGCCGCTGGAAGCCCGGAAGGTCGGCGAGCACGAGCTGGTAGTCGTCCCCGTTCACGATCCCGAAGATGCGCTGCCGGGTCGTCTGCGGCTTGTCGGAGACGATCGCCACCTTGCCGCCGCAGAGGGCGTTCACGAGCGTCGACTTGCCGACGTTCGGCCGTCCTGCCACGGAGACAAAGCCCGACCTCATGCCTCCGGCAGGTCCCACGTGTCGGGCAGAAGCTGTCCTGCGGGGGCGTACTCGGCGATCGAGCCGTCCTCGCGACGGAAATAGACGCGCTCGATCCGCCACTCGTGCAGCCACTGCCGGCAGCCTCCGCACGGCGACGCCGTGATCCCGATCGCGTCGATGTCCCCGGGACGCACGCCGTCGGCCGCCGCCTTCGAGATGGCGGTGCGCTCCGCACACACGCCGAGCGGATAGGCGGCGTTCTCGACGTTCACGCCGTCCACGAGCCGCCCGTCCTTCAGCAGCAGCGTCGCACCGACGAGATAGTTCGAGTACGGCGCATACGCGTTCGCCGCCGCAGACTCGGCATGGACAACGAGCTCCTCGCCGGTCAGGCTCACGAGAGCACCTGAAAGACGACGAGCGTCACGAGCGCGCCGAGCACGCCGCCGTAGAGCACCTCGAGCGCGGAGTGCACGCCGGACTCGACCCGGGTCTGCGCGACGAGGAGTGCCATGATGAACGTCAACGACGAGATCAGAAAGCGATGGTCGTCGTTGGTGACGTAGGTCGCCGCCATCCAGCCGGCGAACGCAAGCGCCGAGTGCCCGGAAGGCAGGCCGCCGCGCAGGGGCGTGCCGCGGCCGGTCCACGCCTTCGTCGCGAGCACGATGAGGCTGACGAGCACGAGGGCGGCGAGCGTGACCTCGGCCGGCGCGTCACGGACCCGATCGAGAAAGCGGGATGTCCGGTGCGCGGCGGCGTGCGCGAACACGAGGTATCCCACCGCGATCGCGGTCACGGTCGAGATCAAGACGGCGCCGGCCGCGATGTCCTTCGCGAGCTTCGCGTTCGGGTCGAACGAGGTCGTCGACGCGTCGATCGCGCCTTCGATTGCCGAGTTGACCATCTCTGCGACGAGCACGAACGCGATCACGATCAGCAACGTGATCATTTCGAGCCGTTCGACCCCTAGTGCGGCGGCCGCGCCTATCACCGCGATCGCGATCGCGAAGTGGATGCGCAGATTTCTCTGCGTCCGCAGGACGTGGATGATCCCCTCGAGTGCGTAGTTGAAGCTGTCGAGTATGGTCGGCGCACGGCCCGGCGCCTGCGGGGGCGGCGTGCGGCGCGGCGGCGAGCTGATGCTCACCGGTGCAGCGCCTCCCGCGCCTCCATCTCGGCGCCGTGGTCATACCCGACGAGGTGCAGGACGGCGTGCACGAGCGGAGCCTGCCAGTCGTCACCGACGACCTGAGGGCAGACGACGACATCGCCCAGCTGCCGCGGCAGGCCGGCCGGGAGATCGTCGAGCGCGTCGATCGGGAACGCGAGCGCGTCCGTCGCCTCGTCGACCCCGAGGTGCTCGTGCTTCAGCGAACGACTCTCGTCGAGGCCGACGAACACCAGACCGAGCTCGCCGGCGTCAATGCCCTCTGCGGCGAGCACCTTCCGCGCCAGCTCGCGCGCACCGTCCTCGTCGACCTCGAGGCCGGAGCGGTTGTCAACCTCGATCTCGATCACCGGCGCCGGGCGGTCCCGGACTTCTCGGAGTGCCGCTTGTAGGCCTCGACGATGCGCTGCACGAGCTTGTGGCGTACCACGTCCTGGTGGCTGAAGTGCACGAACTCGATCCCGTCGATCGAGTCGAGGATGTCCTGTACCTGAATGAGGCCCGACGCCTGCTCGCGCGGCAAGTCGATCTGCGTCACGTCGCCCGTAACGACGACCTTCGAACCGAAGCCGAGGCGCGTGAGGAACATCAGCATCTGCTCGGGCGAGGTGTTCTGAGCCTCGTCGAGGATGATGAAGCTGTCGTTCAGCGTGCGCCCGCGCATGAATGCGAGCGGCGCGACCTCGATCGTCCCGCGCTCGATGTACGCGTTGAGCTTCTCCGGGTCCATCGTGTCGTAGAGCGCGTCGAACAGCGGGCGCATGTACGGGTCGACCTTCGCGAGTACGTCGCCGGGAAGGAAGCCGAGGCGCTCACCGGCTTCTACTGCGGGACGCGTGAGGATGATCCGGCCGACCTGCCGGTCGGAGAGCGCGGAGACGGCAAGCGCGATCGCGAGATACGTCTTGCCGGTGCCCGCCGGTCCGATGCCGAAGGTCACGGTGCACTTGCGGATCGCGTCGACGTAGCGTTTCTGCATGACCGTCTTCGGCGTGATCCGCTTCCCGCGGTGCGACCAGACGACGTCCTCGAAGATGTCGCGAACATCCTCCGCCTGGTCGATCGCGTTCAGGAGCGTGTCGACCGTGCCGGCGCCGATCTCCTGGCCCCCCTCGACGAGCTCGACGAGCTCCTCGAGGACCGCCTTCGCCTCGACGACCTTCGTGTCGTCGCCCTGAAGCGTCAGCCGGTTGCCGCGGAGGTTGATCGTGCAGCCGAGCCGTTCGCGAAGCGCGCCCAGGACACCGTCGCCGATGCCGGCGAGCTCGGCGGCGACCTCGTTCGGAACGTCCAGGACTTCCTGCACGGGCTCAGTGTAGGAGCACTTGGCTCTCAGAGCCCCTGGCGGCGTCGGAGCGCGATTCCGGTGAGGATCTCGCGCACGATCCGGTCGGCAACGAGCGCGGTGATGTCCGCGGACCCAACCGCTGTGGGAATCACCTCGACCACCTCGGCTCCCACGATCTGGAGCCGCGACGCGACGGTGCGCACCGCCTTCAGGAGCTCGACGCTCGTCATGCCGCCCGGCTCCGGCGTGCCTGTACCGGGAGCGAACGCAGGATCGAGCACGTCGACGTCGACCGAGAGAAACACCGGGCCCTCGCGGACGCTCGCCACGGCCTGCTCAACGACCGTATCGACACCGAGGTCGCGGACGTCGTGCATGAAGAACGCTGTGATGCCCTGTTCCGCCTGCCACGAGAACTCGGCCTCGCCCGGCCAGTAGCCGCGGAGCCCGATCTGCACGTACCGCTTCGGGTCGACGCGGCCGTCGCGCACGAGACGGTACATCGGCGTCCCGTGCGACACCTCGACGCCGAACACCTCTGTGCCGGTGTCCGTGTGCGTGTCGAAGTGGACGAGTCCAACCGGCCCGTGCCGCTGCGCGCACGCTCGGATGTCGGGCTCGGCGATCGAATGGTCGCCGCCGAGCACGATCGGGATGAGTCCTGCGTCGAGCACCTCGCCGAGAGTCATCTCGATCGCCGTGTGCGACCGGGACGCGTCGGCGGGCAGCACGGGCGCGTCCCCGTAGTCGACGATCCGGAGCTCGGCAAACGCGTCGACCCCGGCTTCGAGATGCGGGCCCGGCGGGCAGCTCGCCGCGCGAATCGCGCGCGGTGCGAGCCGGGTCCCCGGCCGGTCCGAGACGAGGTCGTCCGTCGGCGCCCCGACGATTGCGACGTCGAAGCCGCGGAGCAGCGCGGCGTCCTGCGTGTACGGCGCACCGCCGAAGCTCACCGGCCCGGCGTAGTCGGGCTTCTCTCCGTACTCGCGCCAGCGCTCGAGCGGGTCGATCACGGCGCGATCGTCGCACGCTCGAGGCGGCCATGCACGAGCTGTTCGGCGGCGCGCGCGCTCGGGTCGTAACCCGTGACGGCCGAGAGGAACGCGGCCTTGTCGAGCGCGTCGAGCCGGACGGCGGTTCGCGCGGTCACGGTCGCCGTGCGCGGCACGTCGCGAAGGAGCGCGATCTCGCCGAAGCAGTCGCCGCGCGCCAGGTCCGAGACGCGCTCGCCCCCGACGGATACCTCGAGCTCGCCCTCGACGACGAGGTAGAACCGGTCGCCCGCCTCCCCCTCGCGCACGGCCGCCGCACCGGCCGCTACCTCGACCGGCTCGAGCGACCGGGCGAGCCCTTCGAGCGCGGGGGCGCCGAGCGGCGCGAAGATCGGCAGCGCCCGCAGGCGGGCCATCTCGACGACGGGCAGGACCGCGGAATCGGCGGCGAGGACGCTCCGGAGGACGAGCAGGGCGGCGACCGGCAGCACGACGGCGAGGCACACGAGCGCGCCGCGGTTCCCGGCGAGACCGACGAAGGCGGACGCTGCGATCGAGCCGGCTGCGAGCCCGGCCATCGAGATGCCCTCGAGCAGCCCGAAGACCCGGGCAAGGGCGTCGGGCCGCGCGATGCGCTGCAGCAACGTGCGTCCCGCGACGTCGACCGTCGTGCGTCCCACGCCCGCCGCGCCGAGCAGCAGGATCGCAGCGACGAGCGACGGCGCGAGCGCGAGGACCGCCAGCGCGGCGGCCCACAACGCGAGCCCGGCAAGGAGCGCCGGCGCCAGACGTCGCCGGCCGACGAGCGCGACCGTCGCCGCGACACCGGCGACGCCGCCGGCGCCGAAGGCCGCATTCAGATAGCCGGCAGTCGACCCGCCGTGGTGCAGTACGCCCACCGCGAGCACGACGTAGAGGACGTCGAGGGCGCCGATTGCGAGCGATTCGACGCCGAGCAGCCAGATGAGCGCCCGAGGGCCCGGCTCGTCGACAACCACGCGGATCCCGCCGAGCGCGTCGGCAAGCCCCGGTGCACTGCCGGCCGAGCCCGGGCCACGCACGGGCCGGACGAGCACCGCCGCCGAGAGCGCAACCGCGGCCATGACGGCGAAGACGGTCCCTGCGCCGCCGACGCCGAGCAGTACGCCCGCGAGCGCGGGCGCTGCGAGCACGCTCACGCTCTCGATCCACCCGGAAGCGACGTTCGCCGCCGTCAGCTCATCCGGCGTCCGAGCGAGCGCAGGCATCAGCACCGCCTGTGCCGGCCGTATGATCGTGACCGCGGTTGCGGCGACGGCGGCGAGCGCATACGCGGCCGGCGGTGGACCGCCGCCGAGCAGCACCGCGGCTGTCGCACCCATCGCGGCAGCCTGCACCGCGTAGCCGACGGCGAGAACCTGTGTCGGCCGGTAGCGGTCGCCGAGCGACGCCGCGATCGGCGCGAAGAGCGACGCAGGGACGAGCTGCACGAGCGCGACGAGCCCAGCGGTCGTCGCGCCCCCGCGCTCGTATGCGTACACGAGCATCGCGATCCACACACCCCACTCGGCGGCGTTGAAGGCGACGAACGCGAGCTCGACGCGACGGAGATCGGGGTTGCGCATGACGCCGCCGAGCACGCGCGGTATCTGCGCGGCGTAGCTCATCGGGCGCGTCGCAGCCGCTCGTGGGCGGTGTGCCGAAGCTCCGCCTCGAGCCGGGGGAACTCCTCGAGCAGCCCCGCGAGCGACTGCGGCTCGAGAACACGCAGGCGCACGTCGTCGCGGGCGACGACGGTCGCCGCACGTGAACGCGCGAACCCCGCGCCCCATTCGAGGGCGGCGATCTCGCCGAAGTAGTCGCCCGCGCGGAGCGTGGTGACGGTCTCGCCGTCGACGATGACGTCGATCAGGCCTTCCCGGACGACGAAGAAGTCACGGGTCGTGTCCCAGCGCTCGACGATCGTCTCGCCGGGTGCGGCCCGCCGCTCGGTGGATCTGAGAGCGACGGCGAGGGACTCGGCGGGCTCCAGCCGCGCGAAGAGCGGCACCGCGCTCGGTACGGATTCGTGCCGGTCGTACGTCGGCGCCGCGGCGACCGGCTCCGCCGTCTCGAGGAACTCGAGCACCTGCTCGACGTCCTCCGCCCGCGTCGTGTGGTTGAGGATGCAGAGGCGCAGGACGGAGCGCCCGTGCACGCGCGTCGAAGAGACGAGGCCGAGCCCGCTCTGCTCGAGCGCGGCGACGAGCCCGTCGACCTCGTCACTGTCGGAGCGGCGGAAGCAGACGATCCCGAGTGCCGGCGGCGCCGCGAGCTCGAGCACGTCGCTCGCCTCGATCCGCTCACGTGCGAGCTGGGCGAGGTCGAGCGTGCGGTCTATAGCGGCGCGGAAGGCGTCGACGCCGAACGTCCGCAGCGAGAGCCAGAGCTTGAAGGCGCGCGACGTTCGCGTGAGCTGGAGCCCGTAGTCGGAGAAGTTCACGACTCCGCCGCCGGCCTCGGCGTCGCGCAGGTAGTCGGACTGTGTCTCGAACGCATGTCGCAACGCGCGTCCGTTCCGCACGAGCAGGCAGCCGCACTCGTACGGCTGGTAGAGCCATTTGTGAGGATCGAGCGTGATCGAGTCCGCGGCGTCGAGTCCGTCGAGTGCCGCCCGGCCGCGAGCCGTAAGCACGCTAAAGCCGCCGTAGGCGGCGTCGACGTGCAGCCAGATGTTCCGCTCCCGGCAGAGCTCCGCGAGGCTCCGGATCGGATCGACCGCACCGGTGCTCGTGGCGCCTCCATTCGCGACCACGAGGAACGGCAGCCGCCCGGCCGCGTCGTCTGCGGCCATCGCGGCAGCGAGCGTCGCCGGCTCGAGCCTCAGGTCGTCGGCGACAGGCAGCACGCGGACCTGATCGGGCCGGAAGCCGAGGATGCGCGCCGAGCGCGCGATCGACGAGTGCGCCTGGTCCGACGCGTAGATCACGAGGTCGTCGCGCATCGATCCGACCAGTGCCTCGCGCGCGCAGGCGAGCGCCGTGAGGTTCGCCGCCGAACCGCCGCTGACGAGCGACCCTGCGGCCGCAGCGGGGTAGCCGACCCACCCCTTGAACCAGCCGAGGATCTCGAGCTCGAGCTGCGTCGGCCCTGCGGCCTCCTGCCACGAGCCGGCATACACGTTGCAGGCACTCGCGACGAAGTCGCCGAGCGCGCCGGGCCAGGTGCCGGCGAACGGGACGTACGCGAAGAATCGGGGGTGTGACGAGCGGCTCGTGAACGGCAGGACGTCGTCGAAGAGCACGGCCAGCGCCTCGTCGAACGGAGCACCCGCCGTAGGCACAGCAACGCCCAGCCGCTCGGCCATCTCCGCCGGCGTCGCACGGCGGAGCGGCGGACGCGAGTCGTCGCTCAGCCAGTCGACGAGCGCATCGACCGTGCGGTAGCCGAGCGCGCGCATCTGCTCGCGGTCGAGCGCAAGCGGATCCCGAGGGTCCTCGATGGCGCGTAATCTGGCACAGCGAGGGCCGCCGAGGCGAGCCGCGAGTGGTTTAGGCGAGCTTCTCGCGGACGATCTGGCTGACGACCGAGCCGTCGGCGCGGCCCGCGATCTGCGGCATCACGTCGGCCATCACACGACCGAGGTCGGCCATGCTCGTCGCGCCCACTTCGGCGATCGCGTCGTCGACGATCTCCTCGATCTCGTCCTCGCTGAGCGGCTCCGGCATGAACTCCTCGAGGACCGCAAGCTCGCGCTCCTCGGCCTCGGCCTGCTCCTCGCGTCCGCCCGAGCGGAACGCCTCCGCGGCCTCGACGCGCTTCTTCCGCTCCCGCTGCAGCACCTGGAGCTCCTCGTCGTCGGAGAGCGGACGCTGCAGCTCCTTCTCCGAGTTCTTCAGCGCGTTCACGATCAGACGCAGCGCATCTCGGCGCTCCGCGTCGCGCGAGCGCATCGCCTCCTTGATCTCGTCCTCGATCGTGTCGATTCGACTCACGCCATTCTCCCGATTCGGTCTCCGCCCAGGATGTGCCAGTGCAGGTGGAAGACCGTCTGTCCCGCTCCCGGTCCCACGTTCACGACGACACGGTAGTCGGTCAGGCCGTTTTGCGCAGCGACATCGGCGATGAAGTCGAGCATGCGCTTGGCCTCGTCGGCCGGAAACTGGCCGATCTCGCGGAAGCTCGCGACGTGCCGCTCGGGTATGACGAGCAGATGCGTCTCGGCCTGTGGGTTGATGTCGCGGATCGCGACGAAGCCCTCCGCCTTCGCGACGTGGTCAGCCTCCCGGTAAAGGGTGCAGAAGAGGCAGTCGGGATCACTAAGCAGCAAGGATCCCCTCCTCAGAGACCGCCGCGCCGCGGACGGGGACGAGTCTCCCCACCGCCACGCTCCGGTCGACGAGCCACGGCGAGTAGTCGTCGCCGTAGCCGCGCCCCGGCCGGTCGACGAGCACGACATCGGCGCGGCCGATCTTCGTGTTCCAGCGCGCGAGACAGGCCTGGTGCGAAGCGGCGCGGAGCCTTGCGCTGCGCTCCTTCTTCTCCTGCGGCGGGACCGGGTCGTCGTGCGCGGTGACGGTTCCGGGGCGCGGCGAGTACGGGAAGACGTGGATCTTCGTCAGCCCTGCACGCTGTGCGGTGCGCAGTGTGTTCGCGAACGCGCGCTCGTCCTCCGTCGGGAAGCCGACGATCACGTCGCTCGTCAGGTTGAACTCGTCCTGCAGCGGTGCGAGCCTGCGGAGGTACGTCGCGGTCGTGTAACGCCTGCCCATCGCGCGGAGAACGTCGTCGTCGCCCGACTGGAGCGGCACGTGCAGATGGCGGCTGACGGTCGGCGTCTCGCGCAGTGCCGCGACGAGCCCGTCGTTCACGTGGTTGACCTCGATCGACGAGAGGCGAAGCCGGTCCAGGCCTGCTGTCGCGCCGGCTTCACGAACGAGGCGCGGGAGGTCGTAGCCGGCCGCGCGGTCGCGGTAGCAACCGAGGTTGATCCCCGTCAGGACGACCTCCCGGTGACCCTGCGTGACGCGACGCCGGATCTCACGGAGCACGGCGTCGGCGCTCCGGCTGCGCGAGGAGCCGCGTACGAGCGGGATGACGCAGAAGCTGCAGGAGAAGGAGCAGCCGTCCTGCACCTTCACGAAGGCGCGCACCCGGTCGAGCCGCGCGTCCGCCTGGACGCAGGCAATCGCGCCCACGTCGCCCGCGACGAAGGCGGGCGTATCCTCGCTCCGCTTCGCCACGACGATGACGTTCTCAGCCAGTCCTGCGAACGCGTCGGCCGCGAGGTTTGCGGCGCAGCCGGTGACGTAGACGTGACGATGGGTGCGGGCGGCGCGCGCCGCTTCCTTGCGGGACTTCGAGACAGCTTCGCGCGTGACGCAGCACGTGTTAACGACAGCGACGTCCGCCGGCGATTCGCGTTCGACGTGGCCGTCGGCGAGCAGCCGCTCGCGTACCTCATGCGCGTCGGCGTGCGAGACCTTGCAGCCCAGGAACTGGATGGAGAAGGAGGCCATACCGCGGAATGCTAAGCGCGTTCGAACAGGTCCGCAGCCCAACCGTCGAGCTCGCGGCGATCGCGCGGCCACCAACGTTCGGCGGCTGGCTGCTCCACGTCGAGATAGCCGGACGTGACGGCCCACTGAGTGTCGAGACGCGGCAACAACAGCTCGACGAGGTCGAGCGCGACGTTCGCGACGACGGCATCCACCGGCGGCAGCTGGTCGGTGAGCGCATTCGCTGTGCGCGCCGCAATCTCGACGCCGTTCAGCCTCGCGTTCTCGAGGGTGACCGCGACGGCGATCTCATCGACGTCCATCGCGACGACAGGCGCGAAACCCAGCTTCGCGGCGGCGATCGAGAGGACGCCCGAGCCGCAGCCCACGTCGAGAAGGCTGCCCGGCTCGAGCTCCTGCAGCAGCTCGAGGGTGAGACACGTCGTCGGATGCGCGCCGGTGCCGAATGCCCGACCCGGGTCGATCACGATCGCCTCGAGCCCGGCCGGCGGGTCCTCCCACGGCGGTCCGACCCAGAAGCGGCCGACCGTGACACCGTGATGGAAGTCGCGCCAGGCGTCCTCCCACCCCTCGGCAACCAGGGCGGAGGTGACGTCGAAGCGGTTGCGCAGCGCACGTTCACCGTCGTCGTCCGTGTAGACGGCGAAGCCGCCGTCGATCTCCTCGACGCCCTGAGGGAAGATGTCGAGCAGCTGCACGAGCTCGGGCTCGCCGCCGGCGACGACGACGCGTCTCAGCGGAACGCGCTCTTGAGCTTCTCGAAGAAGCCCTCGTCGGGCTTGTACGTCCGGTCGTCGGCATGTGCGTCGAAGTCCTCGAGGAGCCGCCGCTGCTCCTCGCTCAGATGGCGAGGGACGACGACGTTCACGAGCACCCGCTGGTCGCCGCGACCGAAGCCCTGAAGCACCGGCATGCCGCGCCCGCGCAGGACGCGGATCTCGCCCGGCTGCGTGCCGGCTTCGAACTCGAGCTCGGCAGTGCCGTCGAGCGTCGGGATCGAAACGGTCGTGCCGAGGGCCGCCTGCGTCATCGTCAGGTCGACCGTCGAGTAGATGTCGTTCCCCTCGCGCACGAAGCGAGGATCGCGCCGCACGTGTACCTGCACATAGACGTCGCCGGCGCGCCCGCCGCCGTCGCCCGCATGCCCGGCTCCGCTGAGGCGGATCCGCTGCCCGTCGTGGATGCCGGCCGGGATGTCCACCTCGAGGCGCCGCTCCTCGAGGACGCGCCCCGCCCCGTGGCACTCGGTGCACGGCGTCTCGATCCGGCGTCCGGACCCGCCGCAGTCGGGGCAGGTCTGCGTGCGCACGAACTCGCCGAAGACGCTCCTGGAGACCTGCTGGAGCCGTCCTGCGCCGCCGCAGGTCGGACACGTCGTCACCTCGCTTCCCGGCTCGGCGCCGCCGCCGCCGCAGCGTGTGCACGTCACGGCGACGTCGAACGGAACCTCGCGCGCGGTTCCCGTGGCCGCCTCGACGAGCTCGATCTCGACGGTCGCGGCGAGATCGGCGCCGCGCGGACGGCCGACGCGCCCCCCGAGCAGGTCGTCGCCGAAGAAGGCCGAGAAGATGTCCGACAGGCTGCCGAAGTCGAAGTGGCCGGGCTGGAAGCCGCCGCTCCGCAGGCCCGCGTGGCCGTAGCGGTCGTACAGCTCTCGCGTCTCGGACTTCGAGAGCACTTCGTAGGCCTCGACGATCTCCCGGAACCGCTCCTCGGCGTCAGGCGCCTCGGAGACGTCGGGGTGCAGCTCGCGCGCGAGCCGCCGAAAGGCCTTCTTGATGTCCGACTCGCTCGCGTCGCGCGCGACGCCGAGGAGCTCGTAGTAGTCGCGCTCGGCCGTTGCCATCGTGTCTCGACGTTAGCGGTGGTCGGCTAGCGGTGGTCGCCGTAGACGGATTCGGCGAACCGCGAGAGCTCCGACGCGGCCGACCGGACGGCGCCGAGCGCCTTCTCGTAGTCCATACGCACCGGCCCGATGAGGCTGACCGCTCCAAGGGCCCGGTGGACGAGCCCGTAGCACGCCCCGACGAGCGCGATCTCGCGCAGCGCCGGATGCTCGAGGTCGTGGCCCACCCGCACGAACGGCTGCCGCGGCTCGAGCGTCGAGTCTCCGATCACCTCGAGCAGCGCGGCGCGCTTCTCGACGAGCTCGAACAGGCTGCGGTACGCCTCGAGCTCCTCGGCCTTCACCTCGCCGAGGAGGTCGGCGGCTCCGCCGACATAGAGCCGCTGCTCGGCCGAGACCAGCTCGATGAAGGTCGGCCGAAGGGCGGCGAGAAATCCGCGCTCGCGGGGCGAGAGGCTCGCGTCCTCGAAGCGGCGCCGTAGGAGCGCCGTCCCGAGCTGAAGGCCCGCGACCGTCTCGTTCAGGTAGTCGCCGGCCCACTGCGCGAGGCCGGGATCGACGGGCTGCTCGAAGTGGAAGTTCCGCTTCGTGACGCCTCCCGCAGAAGTGATGACGACGACCATCACGAGCTCGGGCTCCAGCAGGAGCACTTCGACGTGGACGACGGTCGTCGCCTCGAGCGGCGGGGCCGACACGAGCGCGAGCAGCCGCGTCACCTGCGACAGCATCTCGGTCGTCGCCTGGAGCGCCGACTCGACCTCCGTGCGGCGCGTGTGCAGGTCGAGTGGGAACTCCGCCGGATGCGGGTCGAGGCGGCCGAGGAGCTCGTCGGCGTAGTAGCGGTAGCCGCTCTCGGTCGGCACACGGCCGGCGGAGGTGTGCGGGTGCGTGAGCAGACCGAGCGACTCCAGCTCGGCAAGCACGGCGCGAACGGTCGACGGCGCGGCGGTCAGGCCGCTCCGCTCCACGAGCGTCTTCGACCCCACCGGCTGGCCCGTGGCGACGTATTCCTCGACGACGCGACGCAGAATCTCCCGCTGTCGCTGCGTCAGTTGCAGCTTCACGCCCATTTGCAGGAATTTTACGCCAGGAGCTCGGCCGTCACACCGCCGCCGAGAAAACGGCCCCGAGTGGTGAGCGCAAGCGTGTCCTCCGTCCGCTCGGCGAGGCCCAGCTGCTCGACCCGCGCGAGCCCTGTCGGGTCGAGTGCGGGCCGGAGTCCGGCGAGCGGGAGCGGCTCGTCGAGGCGGAGCCCGAGCATCACCCGCTCGCGTGCGCGGACGTCGCCGTCCAGCTCCTCGTACTCCCGCTCCGGCACGGAGCCCGCCGCCAGGCTCTGGAGATACAGCCCGAGCCTCGGCGTGTTCCGCCAGCGCCTGTTCTCGATTGTGGAGACCGCGCCGATCCCGATGCCGAGGTAGTCCCGGCCGAGCCAGTACGCGAGGTTGTGCCGCGAACGAAGGTCCCGCCCAACGTCGCCGCGGCAGAAGTTCGCCGTCTCGTACCAGCGGAGGCCGGCGCTCGTCAGCGTGGCGACGACGCGCTCGAAGTAGTCCTCCATCGCGTCGGCCTGGCGTTCGAGCTCCGTTCCCCAGGCGTGGGTGAAGCGCGTCCCCGGCTTCGCCTCGAGCTCGTAGCAGGAGAGGTGTTCCGGCTCCAGCGCGAGGGCGTCGCCGAGATCGGCCTCGAGATCGGAGGTGGTCTGGCCCGGGATCCCATAGATGAGATCGAGGGAGATGTTGTCAAATCGGGCATCACGAAGATGATGCACGGCGCGTCGGACGTCGTCAGGGCCGGCAACGCGCTCGAGGACGCGCAGCAGCTCCGGCCGGAAGGTCTGTGCTCCGAGCGAGACACGCGTGACGCCGGCCGAGCGCAGTGCGCGGGCGAGCTCCGGTGTGACGGTCTCGGGGTTCGCCTCGACGGTCACCTCGCCCGCACCCGGCAGCGCCTCCAGGAGCCGCACGAGCTCGGGCAGCGCGGTGAAGGTTGGCGTGCCGCCGCCGAGGAAGATCGTCTCGAGGTCGTCGTGCAGCAACCCGCGCTCCAGCTCGAGCTCGCGGAGAAGGGCGTCGACGTAGGCGCGGTGCTGCCCGCCCCGCCCGACGACGGTCACGAAGTCGCAGTAGCCGCAACGGTGCGCGCAGAAGGGAAGGTGGACGTAGAGGTGCCGGGCGCCGCTCATGCTGCGACCCGCTTCGGGCGCGGCACGAGCTCCCCGCCGCAGTTCGGGCAAACGCTCTCCATGGCCTCCGAGCACTCCGCACAGAACGTGCACTCGAACGAGCAGATCCGCGCCTCGCCGTCGGGCGTGAGCGCCGTGCCGCAGCGCTCGCACACGGCGCGCATCTCGAGGCTCATGCGCCCTTCCCTCCCTGCCCGATGTTGAGCACGGCGAGGAACGCCTCCTGCGGCACCTCAACGGCGCCGACCTGCTTCATCCGCTTCTTGCCCTTCTTCTGGTTCTCGAGGAGCTTCCGCTTACGCGAGATGTCGCCGCCGTAGCACTTCGCGAGCACGTCCTTGCGGCGCGCTTTGACCGTCTCGCGCGCGATGACCCGTGCGCCGATCGCGGCCTGGATCGGGACGTCGAACATCTGCCGTGGGATCTCCTCGCGCAGCTTCTCGACAAGGAGCCGGCCGCGATCGTAGGCGAAGTCGCGGTGGATGATCAACGACAGCGCGTCGACCGTCTCGCCGGCGACGAGCACGTCGACGCGAACGAGGTTTCCCGGCTTGAAGCCGGCAAGGTCGTAGTCGAACGAGGCGTACCCCCGCGTGCGCGACTTCAGCTGGTCGTAGTAGTCGAGCACGATCTCGCCGAGAGGCAGCTCGTACGTGAGGTGCACCCGCTCCGGCGAGAGGTACTCCATGTGGTCGAACGTGCCGCGGCGCTCGTTACACAGCTCCATCACCGCGCCGACGTATTCCTTGGGGACGATGATCGACGCCTTCACGAACGGCTCCTCGACCTCCTCGACCTCGCGCGGAAACTCCGCCGGGTTGTGCACCTCGAGCCACTCCCCGTCGCGTTCCTTGACGCGGTACGCGACGGTCGGCGCGGTGACGATCAGGTCGAGGTCGAACTCGCGCTCGAGGCGCTCGCGCACGATCTCCATGTGCAGCAGCCCGAGGAAGCCGCAGCGGAAGCCGAAGCCGAGAGCGGTCGACGTCTCCGGCTCGTAGAACAGCGCGCCGTCGTTGAGCTTCAGCCGCTCGAGTGCGTCGCGCAGCTCCGGATATTCGTCCGAGTCAGTCGGGAAGAGCCCGGCGAACACCATCGGCTTCACTTCCTTGTAGCCCGGCAGCGGCTCGACGGCGGGACGCGCGACCGACGTCAGCGTGTCGCCGACGCTGAGCGTCGAGACGTCCTTCAGGCCGGTGACGACGTAGCCGACCTCGCCGGCCGTGAGGCTCTCCACCGGCGTCATTGTCGGCGAGAAGAAGCCGAGCTCCTCGGCGTCGAAGCGCGTCCCCGTCGCCATCGTCTTGAGCGCCTCGCGACGCTTGAACGCGCCGTCGACGACGCGAACGAACGCGAGCACTCCGCGGTACTGGTCGTAGGCGGAGTCGAAGACGAGCGCGCGCGGCGGCGCCTCGGGATCGCCGCCCGGCGGCGGCACCCGCTCGATGATCGCGTCGAGCACCTGATCCACGCCCTGCCCGGTCTTCGCCGAGATCCGGACGACTCTCGCCGGATCGTCGCCGAGCAGGTCCGCGACCTCGACGGCCGCGCCGTCCGGATCGGCCTGCGGCAAGTCGATCTTGTTGACGACGGGGACGATCTCGAGGCCGTTCTCGATCGCGAGATAGGCGTTGGCGAGTGTCTGCGCCTCGATCCCCTGCGCGGCGTCGACGACGAGCACCGCGCCCTCGCATGCCTGCAGCGACCGTGAGACCTCGTAGGTGAAGTCCACGTGTCCCGGCGTGTCGATCAGGTTGAGCTCGTGCCCCTTCCACGAGACACGCACGGCCTGCGCCTTGATCGTGATCCCCCGCTCCCGCTCCAGCTCCATCGAGTCGAGCAGCTGGGCACGCATGTCACGCGCGGAGACCGCCTCGGTGATCTCGAGGATGCGGTCGGCCAGGGTCGACTTCCCATGGTCGATGTGGGCAATGATCGAAAAGTTGCGGATCTTGCTCTGGTCCATGGGCTCCTGCAACGATGGTACTCGGGCCCGGTTTTCCCTGGACTCGGGCCGCCCCACGGACGTGAGCGCCGAAGACGTGACCGGTCAGAGGGACACCGCTGGAAGTCGGTCGCCACGCCCGCGACTTGTGCTCGAGCGCTTGCTCGGTGAGCGCACCGCGGTCGCGCGCTCGAACGGCACCGTCCACAGCCTGTTCCCTGTCGCTGTCGGTGCCGCCGAGGGCGAAGCCCTGCGCGCGTGGGTGCAAGGAGAAAACGCGACCCGCACGATCGAGATCGGCCTCGGATACGGCATCGCCGCGTTGTTCGTGTGCGAAGGCTTGCTCGCGAACGGCGATCCCGCCGCACGTCACGTTGCCGTCGATCCGTATCAGGCAACGAGGTTCGCGAACTGCGGCCTTCAGTTCCTCGACGAGGCGGGAGTCGCAGAGCTCGTGGAGTTCCACCCGGAGGAATCGGAGCTCGCACTCCCACGCTTCCTCGCCGAAGCCCGCAGCTTCGACCTTGCTTTCGTCGACGGCAATCACCGGTTCGACGGCGTGTTCCTCGACCTCATCTACCTCGGCCGGCTCGTGCGCGCCGGCGGAATCCTCTTCGTCGACGACTACCAGCTTCCGTCGGTGGCTCGCGCGGTCTCCTTTTGCTCGACGAACCTCGGCTGGACGCTCGAAGACGTGTCCACTGACGACGATCTCCATCATTGGACGGCTCTCCGGACGGCTCCTGGCCCCCGTGAGCGACCGTTCGACCACTACGTCGACTTCTGAGTCGGTACGACCCCACCGCCGGCGCGCGCCGAATTGCACACAGCGTGCCGCTCCAAGCCGAGTAGTTCCAGACGGGCGAGGCTCAAGACCGAAGCCGTGACCGCAACGAGAGCACGGCGTTCAGCTCTCGCACTTGCAGTAGCCGGCAGCAGACGAGATAGGCGACGATCGCAGCCAGCAGCGCCGTGCCGAGGGAGCCGAGCTGGGCGGGGAACGAGCGCCCGAGGACGTCGTCGAGCGGCCGCCAGACCACCCAGGCGACAACGGCGACCACGGCCGAGGCGGCCGTCACCTTGACGGTCGTGGCGACGATTGCGACGCCGTCGAGTCGACGGACTCGGCGGCGCAAGAGGACGACCAGCGCCCACGCTCCCGCGACGTTGCAGATCGCGGTTGCAAGCGGGATCCCCCAGACGCCGACGCGGTAGAGGACGAGGTCGAGGACGACATTCAGCACGAGGTTTCCGAGCGCCACCATCGTCGGGATCCAGTTCGACTGGAGGCTGAAGAAGGCCCGGTTGAGCATCAGCATCGCGCCGTTGAAGACGAGCCCGGCGCTGAAGGCCGCGAGCGAGTGCGCGACGCCTGGCGTCTGCGTCGGGAGGAACTGGCCGCGCTGGAAGAGGATCCGCACGATCGGGTCGGCGAGCACGGCGCTCACAGCTGCGGCCGGAATGAGGAGGAATGCGATCTGCCGAAGGCCGAGGCTCACCGTGTTCCGGAAGCTGTCGAAGTCGCCGTTCTGGCGTGCGGCCGCGCCGTACCGAGCGAGGGTCGGGAAGAGCACCGTCGCGATCGCGACCGAGAACATCCCCTGCGGGAGCATGTAGACGAGGAACGCCTTCTGGATCGCTGTCGGTGCGTAGTCCGGGTCGATGAGGCGTGATGCAAACACCGTGTCGATGACGGCGTTCACGTTGATCAGGCCGAGCCCGAGCGTCACGGGCACCATCAGCACAAAGACGCGCTTGACTGCCGGGTCGCGCCAGTCGAGCACGAGCCGCAGCCGATCATCCCGCCCGCGCAGCCACGGCATCGGCAGCAACACCTGGATGAACGTCGCGATGAGGATCGAGACGGCGTACACGTACAGCTTCGTGTTCATCGTGTCCGCCTGCGGAACGCCGATCACGAGCCCGATGATGATCGCGAGGTTCCAGAACACCGGCGAGATCGCCGGCACCGTGAAGTGGTCGTAGCTGTTCAGGATCCCTACGACGATCCCCGACACGCCGAGCAGCGCGACGATCGGAAAGAGCACGCGCGACAGGCCGACCGCGAGTGCACGGTCGTGGCCGGGGTCGCCGAAGATCCCGATCACCCACGGGGCGACGAGGATGAAGAGCGCCGACAGCGCCGTCAGCCCGAGCAGCATCAGCCAGAAGAGGCTCGACGCGACGCGCCACGCGCGCTTCGGGTCCCTCCTCAGGAGGTCGACGAAGACCGGGACGAACGCCGACGAGAGCGCGGCGTCCGCGACAAGAGCCCGAATGAGGTTCGGGACCTGGAACGCGACGGTGAAGGCGTTGATCTTGCCGCTCGCGCCGAAGTAATACGCCGCGACGACCTCGCGCACGAGCCCGAGCAGGCGCGAGAGCGCCGTCGCGGCGCCGAAGATCGCGGTCGAGACCGCGAGGCGGCGGCCGGGCAGCGCGGCATCCGCCGCCGCAACCATCTCCACCGGCACCATGACGGACTCGTCGACGGGCGCCGATTGCTCTAGCTCACCGGGGGCATCGCGCCGGAACTCGTCGGGTCGAAGCACCGCGGTCGGGTCGTCCGGGCCGATGTCGTCGAGGCTCCCGCTCGAGAAGTAGCTCGGCCCGCCCCGCTCACGGCGCCGGCGGTCGCGTTCGAGCCGGCGCAGCTCGCGCTCGCGGTCGGCGTCGCTCACGGTCCTGAGCGTACGTCAGCCGCCGGAGCGACGATCCTTGCCCGACCGGCGGTCCTCCTCCGTGCGACGGTCGGAGCCCGTACGGCGCTCCTCCTTGTCGGCCGGGAGCTCGTCCTCCCGCACGCGCCGCTCGGATCCCGTGCGCCGGTCGCCTCCCTCGCGGCGGTCGCCGGAGCGCTTCTCGTCCATGGGCGTGAGTTCCCGCCCGTGCAGGCCTCTCCTGCCGCTTGCTACCATCCTGCAGCCCGCTGAAGCGGGCGTTTTCACGCCTATGCCGAACATCAGACAACAGGAGAAGCGCGTTCGCCAGGCCGGCCGCCAGCGGATCGAGAACCTGCGCTGGCGCTCGACCGCCAAGACGCTCATGCGACGTCTCCAGGAGGCCGCCGAGGGTGACGACGCAAGCGCCGTCGGCGATCGCCACAAGGAGCTCGTCAGCTGGCTCGACAAGGCCGCCGCGAACGGAGCGCTCCACAAGAACACCGCCGCCCGCCGCAAGGCGCAGGCCGCCCGGCTCGCCGCCGGCAAGCCCTCCTAGCAAAAGGCTCCTGCCGGGGCGGCGATTGACGTCGGCGCGTGCCGGGAACGGTCACGTCGTCTATCCATAGGCGTTCGGCGGCGACGCCGCTTGTCACGCTGGGAGGTGCGTGGATGAGAGCGAGAAGAACGATGCTGCTCGCGCTTGCAGTCTCGGGAAGCCTGTGCGTATTGGCAGCCGGTGGGGCCGCGGGAGTTTTCACGGTGGCGCCGCTGACGGTCGTCTCCGGGCCAAGCCCCTTTGCCGGCTGCACCGCCGGAACGGCTCCCGGAAGCGTGCTCTACACGAACGCGGAGGAAGAGCCGTGGGTGGACGTCAATCCGAAGAACCCGAACGACCTGATCGCGGTGTGGCAACAGGACCGCTGGTCTGACGGCGGGGCGCATGGTCTCGTAACCGCCGTCTCGCACAACGGCGGCGTGTCCTGGACGGAGACGTTCCCGCACTTCAGCATCTGCGCCGGCGGCACCGCCGCGAACGGCGGGAACTACGAGCGTGCGTCCGATCCCTGGGTTTCGTTCGGCGGCGACGGAACTGCCTACCAGGTCAGCCTCTCCTTCAACGCGAACGATGCGACGAACGCGGTTCTGGCGAGCAGCTCGACGGACGCCGGAAACACGTGGAGCGAGCCGTTCACGATCATCCGCGACTCGGGCGACCGCGACGCGGCATTCGCGTTCAACGACAAGGAGTCCGTCACGGCCGACCCGGTAACGGCGGGGTACGCGTACGCCGTCTGGGACCGCTTCGTGACCCCAGGCCCGGTGTCTCGGGCGAGCATCGAGGGCTATCTCAACTCCCGCGCGTTCCGGGAGCCGATCTGGTTCTCGCGCACGACCGACGGCGGCGTGACGTGGGAGCCCGCGCGGAACATCTACGACCGCAGTGCGCTCAACGGGACGATCGGAAGCCAGATCCTGGTTGCGGCGAACGGCGACCTGCTCGACTTCTTCGACGAGTTCTTCATCCACAAGAACTCGGACAAGCAGCGGGGCGAGAGCATCTCGGTCATTCGCTCGACGGACAAGGGCGTGACATGGTCGAAGACGTCCACCGTCATTGCACCGAGCCGGGAGATCGGTGCGTTCGACCCGGACACGCTCCGGCCGATCCGCGCCGAGGGCGGCATCCCCGAGGTGGCGATCGACCGGGCGAGCGGAGCGCTCTACGTCGTCTGGCAGGACGCGAGCTTCAGCGGCGTGGACGAGATCGCGTTCTCCATGTCCACCGACAACGGGGCGACGTGGTCGGTGCCGATCAAGGTCAACCAGACACCTCGCAGCTCGACGCCGGGCAACCAGCAGGCGTTCGTCCCAGGGGTGCATGTGGCCGCGGACGGAACGGTCGCAGTCACGTACTACGACTTCCGCAACAACGACGCGAGCCCGGGCGTTCCCACGGACTACTGGATCGTCCATTGCCACGCGGCGTGCTCGTCGCCCGCGAGCTGGGGCGATGAGAGCCATCTCACGGGTCCGTTCGACATCGAGCAGGCGCCGGCCGCCCGCGGGCCGTTCGGGTACTTCCTCGGTGAGTACGAGGGCCTCACGAGCACCGGCAACGTCTTCAGGCCGCTGTTCGTCGCGGTCAACAACGGGAACACCGCCAACCGGACCGACGTGTTCACCACGACGGCCGGCTGAGCCCGAACGCGGGGGCCTGCTTTTGGCAGGCCCCCGCGGTGCTCTTCCCTCAGGCCGCGCGGCCGCGCGTCACGTCGACGAGCGCGCGCGCGAGCTCGAGATCGGCAGGCAGGCGCGAGCCGCCCTTCGCCGCGGCGTCGAGCTCCGAGAGACGGATGAGTGCGTCGCTGAGCTCGTCGGCGGAGAAGTTCGCCGCCTGCGCGAACGCCTTCTCGGCCGCGAACGGATGCATCTTCAGCTTCGGCGCAGCGTCCTTCGCACGTACGCCTTCGTCGGCGAGCCCCTGGCAGCGGCGCACGCGGCCGACGTGATTCACAAGTGAGCCGATGATGCGCATCAGCTCACTCGAACGCGGCCGGTGCGAGCGCTCCATGATCTCCTCCGCCGAGCGCAGCACCGCACCGACGTCCCGTCTGCCCCATGCGTCGGTCAGCGCGAAGATCGCCGTCTCGGCGCGACCGGCCGCCATCTGCTCGACGTCGCGCAACGTGATCGGATCCTCCGCCGCCCACGTCGAGAGCTTGTCGATCTCCGACGTCAGCTCGTCGAGGTCGTCCCCGACGATGTCGATCAGCGCGCGGCACGCGTCGGCGTCCGCCTTCGCGCCGAAGCGCCCGAACTGCTCGGCGACCCAGTCGGGCAGCTTGCGCTTCGTCACCTCGTAGGCCAGCACCTGGCCGGCCTTCGCAACCACCTTCGCGAGCGCCGAGTCGGCCTTCAGCTCGAAAGCGACGAGTGCGAGCACCGTGGCCGGGGCCGGCGAGGCGAGGTACGCCGCCACCTCCTTCACGTCGGCCGCCTTCCAGCGCTCGACCTCGTCGACGATCACGAGCCTGCCCTCGCCGGTGAAGAGCCCCATCGCATTGCAGGCGGCAACCACGTCGGGGCCGGCGGCCTCGCGGGCGTTGAGGTGCTCGGTCGACTCGTCGCCGATCCGGTCACGCAGCCGGCGAACCGCGCGCGCGATCTTCGGCCGGTCGCTGCCGTGGAGGAGGTAGACCGGCTTCAGCTCGTTCGCGGCCACGTCGCCAAGCATAGGCGGCCGCGAGGAGCACGCCCGACCCGAGCGCCGCCGCCGCCGCGGGCGAGCGGATCTGGGCTCCTGGCAGGCCGCCGAAGAAGCGGGCGCAGCCGGCGAGGTACGCCGCGCAGACGCCGTTGACCTGCGAGAGCAGCGGTCCCGCGGGCGTCAGGATCGCCGCGAGGAGTGCGAGCGCGAGCATCGGTGCAACGATCGGCGCCGCCGCCGCATTGGCCGGCACGGTGAGCAGTGGGATCGCGTGGAAGTGGAACCACGAGATCGGCGCGGTGCAGACCCCGCAAGCGGTCGAGATCGCCACGCAGTCGGCGATCCCGCGCGGTACCGGGTAGCCGTCGAGGCCCTGCCGGAAGCGCGGAACGAGCACGAAGATCGATACCACTGCGGTGAACGAGAGCTGGAAGCCGGGGTCGAGCACGGTGTACGGGTTCCACGCGAGCAGCACGATTGCGGCGACGAGCAGCGCGTACCAGCGGTCACGCTGTCGCCCGGTGAGCCACGCGAGCGACGCGAGTGCGCCGGCGATGCCCGCGCGGATCACCGACGGCTGCGGCCCGACCGCCAGCACGTAGGCGCCGATCGCGGCGAGCGCGACGACCTCGGCGGCGAGGCGCGACATCCCGAGCAGCCGTCCGAGTGCAACGGTGCCGCCGGCGACCACGAGCACGTTGCCGCCGCTGACCGCCAGGAGGTGGTACAGGCCCGACGCGCGGAAGCGCTGCCGGAGCGTGTCGGAGAGGCCGCCGTCCTCGCCGAGGACGACGCCTTGCAGGACCGCGCGCCGCTCTCCCGTCAGACCGGGCGTCGACGCCACCGCCAGCCAGGCGTGCAGCCGGTCCGCGAGCCCGCCGCGCGTCCGCACACGCCCCCAGGCGGATGCATGCAGCACGACGTGCACGCCGTGTCGGCGCAGCCACGTTCGCTCGAAGTCGCCCGGCGCCCGCAGCGTTCCGAGCACGCGCAGACGGCTGCCCTGGGGTGGAGCGCGTGTCCCGGGCAGGTCGAGCAGCACCGGCTCTCGCAGGCGCGCGCCGCTCCAGCGAACGACGACTACGCGAACGCGGACCGCATACCGGCCGCGCCGCGGAGGCTCCTCGACCTCGACGAGCGCCCGGCCGGCGGTGCCGACACGCGCGGCGAGCACGCTCCGGTCGATCGCGTGCAGGCGCTCGCTTCCCCACCACCAGCCCCCAATCGCGAGCACACAGGCGAGGCCGAGCCGCGGCCCCAGGACGCCGAGGACGACGAGCAGCACCGCGGGCACCACGGCGAAGCGCACCGCCGTCGCAGCCGCGAGACCGGCGGCGAGTGCGCCGGCGAGAAGATACGGCCCGCGGCTCACGGGATCACGAGCCCTTTCAGCTGCTCGATCCGGCCCGGCCCGATGCCGGGGACGGCGTCGAGCTCTGCGAGCGAGTGGAACGCGCCGTGCTCCTGGCGGTAGTCGAGGATCTTCTGCGCCGTCGTCGGCCCGATCCCCGGCAGCGTGTCGAGCTGCTCCAGCGAAGCCGAGTTGAGGTCGAGCGGCGCCGTGGGTGAAGGAGCGGCGCCGCCCGACGCACCGGCTGCGCCCCGCAACGGCACGACGACCTGCTCGCCGTCGGCGAGCGGCGCCGCGAGATTCACCGCGACGAGGTCGGCCTTCGCCCTGGCGCCGCCCGCGAGCGCGAGCGCGTCGGCGATGCGCGTTCCCTGGTCGAGCCGGTAGAGCCCCGGCCGCCGCACGGCTCCGGACACGTAGACAACGAGCTTCGCCGCGACAGCGCGCGCGGGACGAGGCGCCCTCAGCGGTGGGACGACCGTGCCGGACGCGCCGCGGTGCAGCAGTCGCGGCACGCCGAGCACGAGCACCACGCAGAGCAGAACGGCGATGGTGAGCAGCCTCCGCTGCGCCGGCGTGAGAGCCGTGTGCAGGTCCACGCCGCAAAGCGTCTAGGAGAAAAGGTCACCGCTCTGTGCCGGATCTTTATCGCTTCAAGAACGGCAAGAGCGAGCCGCTCTTGGTGGACCACCCACGGCGCGCGGATTTGCGCAGCACTTTCACCCGGTTGTGACGAAGTTGATCAGCTTGCGCGGCACGACGATCGTCTTTCGGACCGCCTGATCGTCGATGTGCGCCTGAACTCTCGGCGAAGCCTTGGCGCGCGCGACGAGCTCGCTCTCGGCCAGACCGGCCTCGACCTCGAAGCGGTCGCGCACCTTGCCGTTCACCTGGACGACGAGCTCGAACGTGTCGCGCTCGAGCATCGACTCGTCCGCCGCCGGCCAGGGCTGCTCCCACAGGCGCTCGTGCCCGAGGCGCTGCCAAAGCTCCTCGGAGACATGCGGTGCGTACGGCTGGATGACCGAGACGGCAGTCTCCGCCGCGAACCGCGCAGCAGGATCGTCAGCGCCCGCCCGCGACAGCTCGTTCACGAGCTCCATCACGGCGGCGATCGCCGTGTTGAACGACTGCCGCCGCCCGACATCGTCGGTCACCTTCGCAATCGTCTGGTGAGCCTTCCGCAGCAGCTCGTTTGCCGGGACATCTCCCGCCGGCGCCCGCTCGGCGACCTCGGACACGAGGCGGTAGAGCCGCCGGATGAAGCGCACCATCCCCTCGACGCCCTCGTCCGTCCAGTCCATGTCCTCGGTAGCGGGCCCGATGAAGAGGATGTAGAGGCGGACCGCGTCGGCTCCGTACTCCTCGAGCAGCAGCTCGGGGCCGATGACGTTGCCCTTCGACTTCGACATCTTCGTGCCTCCGAGCTGCACCCAGCCGTTCGAGAACAGGCGCATGAAGGGCTCGCGGAAGCCGACGAGACCGAGGTCGTTCAGCGCCTTGACGAAGAAGCGTGCGTAGATGAGGTGCACCGTCGCGTGGTCGACGCCGCCGATGTACTGGTCGACAGGGCACCACCAGTCGACGAGCTCGCGCCTCCACGGCGCCTCGCTCCAGGTCGGGTCGCAGTAGCGCAGGAAGTACCAAGACGAGTCGACGAAGGTGTCCATCGTCTCCACCTCGCGCCGCCCCTCCTTCCCGCACGTCGGGCACGGCGCACGCACCCAGTCCTCGGCCGACGCGAGCGGGGCAATCCCCTTCGGCTTGTAGTCCTCGATCTCAGGCAGCAGCACGGGCAGCTCGTCGAGGGGCACCGCGACCGCGCCGTGCTCGTCGCAATAGACGATCGGAATCGGACAGCCCCAGTAACGCTGGCGCGAGAAGCCCCAGTCGCGCAGACGGAAGCTGATCGCGTGCTTGCCGCGCCCGCGCTCGCCGAGCCAGTCGACGATCGCCCGCTGGCCCTCTTCGGCGGGGAACCCCGTGAACTGCGCGGAGTCGACGAGCTTCTCGTCCTCGTCGATCACGGTGACGATCGGGAGATCGAAGCGCTCGGCGAACTCGCGGTCGCGCTCGTCGTGCGCGGGCACGGCCATGATCGCGCCTGTGCCGTACTCCATCAGCACGTAGTCGGCGACCCAGATCGGGATCCGCGCCTCGTTGACCGGATTCGTCGCGAAGAAGCCGGTGAACACGCCCGTCTTCTCCTCGGCCGCCGCGCGCTCCTCGCCGCGCTTCACTTCGGCATGGCGCACGTACTCGCGCAGCTCGTCCGCGTTCGGCGAGCGCTCGGCCAGCCGCTCCACGAGCGGATGTTCCGGCGCGAGCACGAAGTACGTCGCCCCGTAGAGCGTGTCTGGCCTCGTCGTGAACACGGGAACGTCCTCGTCCAGCTCCTCGATCTCGAACAGGACCTCCGCGCCTTCGGACCGCCCGATCCAGTTGCGCTGCATCGCCTTGATCCTGTCCTGCCACTCGATGTGTGCGAGATCGTCGAGCAGCTCGTCGGCGTAGGCGGTCGTCCTGAAGAACCACTGCTCGAGGTCCTTCGCGATGACCTCGTTGCCGCAGTACTGGCACCTGCCGTCCTGGACCTGCTCGTTCGCGAGCACGACCTGGTCGAACGGGCACCACTTCACCGGCGCCGCCTTGCGGTAGGCGAGGCCGGCCTCGTAGAGCTTCACGAAGAGCCACTGATTCCAGCGGTAATACGCGGGATCGTGGGCCGACACGGCGCGGCTCCAGTCGTAGCCCCACCCCATCTGCTTCATCGTCTCCGTGATCGTGGCGGTGTTCGTCTCGGTGATCTCGCGCGGGTGGCGGCCCTCGCGGATCGCCGCGTTCTCGGACGGAAGACCGAACGAGTCGAAGCCCATCACGTGCATCACGTTCAGGCCGTTTCGGCGCTGGAAGCGTGCGAGGACGTCGCCGATCGTGTAGACGAGGCAGTGCCCCATGTGCAGCGTTCCCGACGGGTACGGCCACATTTCGAGCACGTAGCTCTTCACCGACCGGTCGGCGCCCGGCCCAGGGTCGGCCACGCGGAAGGCCTGCACGTCCTCCCAGACCTGCTGCCATTTCCGCTCGACCGTATGTGCGTCGTATCTGTCCATAGAGACGAAAAAGCCTCTCGCGAGAGAGGCCGTGGGAAGCCGCCGCGGCGCGTGGCCGCGTGTGCCTCCTGATCTAGATAAGCAGCTCCTGCATCGGACTTTGATACTAGCAAGCTGTGCTCGCACTTTTCCCCGATTCCGCCCGCGTCGCCGAGGGCGAGCTCTCACTCGGCGGCGTCTCCACGACGCGGCTCGCGGCCGACCACGGCACGCCGCTGGTCGTCTACTGCGAGGAGACGATCCGCGCCCAGGCTCGGGCCTACCGCGAGGCCGCGCCCGGGGCGCTCCTGTTCTACGGGACGAAGGCGTTCGCGAACGTCGCGCTGCTGCAGATGCTCGCGGAGGAGGGCTTCGGTGCAGACGTGTCGACGCTCGGCGAGCTCGGCTATGCCCAGACCGCGGGCTTGACCGGCGAGCGGCTCCTCTTCCACGGCAACAACAAGACCGACGAAGAGCTGCGGGCCGCGGCCGAGGCGGGCGCGACGGTGGTGCTCGACGCCCCCGACGAGCCGGGGCGCGCCGCAGCGGCCGGCGTTCGCCGCGTGCTCGTCCGGCTGACGCCGGGAGTCGAGGCGCTCACACACCGTGCGGTGGCGACGGCACACGACAGCTCGAAGTTCGGCCTCGGCGCGGACGCTGCGCTCGGCGTGATCGAGGAGTCCCGCAACCTCGGCCTCGAGGTCGCTGGCGTCCACTTCCACGTCGGCTCGCAGCTTGCGCGCGTCGACGAGAGCCTCGTTGCGGTCGAGCGCCTCGCTGCGTTCTGCGAGCGTGCCCGCGACGAGCTCGGCTGGAAGCCGGACGTGCTCGACATCGGCGGCGGTCTCGGCATCCAGTACACCCGGGAGGAGCACGTGCCGGGTGTCGCCGAGTTCGTCGCGCCCCTCGTCGCCCGACTGCGCGAGCGCTGGCCCGATCCCTTCCAGCTCGTCCTCGAGCCGGGACGCTCGCTCGTCGGCCGGGCCGGCGTCACGCTCTACCGCGTCGGCACGACGAAGGAGAGCGGCGGTGTGAGCTACGTCGCGATCGACGGCGGCATGTCGGACAACCCGCGCCCCCAGCTATACGACGCGCGATACGAGGCGCTGCTCGCGAATCGCGCGGACGAGCTCGCCGACGGCGTCTTCCGCGTCGCGGGAAAGCACTGCGAGTCGGGCGACGTGCTGATCGACGCGGCGGAGCTGCCGCACCCCCGGCGCGGCGATCTGCTCGCCGTCCCGGCGACCGGCGCGTACACGCTCGCGATGGGGTCGAACTACAACGGAGTGCCGCGGCCCGCCGTCGTTCTCGTGGCAAACGGCACTGTTCGAGAGATCCGCCGGCGCGAATCCACCGCTGACCTGCTGCGGTACGAGACGGTACGCTGAGCGCCAGTGAAGCGCCTCACCGCGATCCCCGGAGTCCTCCTCGTCGCCGTGGCCGCGGCGCTGTGGGGCAGCGACCCGATCCTGCGCAAGCCGCTCGGGGGCGACACGACCGCGACGACGATCGTCTTCGGCGAGCACGTCGTCCTCGTGGCCCTGACGCTCCCGTTCCTCGTCCCCGCGCTCCGCGCGGTGTGGAAGGCCGGCCCGCGCTACGTCGCAGCGTCGGTCGCGGTCGGCGCGGGCGCCTCGGCGATCGCGACGATCCTCTTCACGGAGGCACTCTTCCACGGCGACTTCGTCACGCCGGTCGTGCTGCAGAAGATCCAGCCGCTCGTCGCCGTCCTCGGCGCGGCGGTCATCCTCGGCGAGCGGCCGCGGCCGCGCTTCGCCTGGTTCCTGCTGCCGGCGCTCCTCGGCTTCTGGCTCGTCAACCAGCCGCATCCGCTCGAGCCGACCGCGAAGGGGCTCGTGCCGATCATCCAGGCGGTCGCCGCGGCGGTGCTGTGGGCGTGCGGCACGGTGCTCGGCCGCTACCTGAGCCGCGAGCTCGAGTTCCAGCACATCCTCTCGCTTCGCTTCTTCTTCGGCCTGATCGCGAGCGCGATCGCCCTGCCGATCATGGGCGCAAAAACGTACGCCGGCGCCCACGACAGCCTCTGGATCGCCTACCTGGCGATCGTGACCGGGCTCGTCTCGCTCGCGTTCTACTACTACGGCCTGAGGCGAACGCCCGCCGTCCTCGCCTCGCTCGCGGAGCTGACCTACCCGGCGATCGCCGTCATCGCGGGAATCTGGGCGTACAACTCACACCTGCGGTGGTCGCAATGGGTTGGCGTCGTGATGATCATCGGCGTGGTGAGCCTGTTGCCCGTACAGCGGCGGCGGACGATGGTCGCGCTGCCGCAGGCCGCGCCCAGCCCTGCCTAGCGGAGCGGTTGTCGCGGCGAACCGCTGCGGATAGGCTCAGCCTCCCGTGGATCTCCGCGACACGCAGGAAGAAGCCGCCTTTCGCGCCGAGCTGCGCGGCTGGCTCGAGGCAAACCTGCCCGGCGAGCGCCGCGGCGGCCGCGGCGGCGCCCAGCGGTTCGACGATGCGTTCGGCCGCGAGTGGAGCCGCAAGCTCTACGAGGCCGGATACGCCGGGCTGACCTGGCCGAAGGAGTACGGCGGGGCCGGCGCGCCCTACAGCTTCCAGGCGATCTTCTACGAGGAGATGGCCCGCGCCCAGGCGCCGGGCCACGTCGGGGTGATCGGACTGGGCATGGCCGGCCCGACGATCATGGCCCACGGGACCGACGAGCAGAAGCAGGCGCACCTCTCGAAGATCCTGTCGGCCGAGGAGATCTGGTGCCAGGGCTTCTCCGAGCCCGGCGCCGGCTCCGACCTCGCCGCGGCGCGCACGAGCGCCGAGCGGCGCGGAGACGTGTACGTCGTCAACGGTCAGAAGGTCTGGTCGTCGTTCGCGCACATCGCCGACTTCTGCATCCTCGTGACGCTCAGCGATCCCGACGCCAAGCGCTATCAGGGTTTGACGTATCTGATCGTCGACATGCACTCGCCCGGCATCGAGGTACGGCCGCTGCGCCAGATCACCGGCGAGGCGGAGTTCAACGAAATCTTCTTCAACGACGTCGAGGTGCCCGTTTCGAACCGTCTCGGTGAGGAGGGCGAAGGGTGGCAAGTGGCGATGACGACGCTGCTGCACGAGCGGGGCACGCTCGGCTTCGCGCTCACCGCCGCGCTCGACGTCAGCGTCGGAAAGCTGCTCGAGGTCGCGCGCGAGCGCGGGAACGGGGACGCCGGCGCTCGGGAGCGAGTGGCGGCGGAGTGGATCGAGCTGCAGGCGCTCCGCTACACCAACTACCGCGCACTGGGGACGTTGCAGCGCACGGGCATCCCGGGACCGGAAGGCTCGGCGATCAAGCTGCGCTGGTCGGAGCAGAACCAGCGATTGACGAAGCTCGGGCGCGAGCTGCTCGGCGGCGACGGCATCCTCGACGACGGCTGGTGGCACCACCAGCAGCTGCGCAGCCGCGGCAACACGATCGAAGCCGGAACGTCCGAGGTGCTTCGCAACATCGTCGCCGAGCGCGTACTCGGGCTCCCGAGGAGCCGCTGATGGACTTCGCCTTCAACGAGGACCAGCTCGAGCTGAAGCGGCAGGCGCGCGCATGGCTCGGGGAGCGCTACCCGCTCGACCGCGAGTGGGACGCGGCGCAGGACGATCGCTGGGCCGAGCTTGCCGAGCTCGGCTGGCTCGGGGTGTCGGTCGCCGAGGACCAGGGCGGCGTCGGGCTCGGCTTCCTCGAGGAGGCGATCCTCCTCGAGGAGCTCGGCTACGCGCTCTACCCGGGCCCCTATCTCGGGACGATCGGCTTCGCGCTCGCCGCGCTCGGGCCGGAAGACCGCACGGCCGTGGCGGCGGGCGCGACGAAGTGGTCGGCCGAGGTGAACGGCCTCGTACCCTGGCTGGGCTCAGTCGACAAGGTCGTCGATATGGACGGCAACGCACAGGACGCCCGCGGCGAGGAGCTCGCCTCAGTCGACCCGTCGCGCCCGCTCGGCCGGCTCGAGCGCGGAAACGGCACGCCGCTCCCGGGGCGGCGGGATGTTCCCCGCGCCCGCGCGGCGATGGCCGCCGAAGCGGTCGGGATCGCCCAGCGCGTCCTCGAGCTCGGGATCGAGCACGCGAAGACGCGCGAGCAGTTCGGCAAGCCGATCGGCGTGTACCAGGCTGTCTCCCACCAGCTGGCGGACACCTACGCCGACGTCGAGCTCGCGCGCTCCCTCGCCTACTGGGCGGCCTGGTGCGTCGCCGAGGACGACGAGCAGGCGACTGTCGCCGCCGCCGCGGCGAAGGCATTCGCGGCCGAGGCAGCCGTCAGGGCCTGCGAGCGCTCGATCCAGGTACACGGCGGCACGGGCTTCACGTGGGAGCATCCACTCCACCGCTTCTACAAGCGCGCACTGTGGCTCGAGGGCTTCGGCTCCCGGCCGTCCGAGCTCCGCCTCGAGGTGGCCGACGCGGTGCTCGGTGTCCCCGTAGGCGTTTGACCGAGGAGGCTCCGTGGACGGCCTGATGATGGACTTCCAGCTGACGTTGCCGCATCTCCTCAGGCGTGCAGAGTTGTACTTCGGCGCCGGCGAGATCGCTTCACGGCAGGCCGACAAGAGCTTCCACCGCACGACGTACGCCGAGACGATGGGACGTGCGAGGCAGCTCGCAGCCGCACTCGGCAAGCTCGGCCTCGACCGCGGCGACCGCGTCGCAACATTGTGCTGGAACCACCATCAGCATCACGAGGCGTATTTCGGAATTCCGTGCGGGGGCTTCGTCCTCCACACGCTGAACCTGCGCCTGCACCCGAACGACCTCGCGTACATCGCGACGCACGCGAACGACCGTGCGGTCATCGTCGACCGCTCGCTGCTGCCGCTGCTCGAGCAGTTCAATGACCGCACGAACATCGAGCACGTATTCGTCGTCGAGGACTCCTACGAAGAGCTCCTCGCGACCGCGTCACCCGACGACTGGCGCGATCCCGACCTCGACGAGAACGAGGCGGCGGCGATGTGCTACACGAGCGGCACGACCGGTTTGCCGAAGGGCGTCGTGTATTCGCACCGGTCTACGGTGCTGCACACGTTCGGCGTCGGCGCGAACAACCCGTTCGGGCTTCCGGTCTCCGGCGAGGACACGATCCTGCCGGTGGTCCCGATGTTCCACGCGAATGCATGGGGCTACCCGTATCTCGCCACGCTGAACGGGTCGAAGCTCGTCTACCCCGGGCCGCACCTCGACCCGGAGAGCCTGCTCGACGCGATGGCGTCGGAGAAGGTCAACTGGGCTGCCGGCGTGCCGACCATCTGGATGGGGATCCTCCAGCAACTCGCGGCGAACCCCGGCAAGTGGGACCTCTCGAACATGAAGGGGATGCTCGTCGGTGGCTCCGCGGTGCCGCGCGCGATGATCGCCGCTTTCGCCGCGTACGACATTCCGATCGTCCAGGGATGGGGGATGACCGAGACCTCTCCGGTCGCCTCGACCGGTTCGCTTCCCCATGACCTCGCGCATGTCGACCAGGACACAAAGTTCGATCTGATGGCCCTCGCGGGCATCCCGCTCGCCTTCGTCGAGATCCGGGCACGGATCGGCGACGAGGAAGTGCCGTGGGACGGCGAGTCGATGGGAGAGCTCGAAGTCCGCGGGCCGTGGGTCGCCGCCGGCTACTACGACACACCCGAGCAGGCCGATCGCTGGACCGCCGACGGCTGGTTCAAGACCGGCGACATCGTCTCGATCCATCCCCGTGGCTACATCCAGATCAAGGACCGCTCGAAGGACGTGATCAAGTCCGGAGGCGAATGGATCTCGTCCGTCGAGCTCGAGAACGCGCTGATGGCGCATCCCGCGGTCGCGGAGGCGGCAGTGATCGCGATCCCCGACCCGAAGTGGGACGAGCGGCCGCTCGCCGCGGTTGTGCTGAAACAGGGCGTAGCGGCGACCGCCGACGAGCTCCGTGAATTCCTCGCGCCGAACTTCGCGAAGTGGTGGCTGCCGGAACGCATCGAGTTCGTCGACGAGATCCCGAAGACGAGCGTCGGCAAGTTCAAGAAGATGGCGCTGCGCGAGCAGTTCGCGGCGGCCGAGCCGGCGCAGACGACTTGAGAGCCGCGCTGCTGCGGGAGGTCGACGGGCCGTTCGAGCTCGCCGATGTTCCCGACCCGGCCGAAGACGGCAAGGTCATCGTGCGCGTGCGCGCGGCGGGGATCAACTTCGCCGACGTGCTGATCAGGCGCGGCCGCTACCCGCAGATGCCGGAGCTGCCGGCCGTGCTCGGCTCGGAGATCGCCGGCGAGCTCGAGGACGGTACGCGCGTGATGGCGATCACATCGGGTGCCGGCGGCTACGCGGAGCTCGCTGCCGTCGACCGCGCTCAGGTCGTACCGCTGCCGGAGCACGCGTCGTTCGCCGAGGGCGCGTCGTTCCTGCTGACGTTCCTGACCGCCCACATCCCGCTGACGCGGCAGGCGCGCGTGCGGACGGGCACGACGATGCTCGTCTACGCGGCCGCCGGCGGCGTCGGCTCGGCAGCGATCCAGGTCGCGCGCGCCCTGGGCGCGCGCGTGTTCGCGGCGGTCGGCTCCGAGGAGAAGCTCGAGGTGTGCCGCTCGCTCGGCGCCGAGGAGGCGTACGTCTACGACGAGATTCCGCAGCATCTCGCGGTCGACATCGTCTACGACCCGGTCGGGGGCGAGCTCTTTGCGGGGTCGTTCGCGCGGTTGCGGCCCTTGGGAACGGTGATCGCGATCGGCTCCGCGGCCGGCGCGTGGCCCGAGATCGAGCCTGCGCGGCTCGTCGGCCGCAACGTCGGGCTCGCCGGCTTCTATCTCGGACGGCTGCTCCGCCTCGATCCCGAGCTCGTCGGCGAGGCCGTCGGCGAGCTGCTCGGTCTCTGGCAGTCCGGCGCCCTGAAGCCGCTCGTCGGGGCGGAGATCCCGCTCGCCGAGATCGAGCGGGCGCACGAGCTCGTCGAATCGCGTCGCAGCGTCGGGAAGGTGGTGCTCATTCCGTGAAGGTGCTGATTACCGGGGGGCGCGGCGGGCTCGGGCGCGCGTTCGCCGAGGCGCTGCGGGACGCCGAGATCACAGCGCTCGATCTCGAAGACGGTTTCGACGTCGGCAACGCTTCGGCGTGGCGCGAGCTCGACGGAGAGTTCGACGGGGCGTTTCTCAACGCCGGCATCCTCACGGGCGAAGGCGACGTCGCCTTGCTGAGCGACGAGCAGTACCTCCGCGCGACGCGCGCGAACGTCGACGGCGTCGTCTACGGCACGCGGGAGCTGGCCGCACGGCTGATGCCGAACGGCGGCTCGATCGTCGCGACCGCGTCGCTCGCAGGGTTGACGGCGACGCCGGCGGACCCGATCTACTCGCTCACCAAGCACGCCGTGATCGGCTTCGTGCGCAGCGTCGCACCGCAGCTCGCCGAGCGCGGGATCCGGATCAACGCGCTCTGCCCGGGCTTCACGGACACGCCGATGGTGCCGAACGAGGTCCGGGGGTTCATCGAGGTTCCGCTGATCGAACCGTCGTTCGTCGCGGATGCGGCGCTGCAGGCACTGAACGACGAGGAGACCGGGCGGGCGTGGGTCGTGCAGCCGAACCGCATCGTCCCGTTTCGCTTCCCCCACATTCCAGGACCGCGTTGAGCCCTCGGATGCGCCGCGGGTGGGGACAGCACCTCCCCTCCCCGCACATCTGGCTGACGCTCGGGTACCGCAGCATCGAGCAGGGTGACGGCCGGGCGGTGATCGAGTGGGACGCGACGCCGGACTATTGCTTCCAGGCGCCGTCGGGCCCGATCGTGCACGGCGGCATGGTGACGACGCTCCTTGACACGGCGATGGGCGGGGCCTGCTGGTCGGTACTCGAGGAGACCGAGAGCTTCTTGACAGCCGACCTGCGCGTCGAGTTCATGCGCTCGGCGCGGCCCGGAACGCTGCGGGCGAAGGGTCTCGTCGTCCAGCGGAACCGCCGCGTTGCGTTCTGCTCGGCGCAGCTCTTGGACGCCGACAGAACGGTGCTCGCGTCGTCGCGGTGCACGCAGATCATCCGGCAGGACTGAGCCTCGCAGTCGTTGCGGAACGACTGCAACCTGACTGAAGTCAGGTTGCGAGGCGGCGACGGAGGTTCGCCTTCACGGCTGGCCAATCGTCGTCGATCACGGCATACCACGCCGAGTCGCGGCGCTCGCCGCCGCGCACGAGCATGTGCTTGCGGAACACGCCCTCCAGCTCCGCCGGCAGGGCGGAGAGCGCGGCGCGGGCACGTTCGTTTCGTGCGTCGGTCTTGAACTCGACACGCAGGAAGCCCTCGTCCTCGAACGCGTGCTGCATCAGCAACAGCTTGGCTTCCGTGTTCACGCCGCTTCCCCATGCCGACGGCGTCAGCCACGTGTTGCCGATCTCGAGCACGCGATCCGCCTCGCGCACGTTGAGGTAGCTCGTGTGGCCGAGCGGCCGGCCGTCGACGACCTGCGCGAAGCCGAGCGTATTCTCTCGCATCTCGGCGAACCACGACGCGAACGCCTCGCGGCTCTCGTTCGCGCGCACGCGCATCAGCCCCCACGAGCGCTCGTCCTGCGCGACCTCCCACAACGCGTCCTCGTGCCCCGGCTCGAGCGGCTCCAGCCGCACGAGGCCGCCCTCGAGGACTACGTGAAGCGCCAGGTTCCGCCGTCCTCGTACGCGCGCAGCAGCCGGCGGGCGACGACCATCTTGTGTACCTCATCCGGCCCGTCGTAGATGCGGCCCGCGCGCGCCTGCCGCCACATGAAGGCGAGCGGCGTGTCCTCGGTCATGCCGAGGCCGCCGTGCACCTGGAGGGCGCGGTCGATCACGTCGTTGAGCACTCGCGCGGCGTAGAACTTGATCAACGAGATCTCGACGCGCGCCTCGTCGCCGTCGTCGATCCGCTGCGCGGCCTGCATCGTCATCAAGCGGCATGCCTGGATCTCGGCCGCCGACTCGGCGATCCAGTTCTGGATCGTCTGCCTGCCGGCAAGGGGCTCGCCGAACGTCTTGCGCTCGAGCGAGTAGGAGCACATGAGGTCAAACGCGCGCTGCATCTGGCCGAGCCAGCGCATCACGTGGTGGATGCGCCCCGGCCCGAGCCGCTTCTGTGCGATCCGGAAGCCGTCGCCCGGCTCGCCGAGGACGTTCTCGGCCGGTACCCGCACATCGGTGAACCGGGTCTCGCAGTGGGTGCCCCAGCCGCGGCCCTCGTGCCCCATCACTGCGATCTTCCGCACCAGCTCGTACCCCGGCGTGTCGGTCGGCACGAGGATCATCGACGCGCGGCGATGCGGTTCCGCGTCGGGATCGGTCACGACCATGACGACGCCGAACGCGGCGCCGTCGGCGCCCGACGAGAACCACTTGTGCGCATTGATGACCCATTCGTCGCCGTCGCGCACGGCGCGGCTGAGCAGACCGGTCGGGTCGGAGCCGGACACCTCGGGCTCGGTCATCCCGAAGAACGAGCGCGTATCGCCCGCCACGAGCGGTGCGAGGAAGCGCTCCTTCTGCTCCGGCGTGCCGAACATGTGGAGGATCTCGCCGTTGCCGGCATCCGGGGCCTGGCACCCGAAGACGAGCTGCGCGTACATGCTGCGGCCGATCTCCTCGTTCAGGTAGGCGTACTCGAGGAAGCCGCTCCCCGAGCCGCCGGCCTCGGGAGGCAGGTGCGGCGCCCAAAGGCCTGCATCCTTCGCCTCCTGCCGCAATTCGGCGACGAGCGTGTCGGCCGCCTCGTCCTCCCGCTGGATCGCGACCTCGTTCGGGTAGACGAACTCGTCCATGAACGCGCGAACGCGCTCGCGGCGCTCGGCAATCAGGTCAGGGATGACAACGGTCGCCACCGGCAGCAATGATCGCAGAGATGCGCGAGTCGCTCCAATCGCTGCTCTCAGAGATGCTCGGCCGCGAGGTCGAGCTCACGGAACCTGTCCTGCTGGCGGGCGGTGCGTCGAAGGAGGCCTGGGCGGTCGACGCCGACGGCGAGCCGCTGCTCGTGCGACGGGCCGCGGGCAGCGTGATCCACCGGCACACGCTCTCCCTCGCGAACGAGTTCGCCGTGATCGAAGCCGCACACGAGGCCGGCGTGAAGGTGCCGCGGCCGTACGGCTACATCCCCGACCTCGAGGGACGCGAGGCGTTCGTGATGGAGCGGCTCGAAGGCGACACGATCGGCCGCCGCATCGTGCAGAAGGAGGAGCTCGCCGCGGCGCGCGATGCGCTGCCCGTGCAGATGGCCGAAGAGCTCGCGAAGATCCACGCGATTTCCCCCGAGCGCGTCCCGTTCCTGTCGGATACGCGGCTCGAGCGGATGGTCGAGGAGCTGGATGACGTCGGCGAGCCGCATCCGGCGATCGAGCTCGGTCTCTGGTGGCTGCGCGAGAACCGGCCGCCGTCGCGCCCGGCGGTTGTGGCGCACGGCGACTACCGCATCGGCAACCTCGTCATCCGCGAGGAAGGACTTGCAGGCGTGCTCGACTGGGAGTTCGCCCATCTCGACGACCCCGTGCGGGACATGGCGTTCGCGCTCGTGCGGGCTTGGCGTTTCGGGGTGCCGGAGAAGCGGCTCGGAGGCGTCGGCCCGGTCGAGCCCTACCTCGACCGCTACAACGAGCTGAGCGGCCTCGACGTCCACCCCGAGGAGCTCGACTACTGGGAGCTCGCCGGCAACGTCGGCTGGGCGATCGGCTGCCTCACGCAAATGCAGCGGCACCTGAGCGGCCAGGACCGGAGCGTCGAGCTCGCGACGCTGGGACGCCTCGGCGCCGAGGTCGAGTACGAGATCGTCAATCTTCTGGAGCGATTCGCGGCATGACCGAGCGCCCGACCGCGCAAGAGCTGACCGAGGCGATCCAGGAGTTCCTCGGCGGCGAGATCCTGCCGACGCTGACCGATCACCGGCTGCGCTTTCGGATGCTCGTGGCGATGAACGCGCTCTCGATCGTCTACCGCGAGCTCGCGGCGCTGCCGCTCGAGGACGACACGGAGCAGCGCGAGCTCGCGGCGAGGATCCGGGCCGGCGACGTGCCGACGGGAACGCTGCGGCACGTCAAGGCCGACGTCGAGGCGCGGTTGCGGATCGCCTCGCCGCGGTACCTCGAGGCCTACCGTGAAGCGGCCGCCGAGTAGACGCAGCGTCGAGCGGATGCGCGAGCGCGAGCAGAAGGTCGGGCTCGAGCCCGACGACGCCGCCGCGCGCTGGCTCGAGGATCACGAGCCGAAGCTCGAGCCTGCCCCGTCGAAGGCGGCGCGGAAGTCGAAGACGCTTCACCGCTGGCGGCAGCAGCGCGGAGGCGAGGCGTCTCCTCCCAAGTGACAACTTGTCACTTGGGAGGTTCGGCACCGTCGGCTACACGAAGGCCGACTCGCCCGTGAGGGCGCGGCCGATCAGCAGCTTCTGGATCTGGCTCGTGCCCTCGTAGAGCGTCGAGACGCGCGCGTCGCGCAGGTATTTCTGGACCGGGAACTCGTCGACGTAGCCGTAGCCGCCGTGCACCTGCACGGCGGCGTTCGCGGCGCGCACGGCGACCTCGCTTGCGTAGTACTTGGCCTGCGACGCCGCGAGCGTGTACGGCTGTCCTGCGTCCGAGAGATACGCGGCACGCCACGCCATCATCCGCGCGGCCTCCGTCTCGACGGCCATGTCGGCGATCAGCTCCTGGACGAGCTGGAAGCCCGCGATCGGCTTCCCGAACTGACGTCGTTCCTTCGCGTAGCCCGTCGAGGCGTCGACGCACCCCTGGGCGATCCCGACCGAGCCGGCCGCGAGCGAGATCCGCCCGTTGTCGAGAGCAGACATCGCCACCTTGAAGCCCGCGCCCTCGTCGCCGAGCCGGGCAGCGTCCGGGACGCGCACGCCGTCGAGAAAGACCTCCGCGGTGTCCTGCGCCCGGAGACCCAGCTTGCCGTCGATCTTGACCGCGCTGTAGCCCTCCGTCGCGGTGGGGACGAGGAAGCACGTGATCCCGCGCGGGCCTTCGCCGCCGGTGCGCGCGAACACGAGCGCGACTCCCGCCCAGGAGCCGAGCGTGATGAAGATCTTCGCGCCGTTCAGCACCCAGTGGTCGCCCTCGCGCTCGGCCCGCGTGACGAGCGAGCCGGGGTCTGAGCCGCTGCCGGGCTCAGTCAGCGCGTAGCAACCGAGCGCCTCGCCGCTGCACATCTGCGGCAGCCATTCGGCCTTTTGCTCCGCCGTCCCCCACTTCGCGATCGTCTTGCCGGCGAGGCCGTTGTTCACCGACACGATCCCGCGCACCGACGAGTCGGCGCGGCCGAGCTCCTCCATGACGAGGCAGTACGACACCGTGTCGAGACCCATGCCGCCGTGCTCCTCCGGCAGCGCACAGCCGAGGAACCCGACCTCGGCGAGCTTCGCGACGATTCCGAGGTCCATCCGCTCGGTTCGATCCCACTCGCGCGCGTGCGGGACGATCTCACGATCGCAGAACGCGCGCGCCGTCTCCTGGATGAGTTGTTGCTCGTCTGTGAGCCCGAAGTCCAAGATGCGTATTCTGCGCAGGTGCCGAATCTCGAGGGGAAAGTTGTGATCGTCACCGGGGCGGGGCGCGGCATCGGCCGGGAGCACGCGCTCGCGCTCGCCGAGGCCGGCGCGAACATCGTCGTGAACGACCTCGGCGCGGCGCTCTCCGGGGAGGGCCACGACGACACGCCGGCCCAGCAGGTCGTCCAGGAGATCGAGGCGCAGGGCGGCGAGGCCGTCGCGAACGGCGAGAACGTCGCCGACTTCGCGGGCGCCGAGCGGCTGGTGGCGCAGGCGATCGATCGGTTCGGACGCCTCGACATCCTCGTCAACAACGCGGGCATCCTCCGCGACCGGATGATCGTGAACATGACCGAGGCGGAGTGGGACTCGGTGATCGCCGTTCACCTCAAGGGGCATTTCGCCCCCACGCGTCACGCGGCTGCGTACTGGCGCGAGCGCGCCAAGGCCGGCGAAGAGGTCCGCGGCCGCGTGATCAACACGTCGAGCCCGAGCGGCGTCTTCGGCAACGTCGGCCAGTCGAACTACGGCGCCGCAAAGGCCGGCATCGCCGGCTTCACGCTGATCGTCGCCCAGGAGCTCCAGCGCTACGGCGTGACGGTCAACTGCCTGGCGCCGAACGCGCGCACCCGCATGACGGAGGACACCTTCGACATGGGGGCCCCGGCGGAGGGCTTCGACCCGCTCGATCCCTCGAACATGTCGCCGCTCGTCGTCGCGCTCTCCGCCGACGAGGCCCAGGGCATCACGGGCCAGGTCTTCCACGTCTGGGGCGGTGCGATCAACGCCCTCCAGGGCTGGAGCCCCGGCGAGCTCTTCGCCTCCGACGAGAAGTGGAACGCCGATGCCCTGCTCGCCGAGCTCACCGAGCGTTTCCCCGAAGGCGTCGCACCGACGGGCATGGTCGCAGGCATGCAAGCCGCGGGCGGCCAGTCGCTGCGCGCGCAGTGACGGCACACGCGCGCCGCCGCATCTACCTGATGCGCCACGCGCAGGTGCGCTACTTCCAGGGGCAGCATCCGCACGAGGTGCTGCTCACCGACGACGGCCGCCGACAGGCCGAGACGGCGGCGGAGGCACTGCGCGGCGCCGTCTTCGACCGGGTGATCACGAGCGGCCTCGCACGCACACTCGAGACGGCGCGGATCGTCGCTCCCGGTCACGAACCCGAGCACAACCCAGAGCTGCGCGAGATCGAGAGCGGCGACATCCGCGGCCTCGAGCCCGCAGTCGTGCAGGAGATGATGACCACCGCGTTCCGCGGCACGGTCCCGCTCGACACGCAGTTCCTGGGCGGCGAGTCCGTCGGCGAGCTGCTCGACCGCGTCCTGCCTCAACTCGACGCGCTGCTCGGGGACGAGAGCTGGGATGTCGTGCTGCTCGTCCTCCACGGAGCCGTCAACCGCGCGATTCTCAGCCGGGCGATCACCGGGCAGCGCATCTTCCTCGGCGGCTTCGAGCAGGCGCCCGGGTGCATCAACGTCCTCGACGTCGATGCCGAGGGAGCGTTCGTCGTTCGAGCCGTCAACCACACGCCCTACGATCCCGCGCACGTCGGTGCGCCCCGGCTGACGACGATGGAGCAGCTCTGGCAGGAGTACCTCGACTCGCGCCGCCGGAATCCGTAGCATCCCCGCCCAACCGGGCATGGGTCTTCTCGAACTCAAGGACGCATCGCTGCGTTTCGGCGGCATCGTCGCGCTCGACGAGGTGTCCTTCGACGTCCGGGAAGGCAGCATCTTCGGCCTGATCGGCCCGAACGGCGCGGGGAAGACGACCGCATTCAACGTCATCACCCGGCTGTACCGGATCGACTCCGGCGACATCGTCTTCGACGAGCGCTCGCTGGTCCACACCCCGCCGAGCCGCGTCGTGAGGCTGGGCATCGCGCGGACGTTCCAGAACGTCGAGATCTTCCCGACGATGACCGTGCTCGAGAACGTGCTCGTCGGCGCGCACACCGTCTCCCGCTTCGAGCCCGAACGGAGCGTTCGCCGCCGCGGCCACGAGACGCTCGAGTACGTCGGCATCGACGGCGTCGCGGACCGCCCGGCTGCCGGGCTCCCCTTCGGCACGCTCAAGCGGGTTGAGCTCGCGCGCGCACTCGTGTCGAAGCCGCGGCTCATCCTGCTGGACGAGCCGGCCGGAGGGCTGAACCACGAGGAGGTCGAGCAGCTCGCGGACTTCATCCGACGGCTGCGCGACGAGCTGAAGCTCACCGTGCTGCTCGTCGAGCACCACATGAACCTCGTGATGCGCGTCTCAGACCACGTGCACGTCCTCAACTTCGGCCGCACGATCGCGAGCGGGCCGCCGCAGGAGGTCCAGCGCAATCCGGCCGTCATCGAGGCGTACCTCGGCGGCGAGCTAGAGGAGGCGTCGTAGTGGCCGAGCTGCTGGCACTCGAGAACGTGACCGCGCGCTACGGCCCGGTGCAGGCGCTGCACGGCGTCTCGCTCACGGTGGCGGAGGGCGAGATCGCGGCGCTGCTCGGCGCGAACGGCGCCGGCAAGACGACGACGCTGCGCGCGGTCTCCGGGACGGTGCGGCGCGACGGAGAGATCCGCTTTGCCGGCAGCGGGCTGTCACGCATCGGCCCCGACTCGACGGCGCGGCTCGGCATCGCGCACGTGCCCGAGGGCCGCGGCACATTCGCCGAGCTGACCGTGTGGGAGAACCTCCGCCTCGGCGCCTACACACGGCGCGGCGCGCTCAAGGACGACTTCGCGCGCGTGCAGACGTACTTCCCGTGGATCGACGAACGGAGACACCAGCAGGCCGGAACGCTGAGCGGCGGCGAGCAGCAGATGCTCGCGCTCGCGCGCGCGTTCATGCAGCGGCCGCGGCTGCTGCTGCTCGACGAGCCGTCGCTCGGCCTGGCGCCGCTGCTCGTCACCGAGATCTTCCGCATCATCAAGGAGCTGAACGAGCATGAGGGCCTGACCGTCCTCGTCGTCGAGCAGAACGCGCACATCGCGCTGCAGCTGGCGCAGAACGCGTTCGTGCTCGAAGTCGGGCGGATCGCGCTCGCAGGGCCGAGCAGCGAGCTGGAGCGGCACGAGTCAATCCGGCGGAGCTACCTCGGCTACTGATGCTCGGCCTCGCGAAGCGGAAGACCAGCGTCACCACCGGGGGCTCCCTTCCGGTCGTCGCGCTGCTCGCGGCCGTGTGCGTCTTCCTCGCGATCGGCTGCGCAGTCAGCAGCATCTTCGCCCAGCAGACGGTGGCGGGCCTGGCACAGGGGGCGATCTACGGCAGCCTCGCGCTCGCGCTCGTACTGATCTACCGCGCGACCGAGGTGATCAACTTCGCGCAGGGCGAAATGGCGATGGCGACCACGTACGTCGCCTACCAACTGACGATCTGGGGCCTCACCTTCTGGCTCGCGTTCTTCGTGACGCTCCTGATCGCATTCGCGTTCGGCGTCATCGTGCAGGTCGTCTTCATCCGCCCGGTGCAACACTCGGTGATCGCGGTCGTGATCGTCACGATCGGCCTGTTCATCCTCATCGACGGCCTGGTCACGTGGAAATGGGGCGGCGAGCTGCGCTTCATGGCGGCGCCCTTCGGCAACAACGTGTACCGACTGGGGAGCGTCACCCTCTCTCGCCAGGACATCGGCGTGCTGCTCGTGTCGATCCTCTCGGTGATCATCCTCTGGGCGCTCTTCAAGTTCACGAAGATCGGACTCGGGATGCGTGCAGCGGCGCTTCGCCCGGCGGCCGCCTCGCTCGTCGGCGTGCGCGTGAACTGGATGCTGGCGCTCGGTTGGGGCCTCGCGGCCGTCCTCGGCGCAGTCGCCGGGATGATGACCGAGCCGTCGACGTTCCTCCAGCCGACGATGATGCAGCCGATCCTGCTCTACGCGTTCGCCGCCGCCGTTCTCGGCGGTCTCGAGAGCCCGGCCGGAGCCGCCATCGGCGGCGTGCTCATCGGTGTCTTCATGAACCTCATCGGCCAGTACGTCGACTTCGCGACCGCGGAGCTGCGGCTCCCGATCGCTTTCGCCGTGCTACTCGTCGTGCTCCTCGTCAAGCCGAACGGCCTCTTCGGACGCAGGCAGGTGAGGCGCGTATGAGACACCTGCCCGTCAGGCAGCTGCTCGTGATCGGCGTCGCCGCCGTCGTGCTCGCACTGCTGCCGTTCCAGCTCTCCGGCTACCACCAGACGCTCGCCGCGCGCGTGGCGCTCTATTTCGTCGCCATCCTCGGTCTGAACATCCTCACCGGCTACAGCGGCCAGATCTCGATCGGGCACGGCGCCTTCATGGCGATCGGCGGCTACACGACGGTGCTGCTGTCGATCCACCAGGATCTGAACCTGATCCTGACCCTGCCGGTCTCCTTCGCCGTCGCATTCGCCGCCGGCATCCTCGTCGGCATCCCCGCGCTCCGGTTCTCCGGGGTGTACCTTGCGCTCGCGACGTTCGCGCTCGCGGTTTCGGTTCCCCAGTTCCCGCTCAAGTTCTCGACGTTCCTCGGCGGCAGCAACGGACTGCGCACGACCGTCACGCCGAGCTACCTGTGGCTCTACGGAGTCAGCTGGGCCTGTGCGGCGGCCTCGTTCGTCCTCGCCTGGCTGCTGCTGCGCGGGCGGATCGGTCGGGCCTTCCGCGCCATCCGCGACAGCGAGGTCGCCGCCGCGTCGTCGGGCGTAGCGCTCCCGATCTACAAGACGCTCGCCTTCGGCGTCTCGGCCGCGTACGCCGGCGTCGCCGGCTCGCTCCTCGTGCTGGTCACGAACGGATACGCCCAGCCGGGCCTCTTCGGGATCCTCGTCTCGCTCCAGATCTTGATCGGGGCCGCCGTTGCCGGCCTCGGGTCGCTGCGCGGCGTCCTCGTGGGCGCCCTCTTCATCGCGCTCCTACCGACGGTGGCCGCCGACGTGCCGGTCATCGGCTCCACCCACGGCCAGGACGTCGTGTTCGGCCTGATCGTGATTCTCGTGATGATCTTGCTGCCGAACGGCTTCGTCGGCCTCCTGAGCGGACTTGAACGGTGGTTCAAAACCGCTATCAAATCGGATCCGAAGACGTCATAATCCTCAGCCTGGCGTTCACCTGAAATCCAGGCGTCAACCATGCGTAGGAGGGTCGGATGGGTATGAAGGGCAAGCTCCTGGCGATCGTCGCCGGAGTCTCGATCGTCGCAGGGATTTCCGTCACGGTCGCGTCGGGCGCCAAGCAGGCGGACCCGGGCATCTCCGCGACCGAGATCAAGATCGGCGGCACGTTTCCGCTGACCGGCGTCGCGTCGCTGTACAAGACGATCCCGGCCGCCGAGAAGGCGTACTTCGACTACGTCAACGATCACGGCGGCGTCAACGGGCGGAAGATCAACTTCACGATCCTCGACGACGCGTACGACCCGTCGAAGACGGTCCCGCTTGCGCAGCAGCTCGTGGAGAAGGACGGCGTCTTCGCGGTATTCGGGAGCCTGGGGACAGCACCGACCCTGGCGACGTGGGGCTACCTGAACAGCCGCAAGGTTCCGCAGGCCCTCGTCGCGACCGGCGACTCGTACTGGGGCTTCTCGTACAAGAAGTACCCGTGGACGATCGGCTGGCAGCCCGACTATCCGGGCGAGTCCAAGCTCTACGGCAAGTACATCGCGGCGAACAGGCCGAACGCGAAGATCGGCGTCCTCTACCAGAACGACGCCTACGGCAAGAACTACTTCGCAGGTCTGCGCGTCGGCCTCGGCCCCGAGAAGGGCAAGATCGTCGACGCCCAGTCGTTCGACGCCACAAGCCCGAGCGTCACGCAGCAGATCCTCTCGATGAAGAGCAAGGGCGCCGACACGCTGGTCGTCTTCGGGACGCCGACGCCGACGATCACCGCTCTCGTAACCGCGACAAAGGTTGGCTGGAATCCGACAGCGACGTTCATCAACAACGTCTCCGCGAACCGGATCTTCCTCCTCGCGGCTGCGGCCGGCGGCGCGAACGTCGACGGCATCATCTCGTCGGTGTACACCAAGAGCTCGACGACGCAGGCGAACCTTGCGGGCGTCAAGCTCGCAAAGTCGATCGTCGATCAATACGTGCCCTCGCTCGCGGCGAGCTTCGCGAGGGGCGACGGAAACATCATCTATGGGATGGGCGTTGCGTGGACGTTCGTGTATGCCCTTCAGAACGCGGGCAAGAACCCGACACGGGCGAGCCTGATGAAGGCGCTGCACAACATGAATACGTCGAAGAACCCGTTCGTCTACCCCGGGATCACGATCAAGACGTCGCCGACGGACAACTTCCCGATCGAGCAGGAGAGAATGGTCAAGTGGGCAGGTGGAGCGAGCGGCGACTGGCAGCCGTTCGGGAAGCTCCTGAGCGGCGTCCGCTGACACGGCCGACGTCGTAGTGATCGGTGGCGGCGCCCTCGGCGCCGCCACCGCATTTCACCTGCGCAGGCTCGGCGTCGCAGACGTCGTGCTGCTCGAGCGCGACACACTGGCATCGGGCTCGACGGGCAAGGCCGCGGGCGGCATCCGCATGCAGTTTGCGGACGAGCTCAACATCCGGATTGCGCTTCGCTCGCTCGGTGCGTTCGAGGCGATGGCCGACGAGATCTCGTTCCGCCAGTACGGCTACCTCTTCCTGCTGACTCGTGAGGAAGACGTCGCGACGTTCCGGTCGGCGCTTGCGCTGCAGCACTCGCTCGGGGTGCCCTCGCAGGAACTGACGCCGGCCGAGGCGCGGGAGCTCGTCCCGCAGCTCGAGGTGGACGACGTGCTCGCGGCCACCTACTGCGCACGTGACGGTTACGCGGCACCGGAGGCCGTCGTGCAGTGGTATGCCGCGAAGTCGGATGCGACGGTGAAACAGAGCTGCCCTGCGACGGGGATCGACGTGCAGGGCGGGCGGATCGTCGCGGTGGAGACGACACAGGGCCGAATCGCGACCGACACGGTCGTCTGCTGTGCCGGCGTGTGGTCGCGGGACGTCGGCGCGCTCGCGGGCCTAGAGCTTCCCGTCGCGGGCGAGGCACGGTCGATGTGGTTCACCCCGCAGGACGGCGGCCTGCCGGAGCGGCTGCCGCTTACAATCGACTTCTCGAGCGGCTTCTACTTCCACCGCGAGGGACAGGGGCTCGCGTTCGGCGGGCGCGAACGGGCTCTCGAGGACATAGCCGAAGCGGCGGCGCGGCGGTTGCCGGTGCTGTCGGAACTGCCCGTTCAGTCCTCGTGGTGGGGCTGGTACGACGTCAGCCCGGACTGGAACGCCCTCGTCGGTGAGGCGCCGGGGGTCTCACGCTTCCTGTACGCGACGGGGTTCTCGGGCCACGGCTTCCAGCAGGCGCCGGCCGTCGGCGAGCATCTGGCGGAGCTCGTGGTCGGACGCGAGCCGACGCTCGACCTATCCGCCTTCTCTGCAGAGCGGTTCGCCTCGGGGGCGGAACGGCCCGAGACCTTCGTCGTCTAGTTGCAAGGTGTTACTAGGAGGGCCAGCGGGCGAGGCTGCGGCGCAGGTCGTACTTGCCGCCGTCGCGACACTCGACCGACCAATACTCCGGCGTCTTCGTCCTGCGCTGCGGATACATCCTGGCCGCGTAGAGGGTGGCGAGCGCCTGCGCCTCCGCGACGGGCGCGCCGAGCTTGTTCGCGACGAACCAGATCGACTGCATGCCGTAGCACTCGACCTGCGCCTCGTTCGAGTAGCCGAGCACGTGGTACGACTCGTGGGCGACGACCGCGAGCGCCATTGCGATGTCCCCGACGCGGGTGCAGTCCTGCCCCACGCAGGTGCGCGGGTCCCAGCGGGCCGGCGACTGGCGGAACCAGGCGAGGTACGTGCACTCGGCCGGCCGCATCAGGAAGTAGTCGAACGACTGTCCGTTGAGCAACGGCGTGACTCCGAGCACGCGGGAGTCGGACTCGCCGATCTTGCCGCAGCGAACTGCCGCCGCCTGGTGGCCGGTCAGCCGCCGCGCGACCTGCTCGGCGATCTGCTCCTCAAAGGTCGCCGGCCGTGCGAGCAACGCCCGGTCCTGCGCATTCACCGGCCGGACTTGGGCGGACGCCGCAGCCGCGAGAATGCAGGCCAGGGCCGCCGCCGCAAGGAGTAACCAGACCCGCATCGGTCATCTATCGGCAAGCTCGGCCGGATTCGTTACCGGCGCCCGGCAGGCGAAGCGCTCGCAGACGTAGACGGCCGGGCGACCGTCGACGAGGGTCTTCCCTTCCAGGAGGGGCACCTCCTCGTCCGGGCCGAAGGCGACGACGGCGTTCGGGTCGAAGCCGCGGAGCGCGGCGCGGGCCACCTCGCTCTCCGGATCGCCCACGATCGCGACCTCACGCGGTGGCGACAGCAGCAGGTCGAGGGCGCAGAGCGCCCAGCCGAACGCCTGCGGGGCCCGCGGCAGCACGTCGCGGACGAGTCGCAGGACGCCCTCGGCGCGGCGCTCGAGCTCGTCGTCGCCCCAGAGGCGCGCGAGCCGCACCAACACGAACGCGAGCATCGAGTTCCCCGAGGGCGTCGGGTTGTCGTCGAGATCCTTCTGGCGTGCAACGAGTTGCTCGCCGTCCGCCGGCGTGAGGAAGAAGCCGCCGTTCTCGTCGTCGGCGAACAGCTCGACGGCGAGCAGCGCGAGCCGTCGCGACTCGTGCAGCCAGCGGGGATCGCCGGTCGCGACATGCAGCTCGTAGAGCCCGTGCGAAACGTTCGCATAGTCCTCGAGGTAGCCCGTGCCCTTCGCGACGCCGTCCCGCCACGTGCGGTGCAGGCGCTCGCCGTCCGAGAGCGGACCGAGCAGGAACTCGCCGAGCTCGCGCGCCGCGTCGAGCCAGTCCGTACGCTCGAGCCCCCTTCCCGCTTCCGCGAGCGCCGCGAGCATCAGGCCGTTCCAGGCGGCGATCGCCTTGTCGTCGCGCAACGGCTGCGGCCTCGCTTCGCGGACAGCGAGCAGCGCCGCGCGCTCTGCTTCGGTGAGATGGCCGCGGATGATCGAGCGGCCGTCCTCGAACGGCTGCAGAACCTCGGCCCGCGGCACCTCGTCGGGCGTCCACGTGAACGTCAGGCCCTCGACGCCCTCCGTGTCGGCGTCCTGAGCGGATGCGAAGCCGCCCGCCTCGAGTCGTAGCTCGCGGAGGCAGTACTCGACGGTCTGCTCCACGATCCACCGGTAGCCGCGTTCCTCGGTGAGGAGGAACGCGTGCAGGTAGGCGGGAATGAGCAGCGCGTTGTCGTACAGCATCTTCTCGAAGTGCGGCACGAGCCACTCCGCGTCGACCGAGTACCGGTGGAAGCCGCCGCCGACGAGGTCGTACATTCCGCCCGCGCGCATCCCATCGAGCGTTCCGAGCGCCAGGTCGAAGACGCCGCGCCGCAGAAGGAACTCGATCGTGGAGGCGGGCGGGAACTTGGGCGCGTGGCCGAAGCCGCCCCACTGCGGGTCGTATTGGGTGCGGAGGGCGCGAGCCGCCTCGTCGAGCAGCGCTTCCGTCAGCGGCTCGCTCGACGGCGCGAGCTGCGAGCTGTGGCGGAGCGCCTCGACGAGCGCGGCAGCCTGCTTTGCGACGTCGTCTCGCTGCGTCTTGTACGCCTCGGCGATCGCGACGAGCACCTGCTGAAACGCCGGCATGCCGTGCCTCGGCTCGGGTGGGTAGTACGTGCCGCCGAAGAACGGCTCGCCGCCCGACGTCAGGAAGACCGTCATCGGCCAGCCGCCTTGGCCGCTGAGCGCGACGACGGCGTCCATGTACACGGCGTCGACGTCCGGCCGCTCCTCGCGGTCGACCTTCACGCTGACGAAGAGCTCGTTCATCAGCTGCGCCGTCTCGTCGTCCTCGAAGGACTCCTTCTCCATGACGTGGCACCAATGGCAGGCGGCGTAACCGACCGAGAGCAGCACCGGCTTGTCATCGGCGCGGGCCAGCTCGAAGGCCTCCTCGCCCCACGGGTACCAGTTCACCGGGTTGTGCGCGTGCTGGAGCAGGTACGGGCTCGTCTCCTGGGCGAGGCGATTCATCGAGTCTCGCCTCCCGGTTCCCGCGAGTAGGCCGCGACTCTCGTGTGCCGCTCGAAGCCGACGGCGTCGTACAGGGCGGCCGCCCGCTCGTTGTACGAGTAGACGATGGCGCTCTCGGCCCCCTCTTCACGGAGCCGCCGCAACCCAAAGCCGCAAACGGCAGCGCCGAGCCCGCGCCGGCGAAACCGCTCGCGCGTCCCAACCGGCTCGAATTCGCCGACGCCGTTCGCTGCGTCGAGCCAGACGAGGCAGTACGCGGCGAGTTGTCCGTCCGGTGCCTCGACGACGCAATCGAGATCGGCGCGATACGGCCACGTTGCGCGAACGTCCGCGTAGCTCTCCTTAGTGACCTTCGAGGGCGCCCACACGTCCTGATGAACCGCAACGCGCTCCGCGACGTCCGCCGGCTCAACCGTGCGCAGCGAGAAGCCGTCGGGCAGCTGGAGTGGGGCCGCCGACACGTCGGACAAGCCGCGAGCGTGGAACGTCGCGGCATCGCCCGGCGCGACGAATCCGTGCCGCGTGAGAGCGGCGGCGCTCTCTGCGTCGTCGTCCATCGCCCAGGCCGTCGCCGCTTCCGGCGCCGCGGCGAAGAGCTCGTCGTGCAGCGCGCCGCCGCGGTGGCGCCGATGAATGTCGTGGTCGAGGTTGCAGCCGGAGGGATCGTCACGAAGCCACGACCAGGCGACCACCTCTCCGTCCTCCTCCCAGATGCGGATCGTCCACTCGCCCTCACGGCCGGCATGTTGGCGGAATCCCCAGGCGAGGTCACCGATGTGCCATGGCGCGCGCCTGCCCTCGCGGCGCCGCACCTCGATCGCCAGCTCCTGCATCGGACGAAGGTCGTCGTACCCGCGCCACGCTCTCGATCTGACGGCCATGGAATGATCATGCCTGTGGGCTACGCGGAGCTGGAGGTCGGTGCCGTCTACCGCAGCCGCTTCGGCCGCACGGTGCTCGAGGCGGACAACGTCTGGTTCACGCTGTTGACGATGAACACGAATCCGATCCATTTCGACGCGGAGTACGCAGCGGCAACGGAGTGGCAGCGACCGCTCGTCGACTCGACGTTCACGCTCGCGCTCGTAACGGGTCTCTCGGTCGCAGACGTCTCCGAGCGGGCGGTGAACCTCGGGTGGCGCGAGGTGCGCCTGCCTGCGCCGGTCTTCGCGGGCGATACGATCCGCGCGGAGACCGAGGTGACGGAGAAGCGCGAGTCTGCGTCGCGCCCGGGCCAGGGGATCGTCACGGTTCGGACGCGCGGGCTAAACCAGCGCGATGAGGTCGTGATCGAGTTCGAGCGCACGATCATGGTGCCGCTTGATCGAGACTGAGCGACTCCTGCTGCGGATGCCGCGGCGGGAGGACGTGGCCGATCTTCTCGAATACTCGGGCGATCCAGAGGTGGCGCGCTGGATCGGAGGGCAGACCGGCGATCGCGCTTCGACCGAGGCGAAGGTCGAAGACTGGCTCGCACGATGGAAGGGGAACGGGATCGGACACTTGGTCGTCGAGCGCGGCGGCAAGGTGCTCGGCCGTGTCGGCTTCGTGGTTTGGGACAACCGTTCCTGGGAGCTCACGACCTATTCGGCTGCCGGAGAGCACGCCGAGACCGAGCTCGGGTGGGCGCAGGCGCACTGGGGCAATGGGTACGCGAGCGAGGCCGCCCGCGCGGCGCGCGACTGGGCCTATGCGGAGCGCGGTGTCGGGCGTCTCGTCTCGCTGATCAACCCGGCCAATCAGCGCTCGATCCGCGTCGCCGAGAAGCTGGGAGCCTCTCCCGAGCGGTCGATCGAGACGCCAGGCGGGCCTGCGGTCGTCTGGGTTCACCCGCGTTGACGATGTCGTGACGGAGCCGTAACCGGGCCTGGCCCCTGCCTGTGGATAAGCCCTGCGCGGCGGCGCCCTGAGCCAAAGGCAGGGGCCAGGCCCCGTAGCCTGAACCGTCAGGAGATCGTCACGCCGGTCTCGCGCGCTACGCCGGCGAGGCGCCCGCCACCCCCGCGGGCACCGTCGCCGGCCTGGGCTGACGGAACCACAGGAGCCAGAGCAACGGAGTTGCGAGCAGCACGGCGAGCCACGTCCAGGTCAGCGCCGGCTCGAGCGTCGGCGGGATCGTCCACGACGTCCAGCCTCGCTCGGCGATCTGCTCGAGCCAGGCGTCGTTCGCGATGTTGCCGATTCCGTAGGCGGCCATGAACGCGAGGAAGAGCGAGATCCGGTTCGGGATCCGTGAGAGCAGCAGCGCCGTGGCGACGAACAGGAGGCCCTGCAGCCCGTGATGGACGCCGTGGTGCACCGCCGGGTGCGGTGGGTTGCCCCGGTACGACACGATCTCCCCGGTCTGGAAGAGCGACCCGAGCACCGGCACGCCGTCGAGGTAAAAGCCGAGCTCGGCGGCGATCCACGGCGCGCACAGAAGGACGAGCCCGGCGGCGAGGCCGATCCGCACGGGGTCGCCGTGCCGGTCGCGCTCTGCCGGCACTCCGCGGGCGAGCACCGTCAGCGGCAGCGCCAGCGCGACGCCGATCGCCGGGACGGCGTTGAGCCACTTCGCGTCGAGGTCGTGCTGGGAGACGACGCCCGGAACCGCGACGACGACGCAGAGCGCCGCGGCGAGCCCCGCGAGCAACCGCGCTGCACGCGGGAGGTACGGCGCGACCACGCCGAGCACAGCCAGCGCGATCAGCGCGTCCGGGAAGTTCAGTTCGACCAGCACGCGGCTCAGCCCGCCGCGCATGCCGCTCTGGCTGACGTGGTACAGGTCCTCCGCCGGCAGCCGCGCGTACGTAACGCACACGGCGACGGCAATCCCAGCCACGAGCGCCCACACGGCGCGAAGCTCACGCGCGGTAGACATACCCCTCGAGCGTACGCCCGAGGATCGCTTCGAGCCAGCGGGAGATCCCGATCAGCGCGTCGAGATCGACCCCGGTCTCGACGCCTTCGCCCTCCAGCAGGTAGACGAGATCCTCGGTCGCGACGTTTCCGGTCGCACGCGGTGCGTACGGACAGCCGCCGAGCCCGCCCACGGACGCGTCGAGCACGCGCGCACCGGCCTCGAGCGCGGCCAGGCAGTTCGCATAGCCCGTGTTGCGCGTGTTGTGACCGTGAAAACCGGCCGCTCCGGATTGCGCGACGAGCGCCCGGACCGCCGACGGCGTCGCGACGCCGATCGTGTCCGCGAGCACGACCTCCGCGCGTCCCGTGAAGCGGGCGGCAAGATCGATGACGACCGCCGGGTCGACGCGGCCCTCGAACGGACAGCCGAACGAGACGGAAATCGTGACGGTCGCGGGCGTGCCGTCCGCGCGCCCAAGGATCGCTGCGACGCGGTCGAGCGCCTCGGCAAGCGACGCGTTCCCGTTCTCGCGGTTGAAGCTCTCGGTCGCGCCGAACGTGACGTTGACGCGATCGAGACCGGCTGCGGCGAAGCGCTCCCAGCCCTTCTCGTTCAAGACGAGCCCTGAGTACTCGACGCCGGCGAGCCGCTCGATCCCGCGCACCACCTCCTCCGCGCCCGCCATCTGAGGAACGCGGTCGTCGCGCACGAAGCTGACCGCCTCGATTCGCGGCAGCCTCGCCTTCGCGAGGCGGTTCACGAGCTCCGCCCGCGTCGCGGGCGCGAGCATCTCGGGCTCGTTCTGGAGGCCGTCGCGAGGGCCGACGTCACACAGCGTCACCTCCATCAGCGAGTGCCGAGCTCCATCCGCAGCAGTCGCGGGATCGCGGCGCCCGCGCGCGCCGCGAGCGGCGGCCGCCGCCCCTTCTCCTCGGCCGCCTCGCACGCCATGATCGACGCCCGCACGATCCCGCCCCCGAGCCGGCGCAGCGGCTCCGGCGGGAGGGACGGCACCCGGCGCGTCACAAGCGGAAGGCGCGTCCATTCGTCCTCGACGCGCGTCGCGAGCGAGGCGAGGATCTGCCCGCCGAGCCAGCTCGGCCCCACCCCGTGCCCGGAGTAGCCGGCGCCGTAGTGCAGCCGCGTTCCGGCCTTCGTGCCGAAGAACGGCAGATGGTCGGCGGAGACGTCGATCGGGCCGCCCCATGACCGCTCGATGCGTGCCTCGGCGAGACCGGGCAGCAGCCGGCGCAACCCCGCCTCGGCGCGCTGCGCCGTGGGCCGGTCGCGGCTGAACCGCTCATCGATCTTCCCGCCGAAGCCGATCGGACCGGAGCCGCTGCCCATGAGCACACGGCCGTCGTCGAGCGTTCGGAAGTAGTGGATGAACATGCGGCCGTCGACGATCGCCTCGCCCCCGGTCCAGTTGATCTCCTCGAGCAATTCGGGAACGGGCTCGGTCAGGACGACGTAGGAGCCGAAGTTCGTCAGGCTCCGCCCGGCAGGGCGCCAGCCCGTGAGCGCGGCGTTCGTCGCGAGCACGATCTCCGGAGCGCGGAGCACGCCGCCGGGAGTCTCGATCTCGCCGTCGCGAACGCGCAGCGCCGGTGTCTGCTCGTGCACGGCGACACCGGCGTCGATCGCCTTTCGGCGCAGCGCGCGCACGAGGAGCCCGGGGTGCACGGTCGCCCCCTCCCGAAAGAAGACGCCGCTCCGGAACACCGGCGACGAGACGCGCCTCGCCAGCTCCTCGCCGGACAGCGCGACGGCTTCCCCCGGATGCCCGACCGAGGCCGCCGCCTCGACGGCGCGCTCGATTGCCCCATCCTGGGCCGGGGCAGCGCTCACGTTCAGGCGGCCGCCCTCGCGGAGCCACACGTCGACGCCCAGCGCGCGCACGGCGGGTACGATCCTCTCCCCCGCGTCGCAAAGCCGAAGCGACTCCTCCACGCCGAGCACCGGTACGAGCGACGCGAGCGCCGACCAGTACCCGTGCAGGAAGCCGCCGTTCCGGCCGCTTGGCCCGGCCCCGCAGATCTCGGCCTCCACGAGCGTCACGCGCAGGCCCGGGTCTCGCTCGCAGAGGGCAAGCGCCGTCCAGAGGCCGGTGTAGCCGCCGCCGACGATCGCGACGTCGGCGGTCGCGTCGCCCGTCAGTTCCGGAGCCGCCGGCGACTCTCCTTCGGCGGCGAGTGCGTCCTCGAGCCACCAGGCGGGCAGCCGGGGCTCGGTCACGCGAGTCGCCGCGCTCGGCGGTTCTGCCACACCACGTTCGCAAGCATCGCGGACACGGCGACGGCGAAGATCGCCGTGCCGACGACGTTGATCTGCGGGAAGACGGCCGCCCGCGCTGCACCCCAGACGAAGAGCGGGAACGTGACGGTCGTGCCGGCGTTGAAGTTCGTGATCACGAAGTCGTCGACCGACAGCGCGAAGGTGAGAAGCAACGCCGCCAGGATGCCCGGTGCGATCAACGGCATCGTCACGCGCCAGAAGGTCGTCCATTCGTTCGCACCGAGGTCCATCGCCGCTTCCTCGAGGTGCCGGTCGAAGCCGACCAGCCGTGCCTTCACCGTCACCACGACGTAGCTGATGTTGAACATGACGTGTGCGATCACGATCGTCCAGAAGCCCGTCGTGACGTTCATCGTCAGGAACAGCGTCAGCAGCGACGCGCCGAGCACGATCTCCGGTGTCGACATCGGCAGGAAGATGAGGAGGTTCGTTGCGCCGCGCCCCCGGAAGCCGTAGCGAACCAGGGCAAGCGCGATCAGCGCTCCAAGCACCGTAGCGGAGACGCTCGAGATCGCCGCGATCTCGAGCGATGCTTCGAGCGCACCGCGGAGCCCGGGGACGGCGTCCCAGTGGACCCAGTTGTCGAACGTGAATCCCTGCCACGTGTAGTTGAAGCGACCGTGCGGATGGTTGAACGAGAACAGCACGACGACGGAGATCGGCAGGAGGAGATAGCCGAAGGCGAGAAGCGCATACAGCGTCAACACGTGCCGGCGGGCGAACGCGAACACCTTCGCCGGCGCGCTCTTCGAGCGGGTCATCGGCATCGCCTCCGCGTTCGCGCTCATCCCGTCAGCCTCTCGGTGCCGAGTGCGCGCGCATAGATGCCGATCAGGACGAGGATGATCGCCATCAGGATGAACGAGAGCGCCGCCGCCGCCGGATAGTCGGTCAGCTCGAGGAACTTCGACTGGATGACGTTCCCGATCATCGCCTGGTTGGGCGTGCCGAGCAGCTGTGCGTTGATGAAGTCACCCGCCGCCGGAATGAACGTCAGCAGCGTGCCCGCGAAGATCCCCGGCAGTGAGAGGGGCAGCGTCACGCGCAGGAACGCCCGCACGCGGCTCGCATAGAGATCCTGGGCCGCCTCGATCAGACGCTGGTCGATCTGCTCGAGCGAGACGTAGAGCGGCAGCGCCATGAACGGCAGGAAGTTGTAGGTGATCCCGGCGACGACGGCCGTCGACGTCGCGAGCAGGCGACCGTCGGCTCCGAGCAGGTGCAGGTCGCGCAGCCGGTCGGCGACGAACCCCTGGTCGGCGAGGATCGTCTCCCAGGCGAGCGTGCGGATCAGGTAGGTGACGAAGAACGGCCCGACGATGAAGAGCAGGAGCACGTTCTTCCAGCGGCCGCCACGGAACGCGATCCAGTACGAGAGCGGGTAGCTGATCAGGAGCGCGATCAGCGTTGCGATGCCCGCGTACTCGAAGGACCGCAAGAGCTGCGTGTGGTACGTCGTGATCGCGTCGCTGTAGTTGTGCCACGCCCACTTGAACGTGTAGGTGAGCTCGATCGGGTCCTGCGTCTCGAGCGACTGATGGCCGAGGAAACCGAGCGGCGCGACGAAGAAGAGCGCAAGCCACGCCAGGCCCGGGCCGAGCAGGAGATACGGCGTCAGCCGCCGGTGACGGTGCAGGAACCCCACGTTCGCGCTGTTACGCGCCCAACAGCTGCTGCCACTTCGTCTTGTAATCCGGGTTGAAGAGCGCGTCCGGGTCGATCTGGTGCAGCTTCGCGCGCATCGCGCTCGTCGGGAAGATGAGCGTGTTCTTTGCGACCTCCGGATCCGACTTCAGCAGCACCTTGTCGGCGCCGATGACCGGGCAGATGTAGTTGACGTAGTCCTCGACCATCGCCGCGACCTTCGGGTCGTAGTAGAAGTTCATGTAGACGGACGCCGTGTGCGCGTCGCCGCCCTTCGGGATCAGCATGTTGTCGGTCCAGATCATCCCGCCGGCGGTCGGTACTGCGAACTGGAGATTCTTGTTGTCGGCGTGGAGCTGCACGACGTCTCCCGAGAAGGCAAGCGCCGCGACGATGTCGCCCTTGGCGAGCATGCCGGCGTAGTCGTTGCCCGTGAACTGGCGGATCTGCCCGGCGGACTTCGCCTTCTTGATCTTGTTGACGATGCGATTGAAGGCGGCGTCGTCGATCTTGCCCGGATCGTCGCCGTTCGCGAGCGCGACGACTCCCGCCGTGTCGCCGAAGTTGGCGAGCAGGGTGACCTTGCCCTTGAGCTTCTTGTCGGTCAGCAGCTGGTCGAGGCTCGTGATCGGCTTCGTCAGCTTGGCGTTGTAGGCGATCCCGGTCATGCCCGACTGCCAGGGCAGGCTGTACTCGCGCTTCGGGTCCCAGGCCGGATGCTGCAGCCCCTTGACGAGATTCTTGAGGTTCGGCAGCGCGCTCTTGTCGAGCTTCTCGACCCAGCCCTTCTTGATCAGCAGCGCGGGATACGGCGAGTTGTCGGTCATCACGATGATGTCGCGGCCGATCGACTTGCCGTGCGAGAGCGGCCCCTGGATCTTGCCGAAGAACTGCGAGTTGTCGTTGATGTCCTCGATGTACCGCACCTTGATCCCCGTGCGCTTCGTGAACAGGTCGAGGGATGGATGCCGCTTCGTCTTCTCGTTGATGTCGATGTAGAGCGGCCAGTTCGAGAAGACGAGCGTCTTGGCGAGTGCCTCCTCAGCCGCACCTTCGGCGAGGCTCGGCAGGAATCCGGGGACCGAGAGAGCGGCGCCGCCGGCGAGCGCGCGGCGCAGAAATGCCTGGCGGGTGAGCGTGTTGGTCATGGGGCCGATTCCTCCGTTGGCTCGAGAACGAATGTCGACTCTGGGTCCCAGTTGACGGTGAGCGCATCCCCCGGCTCCGCGACGGTGGTTCCCGCGTCAACGTTCTGGGCGTAGACGGTGATCCTGCCCGCAGGAGTGTCGAGCAGGTACTGCGTCGAGACTCCGATGTAGGCGCACTCGAAGACGGTTCCGCTGAGCGTGTTGACACCGTCGCCGCCGACCCGCAGCTTCTCCGGGCGCACGCCGATGGCGACGCGCGTTCCCACGGGCGGAAGCGCAGGCGCGACACGTGTCTCGCCGGCACCGTCCAGCCGGACGGTGGCGGCGCCGGAGACGACGCCGGCGAGCAGGTTCGAGACGCCGAGGAAGCCGGCGACGAAAGACGTCCGGGGATGCTCGTAGAGCTCGCGCGGCTCGCCCAGCTGCTCGATCCGGCCGTCCTTCATGACGGCGATCGCATCCGCCATCGTCATCGCCTCTTCCTGATCGTGCGTGACGTGCACGAAGGTGATGCCGACCTCGTGCTGGATCCGCTTCAACTCCAGCTGCATCTGCTTGCGCAGCTTGAGGTCGAGTGCCCCGAGAGGCTCGTCGAGCAGGAGCACTCGCGGATGGTTGACAAGGGCGCGGGCGAGCGCGATTCGCTGCTGCTGCCCGCCCGAAAGCTGGGAGGGCTTGCGGCGCTCGACCCCGCCGAGACCCACGAGCTCCAACATCTCCCGCGTACGCCGCTTGAGCTCGTCGCGCCGGACGCCCCTGCGCCGTAGACCGAACGCGACGTTCTCGAAAATCGTCAGGTGGGGAAAGAGCGCGTAGGACTGGAAGACGGTGTTCACGTCCCGCTTGTAGGGCGGCAACGCGCTGACGTCGCGGTCGCCGAGCAGGATCCGGCCGGAGCTCGGCTCTTCGAAGCCGCCGATCATCCGCAGCGTGGTCGTCTTCCCGCAGCCTGACGGGCCGAGCAGCGCGAAGAAGCTCCGGCTCGGTATCTCGAGGTCGATCGAGTCGACGGCCACGACGTCGTCGAACCGCTTGGTCAGCTTGTCGAGACGGACGTCCCGCGCGGCGGTGTCGGCCGACCCGCCGCGTTCCTCGACAGTCATCGCACTCGTTGCCATGCTTCACCCAGCACCTCGCCGAGCGTACCGGCGATTTCGTCGAACTCCTTCTGGGTCGCGATCAAGGGCGGCGAGATCTGGATCACCGGATCTCCCCGGTCGTCCGCCCGGCAGATGAGCCCCTTCTCGAAGAGGCGCGGCGAGAGGAATCCTCGCAGCAGCGTCTCGCACTCGTCGTGGGAGAACGACCCGCGGGTCTCCTTGTCCTTCACGAGCTCGAGCGCGTAGAAGAACCCGGTGCCGCGCAGGTCGCCGACGATCGGCAGCTCGAGGAGCTGCGCGAGCGTCGCCCGGAATGCGTCGCCGTTGTCGCGCACGTTCTCGACGATGCGCTCTCGCTTCATGATCTCGATGTTCTTCAGCGCGATTGCGCACTGCACCGGGTGCCCGCCGAAGGTGATTCCGTGCGTGTACATCGCCTTGCCGTCGAGGAACGGCTCCATGACGTGTTCGGCCGCGATCACCGCACCGATCGCCGCGTACGCCGACGAGAGCCCCTTCGCAGAGGTGACGATGTCCGGCTTGATGTCGTAGATCTCGGAGCCGAACCACGCGCCGAGACGGCCGAAGGCCGTGATCACCTCATCGGCGCAGAGCAGGACGCCGTACTTGTCGCAGATCGTGCGCACGCCCTGCCAGTAGCCCTTCGGGGGCGTGAACGCACCCCCGGCGTTCTGCACCGGCTCCATGATCACCATGGCGACCGTCTCGGGCCCGGTCTGCTCGATCGTCGAGTCGAGATCCTCGAGCAGGAAGGCCGTGAACTCCTCCTCGGTCTCGTCCGCGGGCCGGTGGTAGCGGTTCGTGTTCCGCACATGGAGCGTGTCCGGTACCAGCGGCTCGAACGGCGTCTTCAGCCCGGCGATGCCGTTGATCGAGAGCGCACCCATCGTGGTGCCGTGGTAGGCGAGCCGGCGGCCGATCGCCTTCCACCGGCGCTCGCCGCGCGCCTGGTAGTACTGGCGGGCGAGCTTCCACGCCGACTCGACGGCTTCCGAGCCCCCGGAGACGAAGAACACGCGGTTGAGGTCGCCCGGCGCGAGCTGCGCGACCTCGTGCGCAAGCTCGATCGCGCGTGGATGGGCGTACGACCAGTTCGTGTAGAAGGGCAGCTCGCGCATTTGCTCGAGCGCGGCCTGCCCGACCTCCTCGCCGAACGAGTAGCCGATCTGCACGGCGAACAGGCCCGCGAGCGCATCGAGGTAGCGGTTGCCTTCTGCGTCCTCGAGATAGCAGCCGTCGCCGCGCACGATGATCGGCGGCGGCTCGCCGCCCATGCGAGTGAAGTGGAGCCAGAGGTGGTCCCTGGCCGCCTGCCGGAGCTGCTCGACGCTCATGGCCGTCGTCGGAATGCTCACTCGCGTGTCCCCCAGTCGTAGAGCTGCTTCCACATCTCGAGATAGAAGAAGGTCTCGGTCGACACGACGCCGTCGAGCGCGCGCAGGCGGTTCGTCAGCTCGAGCAGGCCGCGCCGGTCGCTCGCGACGAGCTCGACGACGAGGTCGAACTGGCCGGCTGTGACGACCACGTAGTCGGCCTCCGGCCAGCGGGAGATCTGATCGGCGACCTCGCTGGGAGGGCCCGAGGTCTTCACCCCGATCAGCGCCTGCTCGAAGCCGAGGCCGAGCGGGTTCGTGACCGCGACCACCTGCAGGATCCCTTCGCTCGTCAGGCGCGCGTAGCGGGCGCGCACTGTGCCCTCGGAGACGCCGAGCCGCGCAGCGATGCGCCGGAACGACTCGCGCCCGTTCTCCTGCAGGGCCTCGATGATCCGCCGGTCGAGGTCGTCGACGCGGCGCGCGGGCGTGACGGCGCCGCGCCGGGGATCGTCGGCATGCAAGGGCTGGGCGTCAGGACTGCGCAACGCGTGGGATTCCTACCACTCAGCTACGCATTGCGTCAATTCACTTGACTCAGCAGGCCGGAATGCGAGATCTTCGGGGCCGTCCAGCACACCTGGGGAGAGGAGAGGGTCATGGCACGTACGCCGCTGCTGCGCGCGTTTCAGCGCCTTGCCGAGGAGCATCGGGCCGCGGATCGGCTCGGCGTCCCGGCCGAGGAGCTGCCGGGGTACTCGCGGCGCGAGTTCCTGAAGCGGGCCGGCGCCACGGGCGCCGCGGTCGCCGTCGCCGGGCCAGCGGTGCTCTCCCAGCGGGCGAACGCAGCGACGGCGCCGCGGATCGCGATCGTCGGCGGGGGCATCGCGGGGCTGAACGCGGCGCTCACGCTCGCGGACAAGGGCTACGCCTCGACCGTCTACGAGGCCTCGACTCGGGTCGGCGGCCGCATGCATTCCGACGCGTCGGGCTACTGGGCCAACGGACAGGTGTCGGAGTTCTGCGGCGAGCTGATCGACACCGGCCACATGACGATCCGGCACCTCGCCCAGCGATTCGGCCTGCCGACGGTCGACCTGCTCGGTGCGGAGCCGAACGGCACCGAGGACACGTACTGGTTCCTCGGCGGCTACTACCCGAAGGCGCAAGCCGACAAGGACTTCCAGCCGATCCACAAGACGCTCCAGGGCCAGGTCCAGGCGACGAGCTATCCGACCACCTACAAGATCCACACCGATGCCGGCGTGTTCTTCGACCAGATGTCCGTCTACGACTGGATCGAGAACTACGTCCCCGGCGGCCACCGCTCCAAGATGGGCCTGCTTCTCGACGCCGCGTACAACATCGAGTACGGCGCGGAGACGACCGATCAGGCGGCGCTGAACCTCATGTATCTGCTCGGCTACTCGGCCTCACCGGGCAACTTCCTGATCTACGGCGCCTCCGACGAGCGCTTTCACATCGAAGGCGGCAACGAGCTACTCCCGATGGCGATCGCCGATTATCTCGGCGACCAGAGCATCAAGCTCGGCTGGGCGATGCAGTCGATCAGGAAGGGCGACGGCGGCGTCTCGATGACGTTCTCGACGCCGGGCACGACGCAGACCGTCACCGCCGACCACGTCATCCTCACGCTGCCCTTCACCGTGCTGCGCACCCTCGACTATGCCGGCGCCGGCTTCGACCCGCTCAAGAAGACGGCGATCACGCAGCTCGGCGGCGGCCGCAACGGGAAGCTGCAGCTGCAATTCAAGAGCCGCTACTGGAACGCACTGGGCTCGAACGGGAACGTGTACACCGATCTCGGCGTGCAGAGCGGCTGGGACGTGACGCGCGGCCAAAGTGGCGCGACCGGCATCTTCGTCGACTACTCGGGCGGGGACATCGCCGGCAGCTTCAAGCCGTCCACACCGTATTCGAACGCTGCCACGAACCAGCAGGTCGCGACGTACGCAAAGCACGTGCTGCGGCAGCTCGAGCCGGTGTTCCCCGGGATCACTGCGCAGTGGAACGGCAAGGCGTCGCTCTCCACACCGTTCCTCGACCCGAACCTGAAGCTCGCGTACTCGTACTGGCGCGTCGGGCAGTACACACTATTCTCCGGGTACGAAGGCGTCGCGCAGGGTGCGATCCACTTCGCCGGCGAGCATTGCTCGCAGGACTTCCAGGGCTACATGGAAGGCGGCGCTGCGGAAGGCGCCCGCGCGGCGGCGGAGGTGCTGGCGGTGCTGAAGTTCGGGTAGTTCCTACCTGAGCCTGCTAAGGAAGCGATGGCCTGTTGCCGATCTTGGCGGCATGCGGCTCAAGCTCGCACTCGTCTTCCTCGTCGTCGCCGGCGTCGGCTTCGCCTTCCACGAGCGCAAGGTGTCCTTCGAGCACCGGCTCGGTGCGATTGCGACCCAGCTCGGAAGCCGTCACGTGCACGTCCACTGTCAGAGTTTCGCGGGCAATCTGCTCGACGTGACCTCGGAGGCCGGGACGGTCCGCTTCGACGCCTCGGGGATCCCCGCCGACTACACCGACCTCAAGCGGCCGATCTGCAACGCACTCCGCCGCTTCCCGCACGACGTTCGGAGCGCGGAGTACGGCTGTGTTCTCACCGGCTCGGACTGTTCGCGCAAGATCTTCGATGACGTGCTCGCGGTGCACACGCTCGCGCACGAGGTCTGGCACCTGCACGGGATTGGGAACGAAGGCCAGACGGAGTGCAACGCGTTGCAGACGACGGCGAGAGCGGCGATGCTCTTCGGCGCGGATCCGATCGCAGCGCAGCGGACGGCGGAGTACGCGCTCGCGCGGCTCTATCCGTACCTGCCGGACGAGTACCACCTGGTGGACTGCGTGAACGGCGGGCCGCGCGATCTGCGGCCCGCCGATCCGGTCTGGCCCTAGGAGGCCTGCACCTGCGTCGGGATGTCCGCGATCTTCCCGGCCTTGATCTGCTTCTCGATCTCTCGCACCTTCTGCACATCCGCCTTCGGCACCTTCGGGCTGATCTTCCCGAGACCGACGCCGTCGTTCTTCAGGCTGAAGACGCTGTCGGTGCCGCCCTTGAACTTGCCGTCGAGCACCTGCTGGATCGTCGCGTAGACGGATGTGTCAACGCGCTTCAGCGCGCTCGTCAACACCTGCGGGCCGAGGTACGACTGGTCGGCGTCGACTCCAATCCCCCAGATGCCCTTCTCCTTCGCGGCGTCGAGCACGCCGAGCCCGCAGCCGCCCGCGACCTGGAAGACGATGTCGGCGCCGTCCGCGATCTCGTTGAGCGCAAGCTGCTTGCACTTCGCCTGGTCGACCCACTCGTTCGAGTACGAGTTCAGGAGCTTCACGTTCGGATCCACCTCGAGCGCGCCCGCCTGATAGCCGGCGATGTAGCGGTCGACCGGCGGCTGCTTCTGCCCGCCGACCGAGCCGATCGTGTTCTTCATTCCGCCGTGCTTCTCGACGAGACCCGCGAGGTAGCCGGCGAGGTAGCCGGCCTCCTGCTCCTTGAAGATCAGGCCCTCCACGTTCTTCGGGCGGCCCGCGAGGTCGGCGTTCGACACGTCGATGATCGCGAAGTGCGTGTCGGGGAACTGCTTCGCGACCTTTGCGATCGCGGCCGCCTGGTCGAAGCCGACCGAGATGACGAGGTCGGCGTGCTTGCGCGCAGCCTGCGAGAGGTTCGGGATGTAGGCCTGCGACGATGGAGACTGGTAGACGTCGCCGCGGATCCCGAGCTCCTTCTGGGCCCGCTTCAGGCCCTGGTAGGCGAGCTGGTTGAAGCCGTGGTCGTTGAGCTGGTTGACGTCCGTGATCAGGACGACGTACGCCTTCGCGCTCGTCGAGCTGGTGCTCGTCGTCGTGCCGCTGCCGCCCGAGCCGCCGCAGCCGGCCGCGAGGGCGAGAATTGCCAGTGCCGCAAATCCGCGCGTTTTCATGCCGGAAGTCTACGAGGCGCCGGGACCTCTCTGGGGCGTGCAAACGTATGGGCCGTAGGTGCGACTCCTTGCCCTCTTCCTGGCCGCCCTGCCGATCGGCCACAGCGTCGACGGGCGCGCCATCCGGCCGGTGGTGCTCGGCGACCCGGCCGCCGCGCACCGCATGCTCGTCGTGGGCTGCATCCACGGGAGCGAATCCGCGGGCAACGCGATCGTGCGGCGGCTCGTCCGTGTCGGCGCGCCGCCCGATGCGGAGATCGTCGCCGTCACGAGCATCAATCCCGACGGCTGCCTCCGCGGCACCCGCGGGAACGCCAACGGCGTCGACCTCAACCGCAACTTCCCGTCGAACTGGTCGAAGATCGGCAGGCCCGGGAGCCTCCAGTATTCGGGTCCTCGTCCGTTGTCGGAGCCGGAGACGCGATACGCGGTGAGGCTGATCGAGGAGCTGCACCCGGAGATCACGATCTGGTTTCACCAGCCGCAGGGCGTCGTGCGCGCCTGGGGGCAGAGCATGGCCACGGCGCGCCGGTTCGCGCTGCTCGCCCGCTATCCGTACCGGAGTATCGCGTGGCCATACGGCACGGCGGCCAACTGGCAGAACCACCGCTTCCCCGGTACGGCGTCGTTCGTGGTCGAGCTGCCCCCCGGCTCGGTGCCGCCGCCGGCCCTCGCGCGCTGGGTGCGGGCGCTCCGCACGCTGGCCGCGGAGGGAGTCCGTCGTTAGCGCGGTGATCCACGTCGGCGGGATGGCTCAGCCCGAGGTCGAGCGGCGCGAGCGCGCGTGGGTACGCGACGCACAGCGCGGGTCAGCGGCGGCGCTAGAGCACCTGTTCCGCGCACACTGGCCGCGCGCCTACCGGGCGGCCCTGGTGGTCGTCGGCGATGCCGCTGCCGCCGAGGACATCGCGCAGGAGTCGTTCCTCGCGGCGGTGCGCGCGCTCGACCAGTTCGACCGCCGCCGCCCCTTCGGTCCGTGGCTGCACCGGATCGTCGTCAACCGGTCGATCGACTGGGCTCGTGCGCGGACGCTGCGGCGCGAGCTCGACGCCGGCTCGGCGCCCGAGCCTGCGGCACCGACGCGTGAGCTCGCCGGACGTGCGGGCGAGCTCGCTGCGGCGCTCTCGGAGCTCGGGCCGGAGCACCGCGCGGTGGTCGTCCTGCGGTACCTGCTCGAGTACACGCCGGGCGAGATCGCCGAGCTGCTCGACCTGCCGCGTGGAACCGTCAATTCGCGGCTTCGCCGCGGCCTCGATCGGCTGGAGGAGGCGTTGCGCAATGAATGACCGTCGTGTGAAGCGGCTGCTCGACTCGGTGCCCGTCGATCGCGACGCCGAGGAGCGGACGTGGGCGGTGGTGCGCGCAGCGTTTGCGGAACACGAGCCGGTGCGCCGGGCGCCTCGGCTCCGGTGGGCGGTCGCATGTGCAGCGCTCGCGGTCGTCGTTGCCGCTGCTGCGCTTTCACCGCCGGGACGGGCTGTGGTCGACGCAGTGCGGCGCACGATCGGCGTCGAGCATGCTGCGCCGGCGCTCTTCCGGCTCCCCGCTCCAGGCCGTCTGCTCGTCAGCGGCAGCGGCGGCACGTGGGTCGTCGCCGCTGACGGATCGAAGCGGAGGCTTGGCGGCTGGCAACAGGCGTCGTGGTCGCCGCACGGGCTCTTCGTCATCGCCGCGACGGCGAATCAGCTCGCAGCGATCGAGCCCGGCAGCGGCGACGTCCATTGGTCGCTCGCCCGACCGCGGATCGCGTACCCACGCTGGGGCGGCTCGCGCATCGACACCCGCGTGGCCTATCTGAGTGGCGATCGGCTGCACGTCGTCGCCGGCAACGGCCAGGGCGACGCTGCGATCGAGTTGGCTGCGCACGTCGCTCCGGCGTGGCGTCCCGGCGACCGGCACGTCCTGGCCTTCGTCACCGCGCAGGGGCGCGTGCGGGTGCAGGGCGTGTGGACGTCTTCCGTGTACGCGCATCCGCGCGCGCTCGCGTGGTCGCCGGACGGGACCGTGCTCGCGCTCGCGACGGCGAAGCGCGTCGTCCTCTTCGACGCCGTGACGGGACGAGCGCGTGAAATCCCGGTCGACCGGGTTAGCGCGCTCGCGTATGCCCGCAACGGACGGCTCGCGGTGCTGCGAGATCGGGCGATCCTCGAGATCGGCGGCGAGGGCGTGAGCACGCTCTTCAGCTGGCCGGGCCGGCTGAGTGGGCTCGCCTGGTCGCCAAACGGCCGCTTTTTGCTGACGAGCCTGCCGGGCGCCGACCAGTGGATCTTCGTCAGCGGACGGCGGGTGCTCGCCGTGTCGCACATCGCGGAGCAGTTCGGCGGCGTCCCATCGCTTGACGGTTGGATGCCGGGGCCCTAACCTGCCTGGGTTCCCGTCCCCGGCGTAAGGAGGTTCGAGCCATGAAGCCTGTGCATGCCGCCTCCTCGGCCCTCTCGGCCGACTAGCCGCGCGACGGACGTAGCTCCTGCGGGAGACGGCCGCCGCGCCGTCCTGTTGCTGCGTCCCTAAGGAGACCTGCGTTGCCTGAGTTCGACCTGGCTGCGCTCGGGTGGACTCCCGAGCTCGCCGAAAACCTGCCTCCCGGCCTCCTGCCGGGACGCGTCGTCGCCGCGCACCGAGCTGCGTTCGACGTTCAGACGGGGGACGGTCCCGTCCGCACACGCCTGCCCGGCCGTCTCGTACACGAGCAAGTGGACATCGCCGTCGGCGACTGGATCGGCCTCGGCGACGGGCTGATCCGCGACGTCCTGCCGAGGCGGAGCGCGATCGTGCGCCAGGCCGCCGGCCGCACGTCGGATGCGCAGACGCTCGCTGCCAACGTCGACATCGCGTTCGTCGTGACCTCGCTCGGTCCGGATCTCGAGCCACGGCGGATCGAGCGCTACCTCGTCACGATCTGGGAGAGCGGCGCCGTCCCGGAGATCGTGCTGACGAAGGCCGATCGTCTGGAGGATCCGTGGGCGCAGGTCCCGGCGGTGGAGGCCGTCGCCCTGGGCGTGCCGGTGCACGTCGTCAGTGCAGTGACGGGCCAGGGGTGCGACGAGCTGCGCGCGCGGCTGCAGCCCGGCGTCACCGCCGTCCTGCTCGGCTCGAGCGGCGTCGGCAAGTCGACGCTCGTGAACCGCTTCGTCGGCAGCGAGCGGATGGCTGTGAAGGAGACGCGCGCCGACGACGACGAGGGCCGCCACACGACCGCGCATCGCGAGCTGATCGAGCTTCCGGGCGGCGGCATGGTGATCGACACGCCGGGCATTCGCGAGCTCCAGCTGTGGGACGGCGGCGGCATCGACGAGGCGTTCGCCGACGTGGAGGCGCTGGCGGCAGGTTGCCGCTTCAACGACTGCTCGCACGCCACCGAGCCTGGGTGCGCGGTGAATGCTGCGCTCGCGTCCGGAGAGCTCGCATCCGAGCGATACGGCAGTTGGCTCAAGCTGCAACGAGAGCTGCGGGCAATCGCCATCCGCTCGGATGCCCGGCTGCGCCGGGAGGAGAAACGGAAGTGGCAGCTGCGGACCCGCGAGGCGCGGACGCGCACCCGCCACCGGTGAGTGACGTCGAGCATCGAATCCAGGCGGCGATCTGCGCCGATGCGACGCGCAGCCGCGAAGTGGAGCGCATCGGCCCGTTCGTCGCGACGTTCACGCCGGGGTCGCGGAATCCGTACCTGAACTATGCGATTCCGGAGGCGGGTGGAGAGCCGACCGACGGCGAGGTCGCGGCGCTCGCCGAGGCGTTCGCGCGGCGTGGACACGCGGCGAGGCTCGAGTACGTACCCGGTCTTGCGCCGGCGGTCGAGCCGGCGCTTCTCCAGGCGGGGTTCGTCGTCGAGGGCCGTCTGGCGCTGATGGTGTGCGAGCGACGGCCCGACAGCGTCGTCCCGGAAGGGATCGAGGTGCGCGTCGCCGTCACCCGCGACGACGTCCGCGCCGCGGCGACTGCACAGAACGAGGCGTACGGCGAGCCGGATCCACCGAGCGAGAGTTGGGTCGACGGCAGCTTGCGCAGCATCGCCGCCGGCGGCGTGCTCGTGGTGGCGACGGAGGCGGCGACCGGCGAGCCCGCAGGCGGCGGCGCGTGCACCCCGCCGCACGAGGGCGCAACGGAGCTCACCTCGATCGGTGTGCGACCCTCGTATCGCCGCCGGGGCATAGCCGGCGCGATGGTCGCGCTGCTTGCCCAGACGATGCTCGACCGCGGCGTAGACCTCGTTTTCCTGATGGCCGCCGGCGAAGCCGAAGCCCGAATCTATGCCCGCATCGGCTTCAGCCAAATCGGCGAAGTCCTCCACATTTCGGTGCCAGTGTCAGCGCAGGCAACCATCGCTCCGAGACCATTTCGTCACGCCTCGGCGAACATCTCGTGACGGTGCCTGGCACCGTCACGAAACTGTGCCAGCTTCGCGAAAGACACTTGCGCATCGAGCCGCCTGGCGCAAGCGTGTCGCTCAATGGCGCGAGCTCCTCGAGGTCATCTCCCGGCGGGCACGTATCACGCGACGCTACGAAGCGCGGGCCCGATTCCAATGTTCGTCGACGACGTGGACAACACGTACTTCTGCATGGTGCTCACACGAGTCAAGGCGAAGCAGAGATGGATCATCCGCGCATTCTGTTTAATGCCAACCCATTACCACTTGCTCATTGCCGCCCCGGAGAACTCGCTCCAGCCCGGCATGCAAGCACTCAACGGGAACTTCGCGAACGGCTTCAACCGCCGCCACGGCCGTAAAGGTCATCTCAAGGGCAAGCGATATCACTGCAGCCTCGTTGAGACGGATGAGCACATGGTCGCCGTCGTTCGGTACATCGCGAGGAATCCAGTCGAAGCGGGGCTCTGCGGCAAGCCGCGTGACTGGTACTGGGGCAGCTATCGCGGCTGTGCCGGCTACGAGGCGGAGTTCCCGTTCGTCGAATCGGCCCCGATCCTTACCTACTTCGGGGACGTGGTCGAATTAGCCCGCGCGGAGCTGCGGGCATTCGTCGGTGACGATTGAGGCACGGTTCCGTCGCGGTGCCAGGCACCGCCACGGAACCGTCACGAACAAGCGGACTCGTCCGCTTTAGACCGCCGCCGTCGGCTGGCCGACGATGTCGAACGGCTTCACGATCTCG
>WNGB01000418.1_pt1 | contig 107041 bp, 89 predicted proteins | sample 5400681 | NCBI WGS metagenome assembly WNGB01 (sample SAMN13153367, study PRJNA577476) | soil metagenome | isolation source: 115 cm soil or saprolite under grassland replicate 2 | place: USA:California | collected 2016-06-15 | reverse complement strand
AGGCTCGCCGCCACCACGGTGCCGTTGACCCTGATGTCCATCGGCCGGTTCGTGGTGGTGCCGTTGGCGTGGCGGAAGGTCAGCCGCGCCGGCCCGGCCGCCGGCACGTTCACCGTCCACTGCACGTACGAGCCGACCACGTTGTCGTAGTTGACGAACCCGGTACCCGAGAAGTTCAGATGGTTGGACTCCACCACACCCTGCGAGATCGTCGCGTTCTCCGCCTCGTACCGGCTGGGCGGGCTGTTGATGAGCTGGCCGTTGACGGTCACGTTGGTGAACACGACGTCGACGGCGTTGCTGATCTGCGGCGCCGGGGTGTCGATCGTGGTGAACGCGCAGTCGATCATGTGGAAGTGGCTGATAGGGCTGACCGACAGGCCGCTGAGGCGGATAGCGAACGGCGAGTCGTCGATGGTCATCCGCTCGACATGGATGTTGCGCACCACCGGGTTGACGATCGGGCCGAAGCCCGGGCCGGTGAGGCTGTAGTTCATGTCGACGAAGACACCGCCACGGTCGCACGGGCCGCCGGAGATCCGGCGGACGTGTACGCCGTCGACGTAGCCGCCGCGACGCTGGTTGGTCTTGATGTACAGCGCGTAGAACGAGTGGTACGAGGGGCCGGCGTGGATCCGGCAGTCCTGCGCGAAGACGTTGCGTACGCCACCGGACATCTCGCTGCCGACGGTGACGGCGCCCCAGCGCCCGAAGTAGTCACAGTTTTCGATGATGATGTTCTCGCTCGGTACGTTGACCCGCCGGCCGTCGATATCCCGGCCGGACTTGATGACCGTGCCGTCGTCACCGGTGTCGAAGCTGCAGCCGGTGATGTGCACGTCGGCGCAGCACTCCGGGTCGCAGCCGTCGACCATGGCGCCGCGGCTGAAGACCGACACGTTGCGCACCGTGACGTTCTGCGAGAGCACCGGATGGATCGTCCACATCGCGGGGTTGCGCAGGCGGACGTCGGCGATGAGGATGTTGCGGCACCGGTAGAGCTGGATCAGGTTCGGCTTGAGGAAGTGGCCGTCGCCGAACTGCCGCTGCTCGACCGGTACGCCGTCGACGGCCATCTGCTGCAGCGCGTCCCAGTCGGCGAACCGCTGGCTGTCCCAGTCGAACCACGGGCCGGTCTGCGCGTTGCCGTCGATGGTGCCGCCGCCGGTGATGGCGACGTTCTGCCGGTTGAAGGCGTAGATGAACGACGAGTAGTTGAAGCACTCGATGCCCTGCCAGCGGGTGTAGACCGTCGGCAGGTACGAGCCCGGGTCGGTGCGGAAGCGGATCGTGCCGCCGGCCGCCACGTGGAGCTCCACATTGGACAGCAGCTCGATCCGGCCGGTGCGGAACGTGCCGGTGCCCGGCACGAGCACCCGACCGCCGCCGGCGGCGTTGCAGGCGGCGATGGCGTTGCCGAACGCCGGGGTGCAGTCGGTCGTACCGTCTCCGACCGCACCGTAGTCGCGGATGTCGAAGGTCCGGTCGGGGAAGGTCGGCGGGACGATCCGGCCGAGGATCACCGGAACCTGGTCCCAGGGTGCCGCGTCCGCGGCCGCCTCGGGCCAGCCGAGCAGGGTGCCGGAGATGACGGCGCCCCCGACCCCCACGCCCGTCGCCTTGAGCAGGCCGCGTCGCGTGATCCCTCCCGTCACAGCTGGACCTCCATGTAGTCGAGGTTGGGTCCGCCGTTGACGGTGGTCGCCGTGGCCCGGATGGTGCTGGCTCCGGCGGGCAGGGTCACGGTGATCGAGACGATCGCCCAGGTGTCCCAGCTGCCGGTGGGGTTGAACGCCAGCTGTGGAGCCACCAGCGTGCCGTTGACGGTGATGTCCATCGGCCGGTTCGTGGTGGTGCCGTTGGCGTACCGGAACCGCACCGTCGCGGTCCCCGCGGTCGCCGCGGTGACGGTGCACTGCACGTAGCTGCCGACGACGTTGTCGTAGTTGACGTAGCCGGTGCCGCTGAAGCCGGTGTGGGTCGCCTCGAACATGGCCTGCGAGAGCCCGCAGCTCTCGGCCTCGTACCGGGTCGGCGCGTTGTCGCTCGGCACCAGGCTCGGGTCGTTGGTGACCACGATCCGGTCCAGCTTCGTGCCGTCCTCCCGGTAGGCGAACGTTACGGTGTGCGACCCCGCGGTGAGGCTGTAGTTGACCACTGCGTTCGACGCGGCGGCGTTGTGCACGTCGTCCCAGTGCCACGAGGCGCCCAGCGGGATGTTGTTCCAGTTGACCCAGGAACCACTGTCCACCCGTACCCAGAACGAGTCGTCGCTCGTGGTCGGCGCGATGACCCGGCCCCAGACCCGGTAGGTCCCCGCCGCCGACACGGTGAACGGCACCGTGGCGAAGCCGGTTGTCGGTGGGCTGGACGTGCTGTTGCTGCCCGCGGCCGGGGTCACGTACTGGCCGCCGGAGGCCGCCGGGTCGCTCAGGGTCTGCATCGGGGCGGTCACCGTGCCGCTTTCGGCCTCCGCCGTAACGGTGACCACCTCGGTCGGGAGCGGGGTCGAGTTGGTGGCCCTGATGCGCAGCGCCGCGCCGGTCGTGGTGGTGCCGGTGGCGCGGTACCCGGCCACGCCGCTGAACCCGACGTCGTACGGGCTCGCGCTGCCCCGCTCGACGGTGACCGGGTCGAGCGTGATCGTCGAGGCGTCGTCGGTGATGAACGCCGGCCGGTCGTCGTTGGTGTCGAACTGGACCGTGCAGCCGACGAACTTGATCCCGCTGGCGTGGCGGATCCAGAAGCCGTAGGACGGGCGCACACCGTACGCCTTGGGCGTGTAGTCGGTGTTCTGCTCGGGCGGGACGATCGTCGCGTCCGAGGCGGGGTGGCCGCCGGGCACGGTCAGGTTCACGTCGGTGAAGGTGACGTTCTCCACGTCGTTGCTCGTCGTCCCGCTGATCGTGGACGTGTACTCGGCCGTGGACTCGGGGTGGTGCAGCCCGGTACCGGTCACGTTGGTCAGGCTGATGTTGCGGATGTGGCCGGCCGGCGGGCTGCCCGGGCACCGACCCCGGCTACCGATCTTGATGAAGATCGGGGCGGCGGCACGGGTCATGGTGATGTCGGTGTAGGTGACGTTCTCGATCGTGGCGCCGTCCATCGACACCATGCCGATGCCTGCCTTGCCGCCGCCGAGGAGGGTCAGGCGGTCCCAGTGGACGTCGCGGAAGTCCCCGCAGGTCTCCGAACCGAACTGGATCGCGTTGTTCTGGGTGGACAGGATCGTCGAGTCGTGTACGCGGATGTTCTGGCTGACGAACGTCTGCCCGAGCGCGAAGTCACTCTTGAGCACGACCGCGTCGTCGCGGCCCTCCACCCGGGAGTTGTTGAGGTCGACGTTCGAGGTGTTGATGATGTTGATCGCATCCCGGTCGGTGCTCGTGAGCACCTTGAGGTTGTCGATCGTGACGTCGTGGCAGCCGTTCATCAGGATGGCGAAGTGGCCGCCGCGGCGGAAGGTGACCCCGGTGAGCGAGAGGTTGCTGCACCGGGTCAGCGACAGGATCTTGTCGCCGACGCCCGCCGGAACCGAGTTGCTGGTGGTCAGCCCGTTCCCGTCGATCGTGCCGCTGCCCGTGATGGTGAGGTTGGCGATCCCGTCGCCCCACATCAGCGCGTTGTGGAAGTGGCTGTGCCCGTAGTCCTGGAACTGGTCGAACGAGTTGGGCTCGGCCGCGTCCATCCCGCTCGACGCGGCGAGGATCGTCGAGCCGCTGTCGAGCTGGAGCGTGATGTTGCTCTTCAGGTGGATGGTCCGGGACAGGTAGGTGCCGGCCGGAAACACCACCGTCCCCCCGCCGCCGTCAGCGGCCGCGACGTTGATGGCGGCGTCGATCGCGTCGTCGTCCAATGTGGACCCGTTGCCGGTCGCGCCGAACGCTCGCACGTCGAAGGTTCCCGGCCCGGCGAGGGCTACGGCCGAAGGAATCGTGATGAGGGCGCCGATCGCCAGCGCGATCGTGACCCGGACCAGCGTACGTCTGTTCATGTCTACACCTCGTTGAGGAAGCGAGAGGAGTCAGGCGCGCGCGGCGGGAACGGCACCGTACTGGGGGTGTGCGGGAGGGCACCCGGTAGCCGGGCGCCCTCCGCTATCGGGTGACGGTCAGGACAGCTCCAGGTAGTCGACGTTGGGTCCACCGTTGGCGGTGGTCGCGGTGGCGCGGATCCGGTTGGTACCGGCGGCCAGGTTCACCGTGATGGTGACGTTGGCCCAGGTGTCCCAGTTGGCGGTGGGGTTGAACGCCAGCTCGTCGGCGACCAGGACACCGTTGACGGTGATGTCCATCGGCCGGTTGGTGGTGGTGCCGTTGGCGTGGCGGATCGTCACCGTCGCGGTGCCGGCACTGGCCGCGTTGACCGTCCACTCCACGTACGAGCCAACCACGTTGGTGTAGTCCACGAACCCGGTACCCGAGAAGTTCAGGTGGTTGGTGGCCACCGTGCCCTGCGAGATCGTGGCGTTCTCGGCCTCGAACCGGACCGGCTGGGCGACCACGTCGAGGAAGTCCACGTTGGGCCCACCGTTGACCGTCGTCGCGGTGGCCCGGATGGTGTTGGCTCCCGCGTTGAGGTTCGCCGTGATGCTGACGTTGGCCCAGGTGTCCCAGTTGGCGGTGGGGTTGAACGCCAGCCCGCCCGCGACCAGGACACCGTTGACGGTGATGTCCATCGGCCGGTTGGCCGTGGTGCCGTTGGCGTGGCGGATCGTCAGCGTGGCCGGACCCGCGCTCACCGCGTTGACCGTCCATTGCACGTACGAGCCGACGACGTTGTCGTAGTTGACGAAGCCGGTACCCGAGAACCCGAGATGGTTGGACTCCACCACGCCCTGCGAGATCGTGGCGTTCTCCGCCTCGAACCGGTTCGGCGGGGTGCCGGCCGTCGCGTAGTCCGAGCCGATCCACGCCTCGTCCACGCGCAGCCGCTGGAAGCGGGTGGTGTCGGTGGACGCGGCCCAGGTGTTGACGACCTCCAGCCGGACGAAACGCGTCGTGGTGGCGGGGATGTCGACGAACGCCACGCCGCGATGGCTCGGCAGCGTCCCGGTGGCGATCGGGGTGCCCCAGTTGACGCCGTCGCTGCTGACGAAGACGCGGTAGTCGCGGATCCGAGCCGACTGCTCGGTGCTCGACCGGGCGTAGCTCACCGAGTCCTCGCGCTGGTTGATCCCGATGTACTGCACCCGCCTGGCCGACCCGAGGTCGAACCGCAGCGATACCGGCAGGGTCTTGTTGCTGTCCCAGTAGGTCAGGTAGTCGCCGTCCGCCGCGTGGGATCCGGGGTGGCTGGTGGTCTGCGCGGTCGCCGTCACCGTGACCGACGACGACGGGTAGATGCCAGTACGCCCGGCGGTGGTCACGGTGAAGACGGTGTCGTAGGTGTCCCATGTGGACAGACCGGACAGCGTCAGGAAACCGCCTCCCTGGGAGAAGGTGACCGCCGCCCCGGTACGGAAGTTGGTCACGCTCGTCACCTTGTACCCGTTGTCCCGCAACCGAAGCGTTGTGGTCGACGGTGGGGTGAGGACGTGGATGTAGTGCAGGTCGGCGTTGGTCTTGCTGATCGTGGTCACGCCGTGGGCGCCGTCGTTCCAGAACCCGGGCTTCAAGCCGCCGTACATGTAGCCGCCGCCCTCGGTACCGTTCAACGACCCCCAGATCTGGTTGAGGTAGGAGTTGGCGAAGTTGTTGAAGTCCTCCTGGTTGCTCGGGAACCGCCCGTTGACCTGAGCGGTCTCGGCCATCAGCGCCTTGATGGAGGAGCCGGCGTTGGTGATGAGCCGGCCGAACGTGAGCCGGCGGTCGACCGTCGGGTTGGTGCCGTCATACCACCACGCACCGGTGGAGGGCAGCTTGAAGTCGGCCTCGATCAGTCGCGGCGCCGCGGTGTAGACCGCCTGGGGGTAGTCGTACGACGGGGTCATCCCGGTCTTCTGCTCGTTGCTGATCATGTCCATGATCGGCGTGTCTTCGTTGTTGTTGCTCAACGTGAAGTCCGGCCGATCGGACCGGATCCGCTCGTAGAGACCATGGTCGATCCACCACTGGTTGTCGTTGTCGATCCAGAACCCGCCCAGGTTCGGGTAGTTCTGCATGACCTCGACGAAGTTGTCGTAGCTGAACTGGCCGAACCCGTCGCGGGTGTGCAGGTCGATGGTCTGTCCCTTGTAGGCGGAGTACGCGGCCGAGTCGAGCCAGCTCTCGCCTGGCTGGAGCCCCTGGTTGAACCACTGCGGGTCGTCGGTCATGTAGAGGATGACCTTCATCTGCTGGGCGGCCGCCGCGTCGATCAGATCCTGGAGGAAGTCATGCTGCGTGCTGCAGCTGCCCGGGATCGCCGACGGCCAGGCCCGTGCATACCCGAGCCGGCTGTGGAACGAGGCGAACACCAGGTACTGCGCGTGCAGCTTCTTCGCCTCGTTGACCCAGTAGGTCGCGGTCCAGCCGCCACCCAGCACGTCGTTCTCCCAGCCACTGCAGCTGGTGTGCTGCGGGGAGGTCCGCAGACCCCAGTGCAGGAACAGACCGCCGATGGAGCTGCGCAGGAACTGCTGGCGCATGTGCTGCAGCTCGGCGTGCGCCGGCGTCGAAGCCGCGATGACCAGTCCACCGGCTGCCGCCAGGAGCGCGACCAAACAGGCGCCGACCCAGGTACGTAAGCGTGTTCTCATGACTTCCTCCCCGGATCGGAGCCGATGAGAGATCGGATCAATAAGGGCTCTTTAATAGCACAGCTTGCCGAGCGGCGACGCCGCGGTCAATCGATGGTTTCGACTCTCGTCGCCGCTACCCGCGTTCGAGGACGGCTTGTACCGTCCCTTCGCCGAGATCCGGCTGCGGTCGCAAGACACAACGGCAGTTCCTTGCGTACCACCGATTGTGGGCGCCCGATCCACGGCGCGTATCCCATCCGGAAACACGGCTCCGTTCGATCGGGCGTCGCCTTGCCGGCTCATTTCTGGCGGATTCTCCGGTCCGTTGCCGGCTATCGAGCGGAACCCGGTTTCTCCAGCCGGTGGCCTTGCGCCAAATAGCCCATTCGTCCTATGTCTTCGCGCCGGGCTCGTGGCGGCGCGGCGGGCGAATCGCGCCCGGCGCGCCCGGGAACCATCCGCGGGCTATGTTCGAAACGGCTGATCCAAAAGGAGACGCGGCTGCGGTGGATGCGGTGCTGACCTGGCTCGGTGGCCTGCCACCGGCGGCGCTGTACCTCGCCGCGGCGCTGCTGGTGTTCGCCGAGACAGGGCTGATCGTCGGGCTCATGCTGCCCGGTGAGATCACCCTGCTGTTCGTCGGGTTCCTGGCCTACGCCGGAACCCTCCGGCTGCCGGTCGCGCTGACCATCATGGTGCTGGCGGCGCTGGCCGGCGACGCGGCGGCGTTCATGGAAGGCCGCCGGGTCGGGCCCCGGCTGGAAGCCAGCAGGCTCGGCCGGCGGATCGGCTCGCGGCGATGGGCCACGGCCGAGGCGTTGTTGAACCGCCATGGCGGTCGGGCCGTCGGCATCGCGCGGTTCGTCGCGTTCGCGCGTACCCTCACGCCGCGACTGGCTGGCATGTCTGGAATGGCGTACCGGCGGGTGCTGCCCTGGGATGTGCTCGGCACGCTCGGCTGGGTGGCTGGGTCGGTCATCCTGGGCTACCTCGCCGGGAGCTCGTACGCGCGCGTGGCCGCCATCTTCGGCCGCGCCACCCAGGCGGTGCTGCTGCTCGCCCTGGTCATCGTCGCGCTGGTCTGGACCGGCCGGTACCTCGGCCGGCACCGGGATCCCGTGACCTCCTTCGGCGCGCGCCTGGCCGGCGCCCGGCCGTTGCGCCGGCTGTACGGCTGGTACCTCAGGGCGTTCGGCTACCTGACGGTCCGGTTGGGACCGGGCGGCGCGGTCGCGGTCAACCTCGTGCTCGGCGTCGTGGCGCTGCTCGCCATCGGAGTGTCGCTGACCTGGCTGATCGACCTGCTGGTCAGCCACAGCGGCTTCCCGCTGGTCGATCCGTTGATCGCGGACTGGTTCGCGGCACGGCGTACTCCCGCGGTGGCGAGCGCCGCCGCCACTGTGCTGTCGGTGCTGCGCGGGTCGTTCGGCGTCCTCGCGGTCGCCGTGGTCGGCGTCGCGCGGTACCCGCGGCCGCGCGCCTGGCGTACCGACCTGCTGGGCGTGGTGGGCACCGCGGGCGCCTTCGTCCCGCTGCTCATACTGGCGCTGGCCGCCGACTGGGCCCGGCCGCACGGTGCCGTGAGCGCCATCGTCCCCAACCGGGTCACGCTCGTGACCGCGAGCCTCGGCATGCTCGCGTGGCTGCTCTCGCGGCGGGCACCGTGGGCGGTCGGGGTGCTGGTGTGGCTCGTGGCCATCGGTGGGATGCTGCTGGTCGCCGGCGCCAGCCTGTACCTCGGAACCGGCTGGCCCAGCGAGCTCGTCGCCTCGGTGCTCCTCGGTTCGTTGTGGGTGCTGGTCTTCGTGGTCGCCTGGCATACGCGAGCGCAGCTGACCGCGCGTGGACAGGCCGAGACCGGCGAACGCTCCCCGGCCGGCCAGCCGGGGTGACGATGACCCGGCGGTCGCTTTAGCCGATACCGAGCAGGGTCTCGATCTCGTCGGGCTCGATCGGCTTGGCGAAGAAGTACCCCTGGCCGAGGTTGCAGCCGGACTCGTGCAGCTGGCGAAGCTGGTCGGCGGCCTCGATGCCCTCCGCGATGGTGGTCAGCTCCATCGCCTGTCCGAACTGGACGGTGGCGCGGACCAGCGCCGAGCCTTTGGGGCTGGCGATCTCGTCGACGAACGACTTGTCGATTTTCAGCGTGTCGATCGGGAACCGGCGCAGGTGGGTCAGCGAGGAGTACCCAGTACCGAAGTCGTCGATGGCCAGCCGTACGCCCAGGTCCTTGAGCCGCCGCAGGCCGTCCACGGTGACCTCGGTGTCGCGCAGGAGCTGGGACTCGGTGATCTCCAGCATCAGGCAGTCCGGGGCGAGGCCGGTCTCCGCCAGGCTGGCCGCGACGACGTCGCACAGATCAGCCCGCTGGAGCTGACGGGCGGACAGGTTGACACTGACCATGAGCGGTGGCTGGCCGATGCGGCGGGCGTTCCAGACGCTGGCCTGGCGGCAGGCCTCGCGGATCACCCACCGACCGATCGGCAGGATCAGGCCGGTCTCCTCGGCGAGCGGAACGAACTTGCGCGGCGAGGTCAACCCATGCACCGGGTCCTGCCAGCGCACCAACGCCTCCACCGCGACCACCCGAGCTGGTGGACGCCCCCGGAACAGGCCCTCCGGCAAGCCGCCGGGCAGCTCGACGATCGGCTGGTAGTGCAGCACGAACTCGTTGGCGGCCAGCGCCCGGTGCAGGGCCGACTCCAGATCGAGGGAGCCCACCGGCATTGCGCCCATCGTCGGCTCGAAGGTCTCGTGGCGCCCCTTGCCGTTCTTCTTGGCGTGGTACATCGCGAGGTCGGCGTTGCGCAGCATGGTCCGGCCATCGGCGCTCCGGTCGACGTTGAGGACGACGCCGATGCTCGCGTTGACGAACACCTCCCTGTCGTCGATCAGGAACGGCGCCTGCAGCACCGCGATGATCCGCTCGGCGATCGCCACCGCCTGGTCCCGGTTCAGGCCGTGGAGCACCACCGCGAACTCGTCGCCGCCGAGCCGGGCGGCGGTGTCCGTGGGGCGCAGGCAGGAGCGCAGGCGGTCGGCGACGCAGACCAGGACGGCGTCGCCCGCGGTGTGCCCCAGCGAGTCGTTGATCAGCTTGAAGCGATCCAGGTCGATGAAGAGCACCGCCAGGGAGCTCCGGTCGCGCGCGGCGGAGGCCAGGGCGTGGTCGAGCCGGTCCATGAACAAGGCCCGGCTGGCCAGCCCGGTCAAGGAGTCGTGAAATGCCTGCCGCATCGCTTCCTGGGTCCGCGCGTCGGTGACGGCCAGGCTGATCTGCTCCGCGAAGACCTGCAGCAGCTGCTGGTCCCGCGTGGTGTAGACGCGGTCCGGCCGGTACGACGCCACGGCCAGCGCACCCACCACGGTGCTCTTGTCGTGTACGGGTGCCGCCATAGCGGCCTGGATCCGGGCGGCCGCGAGCTCGGGGATCCGGTGTGGCGCCTCGGGATAGCGCGGCATCACCACCAGCTCGTTGCGCATCGCCGCCTGCCCGGTCACGCCCGCCTCGGTGGCCGGTATCCGCCACAGCTGCCGGGTCAGCTCGCTGGCGATGCCGGTGGAGGAGACCAGAAGCATCATCTGCGGGTCGTCGGGGTCGAACATGCGCAGACCCGCGACCTCGTCCTCGAGCAACGCCTGGGCACCGGCGGTGATCGCGTCGAGAATCTCCGGCAACGGCGCCCGGCGGGTGATGGCTCGCTGCACCTGCGAGATCTGCTCCAGCAGCCGGTGCCGTTCCTGTAGCGAGGCGAGCAGCTGCTCCTTCTCGGCGACCTGCCGGCGCTCGACCTCGAACATGTGCAACGTTTCCACGGTGAGCTCGAGCACCCGCGCCATCCCGCGTACCAGGCTCAGCTCGTCCGCGCTGAACCCGTCGTCGCCGGAGCGAGCGACCAGCAGGTGGCCGGGGGTACGCCCGCCCAGCGGTCCGACGGCCGTGTGACAGGGCCCGGCGCCCGGGACGTCGAGCACCGACCGTTCTCCGGCCACCACCGCCGCGAGCTCGGCGGTCGGCATGCTGCCGATCGGAAAGCCGACCAGGTCCATCACGCTGCCGTCGTGCCGAAGGAACGCGGCCACCTCGGCCTCAAGCGCCTTCGCCGCGCGCTCGGTGGTCATCTGGATCGCCGAGAACGTGTCCGGAGCCGACGAGACGATGGCGAGAAACTCGGCGAGCCGCTGGGTGGACAGGGCGATCGGCGACGGCAGCATCTCAGCTCGCAGCCCGATGCGTACTCATGCGGCCAGCTCCCGGTTCCAGCGGCGGACCCACGGATCTACAGTCTTCGGTACCGCAAACCACCCATCAAGGACAGCTGGACAAATCATCCGAACACGCGGCCGGCGCCGTCCGGTAGGGCAGGCGGGGCCGACCGTCGGTCCACCCCAGCGGGACCGGCTGCCGGCCGACACCACCACCATCATCCCCGCAGTCCCGTCGTCGAGATGCCCTCGGTGATCCGCCGCTGGAAGACCACGAAGAACGCCAGCACCGGCACGAGCGACAGCGTCGCCATCGCGAGCATCGGTCCCCAGCTGGACTCCCCGCTGGAGTCCAGGAACGACCGCAGCGCCAGGGGCACCGTATAGTGCTCGACACCGTTGAGGTAGACCAGCTGGCTGAGGAAGTCGTCCCAGGTCCAGATGAACGTGAAGATCGCGGTCGTGACCAGCGCCGGCGCCATCAGGGGCAGGATGATCCGCAGGTAGATCTGCACTGGACCGCAGCCGTCGATGCGCGCGGCGTCGTCGAGCTCGGTGGGCAGCGCGCGGATGAACTGCACCATCAGAAAGATGAAGAACCCGTCGACCGCAAGGAACTTGGGCACGATCAGCGGCAGGAACGTGTCGACCCAGCCGAGCCGGTGGAACAGCGTGTACTGCGGGATGATCAGCACGTGGACCGGCAGCATGATGGACGCCAGCATCGCCGCGAACCACAGCCGCTTGAACGCGAAGCGCAGCCGGGCGAACGCGTACGCGGCCATCGAGCATGACAGGACGTTGCCGACGACCGCGCCGACCGAGATGACGAACGAGTTGCCGAAGAACGTGCCGAAGCCGACGCCGAGCCCGACCCAGCCGGCACGGTAGTTGTCGAACTTGAACGCTGCCGGCCACAACCCCGACCCGCCGAAGATCTCGTCGGTCGACTTGACCGATCCGGAGACCATCCACAGCAGCGGGTACAGCATGACCAGCGCCCCGCCGATCAGCGGCAGGTGGCCGAGCAGCCGGCGAGTCACAGCGGGCCCTCCCGGTCGGCGTAGTACACCCAGTACCGGGAGGTGGCGAACATGCCCGCGGTGAACAGCGCGATGACGATGAGCAGCGCCCACGCCATCGCCGAGGCGTAGCCCATCCGGAAATGGGCGAAGCCCTCCTGGTACAGGTACAGGGTATAGAACAGGGTGGCGTCGGCGGGGCCACCATGTCCGCCGCTGATGATGAACGCCGGCGTGAATGCCTTGAACGAGTTGATGGTCTGGAGCACGAGGTTGAAGAAGATCAGCGGCGTCAGCAGCGGCACGGTCACCGTGACGAAGCGCCGCAGCGGTCCGGCACCGTCGACGGCCGCCGCCTCGTGCAGCTCCCGAGGGATCTGCTTGAGCCCGGCCAGGAAAATCAACATGGGGGAGCCGAACTGCCACACGTGGAGGATGACCAGCGTGTAGACGGCGTAGTCGGGCGTGGAGATCCAGCTCGGCCCCGTGATGCCGGCCAGCCCCAGCACCCGGTTCACCAGCCCGTCGTCGCCGAAGATCTGCCGCCACATGACCGACACCGCGACGCTGCCGCCGAGCAGCGACGGCAGGTAGTACGCCGAGCGGTAGGCGCCCGAGCCGCGCCGCCGCCCGCTCAGCAGCACCGCGACCACGAGCGCGGACGCGACCACCAGGGGCACCGACACGAAGACGTACACGAACGTGACCCGCAGGGCGTTGTGGAAATGCGGGTCCGACGCGAACCGGCGGTAGTTGTCCACGCCGGTCCAGCGCGGCGCTGTCAGCAGGTCGAAGTCGGTGAATGACAGGTACAGCGAGGCGAGGATCGGGCCGGCCGTGAGCAGGAGCAGCCCCGCGAACCACGGGGCGAGGAACAGGTACGCGACCAGGTTCTCCTTGGGCCTTTTCACCGTGGCAGGTTCGGTGTGCCTGGGCCGCCGCTGCACCGGGAGCTCGACGGTGTCGGCCATGGGCTACTTCTTGAGCGCCTGTGCGGCGTCGTCGAAGAACCTGGCCACGGCCTGGCTGATGGACGCCTTGCCGAACGCGACCTGCTGCGCGGCGAAGGTCAGCACCTTGCCGATCACCTCTCCGCCGCCCAGCGGTCCGGCCGGCGGGAGCGGCCCCGCCTTGTCGCTGACGAAGTCGATGTACTCGTAGGTCTGCTGCTCGACCGCACCGGCCTTTGGCTTCAGCGCCGCGCGCACCCTGGTCGACGGCGGGATGCCGCGCTCCGAGCCGAGGATCGCCGCGATCTCCGGGTCGGTGAGCAGCGCCGCGATCAGCGTGGCGGCCCCCTTCGCGTGCTCGGTCTTGGCCGACACGCTCATCAGCTGCGAAGCCTTGAGGTACTGGCCCGGCCTCGACCCCGCGGGACCCTGCGGGTACATGTGTAACGCGAGCTCGTCCTTGAGCAGGCCGGAGTATGCGGTGAGCTGGTTGGAGTGGGCGAAGTCGAACACCGTCTTCCGGCGCGCCACCAGGCTGTTCTGCACGTCGCCGGCGGCGGTCGCCTGCACGTCACCCGGGGCGGCGGCCTTGGCCTTGCGCAGGTCCTCCCAGTACCCGAACCATTCGGAGAGGTCGGCCGGGGCGAACCCGAGCGCGCCGTCCGCGGTGAACAGCGCCTTGCCGCGCTGGCGCAGCCAGCACTCGAGCGCTGCACTGTCGTAGGCGGCGTACTCCGAGCCGAAGACCCCGGCTGTTGCTTTCTTCCCGATCTGCTTGGTCAGTGCGGCGAAGTCGGCCCAGGTCATCGTGTGGTCCGGTAGGTCGAGGCCGATCTGCTTGAGCAGGGTCAGGTTGCCGACGAGCGCCATGGAGTTGATGCCGGCGTTCACGCCGTAGAGCTTGTCGTCGACCTTCCCACCGGCCAGGACCTCCGGGCTGAAGTCGCTCAGGTCGATGAGGCTCGGGACGAGGTCGTCAAGCGCCCGCAGGGAGCCGCGGCGGGCGTACTCGCCGATGTAGGAGGTGTCCATCTGGATGACGTCGGGCGCGTTGCCGGCCGCCGTCTGGGTCGCGAGCTTTTCCCAGTACCCGCTCCAGCCCGAGAACTGCGGGGTCACGCTGATCTCCGGGTGGCGCTTGCCAAAGGCCGCGAGCGCCTCCTGGGTGCGCTTGTGCCGCTCGGTGCTGCCCCACCAGGCCATCTGGATGGTCGTGTGACCGGTGGACCCGGACTTGGACTTGGGCTTCGTGCAGGCGCCCGAGCCCGCCAAGGCGGCACCCGCCAAACCCAGACCGGCCGTGCTCAGCAAGCTCCGGCGGCTCAGTTGACGGTCCACGTTGACCTCCCAATGTGTCCCGGACTCACCTTAGGGCCTTTTCGGGCGTACGCAGGAGGCGGCGTCTGTCGGGCGGAATGCCTATGCCGGCGTTCTGCGCATCGTTGACAGTCGAGCCGCAGGTCGGGGCGCTGCGGTCCGTTCCGCAGGGGCGGCGACGGGGGTTTTCGCCTTGATTGACCGCGCCGCGTGGCGAAGACTGACATCGGCCGCCAGCGGACGCAGCGTAGCGGAGTCCGCGGTCAAGCGGCCGGAACCAGGAGGCACAGGGCCATGACGCCGGTGCTGGGATCGGTCGTGGGCTCGACGGGCGCCGTGAGCAGGTCCGCGGATGGGCGGCGGTGGGTGTCGGTAGGCAGCTCGGCTCACCCCGACGCGCGGCGTGCCGGGGAAGCGGCGGCCCTCCGCGCGCTCGCGGGACCCGATCCGCGCCTGCTGATGGTGTTCTGCTCGCTGTCGCGCGATCCGGAGATGGTGCTTGCCGGCGTGGCGGCGGCCGGGCAGGGGGTACCGGTGATCGGGTGCTCCGCGCGGGAAATGATCACCCCAGCGGGCCCCAGCGCGGACGGCGTCGTGGTGGCCGGGTTGGGTGGTTCCGGCCTCGCGGTCTCCACGGGTGTGGGCTTCGGGGTCGCCGATGCACCACGGGAGGCCGGCGCGGCAGCGGCGAGCCGCGTCGCGGACGACCGGGCGAGCCGGCCGCACGAGGTGCTGCTGCTGCTCACCGACGGCCTGGCGGCCCATCAGGAAGAGGTGCTCGCCGGGGTGTACCGGGTGGTGGGTGCCAGCGTGCCGCTGGTCGGCGGCTCGTCCACGCCCGACTGGTCCACCGGGCGGACCTTCCAGCTGTACGGCGACAAGGTGCTCACCGACGCGGTGGTCGCCGCGGCCATCGCCTCCGACGGTCCGTTCGGGATCGGCCTGGGCCACGGCTGGTGCAAGGTCGGCGAGCCGATGCTGGTGACTCGCAGCGCTGGGCGTGACGTGTACACCCTCGACGACCAGCCGGCGCTGCCCGCCTATCTCCAGCGGCTCGGTGCCCCACCCGAGACGTACACCGACCCGGCGGCGTTCAAGATGTTCTCGCGTACCCGTCCGATCGGGATCCGCCGGCGCAGCGGCGAGGAGGTGCGCACGGTCAACTCGACGGCCGGCTTCCACGAGGGCTGGCTGCGGGCCGGCGCCGAGGTTCCGGAGGGCGGCGTGGTCTGGGTGATGGAAGGGGAGGAGGACTCTGTCGTGGACGCCGCGGGCGACGCCTGCCGCACCGCGGCCGAGGCCCTTGACGGCCGCCGGCCGCTGGGGTTCCTCGCCTTCGACTGCGTGTCCCGCGCGAGCATGCTCGGAGAGGCCGGCACGCGCGCCGAGGTGGACCGGATGACCGCGGTGGGTCGGTTGGTCGGTCAGGCCGACGGCGTGCCGGTCGCTGGGCTGTACACCGCTGGCGAGATCGCCCGCACCAGCGGCATCAGCGGCTTCCACAACCAGACGGTGGTCATTCTCGCCGTCGGCTGACTTCTTACGCTCCCAGCGATGACGCTGGGACGCCGGCGATCCGCACCGGCGCCGACAGCGGCAGATCGCGCGACGAGGTTCCCGCGAAGATGCGGTACAGCCCGTCCGGCGCCACCCAGCCATGTGTCGCGACGTCCCAGTGGGCAAAGGCGCGCGGACCCAGATGCACCGCGATGTGGCGGGTCTGGCCGGGCCGCAGGGTCACCTTCAGGAACCCGGCGAGCTGGTGCGGCGGCTGGGGTACGGCGGAGTCGACCGGGCGCCCGACATAGATCTGAACCACCTCGCTGCCAGCTCGTGAGCCGGTGTTGGTCACGTCGACCTGGACGGTCACGTCGCCGTGCGACACGCCGGTCGGCGGCGACAGCTTCAGGTGGTCGAGCCGGAAGCTGGTGTACGACAGGCCGAAGCCGAACGGGAACAGCGGCTCGATCCCGCGCGCGTCGTAGTGCCGGTAGCCCATGAACACGCCCTCGGAGTAGACGGCGACGCCGTTCACGCCCGGGTACTGCTGCGGTGTGTTCGCCGGCACGTCGCTGCCCTGCTTGGGGAACGTGATCGGCAGCTTCCCCGACGGGTTCACGTCACCGAACAGCAGCGCGGCCACGGCGTTGCCGTCCTCCTCACCGGGGTACCAGGCTTCGAGGATCGCCGGCACCTGGCCGATCCACGGCATCAGCACCGGGGCGCCGCTCTTGAGCACCACGACCGTGCGCGGGTTCGCCGCAGCCACCGCCGCGATCAGCTCATCCTGGCCGGCGGTCAGCGCCAGGCTGGGCCGGTCGCTGCCCTCGCTCTCGTTGTCGCCGACCATGACGACCGCTACGTCCGACGCACTGGCGGCGTCGACCGCTTCCTGCAACGGGGTGGGGCCTCCGGGCGGGGCCCAGGCGAAGGTCACCGCCGCGAAACCGGTGTCGTCGGCGTACTCGACGCGTACGGCGTGGGGTCCCGCGGTGAGGTTCACGGTGGCGGTTCTCGTGCGCGACCCGTGGACGCCTCCGTTGTCCACGACCAGCACGTCGTCGATGAAGACCCGGCCGGTGTCGTCGTTGGTGATGCCGAAGCGGTAGTCGCCGGTCGTGGGCGCGGTCAGGGTGCCGGTCCAGCGCACCGAGAAGTGGTCGATCGGCAAGCCAGGCACGGGCGCGCCGCCGCCCCAGTCGTACACGATCCGCTCATCGACGCGCGTCAGCGCCGGCGTGCCGGACATGGTGGCGTTGGCGAAGTACTCAGCCAGGAGCCCCGGTCGCGGCGGCTGGCCGGGCACGGCCGGCGCGGTGAGCACCGACGGCGGTACGGCGCTCACGCCACTGGTGGCGATGCCGGGTGCGTAGCGGATGGTCACGTCCGGGCCGAGCCGTTGCCGGAGCCCGTCCAGCGGGCTCACGGTGTACAGCGGCATGACCCGGGAGCTGCCACCACCGCCGGTGTGCGCGGTACCGGCGTACGGACCCACCACCGCGATGGAGTGCAGCGAGGCGGGGTTGAGCGGCAGCGTGCGCCGGTCGTTCTTGAGCAGCACCGCGGCCTGCTGCGAGATGTCGCGGCTGACCGCGCCGTGCCCGGCCGCGTCGATGGGGCTCGTGGTCTGTGGCCGGTCGAAGATCCCGAACCGGATCATGGTACGCAGGATGCGGTGCACGTGCTCATCGATCGTCGCCACAGTCACCTGGCCGGCGTCGATGGCCGCCTTGAGCGCGGCGTTGCTGAAGAAGCGCGCCTGCGGCAGCTCGAACTCCATGCCGTTGTTCGCACAGTCCACTGTGGCGTGGCAGGAGTCGAAGTCGGAGACCACGAACCCGTCGAAGCCCCACGCGCCCTTGAGGATGTTCAGCAACAGCTCCGGGTGGCTGCACGAGAAGACGCCGTTGACCTTGTTCTTGGCGCACATCACCGAGCCGGTGTCGCCCTGCTTCACGGCCGCCTCGAACGCCGGCAGGTAGATCTCGTGCAGAGTCCGCTCGTCGATGAGCTCGTTGATGGTGCTCCGGTTGGTCTCCTGGTTGTTCGCGGCGTAGTGCTTGGCGTTGGCCATCACGCCTTTGGACTGGATGCCGCGCACGTCGCCGACCGTGGTCTGGCCGGCCAGGAACGGGTCCTCGCCGTATGCCTCGAAGGTGCGGCCGTTGACCGGTACCCGGGCGATGTTGATGTCAGGCCCCTCCAGGAGGTTGCGGCCCTGGTCGAGGGTTTCCTGACCCTGCACCGTCCCGTACTGGAGGGCCTGCTGCGGGTCCCAGGTCGCGGCGAGGCCGATGGGTGCGGGCAGCGCGGTGGCCGGGAACTGGACCGGGCCTCCCGTGCTCACCCCGGCCGAGCCGTTGTTGAGCCGCAGCGCCGGCACGCACAGCCGCGGAATCGGCGGTGTCTCGCGGAAATGCTCCGCGTCGCGCAGCGACCCCATCTCCTGGATCTTCTCGTCGAGCGTCATCTGCGCGATGACGAGGGTCGCCCGCTCGTCCGGGCTCTTGGTCGGGTCCATCCAGGGTGCGCCGGCGCAGTCGCTGGCAGCGACCTGCTCGGCCCTGACCACCGTCGTGAATGTCAGCAGCCACCCGCATACCACGGCGAAACCGACTGCCGAGCGCCATGAGCCTCGCATGAGGACCCCCTCGCTGCCACCGGTACCTCAAGCGGCCACCCCGGCCGCCGCTTCACAAACTGACGCCGCAACCCCGTGACGGATCCCGGCTGCCCACGCTAGGAGCGATTCATCCGATGAGTCAAGCGCCAGACATAAACAATCTTGAATGAAGAAGTCCGCCAACCCACCCGCCAAGTGCCGTTGCTGCACTGATGTTACGGATCATGGTCGCATCGATGGGTAGGTTCGCCGGGTACCGATGCTCACCACTACCTGCGACGGAGATCATGTTCAACATATTGCTCGATAGTCGAGGCTGGTCGATGCTACGCGTCCGGGCCGGTGCGCTCGTGTTGTTCGGCCTGTTCGGGGGCGTGGCGGCGCTCGCCCCGGCCTCGCCGGCGGCGGCGGATGCCGCCGTTGTGGACCTCGCCATCCAATATGTAGGAACGAGCCTCACCAATGTGATCGTCGGTGACTCGTTCGGCACCACGGTCGTCGTCAGCAACGTCGGGACCCGTACCTCGAACGCGTTCGTCGTGGTGGTCTCGGCGCCGTCCAGCCTGCAGATTTCCCCCCAGCCGGCGTTCGCCACGTGGAGCTGCTCGCCGATCGCCTCCGGTGTGACCTGCTCGCACGAGGGCCTGCAGCCCGGCGAGACCGACGTGCTGAGCCTTCCGACCACGCTGGTCGCTGGGACGCCCGGCGACACGCTGGAGGTGACCGCTCGGGCGTTGACCGTCGGGCATGAGCTGTCCACCGCCAACAACGTGGGCCAGACCACCGTCAATGTCGTCGCGCCAGGAACCATCCGGGGCACCGTCTGGGTGGATGTCGACCGCGACGGGCAGCGCGAGCCGGAGGAACCGGTCGTGCCGGGCGGCGCCGACGGCGTGCAGCGGCTGCTGTTCATCCCCGTCGTGAGCGGCGAGTCCGGCAGCGGGCCCATTGTTGGCGCCGTGAGCGCCGACGGGACATACTCCGCGACCCTGCGGCCGGGCCGGTACATCGTGCAGATGGAGGTCCCCGCCGACAAGTACCTCAGCTTCACCTACCCCAACGTCGGCGACGATGCCACCGACTCCGACGTGGCTACGGCTGGCAGCGACCCTTGGGTACTGGCCGGGCGGAGCGACCCGACCTATGTCACCAGCTATGGGGAGGTCGTCATCGACGCCGGCCTGATCGAACGGACTCAGCTCTGACCTGAGCTGGGCGGTGGAGGCGCCCGGCGGCCCGTCCGAGCGACGGGCCGCCGGCGGCTGCGCAACGTCAACCATCTATGCCAGTCGCGGTTGATCTCTTGATATTGTTCGGCTTCTTGTGATTGAGTCCGAACAGAGACAATCAGCCGGATCAATCGAGGGAAAGCCAACAGGTTCGAACAGGCCACGCGTGGGGCTCGCTCGGTCGGGCGTACAGAGCGGCCTTCGTCAGACCCGGCTGTCGGGGACCGCAGGGAGATGCTCTCGCCGACAGGAGACAGGCATGCAGGTACTTCGGGGAAGACTGCCTTCCGGCCTCGCAGCGTTGCTCATCGTCGCCACCGCCGCGACCACGGTCACCATCGCTGCCGATGCGGCGGCGCCCCGCCCGGCGTACGCCCTTGAGGACGGCTTGGCGCTCACGCCACCCATGGGGTTCAACAACTGGAACACGACGCACTGCACGAACACCTTCAACGAGCAGATGATCACCGGCATCGCTGACCTGTTCGTGGCGAAAGGGCTCAAGGACGCCGGGTACCGGTACGTCAACATCGACGACTGCTGGGCGCTGCCGGCGCGTGACCCGCAGACCCAGCGGCTGGTACCCGACCCCGCCCGGTTCCCCAACGGCATCAGGTCACTCGCCGACTACGTGCACGGCAAGGGCCTGAAGTTCGGCATCTACACCAGCGCCGGTACGCACACCTGCAACCGGCTGGGCTTCCCCGGCGGGCTGGGGTTCGAGGAGATCGACGCGCAGACCTTCGCCGACTGGGGCGTCGACTACCTGAAGTACGACAACTGCAACAACCAGGGTGTGCCGGCGATCGAGCGGTACACCAAGATGCGCGACGCGCTGAAGAAGACCGGCCGCCCGATCGTCTACAGCATCTGCGAGTGGGGGCAGAACATGCCCTGGCAGTGGGCTGCCGACGTGGGACACCTGTGGCGCACGACAGGCGACATCAGCGACAACTTCAGCTCGATGCTCACCATCATGAAGCGCAACGCCGCGCTGGCGGAGTTCGCGGGGCGCGGCCACTGGAACGACCCGGACATGCTGGAGGTCGGCAACGGCGGGATGACCGACACCGAGTACCGGTCGCATTTCAGCCTCTGGGCCATCATGGCGGCGCCGTTGCTGATCGGTGCGGACCTGCGCAACGTGACCCCGGCGACGTACGACATCCTGCTCAACCGGGACGTCATCGCGGTCGACCAGGACCGGCTGGGCATCCAGGGCCGGGTACTGTCCAACCAGGACGGTCTGTGGGTGTTCGCCAAGCCGCTGGCCGGCGGTGACGTCGCGGTGGCGCTGTTCAACGAAAACTCGTTCGGCGCGAGGATCGGCACGACCGCGGCGGCGGTCGGGCTGCCCAACCGCCAGGCGTACGTGCTGCGCGACCTGTGGACCGGCGCGACCGCCGAGTCCGCCGGTGACATCGCCGCACACGTTCCGGCGCACGGCACCGTCATGTTCCGGGTGAGCACCGACCCGAACTGGGGCATCCACCCGCCGGCGACCAGCTTCGAGGCGAAGGCGGTCAGCCCGGCGCAGGGCGCGGCCGGCCAGTACATCGTGCCCGGCAAGCCCGTCCACGTGCTGGGCTCGCTGACCAACCACGGCCGGCTCCCGGTCTCCCGCGCCGACCTGCGCGTCGCCGGTCCGACCGCGCACGAAGGCGCGTCGTACGAAGCCGAGGCGCCGGGGAACACGCTGTCCGGCGGCGCCCGGGTCAGCTCCTGCGGCGGCTGCTCCGGCGGGCAGAAGGTGGGGTTCATCGGCAACGGCCCGGCCAACTGGGTACGGGTCAACGGGGTCACCGTGCGCTCCACCGGCACGTACCGGCTCACCATCCTGGCGGCCGTCAGCGGCACCCGGTCGTTCTTCGTCAGCGTCAACGACGGGGCCGGCGTGGAGGTGCCGGTGACCGGGTCGAGCTTCGCGGCGCCGGTACCGGTCACGATCGAGGTGAGCCTGACGGCAGGCGGCAACACGATCCGGTTCTACAACGACACCGCGTACGGTCCAGACCTCGACCGCATCGTGGTCACCGGAACCGGCCCACTGCTGCCCTGGGCCGTCTCCCCAGCCGACCCGGTCACCAGCCCGGTCCTGCTGACCGGCGAGTCCCTGCGAGCCGACTGGACGGTCACCCCACCGGGCGATCTCGCCCCCGGCATGTACGAGCTGACGGTGACCGGCAGCTACTGGGCGCGCGAGCGGCAGTACACCTTCACCTCGCCGGTCCGGCTGATCGTTCCGGCGACCGCGCCGCTGGTCTCCGGGTACCTCAGCGACGCGCGGTGGCTGGAGGCCCAGAACGGCTGGGGGCCGGTCGAGATCGACATGTCGAACGGGGAGCGCAACGCCCGCGACGGCCGCACCATCACGATCGGCGGCGTGACGTACGCCAAGGGGCTGGGCGTGCACGCCCCAGGCGCCATCCTGTACTTCGCCGCGGGCGGGTGCACGAGCCTGGTCACCGACGTGGGCATCGATGACGAGAAGCGGGCGGGCCGGGTCGGCTCGGTCACCTTCGAGATCTGGGCCGACTCCACCAAGGTGGCCGACAGCGGCGTCATGACGTGGCAGGACCCGGCGAAGACGCTCACCGCCGACATCAGCAGTGCCTCGTTCGTCCGGCTCGTGGTCACCGACGCCGGCGACGGCACCAACAGTGACCACGCCGACTGGGCGGGCGCCCGGGTCAGCTGTAGCTGACCGGACGCAACGGGCCGGGAGCCCGGCTGGGAACCCAGCCGGGCTCCCGGCCCATGGCGACCTCATCGGCGTTCCGCTTTCCTCGCCGGGCCGCAGCGCATAGCGTCAGTACAGGCGGGGGCTTTCCACGCGGATGGAAGGCATGGCCGACAGATGAGGGTCGCCGCGCGCGCCGCACACGTGCCGGCGCGGTTCGAGCGCGACGGAGACGGCAGGGCCGTCCCCGCCATCCCCGCCCGCCTCGACAGCGGACCTGCCCGCCTCGCCGCCCTGCCCGCCTATCCCATCAGGTTGAGGAGCGCGCCATGAGCATCGCCGCCGGCGTCGATGTCACCGGGCCCATGCACGACCGATACCACGAGATCCTCACGCCCGAGGCGCTGGGCCTGCTTGCCGAGCTGCACCGGTCCTTCGACGCGCGGCGCCGGGAGCTGCTCGGCAGGCGCGAAGAGCGTGACGCCGAGCTCGCCGCCGGCGCCATGCTGGACTTCCTTGACGAGACCAAGGATGTCCGCGAAGGCGAATGGCGGGTAGCCGACCCCGCCCCGGGGCTCGTCGACCGCCGGGTGGAGATCACCGGACCCACCGACGCGAAGATGACGATCAACGCGCTGAGCTCCGGCGCCAAGGTCTGGCTCGCCGACCACGAGGACGCGAACACCCCGCTCTGGGAGAACGTCATTGAGGGCCAGCTCAACCTCCGCGACGCGATCGATCGGACGCTGGAGTTCTCCTCACCCGAAGGCAAGCGCTATGCGCTGAACGAGGGCGAGCTGGCCACGATTGTCTTCCGCCCGCGGGGCTGGCATCTCACCGAGAAGCACATCCTGGTCAACGGGGAGCGCACCTCGGGCAGCCTCGTCGACTTCGGTCTCTACCTCTTCCACTGCGGGAAGCTCCAGCTCGAGCGGGGTTCCGGGCCGTACTTCTACCTGCCGAAGCTGGAGAGCCACTTGGAGGCGCGGCTCTGGAACGACGTGTTCGTGCTCGCGCAGGACGTGGTCGGCCTGCCGCGCGGCACGATCCGGGCGACCGTGCTCATCGAGACCTTCCCCGCCGCGTTCGAGATGGAGGAGATCCTCTACGAGCTGCGCGAGCACTCGTCGGGCCTCAACGCGGGGCGCTGGGACTACATGTTCAGCATCATCAAGAAGTTCCGTACCCGGGGCCGGGACTTCCTGCTGCCCGACCGCAACTCGGTGACGATGACGGCGCCGTGCATGCGGGCGTACACCGAGCTGCTTGTCCGCACCTGCCACAAGCGCGGCGCGCATGCCATCGGCGGGATGGCCGCTTTCATCCCGAGCCGGCGCGACCCGCAGGTCAACGAGACGGCGCTGGAGAAGGTGCGCGACGACAAGACCCGCGAGGCGAACGACGGCTTCGACGGCTCCTGGGTGGCGCACCCCGACCTGGTGCCGGTCTGCAAGGAGGTCTTCGACAGCGTGCTGGGCGAGCGGCCGAACCAGCTGGAGAAGACCCGCGACGAGGTACGGGTCACCGCCGCACAGCTGCTCGACGTCAAGGACACGCCCGGCCAGATCACCGAGGCGGGCCTGCGCAACGACGTCAGCGTCGGCATCCAGTACCTCGCGAGCTGGCTCAAGGGCACCGGCGCCGTCGCCATCTTCAACCTGATGGAGGACGCCGCCACCGCCGAGATCGCACGGTCGCAGGTGTGGCAGTGGCTGCACAACGACATCACGCTCGACGACACCGGACACAAGGTCACCCGCGAGCTCGTCGAGCGCATCGCCGACGAGGAGATCGCGAAGCTGGGCGGTGACCCGGGCGCGTACGCCGATGCCCGGGCGCTGTTCATCGAGGTGGCCGTGGCGGACCGCTTCGTCGACTTCCTCACGCTCGCCGCGTACGAACGGATGCCCTGACAGGAGGGCGGCCATGTCTGACATCGGCGCACTTGCCGCGCGGCTGCGGGCCGCGCTCACCGACGACCAGGTCCTCACCGACCGGCAGCAGCTACGCACGTACGAGTGCGATGGGCTGGCGCACTACAAGGTGGTCCCCGCACTCGTGGTCCTCCCGCACACGGCCGAAGAGTGTGCCGCCGTGGTGCGCGCCTGCGCCGACGCGGGCGTGCCCTTCGTCGCGCGCGGCTCCGGCACCGGCCTTTCCGGCGGCGCCCTGCCCCATGCCGAAGGCGTGCTCATCGTCACCGCCCAGATGCGGCACATCCTCGAGGTCGCGCCCGCCGACGAGCGGGCCGTCGTCCAGCCCGGAGTCTTCAACCTCCAGGTGACCCGCGATGCGACGCCGTACGGGTACTACTACGCGCCGGACCCGTCCAGCCAGCAGGTCTGCTCGATCGGCGGCAACGTCGCGGAGAACTCCGGCGGCGCACACTGCCTCAAGTACGGCTTCACCACCAACCACGTCACCGGGCTGCAGATCGTGACGCCGGACGGCGACCTGGTGCGCCTGGGCGGGCGTGCTCCCGACGCTCCGGGCTACGACCTGCTCGGGGCGTTCGTCGGGTCCGAAGGCACGCTCGGCATCGCCACCGAGGTGACCGTGCGGCTGGTGCGGCTGCCCGAGGCGGTACGCACCCTGCTGGCCGGGTTCCATACCACCGACGAGGCTGGCGCGGCGGTCTCGGCCGTCATCGGCGCCGGTGTGGTGCCGGCCGCGATCGAGATGATGGACGCCCTGGCGATCGAGGCGGCCGAGGCGGCTGTCCACTGTGGATACCCCGAGGGTGCCGGGGCGGTGCTCATCGTGGAGCTGGACGGGCCGGCCGCCGAGGTGGACGCCCAGTTCGAGCACATCGAGCGCTTCTGCAAGGACAACGGGGCCTTCGAGATCCGCATCGCCAAGCACGACGCCGAACGCGCGCTGTTCTGGAAGGGGCGCAAGTCGGCGTTCGCCGCGGTCGGGCGCATCAGCCCGGACTACATCGTGCAGGACGGGGTGATCCCGCGGACGGCGCTGCCCGAGGTGCTGCGCCGCATCGCGGAGCTCTCCCGCGAGCGGGGCGTGCGCGTCGCCAACGTCTTCCACGCCGGTGACGGCAACCTCCACCCGCTCGTGCTCTTCGACGACGCGATAGAGGGCCAGGCCGAGCAGGCGGAGGAGGTGTCCGGCGCGATCCTCGACCTCTGCATCGAGCACGGTGGCTCGATCACCGGCGAGCACGGCGTCGGCATGGACAAGACGAAGTTCATGCCCCGCATGTTCACCGACGACGACCTGGACACGATGCAGCTCGTCCGGTGCGCCTTCGACCCGCGGGGCCTGTCGAACCCGGGCAAGGTCTTCCCGACCCCGCGGCTGTGCGGCGAGGTGCCGGGCAGGCACAAGGGGGTACACCCGCTGCAGGAGGCCGGGCTCGCGGAGGTGTTCTGATGTCGGCGCCGTCGGATGTGCTGCGTCCCGCCGCCGACAGCGACGCCATCGCGGGCGTACCGGCGCGCTACGTCGCGGCTCCGGGCTCGACCGCGGAAGCGGCTGAGGTCCTCGCTGCCGCCGCCCGGCACGACTACGCGGTCGTCGTCCGCGGTTCGGGTACCAAGCAGGGCTGGGCGGCGCCGCCCCGCCGGCTCGACCTCGTCCTCGACACCCGCCGGCTCACCGGGGTGGTCGAGCACGCCGCCGGCGACCTCGTCGTCGTGGTACGCGCCGGCACGACCGTCGAGGAGCTGCAGGACAAGCTCGGTCCCGCCGGGCAGCAGCTCGCGCTGGACACGCCGCTGCCGGGCGCGACGGTCGGCGGCACCGTCGCGGCCAGCTCGAGCGGCCCGCGCCGCATGCTCTACGGCACGGTGCGCGACCTGCTCATCGGCGTCACCGTGGTGCGACCGGACGGCGTCGTCGCGCACGCCGGCGGAAAGGTCGTCAAGAACGTGGCCGGCTACGACCTCGGCAAGCTCGTGACGGGTTCCTTCGGCACGCTCGGCGTCATCACCCGGTGCGCCTTCCGGCTGCACCCGCTGCCCGCCGCGAGCGCGTTTGTGCGGCGGGGCGTCGAGAGCCCGGAGGAGGCCGGGCGGCTCGCCGCCGCGGTGCTCGCCGCACAGGTCGTGCCTACAGCGCTGGAGGTCGATGCCCCGCACGGCGGCGGGATCGAGGTGGCCGTGCTGCTCCAGGGGGTCCCTGCGGGAGTGGCGCGGCGCGTCGCGACGGCGTGCGAGCTCCTCGGCGGCGACCCGGTGGTATCGGACACCCCGCCGGACTGGTGGTCGGCGTACCCATGGGGCAGCGGACACGTCGGCATCAAGCTCACCGCCGCGCTCTCCCGCGTGCCGGTGTTGCTCGCGGCAGCGTATGCGGTGCGGGAACGGTACGGCGCGCCGCTCGCGGTTCGCGGCTCGGCGGGCACCGGGGTCCTCTACGCCGGGCTGCCGGGCACGACCGCTCCGGACGTCGTCGCTCGGGTGGTCGAGGACCTGCGCGCCGCCGCGCACACCGCGGCCGGGCACGCCGTCGTGCTCACCGCACCGGCTCCGGTGCGCGAGCAGGTCGACCTTTGGGGTCCCGTCGAAGGGCTCGACCTCATGCGGCGCGTCAAGCAGCAGTTCGACCCCGACGGGCGCTTCGCGCCAGGCCGCTTCGTGGGAGGGATCTAGATGGTAGACGCCACGAAAGGGAGCCATCCGACCAGCGCGCCCCAGGACGTGCTCGGTGCGGTCGGCCGTACGCCCGGCGAGCCCGCCTTCGACGACCACCACCCGCCCCGGCTCGACCTCATCGCCGACTGCGTCCACTGTGGATTCTGCCTGCCGACCTGCCCGACGTACGTCCTGTGGGGCGAGGAGATGGACTCCCCGCGCGGGCGCATCTACCTGATGAAGGAGGGCCGCGACGGCGAGCCGATGACCGACTCGATGGTCATGCATTTCGACCGGTGCCTGGGCTGCATGGCCTGCGTGACGGCGTGCCCCTCAGGCGTGCAGTACCACCGGCTCATCGAGGACACCCGCCCGCAGATCGAGCGCCGGCACACCCGCTCCCGGCGCGACCGGGCGTTGCGCGGGGCGATATTCCGGCTCTTCCCGTACCCGCGACGGCTGCGCCTGGTGCGCGGCCCACTGCGGGCCTACCAGGCGAGCGGCCTGCAGCGGCTCGTCGCCCGTACCGGCCTGCTCCCGCGGCTGCTACCGACGCTGGCGACCGTCGAGTCGCTGGCGCCCCGGTTGACCCGGCCGGAGCGGCTGCCCGAGCGGGTCAGCGCGCGAGGCCGGCGGCGCGCGGTCGTGGGCATGCTCACCGGATGCGTACAGAGCGCCTTCTTCCCCGACGTCAACGCCGCGACGGCGCGGGTCCTCGCGGCCGAGGGCTGCGAGGTCGTCATCCCGCGTACGCAGGGCTGCTGCGGGGCGCTGAGCATGCACAACGGCCGGGAGCCGGAGGCGCAGTGCTTCGCCCGCGCCGTCATCGACGCCTTCGAGCGCGCCGGCATCGACTACCTCGTCGTCAACGCCGCGGGGTGCGGGTCGGCGATGAAGGAGTACGGCGCACTGCTACGGGACGACCCGGCGTACGCGCAGCGGGCCGCCGCGTTCAGCGCGATCGTGCGCGACCTGTCCGAGCTGCTCGTCGAGCTCGGTCCGGTCGCGCCGCGCCACCCGCTGCCGGTCACCGTCGCCTACCACGACGCGTGCCACCTCGCCCACGCACAGGGTGTCCGGGCCCAGCCCCGCCAGCTGCTGCGGGGCATCCCGGGCGTCACGCTTCGCGAGATCGCCGACGCGGAGATCTGTTGCGGCTCCGCCGGCGTCTGGAACATCCTCAACCCCCAACCCGCCCGAGAGCTCGGCGACCGCAAGGCCCGCGACGTCCTGGCCACCGGCGCCGAGCTGCTCGTCACCGCCAACCCCGGATGCCTCATGCAGGTCGCGGCGTCCCTCCGGCGGATCGGCGGCACCATCGGCCTGGCGCATACCGCGCTCGTGCTCGATGCGTCGATCCGCGGACTCCCCGTCGAGCGGCTGGTCGCCCGCCCGGCAACCCCCACCCCCTCCTCAGCGTCGAGGTGATTCCATGTTCCTACTCGAGTACAAGATCCGGACTGACCCGGTCTCCCACTCCGTCGCGCTGTCGGCCATCTTCGCCGCCTTACCGGTGCTCACGCTGTTCATCCTGCTCGGCGTCGTACGCATGAAGGCGTGGCTCGCGTCGCTCATCTCGCTAGGCGTCGCGCTCGTCGTCGCGATCGTCGTCTACGGCATGCCGCTCGGGCAGTCGTTGCTGTCAGCCAGCGAGGGCGCGGCGTTCGGCTTCTTCCCGATCCTCTGGATCGTCCTCAACGCCATCTGGGTGTACAACCTCACCGTCGCGAGTGGACACTCGGATGTGCTGCGCCGGTCCATGGAACGGATCAGCCCCGACATGCGCGTGCAGGCGATCGTCATCGCGTTCTGCTTCGGCGCGCTGATCGAGGCCCTGGCGGGGTTCGGCACCCCGGTCGCGATCACCGTCGTCATGCTCATTGCGTTGGGCTTCCGCCCGATCCATGCCGCGTCGCTGTCGCTCATCGCCAACACGGCTCCGGTGGCGTACGGCGCGCTGGCGACTCCGATCCTGACGCTCGCCACGGTCACCCACGGGGCGAACGACGACCCCAGGCTGACCATGGACACGCTGGGCGCGATGGTCGGCCGGCAGACGCCGTTCCTCGCCGTGGTCGTGCCGCTCGTGCTGGTCGCCGTCGTCGACGGCAGGCGCGGGCTGCGCCAGGCGTGGCCGGCGGCGCTCACCGCCGGGGTCGCGTTCGGCATCGGGCAGTTCGTCGCGTCGAACTTCATCTCGGTACCGCTCACCGACGTCATCGCTTCGCTGGTGTCCGCGCTCGCGGTCGTCGGGCTGGTGCGCGTGTGGCGCCCGGTCGAGTCACCCGACCTGCACGCCGAGCGGCTGGCTCTGGCCGGCGCTGGCGCTGGGGGCGGCGTTGGCAGTGTGGCCGGCGCCGGCGGTGCCGTGGCGACCGTCCGTGGCGGGGGCGCGGGGGGTGCCCATCGCGCGACCGACTCGACGGGCGGCGAGTACACCGCGGGGGAGACCCTTGGCGAGGCGCCGGGCGAGCAGGAGCCCCGCCCGGGTCCGGACGGCACCGTTGTGGAGCCCGGCGGGCGCGGGGTCGTACGGGACAGCCGCGCTGAGGTGGCGCGCGCGTACGCGCCGTACCTCATCATCATCGCCGTCTTCACCCTTGCCAACATCGGTCCGATCAAGGATGCGCTGGCGAAGAAGCCGTGGACATATCCATTCCATTGGCCGGGCCTGGACATCCTCAACACCGCGGGCAAGCCGCTGTCGTCGATGACCTTCAGCTTCGCCTGGCTGTCCACGCCGGGGACGTTAATGATCATCGCGGGCATCCTCACCGCCATCGTCCTGCGCCTCACGCCGGCTCGCGCGATCCGGACATACGGCGAGACGTACGTCGAGCTGAGGTGGGCGATCCTCACGGTGATGGCCGTGCTGGCGCTCGCCTACGTGCTCAACCAGTCCGGGCAGACCAACACGCTCAGCGCGTTGCTGGCCACCGCTGGCACCGTGTTCGTCTTCCTGTCGTCGATCCTCGGCTGGCTCGGCGTCGCGGTGACCGGTTCTGACACCTCGTCGAACGCGCTGTTCGGCGCCCTGCAGGTGCAGACGGCGGCCCGGACGGGCCTGGACCCTGTCCTGCTCGCCGCGGCGAACTCCTCGGGCGGCGTCATGGGCAAGATGATCAGCCCGCAGAACCTCGCCATCGCCGCCAGTGCGGTGGGCATGGCCGGTCGCGAGGGCGACATCTTCCGCAAGGTGTTCGGATGGAGCCTCCTGCTGCTGCTGTTCATGTGCATCCTGGTGACGCTGCAGGGCACCGCGGTGCTCAGCTGGATGGTGCCGTAACTGTCTCGCCGGCCGCGCTTTCCCCGACGTGCGTCGTCGGGGAGCGCGGCCGGCGCTCAGTCCTGGACGAGGATGACGTGCAGGCGGCGGGGGCCGTGGACCCCTTCGACGCGGTTGAGCTCGATGTCGCTGGTGGCCGACGGGCCGGAGATGAACGTCAAGGGCCGGGTCGGGGTGAGGCGGGCGATGGCGTCCGGCACGTCAGCCACCACTTGTCCACTGTGGACGACACAGACGTGATGGTCGGGTACGAGGCTCAGGGCCCGCCGCCCTTGGGCCGGCCCCGCATCCAGCACGATCGTGCCGGTGGTGGCGATCGCCACGGCGCACCCGGTGAGCACGGCGTCCGTGCGGTCGAGGTCCGCCGTCGGCAGGGCCGCGTCGCGGACCACCTCGCCGGAGTACGCCGAAAGCCACTCCTGTGTCACGTCAGCAGGAACCACGAGCCGGCCCACCTCGTCGAGCGCTTGGGCAACGGCCGCACCGACCTCGGCCGTGCCGCTGCGGGTGACGATCGCCTTGTAGTCGACCAGCCGGTCCACGAACAGGTCGACCAGCTCGGTCGCGGTGAGCTGGGAGCGCGGCGGCACGTATGCGGCAACGGGCTGCGGCGTCGCGTCGCCGATGGCGCGCCGCACGCGCGTGAAGATTTCCTCTTTGGCGGTCATCGCTTGGCCCACCATTCGCGGAAGGTCTGCCTTGCCGGGAGCGGCGCGTCGCGGCTGGCGGTCCAGGCGGACATCGGCCAGGGCAGGTGGCGTATGGACCGCCGGCGCAGCAGGCCGGTCAGCGGAGCGGTACCGGCCCGAGCCGCGCGCAGGGCCCGGGCGTAGCGGCGGCGGTCGCGCATGATCCAGGACAGGGTACGCATCGCGGTACGTTCGGCCGACGGGCGCCCGCGCTTGGAGTCCACACTGGACTGTCGCAGGTGGACCAAAACCTCTGGGATGTTTATCTTGACCGGGCAGACGTCGTAGCACGCGCCGCACAGCGACGAGGCGAAGGGCAGGCTACTGGAACCTCTGCTGGCGTCGATTCCTGTGAGCTGGGGGGACAGGATCGCACCGATCGGGCCCGGGTACACCGACCCGTAGGCGTGCCCGCCAACCCGCTCGTACACCGGGCAGACGTTCATGCACGCGGAGCACCGGATGCAGTGCAGCGCCTGGCGGCCGACCTCGTCGGCGAGGGTCGCGCTACGACCGTTGTCCAGCAACACGATGTGCACGTTCTGCGGTCCGTCGCCCGGCGTGACGCCGGTCCACATCGACGTGTACGGGTTCATCCGCTCCCCGGTAGACGAGCGCGGCAGCAGCTGCAGGAACACGCCGAGATCGGCGAACGTGGGCAGGATCTTCTCGATGCCGACCACGGAGATCAGCGTCTGGGGCAGGGTCAGGCACATCCGCCCGTTGCCCTCGGACTCCAGCACCACCAGCGTGCCGGTCTCGGCGATGGCGAAGTTTGCCCCCGAGATCCCGACCGTGGCGGACAGGAACTTCCGCCGCAGATGCGCCCGGGCGGCCATCGCCAGCACGCGCGGCTCGTCGGTGATGTCCGGGTCGACCCCGGCCATGTGGGCCAGGAAGATGTCCCGGATCTCGGTGCGGTTGTAGTGGATCGCCGGTACCAGGATGTGCGACGGAAAGTCGTTGTTGAGCTGGACGATCAGCTCGGCCAGGTCGGTCTCCACCGCGTGGATCCCGGCCGCCTCCAGCGCCTCGTTCAGCTCGATCTCCTGGGTCGCCATCGACTTGACCTTGACCACCTCGGTGACGCCCGTCGCCCGGACCACCTCGGTGACCACTGCGCACGCCTCGGCGGCGTCGCGCGCCCAGTGCACAACCGCGCCCGCGCGGGTCGCCTCGGCCTCGAACCGCTCCAGCAGCTCGGGCAGGCGAGCCATCACATCGGCCTTGATCGCCCGGCCGGCCTCGCGCAGCGCCTCCCAGTCGGGCACCTCGGCGACCACCCGGGCCCGCTTGTCCCGGATGGTGTGGGTCGCCCGGCGCAGGTTGGCTCGCAGCTGCTCGTTGCGCAGCTCGTCGTGGGCCGCTTCGGGGAACGATTTGGCGCCGGCGAGGTGCCCGGTGCCGTGCACAACCTCGGTCGTGGTCATGACCCGCTCCCGTTCTCCGCGAGGATCTGCGCATAGTGCAGCGCGCGTACCGGCGCCCGGCGGCGCGACAGCCCGCCGTTGATATGGGTCAGGCATGAGTTGTCCGCGGCCGCCACCACCTCGGCGCCGGTGTCGCAGATCGCGGCGCACTTGTCGGCGAGCATCGCCGCGGATACGTCAGCGTTCTTCAACGCGAACGTGCCGCCGAAACCGCAGCACTCTTCCGCGCCGGGCAGCTCGACCAGCTCGAGATCCTTCACCGCCCGCAGGAGCCGCTGGGGCTTGTCGCCCAAGCGCAGCAGCCGAAGGCCGTGGCAGGTCGGATGGTAGGTGACCCGATGCGGGAAGGCCGCGCCCACGTCGGTCACCCCCAGCACGTCCACCAGGAGCTCGGACAGCTCGTACGTGCGCCGCGCCACCTCGGCCGCCTCCGGCAGCAGCCGCGGGTAGGCGTCGCGGACCATTGCCACGCACGAGCCGCTCGGCGCCACCACCGTCTCGTAACCGCCGAACGTCTCCACAAAGCCCCTGACCATCGGTAACGCCTCGGCGGCGTACCCGGAGTTCAGGTGCATCTGGCCGCAGCACGTCTGGCCAGCCGGAAAGTCGACCTCGACGCCGAGGCGTTCCAACACGGCGACCACAGCACGCCCCGTGTCTGGGTACATCAAGTCATTCACACACGTGATGAAGAGCGCGACGCGCATAGCCACGGAGACATCTTCGCCCCGCGGTCGGCGTCACCGCTAGAACGAACCAGCTGCCGGTCGGCCGGGAGCTGTCACACCCGCCCGGTGGACGGCAGATCGACCAGGCCGATCAGCAGCGCGCCCACCGGGTTGACAGGGCTGGTCACTGCCGTAGCTCAGCCAACACGGTCCCGGCTGAACGGGTCGACGATGAGCTCACCGTGCTGGCAGACCGCGCCGTAGTCGAACGCCACGGTCAGCTGCGTCGTCTCATCCGGTGGGATCACCCGCAGCGACGCCGGGTCGGGCGCGCAGTGGTTGGTCACCTCGTCGTCGGCGGGAACGACGGTCCAGTGCAGGAGCGCCCACACGGTCTGGCGGGGCTTGACCAGCAACTGCCTTGGCGCGACCGCGGTGTCGCGCTGAACCCTGGTTGGCAGGGCCGAGCCGTGCGCGTCGACCAGCTGCAGTCCCGGGTACCCGTAGACCGTGCACGCCGTCGAGGTCTTGTTCGTCAGGCCCAGGTTGGCGTACCGCTGGCCCGCTCCGGCGCCACGGCCCTCGACGTGGCCGGCCAGATCCCTGGTGTGGCACCGCGCGGGCGCCGCCGCGGCGGCGCTCGGGGCCGATCCGCCGGTGCTCAGTGGCGATGCGCTGGGTGAGGACACCGGCACATCCGCTGGTGTCGTGGACGTGCCGGACGTGGCCGCGTGACCCTCGACCATGCAGCCGGCGAGGAGCATTACAGCCGCTGCCGCGGCGGACCCGATACCGAGCTTCGCTGCGTTCATGACTACCTCCACGTCACCGCCCTGGAGGAGTCATACCCAAATCAGGAGACCGGCACTCCGTTGATGGTGACATCGGTGAAGGTCAGGTCGTCCACGAAGGTGATCACGTTGGTCGGGTCGGTCACCGCGGTGAAGTGGCTGTTGCGTACAGCCACGGAGCGGATATGGTCGGTCTCGAGGCCGAAGAGCCAGAACGCCCTGCGGGCGCCGTCGAGCACCATGCCGTCGACGCTGATGTTCTGCACGAGTACCGGCCTGGTACCGACCTGGTTGTTGTAGTTGAGGATCACATACACGGCCTCGCGTTCCACCCGCCCGCCGGTGAAGTTGCGTAGGTGAACGCCGTCGATGTAACCGCCGCGGAGCTTGTTGGTCTTGATGTAGAGCGGGTACTTGACCGGGAAGTTGCCTGGGAAGTCGGCGGGGTTGATCTCGCAGTCGCGGGCGAAGACGTTGCGCACGCCGCCTGACATCTCGCTCCCCACGGCGATGCCGCCCCACCGGCCGGCGAACTTGCAGCCCTCCACCACGATGTTCGTGCTCGGCACGCCGACCCGGTGACCGTCCTCGTCGCGGCCAGCCTTCACCGCGACGCAGTCGTCGTTGGTGTTGAACCGGCAGCCGGCGATCAGCACGTCGGTGCAGCACTCGGGGTCGCAGCCGTCGGTGTTGAACAGGAAGCTGTGCACCGTGACGTCGCGCACCGTGACGTTGGTCGAGAGCACCGGATGGATCGTCCACATTGGTGGGTCGATGATGGTGACGTCCTTGATGAGGACGTTCTCGCACCGGTAGAGCTGGATCATGTTGGGGCGCAGGAAGTGTCCCGGACCGAACTGCCGTTCGGCGACCGGCACGCCGAGGCTGCCCATCTCCCGCAGCAGGCGCTGGTCGGCTCCCTGTGGACCACCTCTGGCGTACCAGCTCTCCCAAGGGCCGAGCCGGGCCCGGCCGTCGAGCGTACCGGGGCCGGTGATCGCGACGTTGCGCTGGCCGTAGGCGTAGACGAAGGGCGAGTAGTTGTAGCACTCGGTGCCTTCCCACCGGGTCAGCACGACCGGCAGGTAGCTCGCCGGATCCGGGGAGAACCGGATGGTGGCGCCTTCGGTCACGTGCAGGTTCACGTCGCTGCGCAGGTGGATCGCGCCGGTGAGGAACGCACCGGGCGGCACCAGCACCCGCCCACCACCGGCGTCGTGGCACGCCGCGATCGCCTGCCGGAACGCCTCGGTGCAGTCGGTGGTCCCGTCGCCGACAGCACCGAACCGGGTGATGTGAAACGTCCGGCCCGCGAACACCGGCGGGCGGATCCGCCGCAGGATGCGCGGTACCTCGTCCCAAGGCCCGCCGCCATCCGCAGCGAGCTCGTCGAGGGCTGGCCCGGTCACCGCTGGAGCCGCCGCGACCGGGCCGGCACCGACCGTCGGGGCCACGGCTGCGCCGCCAGCTAGCAGCCCGCCGAGCTTGAGCAGGTCCCGTCGCGAGTACTCGTTCATCGGCCCACTGATCCTCTCCGCCAGGGATCGAAAGGCTTAGATCTTCTCCGCCAACCTAGCATGGCCGTGGCGTGCTCCGCCCAAGGTGGAGCACGCCACGGGCGTCCCGGTACTGGCCCGGCTAGGCGATCGTGATGTAGTCCAGGTCCGGTGCGTTGGCGGTGTTGTTGAAGAACCTGACGGTGTTGGCGCCGGCGTTGAGCGCGACCGTGATGGTCCTGGTGGCCGGGGTCGACCAGCTGGTGCCGGTCACCGGTACCTCGACCGCGGCGCCGCCGTTGACGCTGACGAAGAAGCTCCGGCTCCCGTCCAGCTCGTAGCCGATCGTGAGCTGGCGGCTGCCCGCGGCGTTGGCGTCGACCGTGAAGGTCGCGTAGTTGTTCGAGCTGCCGCCGATGAAGCGCACCTTGGCGCCGCCGGAACACGTCGAGCACGATGCCACCGCCGCGGACCCGTGGAGGATGGCCGTCTCCGCCTGGATCGTCGTGGAGGAGCACCGCTGGCTGGAGCTGGACGTGTTGATGCGCAACGCGCCGCCGGTGGTGTTGCGGCTGTTCGACACGCAGTACCCGTTGATCGTCTGGAAGCCGACGTCGTACGCGCTGCCGCTGCCTCGTTCGGCCACGAACGAGTCCCAGCTGAGGAAGCTGCCGGTGTTGGCGATCACCGCCGGACGGTTGTCGTTGTTGCGGAAGTGGACCTCGCTGCCGAGGCTGAAGTGGATGTTGTTGGCGTTATGGATGTACCACCCGAACGACGGCCGGGTGCCGATGCTGTTCGGGTTGTAGTTGTTCGGGTCGTTGCTCGGCACGGCCGTCGAGATCGCCGAGCTGCCACCCGGTACCTCGAGGTTGACGTTGTTGAACAGCACGTTGGAGATCTGGTTGCCGCCGGCCTCGCCCCAGATCGTCGGGCTGTACGCCCCGGACCCGGTGTACGAGCCGGTCACGTTGTCGTAGGTGATGTTGCTGATGTGGCCGAGCGTCGGGCTGCCGCCGCATCGCCGCCGCGTACCGACCTTCTGCATGATGTGCGACCTGGTGCCGGTCATGGTGACATCGCGGTAGTGCACGTCGGAGATGTTGGCCCCGTCCATGGACACCATGCCCAGGCCCGACTTGCCGGCGCTCGTGATCGTGATGTTGTTGAACTGGTAGTCGGTGAAGTTGCCGCAGGTCTCGGAGCCGAACATCAGCGCGTTGCAGCAGCCGGCCGAGAGGTCGGCGGTGTTGACCGTGACGTGGCCGTTGGGCAGCGTGGCGCCCAGCGCCCAGTCGCTCTTGAAGGAGAGGGCGTCGTCGTTGGACGCGATGGTGATGTTGGTGATCGTGACGAACTGCGCGCTGATGATGTTCCAGCCGTCCCGGTCGCTCGCGGTCTGGATATTGAGATGGTCCGAGGTGATGTGGTTGCAGCCGTTGGTCAGCGCTGCGAAGTGACCGCCTCGACGCAATGTGATACCACTGAGCGTCAATCCGTCACAACGCGTCAACGAAATGATTTTGTCGGCCTCGCCCGCGCCCGGGTTGCCGGTGATCAGGTTTCCGGCGCCGTCAATGGTGCCGGAGCCGGTGAAACCGATGTTGGTAAGGTTGTCGCCCCAGATCATGGCGTCATGGAAATGGCTGTGCCCGTAGTCCTGGAAGCTGTCGTTCGGGTTGGGCTCGGCCGGGTCGTACGTATCGGCGCTGGAGCCCAGGATGGTCGAGCCGGCGTCCAGCTGGAGCGTGACGTTGCTCTTCATGTGGATGGAGTTCTTGGACTTGTAGCTCCCGGCGGGGAACTCGACGACGCCGCCGCCGGCGGTGTTGGCTGCGTTGATGGCGGCGTTGATCGCCGGGGTGTCGTTGGTCGAGCCGTCGCCGGTGGCCCCGAAGTCCATGACGTTGAACGTCGCCGCCGACGCGGGTGTTACCACGGCGAGCGCCAGCGCGCCGACGACCGCCGCTACCGCCGTAACCGAAAGCGCCCTCCGGAACAGACGTTTGTGCATGCGCGCCCTCTCTCTACACTGAGCGAGTGGAGGTCCCGATAACTGTGGGGTTAACGCGCCAGCGGCGGGCAGGGAGGCGTTTACCGGGCACCGGGACCTGAACACGTCGGCGATCCCCGTGCGGCGAACGCGATCCGGCCTTCGCCATCGCCCGTCATAAGCGTTGACGAACATAGGATTAGATCGGATGTCTTGTCAAGGAAATGGCGTCGTAGTTTGGTCGTCACGATCTGTTTCATTCATGTACGGGAATTGAGCTCGCTACAACGTCAGTTACCCGGCTCACCCGCTCATGGCGAGCTGGCCAACGTGGCGAGCTGGGGGAGCAGCCAGGGTGCGATCACCCGCTGGACGGCGGGCCGGTGTGAAGTGCAGGCCGTCGCCGCGTACCCGCAGCCCGTTGATCGACCAGGTGAACTTCCCGTCGGGGCAGACCAGCTTGTTCAGGTCCAGGATGTGGGGCCGGGCCGGGCTTGCCGTGGCGACCTTCGCCAGCAGCCGAAGATGGCGATCGGCGGGCGCGGCGGCCCCAGAACGGGCCGAGCCGGATCCGGCCGGTCCGCTCCCGCTCGGCCAGCAGAGCCCGGTGATCAGGAACCCGGACACCACGAAGAACGCGTCCACCCCGAGGAAGCCGCCGCGCAGCCAGTCCGGACGGGCGTGGAAGACGAGCACGCCGGCGACCGCGCAGGCGCGGATACCGTCCAAGGCCGGCTGGTGACGCCAGCCGGCACGGCACGCGGCGGGTCAGGTCGGCGCGGATCCAGCGGCGACGGCCAGCCCGGGTGTACGGCCGGCGGGTCCGGGCGTACGGCCGGACTCGGGCGGCGCGGGGTCACCATGGCGGGCTCCGGTGGGGTACCTCGCTTTGGGTCGACGTGTCATCGAACCACACACGGTGGGGGGTCCGAAGACCCGGACCCCTCACCGAACGCTCGACGGGTACGACGGACCCTAGCCGCCGCAGGATCTCGACGACCCAGTCGAGCTGACCCGCAGCTCGCCCCCGGCCGTGTTCTCGCTCGCGGCTACGCAGAACCCGGTGATGCTCTGGAACCCGAGGTCGAAGGGGCTGCCGCTGCCGCGCTGGGCGGTGAAGTGGTCGAAGCCGACCGTACTGCCGGCGTTGGCGATGACCGCGGGCCGGCCGTCGTTGGAGCTGAAGCGCACCGAGCTGTTGACGAACCTGATCCCGCTGACGTTGTGCAGGTACCACCCGTACGCCGGGCGGGTGCCGATGCTGCGCGGGTTGTAGTCGGTGCTCTCGTTGCTCGGCACGCCGGTGCCCATGGTGCCATGGCCGCCGGGCAGGGTCAGGTTCACGTTGGTGAACGTGATGTTGCTGACCCGGTGACCGGACTCGCCCCAGATGGTCGGGCTGAACGACCCGGCCCGGGTACCGGTGATGTTGGTGTAATGGATGTCGCTGACGCTGCCGACGCCGGGGCTGTTCCCGCAACGCCGCCGGGTACCGATCTTTATCATGATCGGCGACTGGGTACCCGACATCGTGATGTCCTCGTAGCGCACGTTGGAGATCCTGGCGCCGTCCATCGACACCATGCCCAGGCCCGACTTGCCCGCGCCGGTGATGGTGATGTTCCGGAAGCGGTAGTTGGTGAAGTCGCCACACGTTTCGGAGCCGAACATCAGCGCGTTGCAGCATCTGGCCGACAGGCGGGCGTTGGTGACCGTGACGTTGCCGTTGGCCAGCTTGGCGCCCAGTGCATAGTCGCTCTTGAAGACCAGCGCGTCGTCGTTCGCCGCGATGTTGGCGTTGGTGATGGTCACGTTCGTGGTGCTGATGATGTTCCAGCCGTCCCGGTCGCTGGCCGTGTCGATGGTCAGGCGGTCGGACTTGACGTTGGTGCAGCCGTTGATCAGCGCCGCGAAGTGCCCACCGCGGCGCAACCGGATCCCGCTGAGCGTCAGGCCGTTGCACCGGGTCAGCGAAATGATCTTGTCGGCCTCGCCGCGGTCCGGGTTGCCGGTAATGAGATGTCCACCGCCGTCGATGGTGCCCGAACCGGTGAAGCCGATGTTGGTGAGCCGGTCGCCCCAGATCATCGCGTTGTGGAAGTGGCTGTGCCCGAAGTCCTGGAAGCGCGAGTTGGCGTTGGCCTCCGGCGGGTCGTACCCGCTTCCACCCGCGCCCATGATGGTGGCGCCGGCGTCCAGCTGGAGGGTCACGTTGCTCAGCATGTGAATCGAGTTGGCCGACCGGTAGGTGCCAGGCGCGAACCGCACGATCCCGCCGTCGGCCGCCCGGTTGGCGGCCACGATCGCCCGGTTGATGGCCGCGGTGTCATTGGCCGAGCCGTTGCCCCGCGCGCCGAAGTCGCGGACGTTGATCATGCGCGGGGCGGCGGACGCCGGTCCGGCGGAGACGACTCCGGCGAGCACTAAGCCGATGACCGCCAGCGCGCCGAGCCATGCCTTCTTGGATGCGGCCGCACGTTTCAGTGCGTTCCCGAACACGTGTCTGTCTCCCTTCACGATGCGCCACGCGCCGCCTCTAGCCGCGCCCGGTCGCGCCTTGGCCCGCGCCCGGTCGCGCTTTGGCCCACGCCCGGTCGGGCCGGTCGCCGGTCACTGGTCATCGGCATACCGGTGGCGACTGCTGAGCGGTCACAAACGATTGCGGCGACGCTGGCGCGCTTGACATCGCCCGCAGCGTGCACGGCGTGGCCCGCCGCGTCCGAGCAGTGACATCGAGATCACCTTGTCGCTGCCAGATGTGGAACGGCGGCGGGCCGTCCGTGATGCTGTCTTGCAAACGTTTTCGGTGGCTCTGGGCTCGCTTAGGCTAGGAGCCTCGTCGGGCGCAAGTCAAGCCTGAGACATCAACGTTTCTGGATGGCGGAAAGAACGTTCGCCGTCGATGCGACGGCCTTCGCCCCTTAGCCAGGCGTACCGAGCGCGACGGCGATCACGTCGACATCCAACCGCTCCGGGCGCCCACGCGGCGGCCGGAACGTCACGAACGCGATGTCGTCCTTGGCGGTGATGCGGTCGGGCTCGGCGTGGCGTACCGAGTCCGGCCACGGCGCGCTCCAGCGCAGGCGGCCCGTGCCATCCAGCGCGGAGATGCCCTCCTCGCTCGCGACAACCAGGCTGCGGCCGCCGGCCGCCACGGCCAGCCGTGCGTGGCGCTGGTCCACCTGCCAGGCTTGGGCGCCTGTCCCTATGGTGTAGGCGGTCACGCGTTCGGCCGAGACGAGCAGCTGGTCTCCCATCAGCTCGATCGCATCCACCGGCCCGGGCGAGGACGCCCGCCAGGCGGTACCGCCATCGGAGAGCCGCAGTACCAGCACGTCGCGGTCGTCCCGCAGTGCGGCATGGGCACCCGCGATGCGGCCCTCTGACTGCCATTCGCGACCGAATGATGGAGCGTCCGGGTTGGGCTCGGGCGGTTTCGGGCGCCGTGGGTCTGGCCGCGGTGAGTGGTCGTAATGGACGGACCACAGGTGCTTTCCGGTTCCGACCTCGTACAGTCCGACCTCGACCGTGGAGCCGATGGCGTCTCTCGTGACCAGCCATCGCCCGTCGGCCACCAGCGGGTTCCCGCTCGTCGAAGGGCGACCGTCGCGCGCGACCGGACGGGGGTTGCGCCACAGCCGCCGGCCTGTGCGATCGATCGCGATCGTCGCCGTGCCGAGATGGAGGAAGGCGTGCTCGACCGACAGCGTCCCGCCGTAGATCTGGACGGTGACGTTGCCAGGGTTGTTCTGGCGCGAGGCCACTTCCTCGGCGCGCGCCGCGTCGACGGATAACCGCACGCCTCCGGTGGCGGGATTCATCAGCAACAGCTGTTTCGCGTCGACCGCGATGAGCTCGTCGCCCCATTGCCGCAAGCCGATAACGTCGCCGGACAGCTGACGGCGCCACAGCTCGTTTCCCCGGACGTCGATGGCGCGTACCTCGGGACCATTGGCGGCGATGACTCCCGGGCGGGGGGCCGTCGCCGGGCGGTGGGCCGTCGCCGGGCGGCCTCGCGCCCGACCGGGCCTGCCACAAGACCGTGCCAGGCGCGGGTGACCCGCTCCGGCCTGCGCGCCCGTTCCCCGGGTGACCGCCCAGCAACCCGGTCGCCGCGCCCACGCCACCGGCCACGAGAGCGGTCCCGACCAGGCCGCCGAAAGCCAGCACCCGCCGACGCGACAGCCGCGGCATCCGCAGTGGCACGAGCTCGACGGCCGGCGATGCCGCGGCACTGGCCTTGTACCAGCCGGGGGTGGGCGGGCGGACGCCCGACCCGACGAGGATGCGGACCAGCTCGTCCGCGGTCGGGCGGTCCTGCGGCCCGCGGCTGATGCATCGCGTGATGAGCGGGCGCAGCTCCTTCGGCACCCTGGACAGGTCGAAGCGCCCCTCGGTGATCTGGAGAACCTTTTCGTACACGGTGCCGATGTTGACCAGGCTCTTGCCGGTTGCGGCGTGGACCAGCACCGCGCCGAGGGAGAACACGTCGCTGGCCGCAGTGGCCTGCATCCCGTTGAGGCGCTCCGGCGCCATGTACGACGGCGTGCCCACCACGACGTTCGTGGTCGCCAGGGTGGCCTCCGACACGAGGGCGACACCGAAGTCGATGATGTGCGGTCCGGCGTCGTCGATGATCACGTTGCTCGGCTTGAGATCGCGATGCACGAGACCGCTGCGGTGGATCGACGCCAGCGCCTCGGCCAGACCGGCGGCGAGCGTGAGCACGGCACCCGGTGCCAGGGGACCATGCTCGTCCACGAGCTCGTCCAAGGCCGGGCCGTCGATGAAGGTGGTTGCCAGCCACGGCGCCTCGGCATCGGTGTCCGCGTCCACGACCGCCGCCGTATAGAGCGGGCTGACCGCCCGCACCGCGGCTACCTCGCGAGCGAACCGGCGGCGAAACCAGGGATCCTCGGCCAGATCCGCACGGATGACCTTGATGGCAAGCTTGCGCCCGGCGCTCGACCGTCCCAAGTAGACACGCGCCATGCCACCATCGCCCAGCACGCCGAGGAGTCGGTACGACCCGACGACGCCGGGGTCGGCAGCGCCCAGCGGCTTCATGCCCCTACCCTCACGAAAGCTCGGCGCTCCTCCGTAGGCCTTGGCCGACCCGCGGTCGGATCACAGCACACCGTAATGAGGTCAATCCTTGCCGTGATCGTTGTCATCTACAACGTCCGATCCGCTCATTCACCCATCCTCGCGAGGCGGCACACACCTGAGTGGTGCGGGGGGAGTGCCCGTTCCGGCAGGAGCTGATCCAACGACCTGGCACCCGGATCGAGGCGTACCGGTTTCATGTGCCGTAGTAGATTCGGGCCGCAAGTACGGTCGGGGCGAGCTCGGGGGGTGACGCATTACCCGGGGCTGGTTGCTGGTGCTATGTTCCGCCTTGGACCGGGAGCCCCTTCCGGCACACGCGTCCGCGGGTCTTGGGGAAGCAACACAGAACACCGGAGGGGCGTGCGTGACCCGCGCGCCGTGCCGGTCCCTGACCCCTGGGGGATACATGTTCCGTCGCTGGGTCGCTCCCACAGCCATCATGTTCGTCGTCGCGTTGTCCATCGGAGCGGGTGGCAGCGCAGCCGTCGCATCGGACCAGCCCGGTCTGTCCAAACAGGACCGCGTTCGGCTCGCGCAGGCACGGGCCGCCGGTGAGCAGTCGGTCACCGTACTCATCGCCGCCCGCCCGGATGCGGCTCGCGCCGTAGCCGGTGCCCTCGGTCGGATGGGCGCCGCGGTCCGCTACCGCGACGACGGCCTCGGCTACCTGCGCGCGGTCGTCCCGACCTCCGCCGTCGAAGGGGTACGCGCGCTCGCCGGCGTACAGGCCGTGGAGATCGACGAGACCATCCCGCTGCCCGACCCGAGACCGGATGGCGCGGTGGCGCCGACACCTCAACCCCCACCCGGCCCGGGCACCCCGGCCAACAACCCGTACATGCCCATCGGCGACACCGGAGCCGCGCAGTTCGTGGCCGCGCACCCGGCCTTCGACGGCCGCGGCGTCACCGTCGGCATCATTGACACCGGCGTCGATCTGGTGCACCCCGCGTTGCAGACCACCTCCACGGGTGAGCGCAAGATCGTTGACTGGGTGACTGCCACGCACCCGACCGACGACAACGACCCGACCTGGGTCAGCATGGCCACCATCGTGAGCGGTCCGACGTTCACCGCGGGCGGCGGCAGCTACACCGCCCCGTCGGCCGGTACCTTCCGGTTCGGCGTGCTGAACGAGCGCGACCCGCGCCTGGGCGGCGAGCTCGGCAGCGACCTCAACCGTGACGGCAACCCGGCCGGCAGCAGCGGCCTGTTCGGCGTGCTGTGGGACGGCGCCAGCACCGTGTGGGTCGACGCCGACCAGGACCTGTCGTTCGCCGACGAGCCGGCCATGACCGACTACAAGGTACGCCACGACGTCGGCCGGTTCGGCCGGGACAACCCGGCGACACCGGTCACCGACGAGCTGCCGTTCGTCGTCCAGGTCGACGGCAAGGACAAGTTCGTCAACATCGGCATCGTGTCCGGGGCACACGGCTCGCACGTGGCCGGCATCGTCGCCGGCAACCGGCTCTTCGGCGGCGCCATGAGCGGTGCGGCGCCGGGCGCCAAGCTCGTCTCGGTACGGGTCTGCCTGTTCATCGCCGGATGCACGGCGCACGCCCTGATCGAAGGCATGATCTACGCGGTCAAGCAGGCCGATGTCGACGTCATCAACATGTCGATCGGCGGCCTGCCGGCGCTCAACGACGGCAACAACACCCGGGCGATGCTCTACAACCGGCTCATCGAACAGTTCAACGTGCAAATGTTCATCTCGGCCGGCAACAGTGGGCCGGGCGCCAACACCGTCGGCGACCCCTCGGTGGCCGAGAAGGTGATGAGCGTCGGCACGTACATCTCCGACGCCACCTGGGCGGCCGACTACGGTTCGAGCTCGCCGTTCGCCGACAACCAGCACCCGTTCAGCTCGCGCGGTCCGCGCGAGGACGGCGGGTTCAAGCCCAACATCATCGCCCCGGGCGCGGCGGTCTCGTCCACGCCGCTGTGGCAGCCGGGCGGACCGGTCGCCGGAACGTACGCGCTGCCGCCGGGGTACTCGATGTTCAACGGCACCTCGATGGCCTCACCGCAGGCCGCGGGTGCGGCGGCGCTGCTGGTCAGCGCCGGCAAGCAGCAGGGCTTCCAGCACCAGCCGGCCCAGCTCCGGCAGGCCATCTCGTCCTCCGCTCGGTTCATCGCGACCTCGCAGGCGTACGAGCAGGGCGCCGGCCTGTTCAACGTGGGCGGGGCCTACGAGCTGCTGCGTACCAACATCAAGACGGTCGACATCCGCGCGCAGGTACCGGTCAACACCCTGCTGTCCGGCTTCCTGGCCACGCCTAACGTCGGCGTGGGCATCCACGACCGTGAAGGCGTGACCCTCGGCAGCGCGTACACCCGCAGGTACACCCTGACCCGTACCTCGGGTGGTTCGGGCGCGGTGACGTACAACCTGTCGTTCATCGGTAACGACGGCACCTTCAGCACGGCGGTCTCCTCGGTCGCGCTGCCACTGAACACGCCGGTCGCGCTCGACGTGCGAGTCAACCCGTCGGCCGTCGGGGAGCACTCGGCGATCGTGCGGCTGGACGACCCGGCCACGGTGGGCGTCGACTTCGCGACGATGAATGTGGTGTTCGTGCCGCATGAGTTCACGGCGGCCGGCAACTACCAGGTCACCATCGGCGGATCGATCGGACGGAACCAGGCACAGCATTACTTCTTCCGGGTACCGTCGGGCGCGTCCGCGTTGAAGGTCGACTTCACCGGACCGTCGTCGGAACCGGGGACGGGGCAGGCGCGGTTCCTGCGGTACCACCCGTATGGCCTGCCGATCGACAACAACGCCTCGACCTCGTGCTACAGCCCGCCCGTCCCCGGTGGCGGATGTGCCGGCTCGCCGAACAGCCGGACCGCGACCAACCCGACCCCCGGGGTCTGGGAGGTCAGCATCGAGGCGCGGCGCACCTCGGACGCGATGTTCACGCCGTACGTCCTCACGGTCTCGGTGCTCAGCGCGACCGTGGCGCCGAACCCGGACGTCATCGCCTCGGCCACCGCCGGGGTGCCCGTCCCGAGGTCGTACACGGTGACCAACGTGCTCGGTGCGTTCACCGGACGGGCGGTGGGCACCACGCTCGGCAGCGCCCGGCGCGGTGTCTTCACCATCGCCAACCTTGAGACGCAGGAGTACCCGCTGACCGTCACCGCGGGGTCGACCGTGCTGCGGGCGACGATCGGCGGCCCGTCCGACCCGGGCGCCGACCTCGACCTGTTCGTGTACAACTGCACGACCGGCACCTGCGTGCTGGCTGGACAGAGCGCGGACGGGGACTCCGAGGAGTCGGTGAGCATCGCCAACCCGGCGGCGGGCGCGTGGAAGGTGGTCATCGACGGGTTCGCCGTACCGGCGGGCTCGACGACGTACAACTACGTTGACGTGTTCACCAACCCCGCATTCGGCGCGGTCACCGTGACGGATGCGAATGCGCTGCGGCCAACGGGCGCGACGTGGACGGTACCCGGTACCGTCACTGCGAACCTCGCACCGGCGACCGGGCGGGTCCTGCTCGGCAACGTCGAGGTACGCACCGACGCCGGCATCCTCGTCGGCAGCGGCGACGTCGTGGTACAGCAGGTGACATAGCCGGAGTGTGGCCGGGAGCCTTGTCCACTGTGGACAAGGCTCCCGGCTCTCGTATCTCCGTGGAGCGGTCATGAAGTCACGCATTCCTCGTACGCTCACCGCCGTAGCCCTGGGCGTCGCGGCGACCCTCGCGGTGGCCCAACCGACTGGTGCGGCACGACCGGCCGCCGCCACAGCCGCTGTCGGGCCGTACGTCAAGGTCGGCTACTTCACCCAGTGGGGCATCTACCGCCGGAACTTTCTGGTGAAGAACCTGCACACGTCAGGGATCGCCGGGAAGGTCACGCACATCAACTACGCCTTCGGCAACGTCGGCGTTGACGGGCGCTGCTTCGAGGCGAACGAGTCCGGTCAGGGCGACGCCTGGGCCGACTACCAGAAGCGGTTCCGAGCCAGCGAGTCCGTTGACGGCGTGGCCGACGTGGTCAGCCAGCCTCTCGCCGGCAACTTCAACCAGCTCCGCAAGCTCAAGGCAATGTACCCGGGCCTTCAGGTGCAGATGTCGCTCGGCGGCTGGACCTGGTCGAAGTACTTCTCCGACGCGGCGCTGACACCCGCCTCGCGCCAGGCATTCGTTGCCTCCTGCATCGACCTGTTCATCAAGGGCAACCTGCCGATCATCGGTACCTCCCCGCATGGCGGGCCCGGCAGCGGCGCCGGTGTCTTCGACGGCATCGACGTCGACTGGGAGTGGCCGGCCTCCGAGGGCAACACCGGCAACGTGGTGCGTCCCGAGGACAAGCAGAACTTCACCGCGCTGCTCGCCGAGTTCCGCCGCCAGCTCGACGACTACGGCGCGAGCACCGGGCGGCGGTACTCGCTGACCGCCTTCCTGCCGGCCGACCCGGCGAAGATCTCCGCCGGGATCGAGGTGGCGAACGCCTTCACGTACCTCGACTTCGCCACCGTGCAAGGGTACGACCTGCATGGCGCCTGGGAGCCGACCACCAACCACCAGTCCCAGCTGTTCTCGCCGGCCGCCGACCCGACGCCGGCCCGGTTGAGCGTGGACCTGGCCGTGCAGAGCTACCTCGCCGGAGGCGCGCCCGCGGTCAAGTTGGTCATCGGCATCCCGTACTACGGCCGCGGCTGGACCGGCGTGACCAACCTCAACAACGGTCTCTACCAGCCGGCCTCCGGTCCCGCCCGCGGCACCTACGAAGACGGTGTCGACGACTACAAGAAGATCGTCGGCAAGCGCGGCACCCGCTTCTACGACAGCGTCGCGGGTGCGAGCTGGCTCTTCGACGGACGCAACTTCTGGTCCTACGACGACACCCAGACGATCGGCCAGAAGACCGCCTACATCAAGGCGAACGGGCTGGGCGGCACGATGGTCTGGTCGTTCGACGGCGATGACGCCTCCGCCACGCTGACCACCGCGATCGACAACGGGCTGCGCTGACCGGACCCGGCCAGCTGCCGGGGCTTGTGGGCCGGTCGCGCTCGACGACACCGCGGCCAGGCCGGCGTCCCGGGTCCGCCGGATCGCCTGAGTGCGGTCAGTACGATCGCTCCAGGTCCCGTCTTAGGCCGGGTTGGCCGATCACGTCCGGGAACCGTTGGGCCAGCGCGCCGGCCGGTCCCCGCGGATGCAAGATGGCGACCAGCAGCACGGCGAAAGTCACGGTGCCCAATGCCATCCCGAGCACGATGAGCAGGATCGCCGCAGCGGCCGCGGTGCCCAGCGCCAAGCCGAAGACGGTGATCAGAATCAGGGCGACGAGGCGCCAGCGCCGCGAGCCCCACCACGACGACTGCATCCACAGCAGCACCGGCACGAGCACGGCGGCCATACCGTACAGCGTCAGCGCCACCTCGCTGGCGAGAAAGCCAGCCAGGTCGGGGCGGCCGCTGCGCCACGCGGCCTCGTCCGGGGAGAAGAACCGGCGGTACCCGGTGCCGTCCCAGCCGTACCCGAGCACGAAGAACATGGCGAGGTAGCCCAGCGGCATCTGCAGCCAGGCCGCGTACCGGTGGCCGCGCCGCCACAGCGCGCGCGTCACGGCGTACCCGAGGACTCCCTGGGTCACATTGGTGAGTGCGAACCCGGCCACCAGCCACCCGGGCAGGTCCGCCGGGCCGGTCGCGGCGTGCATGGTCTCCCAGGAGGGAAAGCGCCAGAGCAGCCATACCCCGCTGGGCACGAAGACGCAGCCGAGGAACAGCACGGTCGCGGTCAGGCGCCGGTCATCGAGCAACCGGCGGGCGGCCGTCGTGCCACCGCCGGGCTCGTGGGCGGCGGCCGCGCCAAAGCCCGCACCGATTGCGTACGCCCAGAAGACGTCGACCTGAACCATCGTCAGCTCCCGAGCCCCTCGAACATCAACATCACCACGGCGCCGATCCAGCGCTCCCGCAACGGACCCGGGTCGTCGGCGCGGGAGACCTGGGCCGCGCCCTCAAAGATCATCCCGTTGATCACCCGCGCCATCGTGTCGACGTCGAGGTCGGCTCGCAGAAACCCTCTGGTCACCCCGTTTCGCAGGTACGCCGCGGTGTAGCCTGCGAACACCTCGTGCGCCGCCAGCAACCGCTCGCGCAGCTCGTCGTCGACCGCGGCCAGGTCGAAGAAGACCAGGCGGCCCAAGGCCCGGTCGGCGGCGAACAGCTCGTACAGCCGGTGGCCGATCCGTTCCACCTGCGCCCGGTACTCGGCCAGCGTGTCGGTCGCCTGGGCGTCCTCGGCCCGCACCACCTCGGCGATGCGCTCCAGGGCTCGGCCGAGCACGGCGGCGGCGACATCGCGCTTGTTGTCGAAGTACCGGTAGACCGTGCCGTGCCCGATCCCCAGCTCGCCGGCGAGGTCGGCGATGCCGGCTGCGGCGTACCCCTTGCGGGCGAAGACGGTGTGCGCCGCGTCAAGAATCGCGTCGCGTCGCCCGGGGTGGGGTGGTCGAGCCATAAATGAATGACACATCATTCCGTAATTCTGGTCAAGGGTGACGTGCGTCTGGGCTGTTGCTGGCGCCGGCCATTCCCGGCTCCGGCCCGATCTCGCCGGGTGGATGCCGCTCGCGTACCGTCGAAGGCGACGGCGGGCGAAGGTGGAGAGGCCGACGCCCGCCACCCAGACCTCTCCCTGGGGTGATCCCAATGGCAACCGAAAATGGCGCTGACCGTCTCGGCGAGCGTGTGGCCACCTGGCGGCACCGCCGCGGAGGCATGACGCAGAAGGTCCTTGCCGACCTGTCCGGCCTCAGCCAGCCCTATATCTCGCAGATCGAGTCGGGTGCCCGACCACTGGACCGCAAGTCCACCCAGGTCGCGATCGCCTCCGCGCTCAACATCAGCGTCGCCCAACTGCTCGGCATGCCCGGCGACCCAACCGACCCGATACGCTCTCGCGCGGTCGCCCACGTCCCGGCGATCCGGGCCGCCCTGGTCGAACTTTCCGCCGGGGAACGACGCACCCCCGGCAGGGAGCCTGACCTGCTGCGGGCGGCCGTCCGTGAGGCGACCGAACTGCGCAACGCCGCCGACTACGCTGCGGTCGCTCCGCTGCTGCCGGACCTCATCCTCGACCTTGCCGGGCACGGCTCCGACCTGGCGCCGGAGCTCGTGGAGACGCTGTTCGCGACTCGGTACGCGCTCAAGACGATGGGACACAGCGACCTGGCCAGGATGGCTGCGGAGCAAGGCGTCCGGGTCGCCACGGAATACGGCGATCCGGCCTGGATCGGGCAGGCCACCTACTCGTGGGTGCAGGCGTTTCCGCCGGAGAGTGCCCACCTCGGCACGCGGGTGACAACCAGGGCGGCCGACACCCTGCAAGGGCTGCCCGACCGCGGCGCCCAGGAGGTGTACGGCTGCCTGCACATCCTGGCCGCCTTCTATGCCGCCATCGCCAACCGCGCCGACGACGCGACAAGCCACCTGGCCGAGGCGCAGGACATCGCCCGTTCGCTGGGTGAGCCGTCCCCGTACGGTTCGCTGTCGGCTGGGTTCAACGCCAACTGGTTCGGGCCGACTCAGGTCGAGTACTGGCGGGTGGCGGTCGCCGCCGAGCTGGGCGACGCCGTCTCGGCCCTCGCCGTGTCCGAGCGGATCGACTTGTCGGTGGTGCCCGTGCCGAACCGGTGGGTCTACTACTGGACTGACCTGGCCCGGGCGTTGGCCGCTGGCGGCAAGGATCGCGAAGCGATGCACGCCCTGGCCCGCGCCGAGCGGGCGGCGCCGCAGCATTTCCGGTTCAACCCGGTCGTACGCGACCTGGTGTCGACGATCCTGCTTCGGGCGAAGCGACGCGCCGTTGAGGGCGAAATGACCGCGCTGGCGCACAAGTTGGGCATAGAGCCGATATAGCAGTGTGCAATGCCGGCGTCCTGGTGCGGTGTTCCCGCAGGCCAGGCGCTGTATTGCTTCTTGCGATGGGTCAAGCACGCGCGGTCACTACGGTCGGTGCCAAGTCCCCGCCGCTGTGCCGAGTCTGCGACTCCGCGGCGGTGGGCGACCGAAGGGGCGCGACGCACCGGTGGGCATGGCTCCCGGATCCGCGGCGTTGCGCCCCTTCCCCAATACCGGCGGGGAGGTGGCATGCAGCAGCACGTGACGCCACAGAGCGCCCCGCCGTGGGACCTGGTCGACCTGTCCGCCGCCCTCGGCCCCGCCGACATCGCCCGTCTCGCCGCTGATGTGGATGACGCCGAGCTGGTGCCGGCCGTGGGTCGCGCCTCGGTTCCGGGCGCCGGTCGCCGCGTGACCAAGAGCCGCCCGCGGTCCACTGTGGACGAGTAGAGATCGTTATCTGGATCGCTGGCAACAAAGCGAAGCGGTCCCCTGTCCACGTCAGACAAGAGGGCCGCCTCGGAGCTCAGCGATTTCGGGACCTCAGACGGGTCGTGGGCGGGCCGGTTGGCTCTCCCCGCCCGTACCGTGCCGAGAGAGGTTGAAGGCAGATGGAGGCCGCATCGATGACCACCGGACCTCGCGCACGCATGGCCGGGAACCTCGCCGCGTCGTACGAGTGGTGCCGGGCCTTGCACCGTGCGTACGGTCGCACCTACTACCTCGCCACGCGGCTCCTGCCGGCTTGGAAGCGGCCGCACGTCCACGCCCTGTACGGATTCACCCGTTACACCGACGAGATCGTCGACAGCGTGGACGGCGCCGGTCCGGCCGACCGCGCCAACCGTCTGCGCGACTGGGCGGAGCGGTTCGCCGCGGCCCTGGGCGGGGCGCGCATCGAAGACCCGGTGCTGCCGGCCGTCCGGCACACGATCGACGTCTTCGGCCTCGACCCGGCGGACTTTGCGCTGTTCCTGCGATCGATGCAGATGGACCTCACGGTCGCCGAGTACGACAGCTATGACGATCTGCTGGGCTACATGGCGGGTTCGGCAGCGGCCATCGGCACGATGATGCTGCCCATCCTCGGTGTGAGCGGAGGACCAAGACGCCTCGGACCGGCCCGGGAGCCCGCGCGCCAGCTCGGCATCGCCTTCCAGCTGACCAACTTCATCAGGGACGTGGGGGAGGACCTCGAGCGCGGGCGGATCTACCTGCCGCGGAAGGACCTTGCCGAGTACGGCGTGAGCCCCGACGACCTTCGCGCAAGGGTCGCCACCGGTGCCATCAGGAAGCTGATCGCCTTCGAGGTGGAGCGGGCGCGGGCACACTACGCCCTGGCGGCACCCGGCATCCCGATGCTGGCCCCGGTCTCGCAACCGTGCATCCGCACGGCGTACCGGCTGTACGGCGGGATTCTCGACGAGGTGGTCCGCGCCGGCTACGACGTCTTCAGCCGGCGGGCCGCGGTGCCGAACAAGCGTCGGCTCGCCGTGGCGGCGGCGAGCATGTTGACGCCACCGGGCCGTCCGGTGCCGCTCCCGGCCTCTGGCGCGTCACGGCGGCGCTACGTGATCGGCCGCCCCGACCGCGGATGAAGCAGGCTCGGCCCGGCGCGGTCATGACCGGCGCGGTCATGACGAAAGTCCTTCTGGTGAGGCCCTCCGCCCCTGCCGGCGGGGAACCCCACCCCGAATCATCGGTTGAAACGCCGGTACGGCGGGGGAACCACACCGAGGAGGACAGGCGATGATCGAGCGCCTCACCCCGTTGGACGCGGCGTTTCTGGACGCCGAAGACGAGGATCGGCACGCGTCAATGGCGATCGCGTCCGTCGCCGTGTTCGAAGGTCCACCGCCCAGCCACGAGGAGCTCGTCGCCGACGTCCGTGGCAAGCTGCCGCTGGTCCCGCGGTACCGGCAGAAGCTGCGGACCGTGCCGTTCGACCTCGGCCAGCCGGTCTGGGTCGACGACCCCGGCTTCGACATCCGTTACCACGTCCGCCGTACCGCGCTGCCCGCACCCGGTGACGACGAGGCGCTCTGCCGGCTGGTGGCGCGGCTGATGTCGCAGCGGCTGGACCGCGAGCGACCGCTGTGGGAATGCTGGGTGGTGGAAGGCCTGCGGGACGGCCGGTGGGCGATGGTGTCCAAGGTGCACCACTGCATGGCCGACGGGATCGCCGGTACCAACATCTACAACACCCTCTTCGACGCCAGCCCCGAACCACGCGCACCGGTCGAGGACGGCTGGGCCCCCGCCGCCGAGCCATCGACCTTGCGGCTGACCGCCGGAGCACTCCGCGACCTCGCCCTCAGCCCGGTCGCGCAGCTCGGCATGCTGTCGCGGGCGCTGGGCAGCCCGCGACAGGTCGCCCGCCGGGTCGCCGCCACCAGCCGCGGGCTGGTGACACTGGCCCGGGCCTTGACCCCGGCGACCGCCTCCTCGTTGAACGGCCCGATCGGGCACCACCGCCGGTACGCCATCGGTCGGGCGTCGATGGCAGACGTGGTCGGCGTCGGGAAGAATCTCCAGGCGAGCATGAACGACGTCATGCTGGCCGCGATCAGCGGCGCGTTCCGCAACCTGTTGCTCGAGCGGGGCGAGCACCCCGACGCGCACACGGTCCGGTCGTTGGTGCCGGTCGCTGTCCGCACCCGGAGCAGCGGGACCGTCAACGGGGCCGTCTGCGGCAACCGGATCTCGCTGATGCTGGCGTTCCTGCCGATACACATCGCCGATCCGGTCGAGCGGCTGGCCGCCGTACACGCGCACCTGGGCGAGCTCAAGGCAAGCCGGGAGGCCGAGGCCGGCGCGGCAATGACGACGCTCGCTGAGCGCGAGCCGTTCCCGCCGATCTCGTGGGGTATCCGCCTGGCCTCCCACCTTCCCCAGCGCAGTATCGTCACCGTGACGACAAACGTGCCCGGCCCGCGCCAGCCGCTGTACGTCCTCGGGCGGCGGATGCTGGAGATCCTGCCGTACGTGCCGATCGCGGTGCGGCTGCGCACCGGCGTGGCCATCCTGTCCTACTGCGGCCAGGTCGCCTTCGGCGTAACGTCCGACTACGGCAGCACCCCGGAGGCCGCCGCGCTGGCCCGCGCGATCGAAGACGGCATATCTGAGCTGGTGAAAGCCGCCGGGCTCCGGCGCACACCGCCACGAAAGGAGGCGGTGACCGGCGCCCGTCGGTGAGCCGCGACCGCCGGTGCGAGCCGGAGGGCGCCTCGCACGTGACCTTCGGCCCTGTCGAGTTCCACCGGCGCCCCCGATCCTGGTCGCAACAGAAACAAGGAGGTCTCGATGCGCCTTACGACACACGAATGGTGGGGTCTGATTCATGGCATGGGGTTCGGCGCGGTCTTCCTGCTGGCGTTCGCCGGCGGCTTAGCCGGGCTGTACAGCCTGCGACCCCAGTTGATCACCGCCCAGGGCGTCACGGAGCGGATGCGCCGCCTCAAGGTCGGTGTGGTGGCGATGGCCCTCGCCGCCTGGGGCACCGTGCTCACCGGAACGTGGGTCGTCTATCCGTGGTACCGGTCGTCGGCGAAGGACAGTCCGAGGTCGGTGCTGCTGGCCGACTCCGCCACCAAGGGCTGGCACGAGTTCGGCATGGAGTGGAAGGAGCACGTCGCCTGGCTCTCGCCGATCCTTGCCACCGTGGCCGCGTTCATCGTCGTGTACTACGGCGTCAACCTGATCCGCCACGACCGGGTCCGCAAGACCGCGCTCACCCTGTTCATCCTGGCGTTCGCGTTCGCCGCGGTCGCCGGCACCATGGGTGCGCTCATCACCAAGACCGCCCCGGTCCACTAGCCACGATCGCACAGGAGTTCACTATGAGCAGCGACCTGCGCAACACCACGGCGGCGCCGGCGTCGGCAGATGAGATCGGCTACCGCGACAAGCCGGAAGGGCCGATAGCGGCCGCAATCCTCGCCGGCGGAGTCGGTGCGCTGACCCTCGGCATCCTCACCACGCTCGCCGAGGCGAGCGCCCAGATCAAGAGCTGGCTGCAGTGGAGCGACTCGGTCGGCCCGCTGTCCGGCAAGACCACCCTCACGGTCATCGTGTGGTTGGTCGTCTGGGCCGTACTCCACCTGGCCTTGCGCAAGAAGGCCTACGAGAGCCGCCGGGCATTGGGCATCTCCCTGTTCCTGGTCGCGCTGGGCATCATCGGTACCTTCCCGACCTTCTTCCAGGCCTTCGAATGAGCCACGGACGAGTACCGGCCGCCCGGGCGGCCGGTACGTTCCCTTTCCGGGCGGGTGGCACCGTCGTCGTCGGTGTCGACGGCTCGGAGGCGAGCGTGGCCGCCCTGCGCTGGGCGGTACGCGAGGCGGAGCTGCGCCGCCAGCGGCTCCGCCTGGTGTATGCGTTCCCCCCGCCGGCGCTCGCCGCAACCATGGGCCTGCCCGCACGCGCCTGGCCCGGCGCCAAGCTGCGCGAGCCGGCCGTGGGTGCCCTGAACGATCTGGTGGCCCGCATCCATGACCTCACTCCGGCGGTGGTCGCCGGTGGCGTGATCGCCGACGCCACGCCCGCGGCCGCGCTCCTGGAGGAGAGCCGGACGGCCGCGCTCGTGGTCGTCGGGGCGGGCCGGTCCGGTGGCGTGACGGGACTGCGGCTCGGATCGGTCGCCAACCACGTGACGATGCACGCCAGCTGCCCGGTCGTGGTGGTACCGGCGGAGCACGACCCGGCCCGCGAGAGCCGGCGGAGCGTCGTGGTCGGGGCAGACGGTTCGCTGATGGCCGACCTCGCCACCGGGTTCGCCTTCGACGAGGCGGCTCACCGTGGGGTGCCGCTGGTGGCCGTACGCGCTTGGACGCGGCCGGACCCGTTCGACGCGCAGGTGGATCGGCTCGAAACGGCGGAGCGGGCCGCGCTCGCGACCTCGGTTGTGCGCTCCAGGCCCGAGCATCGTGACGTCGCTGTCGAGTACCGCCTCGTGGCCGGCCCCGCCGTCAACGGGCTGCTGGTCGCCGCAGGGGACGCGCAGCTGCTCGTGATCGGGTCGCGCGGCATGGGAGAGCTGCGCGGCATGCTGCTGGGCTCCGTCGGGCTCCACCTCTTGCACCGCGCCCCTTGTCCGGTCGCGGTGATGCATCCGCACCGGCACGCGGTCGAGCCGGTCGTCGGGCGCCGGTCGCCCGCCCGCATCCCCCTGCCCGCCACGGCATAGACCACTGGTGACGTTCGCCAGGCCACGGTCATGCCGTTCGGCCCATGAATAACCGCGTCCGCACCGCGACCCTGAACTGTGAGGCTTGCCCGGCCGCCGGCCGGGAGGGAGGGATTGCGATGCGACCGCTGACCGTAGGGGTACCCAAGGAGACCGCATCGGGTGAACTGCGGGTCGCCTTGGTCCCGGACGGCGTGGCCCGGCTGGCGGCCGCCGGCTGCGAGGTTCTGGTGCAGGACGGCGCGGGCGCGCTCGCCTGGTTCGACAACCGCGCCTACGCGCACGCCGGTGCCGATATCGTCACGGTTAACGAGCTGTACCGGCGGGCGGATGTGGTCCTCACGGTCGGCCGGCCGGACACCGCGCGGCTGCGCCCGGGGCAGGCGGTGATCGGCCTGTTCGCCCCGCGCCACGCGCCCGCCTATGTCGCCGATCTCGCGGCCCGCGGGGTGACGGCGCTGAGCCTGGACGAGATCCCCCGCACGCTGAGCCGGGCGCAGACCATGGACGCGGTCACCTCACAGGCGAACGTCGCCGGGTACAAGGCGGTCCTGGTCGCGGCGAACGCGTTCGAGCGCTACTTCCCGTTGCTGATCACGGCGGCCGGTACCGCCCGACCGGCGCAGGTGCTCGTCCTCGGCGCCGGTGTCGCCGGACTGCAGGCGATCGGTACGGCGCGCCGGCTCGGCGCGGTCGTTCGGGCGTACGACGTCCGGCCGGCCGCGCGCGGCGAGGTCGAGTCGCTCGGAGCGTCCTTTGTGGACCTCCGCTCGGTCGCCGACGCCACCGGCGAAGGCGGGTACGCCCGACCGCTGACCGACGAGGAACAGCAGGCCCAGCGCCTGGAGCTGGCCGAGCACGTCGCTCGCCACGACGTGGTGATCACCACGGCACAGGTACCGGGGCGGCGCCCGCCGCTGCTGGTTACCGACGCGGCGGTCAAGGCGATGGCACCCGGTTCGGTGATCGTCGACCTGGCCGCGAGCCCGCTGGGCGGCAACGTGTCCGGTTCGCAGCCCGGCCGCACGGTGGTGACGGATGACGGTGTGACAGTGATCGGCGCCGACAACCTCCCGGCGACGATGCCGACCGCGGCGTCGACCGCGTACAGCCGCAACATCAGCGCGCTGGTGCTGCACCTGCTCCGCGACGGCCGTCTCGCCATCGACCCGACCGAGGAGATCCAGGCCGCGGTGCTGCTGACCCACGACGGTTCGGTCGTGCACCCGGCGATCGCCGGGCTACTGGAGGAGAGCCGGTCATGACCTCCGCGCTCCTTGCCGACCTGAGCATCTTCGTGCTCGCCCTGCTCGTTGGCTTCGAGGTGATCAGCAAGGTACCGGCGACCCTGCACACGCCACTGATGTCGGCCGCGAACGCGATCCACGGCATCGTGCTCGCGGGCGCCATGCTGATCGCGGTGACCGCCGACACCGCCGTCGGATACGTGCTCGGCTTCGTCGCGGCGGCGTTCGCTGCGATGAACGTCGTCGGCGGGTACGTGGTGACCAACCGGATGCTGGGCATGTTCCGGGCGCCCGACCGCAGGGCGAAGGACGGGCCGCGCTGATGAACACCGTCATCGGGCTCGTGTACCTGGGCGCGGCCGCGTGCTTCGTCATCGGCCTGCACCTGATGAGCTCGCCAGTCACCGCGCGGCGGGGCAACACCCTGTCGGCCAGCGGCATGGCCGCCGCGGTCGCCGCCACTCTCGTGGTGCTGGTGCGCTCCGGCACCGTCTCCACCACCGGCTGGATCGTGCTGGCGGCCGGCGCCTGCGTCGGTACGCTCGCCGGCTGGTACGCCGCCCGGACCGTGGCGATGACCGCGATGCCACAGCTGGTGAGCCTGTTCAACGCCGTTGGCGGCGGCGCGGCGGCGCTCGTCGCCGCGCACGACTTCCTCCGAACCACCGCGCACGGCGGCGCCATGCCGGCCCGGGTCGGCGTACCGACCGTCCTCGACGTGGTGATCGGCGCCGTCACGTTCTCGGGTTCGCTCATCGCCTCGGGCAAGCTGCAGGGCGTCATCGCCAGCCGGCCCGTGGTGTTTCCCGGCGTGCGAGTGCTCAACATCGCCCTCGCCGTCGTCATGATCGGTGGCGGCGCCTACGTGTCGGCCGGCGCGCCGAGCCGGATCGTCCTCGGCCTCGTCGCGCTCGCCGCCCTGGCGTTCGGCGTCAGCATGGTGATGCCGATCGGCGGCGCCGACATGCCGGTGGTGATCTCGTTGCTCAACGCCTTCACCGGTACGGCGGTCGCCATGGCCGGCTTCGTCATCGGCAACGACGTCCTGATCATCGCCGGCGCGCTCGTCGGCGCGTCCGGCGGCATCCTGACCAAGCTGATGGCCGACGCGATGAACCGTTCGATCGCGAACATCGTCGTCGGCGGTTTCGGCACCGGTGACTCGCCGGCGGCCGTGGGAGGCGATGGGGGACAGGTGCGGCAGGTCTTGGCCGACGACGCCGCGATCCAGCTCGCGTACGCCCAGAAGGTCATCATCGTTCCCGGGTACGGCCTGGCAGCGGCGCAGGCCCAGCACGAGGCGCGGGAGCTGGCTGAGCTGCTGGAAGCGCGCGGGGTCGACGTGGCGTACGCCATCCACCCCGTTGCCGGGCGGATGCCGGGCCACATGAACGTGTTGCTCGCCGAGGCGAACGTGCCGTACTCGCAGCTGCGCGAGATGGAGGAGGCCAACCCGGAGCTCGCCCGAGCCGACGTCGCGCTGGTGATCGGGGCCAACGACGTGGTGAACCCGGCCGCCCGCCGGCCCGGCAACCCGGTGTCGGGCATGCCGATCCTCGATGTCGACCGTGCCCGTAGCGTCATCGTCATCAAGCGGTCGATGGGCCACGGGTACGCCGGGATCGACAACGAGCTGTACACCGACCCGCGTACGGGGATGTTCTTCGCCGACGCCAAGAAAGGGCTGGCGCAGCTCGCCGCCGCGGTCAAGATCCTGGTCGGCTGAGCTCCGCCCGCGCGTTCACTCCTCCCGGCGCCTGGCCAGTGTCCGCACGATCGAGCGCAGCGCCAGCAGAGCGATGATCCCCACGATCTGGCCGCCGAGGATCACCTTGTTCAGGTCGACGGCCGGACGCCAGGAGACCTCGCCGTCCTTGATCACGAAGGCGCCGACCGGCGCCGACCGCAGGCCGAAGCCGCCGCCCTGACCGGTCTGCTGTTCGCCCTCGCCCTTGCCGGACTGGCCCGTCCCGCCTCCCGCGCCGCCGGTCACCCGGGCGGCCGGGATGACGGTGAGACCGTCCTGGTTGACCGGCTCGCCGAAGACGATGGTGGCGGTCATGCTTTCCCGAGCCTTCGCGATGACGTCCATCAGTTCCATGGCTACTCCCGAGGTAGGTTTTGATCATGGCGTTGTGGGCAGTGGGTCCGCAACGGATCCACTGCCCACTGCCGGTGCGGCCTAACTGGCGCCCCAATGCGGAGCTCCGACCATGACCGGGCGGGTCGACGCCGCCCCGAAGGACGGGTGCTGCGGCCCGCGGGGTTCGTCGTCTGGCTCAGCATCGCCCTGGTCGAGCCGCAACGGCGGGTACGCCGCACTGAGCAGCGCGACGTAGGCGATGACGCGCCAGGACCAGCGGGCGATGCCGACCAGGAGGTCGTACAGCCCGGCCGGGAGGCGGCCGGTGAACGCCAGCGCGACCGCCGCGATGAGCACGGCGACGCCGACCACACCGAGCGTCGACGCGGTGGCGTTCTGGTCGCGGTACACCTGCCAGCCGGCCGTGGTCAAGGCCCCGAGCAGCAGCCAGTGCGGGATCGCGAACAGCCACGCCACCAGCGGGATCCAGCGCGGCCTCGGCGGCGGCGGGTCGATGCGCAGCCCTGCCGGATAGTCCGGCACCTCGGCGAGCGTGAATGGCGGGTACCGGTCGGTGCCCAGCACCTGGTAGCCGTAGTACCCCACGCGCCAGGTCCAGCGCAGCACGCCGACGTTGAACTCGAAGATGCTCTGCGGGTACCGGCCGGTGATCAGGACCGCGATGTAGGCGAACAGGGTCAGGACCGCAAACGCCGTCCACAGCACGAACAGTACGACGTAGTGCGGGACCAGCAACAGCCACTTCACCAGCCACAGCCAACGGCCCGGCGGTGGGCTGTCGCGGCGGGCACGCACGTGCACCGGATAGCCGGACATGAGCATCACCTCCTCGTTGTCTCACCTCCAGCACACGCCGGCCGGCAACCCGGCAGGCAGGGCCGGAGCACCCGTCCCGGCCAGGACCAACGCCTCTGCCGCCGGGCACCGCCGCCGTCCACAGTGGGGGTGATGCAGGGAGGTGCGCGATGATCGAACCTGTCGGACCGGTGATCGTGGGTGTGGACGGATCGCCGACGAGCTTGGCCGCGCTGGATCTGGCAGCCGACGAGGCGATGGGCCGGGTGGCCCCGCTGGTCGTGCTGCACGCCGTCGGGCCGGACGAGACACTCGTTGAGGCGAGCCGGCTGGCGGCCGTCGCGGTCAGCCGGGCCACTGCCGAGCATCCAGGCCTGTCGGTCGACTACGAGCTGGTCACCGGCGACCCGGGACCGGTCCTCGTGACCCGCTCGCGCGGCGCCTGCCTGCTGGTGATGGGCCACCGCAGGTACCGCGGGTTCGGTGAGCAGCCGGTCGAGTCGGCGGCCGCCCTGGTGGTCAGCGGCGCCGAGGTACCGCTGATCGTGCACCGGCCCCTGGACACCTCGGCCGACGTGCCGTTGCCCAGGCCGGTGTTGGTCGCTGTGGCGGAGGTCGCCGGGTCCGAGCCGCAGGTGGAGTTCGCCTTCGCCGAGGCGGCGCTGCGCGGCGCGCCGCTGATCGCGATGCATGTGTGGTCGGTGCCGAGGGATCGCGGGCGTGAGGACGCCGAACGGATCCTCACCGAGGCGCTGGACCGCTGGTCTGAGAAGTACCCTGAAGTGACGGTCTACCTGGCCGTGCGGCACAGCCTCGACGTGCCGGTGGCGCTCAGCGCGGCTTCGCGGTCGGCACAGCTCGCCGTGGTCGGTGCTCGCCGGCGGCCGGGCCTCGCCGCACCGGCGATGGGATCGGTCGCGCAGGCCATGGTCCGGCGGGCCGGCTGCCCGGTCGCCGTCATCCCGGGGTAGCGTCCGGGGCTGGCGGTGTCACCGTTTCAGCGCGGTCACCTGGTGCGTGGCGGGGCTGGCGCTGATCGAGTCGAGCAGCTGGTGGGCCCGGCGGATCGCGACAGCCGCGTGCGGGTCGGCGCTGGCGAAGGCGAGCGCTTCGACCGCGGAGGTTAGGTTGACCAGCGCCGCCGCCAGCACCTCGACCTGGTGCTCCAGGCGGCGCAGGCGCTGCTCGCCACGGTCGTTGGTGTGGTATGCGGCTGGGGATGTCATAGGACACCTCGTTCCAGTCAGGCCTGTGTACCTACGGTCGCGCGCGGGAAGGCAGCCTGGCGAGAGCCGAAGGTCCTGTTGGCCAGCCTACCAACTCCCGGGCGGCGCCGGTCTGTACGACAATGGGCTTGGTGAGATCAAATGGCGGGACAGAGCGATCCGACGATGTCCACAATGGACTTCGGCCGGCCGGAACGCCGTCCCGCGGCCATCCTGGGGTGACCGGGCTCGTCGCGTCATCCGGGCTCAGCGCGGCCGAGGTGGCGCAGCGACAGGCGCGAGGGCAGACCAATGCCGCCGATCGGGGGCCCGGGCGCACGCTGTGGGCGATCGTCCGGGCCAACGTGCTGACCCGGTTCAACGCGCTGATCGGCGGCCTGCTGGTCCTGGTGCTCATCTTCGGGCCACCGCAGGACGGCCTGTTCGGTCTCGTGATCGTGGTCAACAGCGCGGTCGGCATTGTCCAGGAATGGCGTGCCAAGCGCAAGCTTGACTCCCTGGCGCTGCTGGCCGCCGCGCCGGTGCGGGTCCGGCGCGACGGGGTCGAGCAGCGGGTGGCCTCCGATGCCGTGGTGGTCGACGATCTGGTCCTCGTGGCCGCCGGCGAGAAGGTTCCCGTTGACGGCATCGTCGTGGGCTCCGACGGGTTGGAGGTCGACGAGTCGCTGTTGACGGGCGAGGCCGAGCCGGTGTCGCGGGGCGCCGGAGCGCGGGTGCTGTCCGGTAGCTTCGTGGCGGCCGGCGCGGGCGAGCTCATCGCGACCGGAGTCGGCCGCGGGGCGTACGCCAACCGGCTGGTCGCCGAGGCGAGCCGCTTCGACCTCGCCCACTCCGAGCTGATGGCCGGCATCAACCGGATCTTGCGGTTGATCACCTGGGTGATCGTGCCGATCGGCGTGCTACTGCTGATCAGCCAGCTGCGCAGTAACCAGAGCTTCGCCGCTGCCATGGTCGGCAGCGTCGCTGGGATCGCACCGATGGTGCCCGAAGGGCTCGTGCTGATGACCTCCGTGGCGTTCGCGGTCGGGGCGATCCGGTTGGCCCGCCGCCGTTGCCTGGTGCAGCAGCTGCCGGCGATCGAGGTGCTGGCGCGTGCCGACGTGCTGTGCCTGGACAAGACGGGAACGCTGACCGAGCCCGGCATGGACCTGGTGGACATCCGGGTGTCCGGCCGACCGCCCGCCGGCGCGGACGACGCGGTGGTGCGCCAGGCGCTCGCCGCGGTGGTCGGCTGCGACCCGGTGCCAAACCCAACGGTACGGGCGATCGTGGCGGCCCTGCCGCCTCCGCCTGGCTGGTCGCCCGCCCGGACCGTGCCGTTCTCCTCGGCCCGCAAGTACAGCGCCGCGGCGTTCGACGGGCGCGGCGCCTGGGTGCTCGGCGCACCCGATGTCGTGCTCGCTGCCGGGGCGCCGGAGCGCGCCGAGGCCGACCGGCTGGGCGCGCGCGGGCTGCGCGTGCTCGGCCTGGGCCGCGTCGCCGACGGGGAGCTGGCGGCCGATCGTCCACTTGGGACAGTCGAGCCGGCGGCCCTGGTCGTCCTCCGCCAGCGGCTGCGGCCCGATGCCGCGCCCACCCTGGCCTACCTGAAGAACCAGGGAGTCGCGGTCAAGGTGTTCTCCGGCGACAACGCGGCCTCGGTCGCCGCCGTGGCCGCCGCGCTCGACCTCCCCGGCGCCGGCGACCCGGTCGACGCCCGCCGGCTCGCGACCGGACCCGATCGCCCCGGCGCCGGACCGGATCCGCTCGCTGACACCGTTGTCGGGCACAGCGTCTTCGGACGGGTCACCCCGCAGCAGAAACGGGCGTTCGTCCGCGCCCTACGCTCGCGCGGGCACACGGTGGGGATGACCGGCGACGGCGTGAACGACGTCCTGGCGCTCAAGGAAGCCGACCTCGGTATCGCGATGGGCTCGGGCAGCGCCGCGAGCCGAGCGGTGGCGAAGGTGGTCCTGCTCGACGACAGCTTCGCCGCGCTGCCCCGGGTCCTGGCCGAGGGCCGGCAGGTCCTGGGAAACATCGAGCGGGTGGCCCATCTGTTCCTCATCAAGACGACGTACTCGGTCGTCCTGGCGTTGCTGGTGGGCGTGGCGCACGTACCGTTTCCGTTCCTGCCGCGACATGTCACGCTCGTGGGCTCGCTGACCATCGGCATCCCCGGCTTCGTGCTGGCGCTGGCGCCGAACGCGGAACGCTTCCGGCCGAGGTTCGTACGCAGGGTCCTGCGCCTGGCGGTGCCAGCCGGACTGGTCTGTGCCACCGCCGCCTTCCTCACGTACTGGCTGGCCCGCGGCAACACCGCTTCCGGGCTGACGGCCGACCGCACCGCCGCCACGCTCACGCTGTTCCTCGCCGCGGCGTGCGCGCTGGCGCTGGTCGCCAGACCGTACACCTGGTGGCGGGCCGGGCTCGTCGCTGCCATGGTGGCCAGCTTCGCGCTGGTGACCGCCGTCCCGTTGGTTCGGCGGTTCTTCGCCCTGGACTTCTCGGACTGGCTCAACGATGTCATCGCGGTCGGGATGGGCGGCCTCGCCGGGCTGTCGTTGCTCGCGGTGCGCGGCGTCGCCGCGCGCAGCTCCGGCCATCGGCCCATGGCATAAGGGTCCAACGGCCCTGCCGGGCGAATGCGTCCAGGCCGACAGTGTGGTTGGCTTGCGACTGCGGTCCTCGCAAGCTGCGGTCCTCGCGCTGCGCACCGGCCGATACCGATCTGGAAGGGAGGTCCGTGCGATGACCTGGCTGGCCCCGGCTGAGGTAGCTACCGCCGTGGCGGCGGCCACCCGCGCCCCCTCCATGCACAACAGCCAACCCTGGCGGTTCCGCGTCAGATCCGACCAGATCGAGGTGCTGATCGATCCCGAGCGGCAGCTGACCGTGGCCGACGCGGGCGGCTGGGCGTCCCGGATCGCGTGCGGCTGCGCGCTGTTCAACCTGCGGCTGGCCCTGGCCGCGCAGGGAACGCCGGCCGCGTACCGGTTGCTGCCCGACCCGGGCGAGCCGCTGCTGGTGGCCCGCTTGACGCCGGAGCAGCGGCGCGCTCCGACACCGGTCGAGCAACGGCTCTATGCCGCGATCCCGCGCCGGCACAGCAACCGTACGCCGTTCGTCGAGCGGCCGGTGCCGGTACAGGCGCGGACCGAGCTGATCGACGCGGCCCGTGCCGAGGGCGGGTGGCTCGACCTGCTGCTGGGGCCGGTCGCCGTGGAGACCGCCGCCGAGCTGGTGCGCGCCGCCGACACGCTGCTCCGGCGCGATGCGCAGTACCAGGGCGAGCTGGCCGCCTGGACGCGCGGCAACGGGGTGTCGACCGATGGCGTACAGGCTGCCGCGGGCGGCCCGGCACCGCAGCCCGACGAGATGCTGCGCCGCCGCGACTTCGGCGGTCCGGAGCGCACCGGCCAGCTCGACTTCGAGCGGGAGCCGCTGGTCGCGGTGCTCGGCGCGGGCGGGGACCGGCCGGGCGACCAGATCCAGGCCGGCCAGGCGCTGGAGCGGGTCCTGCTGACGGCCACGGACCTGGGTCTCGCGGCCTCGATGTTCTCCCAGCCCATCGAGGTGCCCGCGGTACGCGAGCAGCTGCGGTTGGCGTTGCGCCGGCCGGCCGCGCCGCAGATGCTGTTGCGGTTCGGGTACGCGGTCGAGGCACCCGCCAGTCCCCGCCGGCCGGTCAGCGAGGTGCTGGTCAGCTGAGCGCCCGCTGACCGGGCCAGGTCCAGTCCCGTACCTCGGGCAGGTCCTCGCCGCGCCGGCGCACGTACTCGCGATGCTCGACCCGCTTGTCGACCATCCGCTGGCGCAGTCCGGCCGCGCGCCGGGCCAGGCCCGGCACCCGGTCGATGACGTCGATGACGAGGTGGTAGCGGTCCATGTCGTTCATCACGACCATGTCGAACGGCGTGGTCGTGGTGCCCTCCTCCTTGTACCCGCGCACGTGCAGGTTGGCATGGTTGGTGCGCCGGTAGGTCAGCCGGTGGATCAGCCACGGATAGCCGTGGTAGGCGAACACGATCGGCTTGTCGGTAGTGAAGATGGCGTCGAACTCGGCGTCGGACAGGCCGTGCGGGTGCTCGCTGGTCGGCTGCAGCCGCATCAGGTCCACCACATTCACGACCCGGACCTTCAGCTCCGGCAGGTGCTGGCGGAGCAGGTCGGCCGCCGCCAGGACCTCCACCGTGGGTATGTCGCCCGCGCAGGCGAGCACCACGTCCGGATCGCCGTCATCCGTGCTCGCCCAGTCCCAGATGCCCAGCCCCCGGGCGCAGTGCAGCGCCGCGGAGTCCATGTCGAGCCAGCTGGGCGTGGGCTGCTTTCCGGCGACCACCACGTTGATGTAGTCGCGGCTGCGCAGGCAATGGTCGGCCACCGAGAGCAGGGTGTTGGTGTCGGGTGGCAGGTACACCCGGATCACCTCGGCCTTCTTGTTGACCACGTGGTCGATGAAGCCCGGGTCCTGGTGCGAGAAACCGTTGTGGTCCTGCCGCCACACGTGCGAGGTGAGCAGGTAGTTCAGCGACGGGATCGGCCGCCGCCAGCGCAGCCCGCGGGTGACCTTCAGCCACTTGGCGTGCTGGTTGAACATCGAGTCGACGATGTGCACGAACGCCTCGTAGCAGGAGAACAGGCCGTGGCGGCCGGTCAGCAGGTAGCCCTCCAACCAGCCCTGGCAGGTGTGCTCGGAGAGCACCTCCATGACGCGGCCGGACCGTCCAAGGTGGACGTCCACATCGGACACTTCGGCTTGCCACACCTTGTCGGTCACCTCGAGCACGGCGCCCAGCCGGTTCGACTCCGTCTCGTCCGGTCCGACCAGCCGGAAGTTGCGGTACGCCGCGTTGGCGCTCACCACGTCGCGCAGCCAGCCACCCAGCACCCGGGTCGGCTCGGCTACCGTGGCCCCCGGGCCGGCCACCTTCACGCCGTACGCCCGGAAGTCCGGCAGCTCCAGCTCACGCGTCAACCGCCCACCGTTGGCGTGCGGGCTCGCGCCCATCCGTAGATCGCCGGCCGGCAGCCAGTCGACGATCTCCTGCCGGGGCGCTCCGCCGCTGTCGAAGAGCTCGTCGGGTCGATACGAGCGCATCCACGACTCCAGCGCGGCGAGCTGGTCCGCGTCGGTGCGCGCGGCCGGCAACGGTACCTGGTGCGAGCGCCAGGTCCCTTCGACCGGCAGGCCGTCGAGCTCTTTCGGACCGGTCCAGCCCTTCGGCGTACGCAGGACGATCATCGGCCAGCGCGGGCGGTGCGTGTCGCCCTGCTCGCGAGCCCGGCGCTGGATCGCGGCGATCGTGTCGAAGACTTCGTCGAGAGTTGCCGCGAGCTGTTGGTGGACGGCCTGCGGGTCGTCACCGGCCACCAGGTACGGCTCGTGGCCGTAGCCGCGCAGGAGCGCGTCGAGCTCGTCGTCGCCGATGCGGGCCAGCACGGTCGGGTTGGCGATCTTGTAGCCGTTCAGATGCAGGATCGGCAGCACCGCGCCGTCGCCGACCGGGTCGAGGAACTTGTTGGAGTGCCAGGCCGTCGCCAGCGGCCCGGTCTCCGCCTCGCCGTCGCCGACCACGCAAGCCGCCACGAGCGCCGGGTTGTCCAGCGCCGCACCGTACGCGTGCGCCAGCGAGTAGCCCAGCTCGCCGCCCTCGTGGATCGAGCCCGGTGTCTCCGGCGCCACGTGGCTGGGTACCCCGCCGGGGAAGGAGAACTGGGTGAACAGCCGCTTCATGCCGGCCCCGTCCCTGCCGACGTGCGGGTACACCTCGCTGTAGGTCCCCTCCAGCCAGACGTTGGCCACCAGTCCCGGCCCGCCGTGGCCGGGCCCGGTCACGTAGATCATCTGCTGGGCGCGCGCCCGGATGATCCGGTTCAGGTGGGCGTACAGGATGTTCAGCCCGGGCGTGGTGCCCCAGTGCCCGAGCAGGCGCGGCTTGACGTGCTCCGCCTGCAGGGGCTCGCGAAGCAGCGGGTTGTCCATCAGGTAGATCTGGCCGACCGACAGGTAGTTGGCGGCCCGCCAGTACCGGTCGACGCGCTCCAGCTCCCCGGCGGACAGCGGCGTCGTGGTCACAATTCGCATGTCGGTTCTCCTCGCAATGCGGCCCCGGCCCATGTCCTTACCCTTTCATCTCGCGGGTTCGCTGGCAGACGATCGGCCGGAGGGCGGTGATGCGCGCTGGAGTGGCCAAGGTCTCACCGGTGCGGGACCTTCGGCCCTGACCGGGCAGCGCCGATCCGAGGTGGGATAGGACCACGGTTCGCCAGGCGGACCGCACCCGAAAGGCACGAAGGAGCAACGATGGAAACCGCGTTCGATCTGCTTGCGGCCCAGCCGTTCCTGGCCGGGCTGACCGATCAACAGCTGGAACGGCTGGCGCCGTGGTCGAAGCGGTCGCTCTTCCACGCCGGCACCCGCATCTTCCGGGAAGGCAGCCATGCCGACCGGTTCTGGCTGATCCGCCAGGGCCAGGTCAACCTGGAAACGAACGTCCCCGGGCGCGGTGACGTGATCGTCGAGACGATCGGGCCGAACGCGGTCCTCGGCTGGTCGTGGCTGTTCCCGCCGTACCGCTGGCACTTCGGCGCTGTCGCGGTGGAGACCACGCTGAGCGTCGAGCTGGACGGGCCCGGAGTACGGCGGCTCTGCCAGCGCGACCCCACGCTCGGCTACGAGCTGGCCACCCGCCTGATGCAGGTGATGCTGGATCGGTTGCAGGCCACGCGGTTGCGGATGCTCGACCCGTACGAGGTGTCTTCCTGAACGGGCCGAGGCCGCACGGAACGAGGCGGTCAGGTGGGTTCGCGGAGCGCGCGTACCGCCGGGTCCGGCTCCCGGCCCACCGCGGCCAGCCGCAGCTTCACGTCGAGCGCGACCACGCCGTCGGGGCCGGCGGCCACCGGGTTGAGGTCCAGCTCGGCGATCTCCGGGAAGTCCTCGGCGAGGCAGCCGAGCCGAAGCAGCAGGTCCTCGACGGCGGCCGTGTCCACACCGGGTGAGCCTCGGTAGCCGGTCAACAGGGGAGCGGCCCGCAAGGTGCGCCACATCCGCTCGGCGTCGAGATCGGTCAGCGGCAGCAACCGCAGGGTCCGGTCGCCGAACAGCTCCGTGTGCACTCCGCCCAGCCCGACCATCACCAGCGAGCCGAACAGCGGGTCGTGCACCACTCCGGCCACGAGCTCGACAGCGCTGTCAACCATCGGTTGGACGAGGACGGCCGGGTGAGCGCCGAGCGCCGCCTCGATCGCGCCGTACCCGGCACGGACGGCTCCGGCGTCGGCCAGACCGAGCCGGACCGCGCCCACATCGCTCTTGTGCACCAGCTGCGGGTCGGCGGCCTTGAGCGCGACCGGATACCCGTGCCGCTCCGCGGCGGCCACCGCCGCGTCGGCGTCGCGGACCACGGTGCCGTCCAGGACCGGAACCCGGTAGCAGTGCAGCAGGGCCGTGGCGACCTCCGGCGGCTGCCAGCCGCCACCGCCGGCCAGCGCCTGGACGACGATCGCGCGCGCGCCCACGTAGTCCACATCGGACGGTTGCGGGACGTTACCCAGCGGGGCGGCGCGCCATGCGGCGTACCGTGCGGCGTGTGCCAGCGCGGCGATGGCCTGCTCCGGTAACGGGTACGCCGGTGTGCGCCGAGCGCCCAGCGCGATGGGCGGCGCGGTGACGCCGAGCAGGACGGCGGCGACCGGCAGCGAGGCGGCATCGGCGGCCTCGGCGATCGCCGCGAGCACACCGGGCACGTCGTTGGCCCGGGTCGCGGCGAACACGACCAGGATCGCGTCGACCTCGCCGCTGACGGCGAGCGCGCGGATGGCCGTACCGACGGCCTGTGGTGTGGCTGCGGCGCCCAGGTCGACCGGGTTGGCCAGGGTGGCGGGTCCGGCGCCGGCCAGCGGCACCGCCGCGATCGCCGCCTGTACGGTCGCCGGAAGCTCGGGTACGGCGAGCCCGGCCGCGTCGGCCGCGTCGGCGGCTAGGACGTTGACGCCGCCGGCGTTGCCCACGATGGCGAGCCGATCGCCGGCCGGCAGCGGCTGGTCGACCAGCAGCCGCGCGGTGTCCAGCAGCTCGCCCAGCGTGTCGCAGCGGATGACACCGGCCTGCGTGAACAAGGTGTCCACGGTGACGTCCGGCGCGGCGGCCGCGGCGGTGTGCGAGGCGCCGGCCCGCGAGCCGCTGGCGGTGCGGCCGCTCTTGACCGCCAGCACCGGCTTGCGCCGGCCGATCGCCCGGGCGATCCGCGCGAAGCGGCGCGGGTTGCCCACCGACTCCAGGTACAGCGCCACGGCCCGGGTGCCGAGGTCGTCGTACCAGTAGGACAGCAGGTCGTTGCCGCTGACGTCGGCCTTGTTGCCGAGGGAGACGAAGCTGGACAGCCCGGTGCCGGTACGCGTGGCGTGGTCGAGGATGGTGATCGCCACCGCGCCCGACTGGGAGGCGACGGCGAGCCCACCCGGCGAGGGGTTCGCCTCGGCGAAGGTGGCGTGCAGCCGGATGGCCGGATCGGTGTTGAGCACACCGAGGCAGTTCGGCCCGACCAGCCGGATGCCGTTGGCCCGCGCCACGCGCACCAGCTCCGCCTGGGCCGCGCGGCCCGCCGGGCCGTCCTCGCCGAAGCCGGAGGAGAGCACGACAGCGGCGCGTACGCCCACCGCGCCGCACTCGGCGAGCACACCGGCGACCGCCGGCGCGGGCACCACGATCATGGCCAGGTCCACCGGACCGGGCAGCGCGGCCATCGACGGGTACGACGCGACCCCGGCGATCTCGGCGGCGCCCGGGTTGACCACGTAGAGCCGGCCGGTGTACCCGCCGTTGCGGATCGCGACCAGCACCTCGTGCCCGATGCCGCCGGGCGCCCGTCCGGCGCCGACGACGGCGACCGCGGCCGGGGTCAACAACGGCGCGAGCGAATGCCGCTCGGCCTGGCGGTCCCGGGCATCCAGCGCCGCGGTGTCGACCACGTCGGTGGCGAACCGCACCTCGACCACGCCCGCGTCCCGTTCGGCGCGCATCCCGGGATGCAGGTCCGCGGCGACCCGCAGCATCGGCACGTTGGCGGCCAGCACCTCGCCGACCAGCTCGAAGATGCCGTTGCGCCGGGCGGTCGCCGCCAGGTGCTCCAGCAGTAGCGTGCCGATGCCGCGGCCGTGCTCGGCGTCGTCGACCAGGATGGCGAACTCCGCCTGGCCGGGCGATCCCGCCTGCTCGTACGAGGCGACCCCGACGACCTGGTCACGCCGCTCGGCGAGCAGCGCGGCGTGGCCTTCGCCGTCCGTACGGGTCATCCGCGTCACGTCGGCCTTGATACCCGAGCGTCCGCCGGTGAAGAAACGGCGGTACAGGCTCTCCGGCGATGCCCGGTCGTAGAGTGCCAGCAGCCCTTCCTCGTCGCTGGGCCGCACCGGCCGGATGCGGACGATGCCACCGTCGGCGGTGAGCGCGTCAACGCCGTCCGCGTGGTCGTGCTCGTCGGGCATGCGGTGTCTCCTGTGGTCGCCGGGCGACGGCATCGGTGGTCCAGCCTCGACCAGTATGCCGCTCGTTCCGGGCCGCCCGCCCCGGCCTCAGGCCACCCGGAAGTGGGGGAGCTCGCTGGGAATCTCGGTGTCGTCATGCCGGTACGTGAGGTGGCTCACGACATCGATGACGCCGTCGACCGCGGCCGTCAGCCCCACCGCGACCGGGATCAGCGACCGGCGCTCGACCTGCCCGTTGAGCGTGACCACGCCGTCGCGCACCTCGACGGTCACCTCCGGCGGCTCGGTCCCCACCACCCCGCGCAGGACGTCGGTCACCACCTGCTCGGCGATGGCGAAGTCCGGCCGCAGGAATACCTTGAGCAGGTCGCGACGGGACACGATGCCCACCAACCGCCCGAGCTCGTCGACGACCGGCAGCCGCTTGACCTCAGCCGAGTCCATCAGCCTGGCGCCCTCGACCACGGAGGTGCGCGCCATGATCGTCACAGCCGGTTCGGTCATCAGCTCCCGCGCGGTGGCCGCCGCGGCCTTCTCCCGGGCCGCCCGGTGCCGGGCGCCTTCGAAGAGGTACCCGATACCGGGCTGGCCGGCCAGCTCGACCTTGTGCAGCAGGTCCGCCTCGGACACCACGCCGACGACGTGCCCCACCACGTCGAGCACGGGAACCGCGCTGACGCCCCGCTCAGCCAGCAGATCCACGATCTCCTTGAACGACGCGTGTTCGCCAACCCATGCCACGTCGGTGGTCATCACGTCGGCGACCGTCCATCGACTCATCGCCATCCTCCTTGCCGGCTCTCTTTGCCGGCTCCCGGGTCCGGCGCCTGGGTCCGGCGCCTCAGGCGCTGGGGTACTTGGCGAGAACCTCGCGCAGCCGCTCCACGAACCGCAGCGAGGAATCGCGCTCGCGCTGCCACACGTTGCGTCCGAAGATCAGGCCCGTGGCGCCGGCCTCCATCGACTGGCGCGCCTTGTCGAGCATCGCCTCGTCGCCGGCCTTCTCCCCGCCCGAGATGAGCACCAGCGTGCGGTTGGCCGACCGGACGACCGCCTCCACCGCCTGCTGGCCGGTGATCTCGATGTCGTAGGCGGCCGGCACCCCCGAGCGCTTCTCGGGCTGCGGGAAGTTCACCTTGACCACGTCGGCGCCGACCTCGCTCGCCGTACGGGCGGCGTAGTCCACGGCGTAGAAGGAGTCCTTCCCGCCCTTCGCGTCGACGGCCGAGCCCCGCGGGTAGGCCCACACGATCAGCGGCATCCCGTACCGTTGCGCGTCCTCGCGGACGACCCGGAACTGCGCGAAGTCCTGGTCCTGCACGGGCGTACCGACATACATCGTGTAGCCGACCGCGTCGGCGCCCAGCCGCACCGCGTCGGCGACGCTGCCGTGCACCGGTGACAGTGCCTGCGCGTCGGACGGGATGTCGGTCTTCCCGTTGAGCTTGAGGATCAGCGGAACCTCGCCGGCGTAGTCCCAGTAGAACTTCTCGGCGAGGCCGATCTGGATGGCGATGGCGTTGAACCCGCCTTCGATCGCCAGCCGGATGATGTAGGCCGGGTCGCCGGCGACCGGGTTGGCGAAGAAGTCCCGGGGGCCGTGCTCCAGGCCCTGGTCATAGGGGAGGAACAGCGCGGTGCCGTTGCGCAGGCCGTGCTGGTGGAGGATGCGGTGCAGCCGCGCCTTCTTGCCCGTGTCGAGCCCGAGCCGGTCGAAGCGGGGACGCGTGGTCATGGTCGGACCTCCCGTTGCTAGCCGTAGGCTCTACTGTGCCCCTGCCGGAGCCGCCATGGCAGGGCACAACGCCTGCGCCGGTCGGGTCCAAAGACCCGCGCCCGGGTGCCATCCAGCCCTGCGCGGGTGTCCGCGGCGGTGCTCGGATCAGGATAGGGGAATGGGAATGGAAGGAGGTGGCAAGGATGAGCGCGTTGGTACCACGTCTGTTTGGCGATCTTAGCGACTGGTTCGAGGCGGAGTTTCCGCTGCGTCCCGGGCACATGATCCGGGTCGAGGACTTCCTCGGCGAGAACGAGTACGTGGTGCGCGCGGAGCTGCCTGGCCTGGAGGTCGAGAAGGACATCCAGGTGAGCGTGAACAACGGGCTGCTCACGATCCACGCCGAGCGCCAGGAGCAGACGCAGAGCAGGACCCGTACCGAGTTCCGGTACGGCGTGCTGCAGCGGTCCGTGCGACTGCCGGCCAATGCCGACGAGGCGAAGATCAAGGCCGGGTACGACAAGGGCATCCTGCAGATCACCGTACCGCTGACGGCGTCGCAGCCAACCGGAAGGCAGGTTCCGGTCACGACGCCTGGATGACCGTCCCCGCGGGCCGCGCCGGGCGCTCCCGGTGCGGCCCGCCGCCGAACGGTGGGCGCAGGCTGAGCGGAGACGATGCCGGAGGATGCCATGAACGCGAACGAGCCGGCCCCGGCGGTCGTGGTCGGTATTGACGGTTCCACCGCGAGCGCGGCCGCGCTGCGCTGGGGGATGCGCGAAGCGGCGCTGCACCGGCTGGCGCTGCGGTTGGTATGCGGGTTCGCCTGGCCGTCCAGGGCGTTGACGTACGGGCTGCCGCCAGAGGCGTGGGCCGACGAGGACCTGCGCCGCAACGCGATCAAGACGATGGAGGAGCTCGTCGGCTCGACGGCAGAGTTCGTGCCCGACGTACCGGTCACCGGGGTGGTGCTGGACGGCGCGCCAGCGGCGGTACTGATCGGCGAGTCACACCGGGCGGCCGTCGTCGTCCTCGGCACCCGGGGCACTGGCGGGTTCGCCGGCCTGCGGCTCGGATCGGTCAGCCATCACGTAGCCATGCACGCCTCGTGCCCGGTGGTGGTCGTACCGGCGGACGGCGACGCCGTGGAGCACGCGGCTGCGCCAATCGCGGTGGGCATCGACGGGTCAGACACCGCGAGCCTGGCCGCGCGGTTCGCCTTCGACGAGGCCGCGCTCCGCGGCGTGCCTGTCATCGCGGTACGCGCGTGGACCCCGGCGGCGCACGTCTGGCCCACCGGCCTGCCCGGGCTGACCGACGGCGCCGCCCGGGAGCGGACCGAGCGCGACCTGCTCACGGCCTGCCTCGCCCGCTGGCGGCGCCAGCATCCGCGGGTGCACGTCGAGCTACGCGCGACCGCCGGGCATCCGGCCCAGTCACTGGTGACCGCCGCCCAGAACGCCCAGTTGCTCGTCGTCGGATCCCGCGGCCTCGGCGGTTTTCGCGGCCTGCTGCTCGGGTCGGTCAGCTCCGCCGTGCTGCACCACGCCGTCTGCCCGGTCGCCATCGTGCACCCGCAACACCACGCCGGACCCACCCTTCCCGAGAGCGTTGGGACATCGGGCGACGAGCGGGCGTGAGCGCAACCTTCGCCGTTCAGCCCCGCGCGGGTCCGTCGGGGAGTATCTCGACCACCTGCTGGGAGGGCAGTCGCGGCGTGTGCGCCGGCCCCTGGTGCTCCGGGTCCGCCACGCCGAAGCGCAGCACCAGGTATGGGTACCCGAGACCGGAGAGCAGCCGGCGCAGCGTGATCCGGGTGCCGGTCACCTCGACCGCCGCGCTCAGCGGCAACACCGACACCCCCAGCTCGGTCGCTGCCAGCCACGCCGCGCTGAGTGCCTCGCCACCCCGCAGCCAGCGCGCCGGGCTGTCCTCGTCGCCGTACAGGATCGCGTAGACCGCGGCTCGGTCGTGGCCGGCGCCGACCGGCAGCGTGCCCGGGTGGCCGAAGTCGCGGCCCGGTACGGTGGTCTGCGGTGCGCTGCTCGGGATGGCCGCCTCAGGCACGCCGACGCCCACCTGGTGGGCGCTGCCCGCCCAGTACTCCAGCTCCGCGCGCCAGTCGGGATCGACCAGCTCGGCGGACTGCGCCTGCGCCGCCGCGGCGGCGAGCTCAACGAGCTGGTCGGGGGCCAGCCGATGTAGCCGGGCACCTTCGGCGGTGGCGGCCCGCGAGATGGCGGCCAGCGTCGGCGCGTCCACCGCCTCGTCGGTCACCGGGCGCCGGTCGGTGTGCCGGACCTCGGTCGCCTGGAAGGTGCGCATCGCGGCGGGCGTGACCTCCACACGCTCGGCCAGGGTCAGCCGGGCCAGCAGATCGGCATCACCCGGATCGGGGAAGCGGGTCACCTCGGGGCGCCACCCTTCGGCGGCCAGCGCCACCCGGGCATGGTGCAGTGCGGCACCGCAGCTGATGGCCAGCAGCCGGCCCTCCGGGTCGGCGTGCCGGAGCTGCCGGCTCCGGTCGGCGTACAGTTCGAGGGCGTCCGGGAAGACCCGCCACCGCCACGGTTGGGTGTTGTGGATCGAGGGCGCGGTGCGCGCGGCAGCCGCCGCCTCGGCCAGCACCGTCGCGTGTGGACGTTCGGTCCCGGAGCCGTCGATCTCGCTCACCGTCCATCCCCTCCCGGCCTCGACCATCCTTACTGGATCTCGTCGAGCCCATCATCTCCCACGTGCTCAGGTGTGGCCACCGGACCTGGGGCGGAGCGCTTCGGCGGTCTCTTCCGCGATCGCGCGCTCCTCGTCGGTGGGTACCACGCAGATCGTCACGGCCGCGCCGGCTGGGGAGATGACCCGCTCGCCCGCACCGGTGCCGTTGCGGGCCGGGTCGACCGCGATGCCGAGGGCCTGGAGTCCGGCCAGGCACCGCTGGCGTACCACCGCGCTGTGCTCGCCGACGCCGGCCGTGAACGCGATCGCGTCGAGGCGGCCGAGTACGGCATGGTAGGCGCCGACGTACTTGCGGATCCGGTGGCAGTAGACGTCAAGGGCGAGCGCGGCGGCCGCGTCCCCGGCGGCGGCGCGCGACTGCACCGCGCGCATGTCGTTGTCCCCGCACAGTCCGCGCAGCCCGCTGCCGTGCTCGAACAGGTCCTCGATCTCGGCCAGACCCATGCCGGCCCGCGCCAGATAGAACACCACCGCCGGGTCGATGTCTCCGGTCCGGGTGCCCATCACCAGACCTTCCAACGGGGTCAAGCCCATGGAAGTCTCCACGCTGCGGCCACCGGCCACCGCGGTCGCGCTGGCCCCGTTGCCCAGATGCAGCACGATCGTGCACAGCTCCTCGACCGGCCGGCCCAGCAGGCTCGCGACACGCCGGGAGACGTAGCGGTGCGAGGTGCCGTGGAAGCCGTACCGGCGGATGCCGTGCCGGGTGGCCACGGCCGAGTCCAGGGCGTACGTTGCGGCCGCCGCGGGCAGCGTGGCGTGGAACGCCGTGTCGAAGACGGCCACGTGCGGTACGTCCGGTCGCAGCGCCCGGGCCACCTCGATGCCGGCCACGTTGGCCGGGTTGTGCAGGGGCGCCAGCGGGATGAGGGCCTGGATCCCGGCCAGCACCTCGTCGTCGACGACCGTCGGGGAGCGGAAACGGGTGCCGCCGTGGACCACCCGGTGGCCGACGGCGTCCAGCGGCACGGAGGGCAGGTCGAGGTCCTCGGCCGCGCGCCGCAGCGCGACATCGTGGTCGGCGACACCCGAGCCGGGTTCGCCGATCCGCTCGACCAGCCCACCGGCGACCGCGGTCGCGCCGTCGAAGAGTCGGTACTTCAGCGACGACGAGCCGGCGTTGACGACAAGGATCATGGGACGTGCTCCGCCAGCACCGGGAAGTCCGCCAGCAGCGCCCGGGCGAGCACGAGCCGCCGCCGCTGGCCACCCGACAACCGCGAGCCCGCCTCGCCGACCACCCGCCGTACGTCGTCACCCGCCAGGACGCGCAGGTCGGCACCCCCTATCGTGATCGGGCCGGCGACCGGGGTCGAGGAACGTACCAGCAGCGCGCAAGCGTACTCTTGCCCGGCGCCCATCGGGCACTGACCCGCTCCACGCGCATTGGAAGCGCCGGATCCGGCAGCGGTCGCGGCGCCACCGGCTCGGCCCCTGCACGGGCTGATCGACCACGGAGATGACGGGTCAAAGGTCCCGGAAGACGACGGACGCCCGGCACTGCGGATCAGGCATCCCCGCTCGGACGCTTGGGGTGTAGACGGAGTGAAACGAGGTGTGCGATGGATACGGCCAAGGTCCGAGACGTGATGACGTCCAACGTGGTGGCCGTGCGGGAACGGACCGGCTACAAGGAGATCGTGGAGGTGCTGGTCGGGTTCAAAGTCAGCGCCGTGCCGGTGCTGGATGCCGAATACCGGGTCGTCGGCATCGTGTCCGAGGCCGACCTGCTGTCCAAGGCCGAGTTCGCTGACGAGCACGTGCAGGCACCGTTGTTCGAGCGGCGGCGGCGCCGCGTCGCGCGCGAGAAGGCCGCCGGAGAAACGGCGAGCGAGCTGATGACCTCGCCGGCGATCACGACCGGCCCGGAGGCCTCAGTCGTCGAGGCGGCCCGCCTGATGGCCGCCGAGCGGGTGAAGCGGCTGCCGGTGGTCGGTGACCAGGGCCGGCTGATCGGCATCGTGGCCCGGTCCGATCTGCTGCGACCCTACCTGCGGCCGGACGACGGGATCCGGGACGAGGTCGCGCACGAGGTGCTCGGCAAGACCATGGGTATCCGCCCGCCTGAGGTCGAGGTCCGGGTGGCGGACGGCGTTGTGACGCTCCACGGCTCGGTCGACCGGCGCAGCACCGCCACGATCGCGGTCAGACTGGCGCGCGCCGTTAGCGGTGTGGTCGACGTGGTGGACGAGCTGGCCTACGAGCACGACGACACGGAGGACCTGCACCGCAAGTACCTCTTCGGCGCGCAGGTGTGACGCCCGCTCCGTCAGCCGGTGACGGCGAGCGTGATGAGCAGCGCCGCGACCACGGCAACGACCGGCCCGGCGATCAGGACAGCGAACTGGCCGGCCAGGCGCCGTCCACCGGCGGCCAGGGCGAGCACGAACTTGACGATGGTGTTCACGCCGACCGCCGCCATGGCGGCCGCTACCGCCGTGGTCACCGGCAGCTCATCTGAGGCGGACAGGCTCGCCGCGGTGAGCGCACCGGCGTGGGCGTCGGCCAGACCGGCCGCGGAGATGGCCAGGATCGCGCCGCGGCTGCCGAAGACGTCGCCTGCAAACGCGCCGACGACGAGCATGACCGTGAGCAGTGCCGCCAGGACCAGCGCCGGGACCAACGCGAACGGGCGCCGGGCGGCGGGTGCCGCCGCCGGTGGCTGAGCTTCGGCCGCTTCGTCCGGCGCCGCCGACGGCGGCTCGACCCGGTCGACGTCGACGGCGCGGGACTCCGCAACGCCCTCTACAGTGGACGGTGCCCGGCGGCGGGCGAGGAAGTAGGCCTCGACCGCGAGCACGCCGACGCCGGCAGCCGCGGCCGGGGCGAGCAGCAGCGCGACCCGGCGGTCGGCGACCGCGGTCACCAGCACGAGCTGGACCAGTGTGGCCACGCTGGCCAGCAGCGCCCCGGCGAGGCCGGGCCGGCGCAACCGCGGCTCGCGCGCCTGCCGCGCCATGGCACCGGTGGTGGCGGCGCCGGAGACGAAGCCACCCGCGAGCCCGGCGACCGGCAGTCCCCGGCCCGGACCCAGCGTCCGCACCGCGAGGTAGCCGAGCCAGCCGAGGGCGGTGACCGCAACGACGAGGGTCCAGATCCGGCGAGGATCGATCGCCCCGTACGGCCCGACCCGCGCGTGCGGAACGAGCGGGAGCACGATGAACGCCACGACGAAGAACTTCAAGGCGTCGGTGACCTCGACGTCGCTCACCGTCTGGCGGACGAACCGGTGCAGCCGGTCCTTGGAGACCAGGACGATCGCGGTGGCGACGCCGGCGCCCGCGGCGAGGGCCGGCCGGCTCACGGCGACCCCGCCGAGCAGGACGGTCAGCACCAGCGCTATCTCCGTGGTGGCGCCCGGGTCCCGGGCGCTCGTGCGGGCGTACCCGACGGCCACGAGACCGGCCGCCGCGACGGTGACCGCCGCCAGCACGGCCGTGCCGGCAAGCGCCGCGAGACAGCCGGCGAGCGCGGCGAGCGCGAACGTGCGTACTCCCGCGGGGGTATCGCCGGCGCGGCTCCGCTCGCGCTCGGAGCCGACCAGCAGGCCGATCGCGAGCGCCACGGCGGCCGATTGCCACGCTGCTGTGCCCAAGCCTGCAGGGTATCGGTCCCGGACCGGGCCGAAGGACCGGTACCGGGGGGTCGTTCGGCCCTGAACCGTATGCGGGTGGCCGGCAACGCTGGTGGTAGCTGAGAAAGGTGCGGATGATGCCGCCGAAGCACCCGGTGCTGGATCGCCTGACCGGCCAGGACCTCGGCATGCTGGGGTCGCAGCGGTACGGCTGGCCGCAGGACATCGGAGCGATCGCCGTGCTCGCTGGAGACGGCCTGTTCGACGCCGGCGGTGGCCTGCGGATCGAGGCGGTACGCGCGGCGGTGGCGCGGCGGCTGCCCCTGCTGCCCCGGCTTCGCCAGGTCGTCTGCCGGCCACGCCTCGGCCTGGGCCGCCCGCTCTGGGTCGACGTCGACTCGCTGGACCTCGCCCACCACGTACGGGTCCAGCCGCTGCCGCCGCCCGCGGACGAGGCACAGCTGCTGGCGACCTGTGAGACGCTTCGCCGGCGACCGTTCGATCCCGGCCGTCCCCTGTGGGAGCTGTGGCTCCTGCCGGGTCTGGCGGACCGGCAGGTTGGCATGTACCTCAAGCTGCACCACGTCATCGCCGACGGCGCCGCCGGGGTGGCTCTGGCCGGTACTCTCCTGGACCCTGTCCCGCGGCCGCCGGAGCCGGTCGCGTCCACCTGGACGCCGCGCCCAGCCCCGTCCGCACGGGTCCTCCTGGCCGACAACCTGCGGCGGCGGCTGAGCAGCCTCGCCGCCGGGCTCCGGCGGGTGGCGCATCCGGTGGTCACCGCGCGCGAGCTGCGCCGCTCCTGGCCCGCCTTACGTGAGCTCATGGCCGAGGAGCGCGCCCCGCGGACAAGCCTGAACCGGCCGATCGGCAAGGCGCGGCGGACCGCCTTGGTCCGCGGTGAGCTGGGCGCGGCGAAGGCCGCCGCCCGGGCGGCGGACGCCAAGGTCAACGACGTGGTGTTGGCGGCCGTGGCCGGTGGCCTTCGAGAGCTCCTGGGCTCGCGCGGGGAGCCGGTCGACGACCTCGTCCTGCGGGTGGCGGTACCGGTGTCCCTGCACGGCACGCAGCCGGGGGAGGCGAGAGGCAACCTCGACGCGGCGATGGCGGTGCGCCTTCCGTTGGGTGAGGCGGACGGCGTCGCCCGCCTGCGCCAGATCGCCGCCGACACGGCGCGGCGGAAGCGGAAGCCACGATCGGCCGTGTTCGCCAACCTCTTCGGATCGCCCGTGGGCCAGCGGCTCGGGATGCGCTTCATGGACCGCCAGCGGCTGGTCAACGTGTACGTGGCCAACGTTGTAGGCCCTCCGGTGCCGCTCTACCTGGCCGGGGCCCGCCTTCTGGAGGTGTTCGCGGTGGTTCCCATCCTCGGGAACGTGACGCTCGGCGTGGGCGTGCTCTCGTACGCCGGACAGCTCAACTTCACCGTGATCGCCGACGCACAGCACTGTGCCGACCTGCCGGTGTTCGTCGACGGCCTGCGCGGCTCGCTGCACGAGGTGGCCGGCATCATCTCGCCCGCGCGCTGACGCCGCCGATACGATCCGATGGTGGACGAGGCTGCATCCGCGATGGCCGGCTCGGGGTGGGAGGCGCCGTCGCTGCACCTGTCGCCGCTGTCCCGGGTGCGCCTGGACGAGCTGCTGCAGGAGCTCCTGGACCGCGTCGGGGAGGTGGCGGCCAGCCGGGAGCGGCTGCAGGCCCTGCTGGACGCGGTGGTCGGCATCGGCACCGACCTGGACCTGCATTCCACGCTGGAGCGCATCGTGGCCGCGGCTTGCCGGCTGACCAACGCGCGGTACGGTGCGCTGGGCGTCATTGGCCCGGATCGCACGTTAGTGGAGTTCATCACCCAGGGCGTCAGCCCGGAAGTCCAGGCCCGGATCGGTGACCTGCCGCGAGGGCACGGCGTGCTGGGGCTGCTCATCGAGGATCCCCGTCCGATCCGGCTGCTCGACATCACGGCGCATCCCCGGGCGTACGGCTTCCCGAAGCACCATCCAATGATGCGCAGCTTCCTCGGCGTACCGGTGCGCATCCGGGACCAGGTGTTCGGCAACCTGTACCTGGCCGAGAAGTCCGGCGGCGGTCAGTTCACCGACGACGACGAGGAGCTGATGATCGCGCTGTCCGTCGCGGCCGGCGCCGCGATCGAAAATGCTCGACTGTACGCACAGATGCGCCGCCGCCAGCGCTGGCTGGAGGCCGCTGCCGAGATCACCGGGGTGCTCCTCGGCGAGGTCGACCGGTCCTCCGCGCTCGAGCTCGTCGCCTCCCGGGCTCGCGAGGTCGCCGAGGCTGACCTGGCCCTGATGCTGATCTACGACGAGCCCGACGACGCGCTGACCGTCGAGGTGGCCGACGGCAACGCGCCAGCGGGCATGCTCGGGGCTGTTGTGCGCGGCGCGCGGAGCGAGTTCGAGACCGTGCTCGCCGAGCGGCACATCGCCGTCGTCGAGGATCTCGGCAAGGCGACCGATTGGCCGGTTCCACTGGAGACCGGCACCGCGCTGCTCGTACCGCTGGCGGCCAGCGGCGAGACGCTGGGTGCGCTGGTCGTCGCGTACCGGCGGGGGAGCGTCGCGTTCGCCGAGGACCCCGATGTGGCGCTGGTCGAGACGTTCGCCGGGCAGGCGGCGCTGGCGCTGGAGCGGGCCCGCGCCCAGGACGAGCGGGAGCTGTTGGCCGTGCTCGGCGACCGCGAGCGCATCGCCCGCGACCTGCACGACGTGGTGATCCAGCGGTTGTTCGCCGCCGGCATGCAGCTGCAGGGCGCGGCGCGGCATGCGGTACGGCCGGAGATCCGGGAGCGCATCGACAGCGTCGTCGACGACCTGGACACGACGATCCGCGACATCCGCGGTGCGATCTTCGAGCTGCGTACGCCGGCTCATGGCCAGCTGCGCGGCGAGATCAGGTCGGTCGTCGACGAGGCGGGCGCCGCGCTCGGTTTCCGGCCCAGGCTGACCCTTGACGGGCCGGTGGACAGCGCCGTACCCGAAGCGGTGCGCCCCGCGCTGCTCGCGGTGCTGCGGGAGGCACTGTCCAATGTGGCCAGACACGCGCAGGCCAGCGGCGTGGCCGTGGTGGCCTCGGTGGGCAACGGCCGGTTCACGCTGACCGTGACCGACGACGGTGTGGGGATCGGCGAGGTGACCCGACCCGGCGGGCTTGCCAACATGCGGGCCCGGGCCGCGGAGCTGGGCGGCGACTTCACGGTCGGGCCGGCCGAACCACGCGGCACCGTCGTCGCCTGGACCGTGCCGCTTTGAGCTGAGCCCGGCTGAGCCCGGCCGACCGAATGAGCCGGGCTCACTGCTTGTTGAGCAGCTTGGACGCGAGGACGGCGGCTTGGGTGCGCCGTTCCATGCCGAGCTTGGCGAGGAGGCTGGAGACGTAGTTCTTGACGGTTTTTTCCGACAGGAACATGCGTTGGGCGATCTCGCGGTTGGTCAGGCCTTCGGCGACGAGGGCGAGGATGCGGCGTTCCTGCTCGGTCAGTGCGCGCAGCTCGTCGGGTTGTTCGGGGCCGCGGCGGATGCGTTCCAGGACGCGTTGGGTGACGGCGGGGTCGAGCATTGACTGCCCCGCGGCGACGCGGCGTACGGCGTCGACCAGGTCGGTGCCGCGGATCTGTTTGAGGACGTAGCCGGCGGCGCCGGCCATGATGGCAGAGAAGAGTGCTTCGTCGTCCTCGAAGGAGGTCAGGATCAGGGCGTGGATGCTCGGGTCGACGGACCGGATCTCGCGGCACACGTCGATGCCGCTGCCGTCGGGAAGGCGCGCGTCGAGGACGGCGACGTCGGGCCGCAGGGCGGGGATGCGGTGCTGGGCGTCGACGGCCGAGCCGGACTCGCCGACGACCTCGATGTCGCCCTCGCGTTCGAGCAGGTCGCGCAGGCCGTGCCGGACGACTTCGTGGTCGTCGAGGAGGTAGACCCGGATCATCCTTTGTTTCTACCCTGTCCGGCCCAGCCGCGGCAGGCCAAAGGTCCCGATCCCGCCGGGTCGACCCGCCCGTGTCCGGGTGGGGGCGCATGAGTCACCGCATGAGGGGCCTTACGGCCCTGCCCGCCCTTGCGTGTGCGGCAGCACAGTGGTCGGTACGCACGAGGGGGAGGTCGCAATGTCGGCGATCGAGTTCACCAGCCGAGCCCCGACCGGGAACGCCAGTACGGCGTCCCGGGCGCTGGCCCGTGCCATCGTGGCGGCCCGGCGCGCTCCCTCCGTGTTCAACAGCCAGCCGTGGCGATGGCTGATCGCCGATGGCGTGGCGCACCTGCGCGCCGACCGGGAGCGCGGGCTGCGCGCGATCGACCCGGATGGGCGGCTGCTGACGGTCAGCTGCGGAGCGGCGCTCCACCACGCCCGCGTGGCGCTGGCCGGCATGGGCGTCCTCGCCGAGGTGTCCCGCTTTCCCGACCCGGTTGACCCGGACCTGTTGGCGCGGATCCAGGTCACCGGGTTGGGTGTCGCGGAGCCGGCGGCGATCCGCGAGCAGCAGGCGATGGCGCTGCGGCGGACCGACCGCCGGCCGTTCGCCGACATCGAGGTTCCGGCCGAGCTCGTCGAGCGGCTTCGGGCCGCCGCCGAGGCGCAGGGGGCGCACCTGCACGTCCTGCGCCCGGACGCCGTGGTCACCCTGAGCGTGGCCGCCCAGGTGGCCGCGGCCGCCGAGCTCGCCGACCCGGCGTACCGGGCGGAGCTGGCCGAGTGGACCGTCCGGTCTGCCGCCTATGACGGCGTGCCGGCGCTGACTGCCGTGGCGCCCGGCCCACGTGTGGTACCGCTGCGCGACTTCACGCCTGGCGCACCGGTGCCCCAGAGCGGTGACGTCGTCGACCGCCACGCCTGCTATGCGGTGCTGTTCACCGACTCCGACACCGCACGGTCCTGGCTCGCCGCTGGCGAGGCCCTTTCGGCGGTGCTGCTGACTGCCACCATGGACCGGTTGGCCGCCTCGCCGATGAGCGACGTGGTCGAGGCGCCGGCCTCTCGCCGGCTGATGCGCGAGCTGCTCAGCGGCATCGGGTACCCGACGCTGGCGCTCCGGCTCGGCGTACCGGCAGACGTCATCCCGCCCGCCGCGACGGCACGGCGGCCGGCGGACGAGACGATTGACATCGACAACGGTCGAAGTGCCTAGTCGCTGGGCTTGCGGGCCGCCAACCGCTCGATGACGCCGAGCTTCAACCGGTCGTGCCGCTCCACGACGAAGCCCATCGCGCGTACCCAGCGCAGTGGCCGGTGGCGGTAGTGCTCCTCGTACAGCGGCACGGTGACCAGGTCCAGCAGCCACTGCAGCAGCCGGACCGGCCAGGCGGACGACTCGACATGGTCGGCGAGGAGCAGCAGCCCGCCCGGGCGCAGGACCCGCGCCATCTCGGCGAGCGCGGCCCGCTCGTCGGGGACTCCGCAGAGCGCGAACGTACACAGGACCGTGTCGAAACGCCCGTCCCGAAAGGGCAACGCCCGCGCATCACCCTGCCGGAGATCGACCGGCCGGCCGAGGGTGTCGGCTCGACGTCGCACCGCCGTGAGCATCTCGGCGCTCCAGTCCACGGCGGTGAGCCGGACATCGTTGGGGTAGTGGGGAATGTTCAGGCCGGTGCCGACCGCCACCTCCAGCGTGTCGCCGATCGCTTGCGTGCACAGCCATTTGCGGGTGTCGGAGAAGAAACGGCGCTCGGCGAATGCCGTCTGCCGGTCGTACGAGTCGGCCTGCCGGTCCCAGTACCGGCGCAACCGCCTGTCTCGCGTCGAGTCCGACATCGGATCACCGGCCGTCAACAGCGGCCGACGACGACCGTAGCGTGCAGTTCCTCGTCGGTGTCGACCGCTGGGGTCAACCCGGCAGCGGCCAGGGCGTCGAGCGCGGCACCAGCCTGGTCCGCGCCGGTCTCCAGCAACAGATGCCCACCGTGGGCCAGCCAGTCGCGGGCCCCGGCCGCTACCCGCCGCAGGACGTCGAGGCCGTCGGCCCCACCGTCCAGCGCCACCAGCGGCTCGTGGATCCGAGCCTCCGGCGGCAGGAGGTCGACGGCTTCGGTGGGTACGTAGGGAACGTTGGCGACCAGCACGTCGACGAGGCCACGCAGCCGGACCGGGAGCGGGTCGTACAGGTCGCCGGCGTACACGTGGCCGCCGAGTGGCGCGAGGTTGCGCCGGGCGCACCGTACGGCGGCCGGATCGATGTCCACGGCGTACAGCGTGACGCCATCGACGAGCGCCGCCACCGCCACACCAACCGCACCCGAGCCGCAAGCCAAGTCCACGATGGTCGCTCCCGGCGCGGCGAGCGCCGCGGCCTGGCGTACGAGGAGCTCGGTGCGGCGGCGCGGGACGAAAACCCCCGGGTCGACCGCGATGCGCAGCCCGCAGAAGTCGACCCAGCCGACGACGTGTTCCAACGGCAGCCCGGCGACCCGCCGTTCCACCATGGCCAGCAGCTCGGCCGGCGTCTTCGCGGAGTCGATCAGCAGTCGGGCCTCGTCCTCGGCGAACACGCATCCGGCGGCGCGCAGCCGGCTGACGATCGCGGTCCGGCTCAGCGGGGGAGAAACGGGCAATGACATACGTGCAACCCTTCGGTACGCCTACGGGCGCTCCGCGGTTGCCGTGGCTTGACCTAGGTCGAGGTAACCGGTGGGCCGCACGGTGGGAGCACCCCGCCGTTCATGACGAGAATCGATCCCACCTCCTCGCGGCAGCAGCGGTTGAAGAGGACAACGGTACCCCAACCTCCCGCGTCCCGCGGCGGGCAAGCGGCGGACAAACGCCGATCGGGGCCCCGCTGGTGCGGGACCCCGATGGCGTCGGTGCTGCGGCCTGGGATGGTGCGGCGGTCAGGTCGCCGGTGCTGCTTTGGGTGCCTGTTCGGGCAGGGCGAACGCCCGGGTCTTGGGGACGACGAAGGCGTGCACGAATCCGGCGATGGCCAGCAGGAACAGCAGGCCGGCGGCGATGTAGGCCACGGTGGCGGCCTGTTCGGCCTTGGTACCGAACTCGCTGAACCCGAACGAGGTCAGCAGCAGCCCGCGCAGGGTCTCGCCCTTGAACACCGTCTCCCGGTCAGCGTTCACCTGGGTCAGCTGCTTCTGCAGGTCGGCCAGGGCCGGGTCGTTGTTCTTCTGCGCGTCGGCGACCTTGGTGCGCAGCTGGGTCTGCACGGTGCCGAGCTCGGCGTAGGTCTTGCCACCGGCGATGGACTTCAGGTGCAGGCCGATGAACTCGTTGGCGTAGCACTCAGCCTGCTTGCCGGTGGTCAGCTGCTGTCCCGCGTACTGGACCAGGCAGTCGGCCTTCTTCTCCTCATCGGTGAGGGTGTCCGCCGTCTTGAAGGTGATGTTCTGAGCGGCCAGCTGGTTGGCGACGTAGGTCTTGGCGAAGTTGGCGTTGCTGGTCATTACCAGACCCATCACCAGTAACAGGACGGCAAGCACCAGCCCGCCGGCGCTGAACAGGATGTCCAGGGTTCTGCGTTTCATCGAAACTCCTTGAGCGGTAAGGCTCGCCGTCTGGGCTGGGCCGTGAAATCCGTTATACAAAGAGTCTCGGCGGCGCGGCGTGCCGCCTGCAGGGGACGACGTCTCGAACCCGCGGGACCTTGGTCATGTGCCCCCAGGTACCTCCGACCCGAAGCATGTGAGCTTCGGCACTGATCGGGCCGGGCCGGTCGCCTCGACCAGGCCGCGTGTGGCGCCGGGCCGGGGTCCTCGTCGAGCCTGGGGCCCCCGCCGCACGGCGAACCCCAGGCTCGACGACCCCACCCCCCGGTCAGGTGGTGATGAACTGGTCAGGACTCATCACCATGGGCGACTCGAAGTAGAGACCCCGGTACTCGTCCTGGATGCCGCTGTTGTGAATCTGGATGGCCAGCGGGCCGACCCGACCAGCGGTGGGGTCCCTGAACTGCAGGACCTCGACCGCCTTGCACGTGGTGGCGTCCGGAGCGAGCGGGCAGCAGGCCATGCGGGCGACGCCGGTGGTCATGTTCGCGATGATCTCGCACTGGCTCCAGACATGGATGTCGATCTTGGTGTGCGGCAGCTGCTTGAACAGCGATCCGCCGCCATTGTTGTGGCCCGGGCGGTAGTCCCAGTGCCCGCCGTTCGGTGGCTGGAACTGGATCGCGCTGAGGGCATCGCGGATCGGGTTGGTGGTACCCCAGATCAGCACCGTCGGTGCGTGGTCGCCGGTGACCTGGCGAAGGTTGAAGATCCACCGGAAGCTGCCGACCTGGCGCGGGTTGTAGTAGATCCAGCCGCGGCCGGCGCCCGTACCGTGGATCGCGCCGTTCCGGACGACCCAACCGTCCGGCCTGGACTGGGTCCAGCCGTCCAGTGTGGTGCCGTTGAACATCGAGACGAGGTTGGGGTCGCCGTACGGGTTGCTGGCCGGCGGCCCGGGTGGCGTGTGCACCGTGAGCGTGGGGCTGCGCGGTGAGACGTTGCCGTCGGTGTCCCGGGCGGTGACGGAGATGACGTGGTCGGCGTCGGGCGTGAGCCCGGTGCAGGTACCGGTCGTAGCCGTCCCGGGTACCGTGCCGCAGACCCGGCTGCCGGCGGAGATGTCGTAGGCGGCGATGCCGATGTTGTCGGTCGCTGCTGCCCACGTCACGGTGACGCTGTTCGACGTGATGCTGACCTGGGCCGGCGGGCCGGGGGCGGTCGGTGGCTGCGGGTCACCGATGATGCCGAAGACGTCGAGCTCCTGGAGCGAGTACCCGTGCGTGCCGTCCGAGCGGCAGCGATGAGTGCCCAGCATCCGCAGGTAGCGGCCGGATCCGGTCAGGCCGGTGCGATCCTCGACGCCGCCCTTCCCGGTCGTGGTCGAGAAGATGGTGGTCCAGGTCGTGTGGTTGGTCGAGGTCTGCAACTGGTACGCGGTGGCACATGACCGGTCCCACTGCAGGCGTGCTCGGCTGACCATGGCGACCGCACCCAGATCGACGTAGATCCATTGTGGGTCCTTGCCGGCGGTGCTCGCCCACCGGGTCGTCGACTTGCCGTCGACGGCGTTCCTGGGTGCACAGCAACCACCCGCCGACGACGCGGTCACCGGCCTGTTGCGGGACAGCAGCACCACAGCCGCCGGGGCGGCGGCACCTTGGCTGTCGGCGGCGCTCGCCACGGCCGCCGTGAACCCCGCCGTGGCGACGACAGCCGTACATGCCAGGATCGCGACGCCTTGAACTCTCGCTCTCATCCAGTCCTCCAGGCTCCGCAAAGGTTTTCAAAGATTTGCACATATGGATCCCGTACTCAATACGGGCCTGCCATCAGCGGACGCCTGGCGCGCGCCGCGCCCCGCGTGCGACGACGGCGGTTCAAGGCAACGGCGGCCGATCCGGGCTTGCCAGGACAGATGGATGATCACCAGAATGTGGGAACGTTTTCCGTGACGCGGCAAGGCGCCTGGCTCAGGTGGGTGCCGGCCGGCTCCCCGGGCTTCGGCATCCACCGCCCGGTGCGTCAAGGTCAGGGCGCCCTCACCGCGAGTACCTCGATGGCGAGGATGCCGAAGAGGATTACCAGCACGGTACCAAGCACGAAGCCATTGAAGCCGTGCCGCTTCGTTTTGCTCAAACTGCGCCACATCGCGGCGACAGCGGGCGCCGCCCGACCAACTCCGGCCAGGCGACGCCCACCTCCTTTCAGGATCTCGATGCGCTACTCCCGCCGAAGAGCTCGGGGAGCAGCGAGGCCAACCCGGCGATCGCGGAGAAGACCGCGGCCCACCCGAACGAGCTCTTCGTGGCGGTGCAAGCAACCTCTCCGGCGGAGCACTGGTCGGCGAGCCAGGCGATGCCCCAAGCGACGAGCCCTACCGCGCCGACGATGAGGCCGGTCCACTTGCCAGCCTTGACGTTATCGGTGATGCCGACCGCCAGACTGTTGGCAGCTGCGACGACGCAGACCATGGCCGCCGCGAGGAAGGCGCTCTTGAGGCCTTCCCCGGAGCTGGCGGCAGAGGCGGCGAAGAAGGCGACTGCGAGAACGAGGCCACCTCCGAAGAAGCCGTACCCCCACTTTTGTCTCTTGCTCATTGCTGCCTCGATTCCACGAAGGTCAAGAGTGCTACGACGGTAGTTGGCCGCGCCACGGGCGTACATCGCTTGGTCATGTAGTTGACTCCCGGATGGATCTCGCCCGGGCGCCTCGCACTGCCGCTGTCGGTTGGCCGACGCTGCGTAGAACTCGCATCCAGGTCGCCCCATAATTCGCTGACGGCGAAAGCACGGTGGTGCCTTTCCGTACCGAGGAGTGGTGTTTTCTGGTGTACAGGCCGATGCGATGAACCCTGACCGGCAAGGCGGCCCGGTCGCTGAGGCGACGGCCGACCTTGTTGCCTGGCTGCGCGATGCCGTCGGGGCACCGGTGCGCATCGCTCCACCGGCGGCGATCGAGACCGGAGACGCCGTCGTGGCGGTGTGGCCGCTCGAGCTGCGGCCGGACCATGAGGCCCGGGGCACGGGACAGCGCCTGCCGATGCGGCTCATGCTGCGCTGCCTGGTCTGCGCGTCCGGTGCGGTGGACGAGGCTACCCGTTTGCTCGATCGGGTACTGGTTGCCTCCGCGGCCGCGGTGGAACGAGTGGTGGTGCTCGAACCGCCACGGCCCCAGACCTGGTTGGCCTTCGGCGTCGCGCCCCGCCCGGCGGTGCTGTTCGAGATACCGCTGCAGATCGCCCGCCACACGCCGAGCGCGCCGCTGGTGCGCCAGCCCTTGCAGGTACAGACCATGTCGCTGCTGGCACTGCGCGGGCGCATCCTCGGTCCGGGCGACGTGCCGCTCAGCGACATGCGTGTCGAGGTGGCGAGCACCGGCCACTCGACGCATACGGACTCAAACGGGCAGTTCGTCCTCGCCGGTGTCCCGGCCGGTGAGCCGACCCGCCTGCGGGTGCGCGGGCGAGGTCGGTATCTGCTCGCCGAGGTTGAAACACCGTCGACCGAGCCGGTTGTCATCCACTGCAACATCGAGGAGGCCTAATGCCTACCTACCGAGCCCCTGGCGTCTATGTCGAGGAGGTGCCGAGCGGGGCGCACCCGATCGGTGCCGTCGGCACGAGCATCGCCGGCTTCGTAGGCACCGCACCCGACCCATCCGCAAGCCCCAACAAGGCGGTAGCGCTCACCAACTGGACCCAGTTCACGAACATCTTCGCCTTTGAAGGTGCGGGCTTCCAGAGGAAGGAAGGCTCGCCCCCTCCCGAACACGAGAGCACGCCACTCGCCCGAGCCGTCTACGGCTTCTTCACCAACGGCGGCGCCCTGTGCTACGTCGTCAACGTTGGCGAGGACGAGCCGATCGCCGGTATCGGCGGGTTCCGGGCTGGTCTGCAGCAGTTCGAAGAGATCGATGAGATCGCGATCGTCGCGGCACCTGGGCGTACCGACGTCGCGTCATACGAGGCGTTGCTCAGCCACTGCGAGAAGATGGGGGACCGGGTCGCGATCCTCGACCCGCCGCCGGACGACAACGTGGAGATCAACCGACTCACCAAGGTGGCGACGGCTGCTCCCCCCGCGAGGCCGACCGGCCGGGCCGCGGTGGGCGCCGAGGGCGGCACCGGTGGCGGCCGCGGCGGCGGCGAGGCCGGGCCGCCGGCCGGAGGCGGCGGTGCTCCACCGGGTGATGCGGGCGGCCTACGGCCCCGCGAGTCGGCGTTCGGCGTGTTCTACTTCCCGGAGATCCAGGTCGCTGACCCGCTGTCTGGGGAGTCCGTCTACACCGCGCCGAGCGGCCACATCGCCGGTGTGTGGGGAAAGGTCGACACCGATCGCGGCGTGCACCACGCGCCGGCGAACTATCCCATCCTTGGCCTGGTTGGCCTGCGCCAGCAGGTCACCCCGCAGGAACAGGAGCTGCTCAACCCCAAGGGGGTCAACTGCATCCGGACCTTCGGTACCACGACGCTCATCTGGGGCGCGCGCATGCTGACCGCCGAGGCGGACCCGTTGCGGTACATCAACGTCCGTCGGTTGATGCTGATGCTGAAGGAGTCGATCGAGGAGGGAACGCGCTGGATCGTGTTCCGGCCGAACGACTACGAGCTCTGGTCGAGCATCAGGTCGGACGTCGGCGGGTTCCTGACCGGCGTGTGGCGGGACGGCGCGCTGTTCGGCCGTACGCCGCAGCAGGCGTTCTTCGTCAAGTGCGACGAGGAGACCAACCCGCCGGACGTGCGGGACCGCGGCATGGTCGTCACGATCATCGGCGTGGCGCCGGTGAAGCCAGCGGAGTTCGTGGTGTTCAAGATCAGTCAGTCGGCCGGCGGTTCCGAGACCGAGATCATTGGAGGCTGAGATGCCAGACGTCGTCGCCAAGCCGGCCGCACAGCCGGGCAACGTGGTGGACGCGCTGCGCGCGTACAACTTCAACTTGATCATCAACAACGTCAACAGTGGACACTTCGTCGCGGCGTCCGGCTTCGACGTGTTGGTGGATAAGATCCTCTACCGCGAGGCGGGTCTCAACCAGATCGTGCGCGCGATCCCCGGCCGCGTCACGTACTCGTCGGTGACACTCCGATATGGGCTGACCACCACAACCGAGTTGTGGGACTGGCTGATGAGTGCGGTCAATGGCCAGGTGAGCCGCCGCAACGTCACGATCGCGATGCTGGACTCCACTGGGTCGAACACGGTCCTGCGGTGGAAGCTGGCCAACGCCTGGCCGGAGCAGTGGCACGGTGCCCCACTCGACGCGCTCAGCCGGGAGTTGGCCATCGAGACACTGGTCCTCGCCCACGATGGGCTGGTACGGGAGGCTAGCGGTGGCGCCCCGGCGGCTGGTGCCTAGCCGGCTGGCCGGTTGGCTCCGGCGGTTGAGCGTACGGGTCGCCCGCGCAGCGGCCACGCTGGAACGTCCAGCGCCGGACACCGTGGCGCTGGAAGATTCCGGCGTGCTCGACGGGCCCGGCGTACCCAACCGGCCCGGCGTGCCCGACGGGCCCGGCGTGCCCGACGGGCCGCCCGAGCACTGGCTGCGCGTCGTGGCCGAGCGGGCACCCGAGCTCCTGGAGGGCCGGGGTATCCGGGGCGGTACGGCGATCCCGCCCCCCGCCGGCTCAATGCCGCCCATGCCCAACGTGGCCCGGGCGGAGGCGTTGCCTGACCGGTCGCCGGCTGGACGCTCGGCGCCCCGGTCGGGTGACTGGGGAGACGTTCAGGCAACCCATCGGCCGGCGCCGTTGCAGGCATCGGTCCCGCACGGCTCTGCACCGGTGGACAGGGTGACACGACCGGCGCGGGGCGCCGTGGAGGCTGCGCCCTACCGACGGCCACCACCAGATCCGTGGCGATCCGAACCGGGTACGCGCCGGGTGTCGACCGTGGACCCTCCGGAGCCCCACGCGCCCGAGCGCGGGGCCGTGTCATCGCCGTCGTTGCGGCGCGTGCTGGCGCGGCTTGTGCCCAGCCGGTTCAGCCGGCGGCGAAGGCCGGCGGAGCCCGGCACGGTGGAGCGGCCGCGCTTGACCGGAACAGCCCAGACGCCGCCGGTCACCAGGCCCGCATCTCCTGCTGCCGCGGTCCCGGCCGCACCGATCGCCGTGGCACCCGGCCGGACGCTCGGCTGGCCGGTGGACGACCTCCACCACCGCACGACGGCACCCATGCCCGACCCGGCCGCCCCGGTCGATCTGGCCGATCCTGGGCTGTGGGGTGGCTTCGATCCGGTGCCGGTACGGCGGGGCGGTGACCGGCGACCCGCCGGCCCGCCGGTACGTGCCCTGAGCACCCCGGCGCCGGGCGATGTCGGCACCCGGTGGCCGGCACCGCCGTCGGGTGGGCCGTGGCCGTGGGCGAAACGCCGGCCCGCCGACCTCTGGCCGGCGCTTCCCGACGACAGCTCACTGTGGACACCACCGTCCACTGTGTTCACTGATGCGCGGGTACGGCGCCTCGACGACGAGCAACGAGGAGCGTGATGGAGCGAGTCGCCTTCCTGATCGATGACTCCGGTGAACGCATCGACTGCCTGCTCAACCCGGAGACCGTCGAGGTCACCCGGCTCGCCGGGGTACGGCCGCGCGGCACCGCCTCCGGCCAGCTCACTGGGGCCGGGCTCGCTGACGACCCACTGCAGTTCACCGGTGGCGGCCGTACCGAGCTCGTACTCGATCTGCTTTTCGATGTCGAGCTGGTGGAGACGAAGGTTCCGCCTACGGACGTCCGCGAGCTGACCCGCAAGCTGTGGATGCTCACCGAGAACTCGGCCGAGGAGCGTGGCTCGATCCGCCCGCCGAAGGTGAGCCTCATCTGGGGCAGGACGTGGCTCGTGACGGGCGTGATCGTCGCGATGGCCGAGCGCTTCGAGATGTTTTCGGTCGACGGCAGCCCACGCCGCTCGTGGCTGCGCTTGAAGCTGGTGCGGGTCGCCGAGTCGGCGGCCGAGGCGAAGGCGGCCTTCGATGCGGAGCTCGCCGCCGCGGCGGCGCCGGTGGAGACTCCGCCACCGGGTACGCCCCCAGGCGGCGCGGTCATGGCGGTGGGGGATGGCAAGACCGAGCCAGGCTACTCGGGCGTGCGGTTCGACCTGCTCACCAACGACGCGCTCGGCAGCCCGTTGCGCTGGCGCTTGCTGGCCGAGTACAACCAGATCGCCAACCCGTTCGAGGTTCCTCCGGGCACGACGCTCGGCATCCCGGAGGGGCTGCAGCGGCCGGTCGCGAACGGAACATCGCCATGACGAGTACTGCCGCTGCAGAGCTCCGGGTGAATGGCGGGACACTGCCCGAGGACCTGAGCCGCCGGCTCGTCTCGATCCGGGTGGCCAGCCGGTTGTCCCAGCCGAGCCAGTGCGAGCTGGCGTTCGCGACGTGGACGGGCGCGGCCGCGGAGCACGACCGCATCCCGCTCGGCGCGAGTGTCAGCGTCCGGATGACGGGGGACAGCGGTCCACTGTTCGACGGCGAGGTCACCTGCGTCGAGCTGGTACACGCGCCGGACGGTGCGGCAATGACCCGGATCCGGGCCTACGACAAGCTGCACCGCTTGCGCAAGCGCCAGCACCTGCGGGTGTTCGAGTCGGTGACGGTGGAAGCCCTCGCCGGTGAGCTCGTCGATGACCTGGATCTCGACGTGGACGCCGACGAGTCCGGCCCCGAGTGGGAGCGGATCGTGCAGGATCGGCAGAACGACCTCGAGCTGCTCGTGGAGGTGGCCAACCGGGCCGGGCTGTACCCGGTGGTGGACGGGGACACGCTGCGGCTGGTCACACTCGACGGCTACGGCGACCCCGTGCCGCTGGTGCTCGGCCAGTCGCTCGTCGAGGCGCGGATCGAGGCGAACCTCGACCTGGTGGGCAGCAAGGTGACCGCCCTGGGCTGGCATCCACAGCGGGCCGAGCTGATCGAGCAGGAAGCGACCAGCCCGCGCAGCGGCCGGCGGATCGACCTCGGGCCCGACCCCGGCGACGTCGGCGGCAGCGGCGAGTTCTATGTCGTCGACCAACCGGGGCGCAGCGACGACGAGCTGGCCGCGTTCGCACAAGCCGACCTCGACGCCCGCACCGGGCGCGCGGTGACTGTCAGCGGTGTCGCGAACGGCGACGCCGCCCTGCGCGCGGGTGGCCGGGTGGACCTGGGCGAGCTCGCTCCGCCCGTGCGCGGTACCTACGTCATCTGCGAGGTCGTGCACACCGTCGACGCCACCGGCTACCTGAGCGCGTTCTCCACCGAGCCGCCCCGCGTCCGGCCGCAGCCGCCGGGAGCCTCGGTCACGCTCGGCCGGGTCACCGCCGTCGACGGAAACGGGCGGGTGCAGGTTTCGCTGCCGGCGCATGGCGACCTGGACGCCGGCTGGCTGGCGGTGCTGTGCCCCGGTGCCGGTTCGGGCAAGGGCCTGGTCGCGCTCCCCGATGTCGACGACCTGGTCCTGGTGCTGCTGCCGCACGGCGTACCCATGGCGGGCATCGTGCTCGGCTCGCTCTACGGCACGGTGGACCCACCGGACTCCGCCGGCGTCACCGAGGGCGCCGTAAAGCGCTGGTCGCTGCGTACGGCGGAGGGACAGTCCATTGTGGTCGACAATGCCGATAAGAAGATCCGGGTGGAGAACGACGCGGGTAGCTACGTCGAGCTCGGGCCGAACCTGATGCAGCTGCACGCCGCGACCGACCTGGTCGTGGAGGCGCCGGGCAAGGCCATCACCATCAAAGGCAAGAGCGTCGATTTCGTGTACGCCGCCGGCCAGGAGTGAGGTGGCTGATGGAATGGGTCACCGCCAAGGCGGTCATCAAGTGCGCGCACGACGGCACCGTCCAGAACATGCCCTCCCAGAAGTGGGTCACCGTGGAGAGAGTGGAGGTGCTCGTCGAGAACGACCCGGAGGGTCGCGACATCACCGCCTGCCCGAACTACGGTCCGACCATCAAGCCGTGCGTGAAGACGCTGAAAGTAGCGAAGGGATACAGCACACGGGTACGCATCGACGGTAAGCCGGTCGTACTGTCCACTCTGGATGGCCTGACCGACGGTACACCGCCCGGATCCGTTCACTACACATGTCGCGATCCCGCGCAGAAGTTCGTGGAGGCAGACCAGTGACCGCACCGCGTGAACGTGCCTTCCGGTTCGTCGGAGCCGGGTTCGCGCCCGGTTCGCGCGGCGGGCTCACCGTCACCGCGGCCGGTGGCGTCGCCATGGTCGAAGGCGACGAGTCGATCCGTCAGGCGATCCTCATGCTGCTGTCCACCAGGCCCGGCGAGCGCGTGATGCGGCCCGCCTACGGGTCGAACCTGCACCGCCTCATCTTCGCGCCGAACAACGACACGACGGCCGGTCTGGCCATCCACTACGTACGCCAGGCGCTGCGACGTTGGGAGCCACGCGTGAATGTGCTGGATGTGGACGCGCAGCCCGACCCGGACGATCCGTGGCGGCTAAACATCCAACTCCAGTACCGGGTGCGAGCGAGCCTGAACACCGGCGTCGTCGCGTACTCGATCGATCTTGGAACGCTGGACGAAGGTGATGAGCTGTGACGTTGCCCGTGCCCAACCTCGACGACCGGACGTTCCTCGACCTGGTGGCCGATGCCCGTGACCAGATCGCGCACTCGTGTCCAACGTGGACAGACCTTTCGGTCCACGATCCTGGCATGGCACTGGTCGAGGCGTTCGCGTACCTCACCGAGGTCCTGATCTACCGGGTCAACCAGATGCCGGAGAAGGCGTACATCGCCTTCCTGAACATGCTCGGCGTCAGCCGGCATCCCCCGGCCGCGGCGTGGGCCGAGGTGACGTTCACCCGGATGAACAATGCCCAGACGAACCCGGTGGCCATTCCCTCCGGCACCCGCATCGCCGCGGCCCGGGGTGCCGATCCTCAGCCGGCGGTGTTCGTGACGACGGAGCCGACCGTGCTGCCCGCCGATGCCACCGAGGTGACCGTGCGCGCGCACCACTGCGAGCTGGTCGAGGGCGAGCTGTTGGGCGTTGGTACCGGCCAGCCTGGGCTGAAGCTGACCGCGGCCCGAGTACCCATCGTGACCACGACCGAGGCGCTGGACCTGCTGCTCGGCGTCGAGGTGCCTACCGGCACATTGGCGGTCGGTGCGGCGGCCCGCGAACACGAGGGAAAGACGTACGAGATCTGGCGTCCGGTCGTCAGCTTCGCCGGGAGCGGCCCGGAGTCGAAGATCTACCAGATCGACCGGGCCTCCGGCGTGGTGACGTTCGCACCAGCACTGGACCTGCGCGGACCCGCGGCTGGCGAGCCCGGTGGGACGGAGCAGCCCGTGGCGCTGGCCGCGGTCCCGCCGGCGGGGCGCCAGATCCGGCTGTGGTACCGCGTCGGCGGTGGGCCCGCGGGCAACGTCGCCGCGGAAACCCTTACCAGCCTGCGCGACCCGCTGCCGGGTCTACGGGTCACGAACCGGAAGCCGGCGCGCGGCGGCCGGGCACTGGAGACTGTCGAGTCGGCCATCGCCCGCGGCCCGTACGAGTTCTTCTCGCTGCACCGGGCCGTGACGGCGCGCGACTTTGAGACGCTCGCCACCGCCGGCTCGGCCGCGGTTACCCGCGCTCGGGCGTTCACCCGGGCCGCGGTGCTCTCCTTCGCCCGACCGGGTGAGGTCGAGGTCGTCCTCGTCCCGTACGTACCGGACGAGGCGCGGCCGGCCGGGCACCTGTCGATCGAGACGCTGCGCAGCCATGAGGTCGACGAGGCGAGGTTGCGGACCCAGGAGGATCTCAACCGCCGGCGGGCACTCGGTACCAGCTGCATCGCGACGTGGGCCCGGTACAAGGCGGTCTCGGTGCTGGGCAAGGTCGTGGTGCGCCCCGAGGAGGACATCGAGGCGGTGCGCCGCCGGATCCACGACCGGCTGTACCAGATGATCAGTCCACTGCCGACCGCGGTCAACACCGGCGGCTGGACCTTCGGCGAGCCGCTGCGGGCGTCGAACGTGTACCGCGTGCTGGAGCAGGCCGAGCCCGGGGTCCGCTACGTGGAGGACGTCCGGTTCATCGTGGAGGAGGTACCCGACTCGCCCACCCGCACGGTCGCCGCCGACGAGTACCAGCCGGACACCTGGTACGCCGGCAGCGGCGAGGTGCTGTTCCGATCCACCAACGCGGGACAGGGCTGGGAGCCGGTCGGCCGCTTCCCCGGCGAGGAGATCCAGCGGGTCGTCCCCGCGCCGGCGGCCGCCCGCGTCGGCATCGTCCCCCGACCCGGCGCCGTCGCCCTCACGACGAGACGGGCCGACGGGCAGGGCTCGCGGGTGTACGTGTCGATGGACCTCGGCGACACCTGGCAGCAGTCGGCGGAGCTCGCGCCACAGGTCACCGACCTGGCGTGGATCGACCGTGACCAGGCGGCCGCGCTGCTGCTCGCCACCGTCGCGGGCCTGTACGAGCTGTCACTGCTGCCCAACTCGGTACCCCTGCAGATCCTGGTCGAACCCACCGACGCGGACCGGGGCTTCTACGCGGTCCGGGCATTCGTCTCGGAGCGCGGCGCACCGGCGGTGGCGGTGGCCGCGCAGGCGCGGTACGGCGTGTACCTGTCCACCGAAGGCGGGCGCCGCGACACGTTCCGCAACATCGGACTGGCCAATGTGGACACTCGACAGCTCGCCGTCCAATACGACGGGCCGGCGACGATGCTCTGGGCGGGCGCGGGCGAGCCGGATCCGAACCGGTCCGGCCAAGGGTGCTTCCGGACGAGGCTCTACGAGCCGGACGTCCGGTGGCAGGCGCTGTCGGCCGACTGGGGTGGCGGGACCTGCTGGGGGATCGCGTTCGCCGGCACCACGGCGCTCGCCGCGACGCACAGCGGTGGGGTGTTACGGCTCGACACCACGGCCGCGGAGCCGAGATGGCAGCCCGTGCAGGTGAACTGTGGCCTCCCGCTACGCGACCGCGCCCGGTTCGAGCCGGTCGAGGCGATCGCCGTGGGCGCATCCGGGCTCGTGCTGGCCGGCGGGTCACGCGGCGTCTTCCGCAGCACCGACGCGTACCGCTGGTTCGGGGCCGCCAACCGGGAGACGAAGGACCTCGTAACGATTCCCGACACCTGGTTGGTGTGCTCCGGCACGCACCGAATCGAGGTGGTACCGGCCGATGCGACACCAGGCGATTGAACGGCTGCTGCCGTCCGCGTACCAGCGCGCCGCGACAAGCGGCAGCATGCTGAGCGCGCTGCTCGAGGTCATGGAAGATATGCACGCGCCGGACGAGACCGTGCTCGAAACGGTGGACGACCTGTTCACGGCGTACCGCACCCGGAACCAGCTCCTGCCGTTCCTGGCGCGCTGGCTCGCGTTGGACCACCTGGTGCCCCAGGGCGGCACCGGCGCTGCGGCGCGGCTGCCGATGCCCGTTGGCCGGCTGCGCAACCTCGTGGCCGAGGGTGCGGCACTCGCCCAGCTGCGCGGTACTCCGGAAGGGTTGTGCCGGACGCTGGAAATCGCCACCGGAGTCACCGGTTTCACTATCGAGGAACCGGTGAATCGACCGTACCATTTCGTGGTGCGCCTGCCGCCGACCGCCGCCGGCCAGCTCGCGCTGATCCGGCGCATCGTGGACACCGAGAAGCCGGCGGCTACGACGGCGGAGGTGCCCGATCCAGTACCCCCAGCTGATGGTCGAGGTGAACGTCGATGACGACTGAATGGGTGATCACTGCCGCCGCGGAGCGGGTCGATCTGCGTGACGGGAAGGGAGAGACCACCTTCACCGTGACGAACCCGGGTCCGGCGCAGGACCGGGTGGTTTTCGAGGTGGTGCCTGGCGACGGTGCGGATGGTTCGTGGTTCCCACCGCCGGAGGAGGAGCAGCAGCGGCTGGTGGCTGGTAACGGGTCCGAGCAGTTCAAGGTGGCGATTGCGGTGCCGGCAGGAGCTCCGGCGGGCAGCTATTGGTTTCAGTGTCGGGCCTATTCGGCTGATACGGCTCCCGAGGAGGGGTCGCGGCTGAGTCCGCGGGTGGCGTTCGAGGTCAAGGCGTCGGTGAAGGCGAAGAAGCCGTGGTGGCCGTATGCGGTGGCCGCCGGGTTGGTCCTGGTGGTGCTGGTGGTCGTGGGCTGGCTGGTCTTCCGCGACGGCGAGGGCCCGCAAACTCAGCCGTCTCCGTCCCAGTCCCCCACCCCGACTCTCCGGGTGGCTGTCTCGGGCCAGGTGGTACGGGCGGCGTACACCGGGTCGTGCCCACCGCCGGCCGCGCAGGCCCCGACGTTCAGGGCAGTCATCAGCGTGACGAGCGGGCCGACCATCGTGTCGTACCAGTGGTTGACGAGCAACGGCGGCAGCTCGGACCCCAGCCTGCGGACGGTCAGCTTCCCCGGGACCGGTCGGCAGCAGGCCACGGTGACCTTCACCCAGGCCAGCTACCTGCCCGGCAAGACATTCAACGACTGGATCGCGGTCTACGTACGCCAACCTGTGGCCGTCGAGTCCAACCACATGAACTTCAGTGTCACGTGCCAATAAGGTAGTCGATGGCCTCGACGCGATCGGCGGCGCGATCAATGGCAGGCGAGCGAATGGCTAGAGCTTCCCGCCACACGGGTCTGAGAGGGCCGGCATGAGCAAGCGCACACGCAATCTCCTCATCATTGCCTTGGTGCTGTTCCTGTGTTGCTTCGGAGGGTCGATCGGGAACCCGTTCCGTGACGAGGACTCCGAGTCCCACCCGATCGTGGACTTCCTGGACAAGTTCGCCAGCAAAGCCACCGCGGTCCCCGACTCGGCGATCCAGGCCGCGCCTGCGTCGTGCCGGACCGGGCCGAACCAGTTCCAGTTCACCGGCACCTGCACGCTGAACGTCGCGTCCGGTGGTACCGGGCTGCGCAACCTCGTACTGACGAGCAACAAGGACATGAATGTGTCGTCCAGGGTGCCCCGCAAGGACTTCACCGTCTCCAGCGATGTCAGAGCCGGCAACCAGGTGAAGGTGGCGATCGACGAGCGGGGCGGTGCGGTCGACCTGACATGTGCGGCTTTGCCGACCTGTGTCGTGACGCGTGGGGACGGATCGTAGATGGGTGAGCTGCGCAAGCCGTTCTTCGTGATCGCGCTGATCGCGATCGGCCTCGTCGTCCTGGTCGAGCTCGGCTCCTCGCTGTTCATCGGCGGCCAGGATGCCCGTGAGGCCTTGCTCACCCAGGCGGCGAAACGCGGGATCCAAGCCACCAACGCCAGTGACATACAGCAGCCGCCAGGCCGCGGTATCCCGTACCTGGCTCTGATCGACGTGATCGCGTTCTATACCGTCGCGCTCATGGGCGCGAGCCTCATCGTGCCGAAGAAGCTCCACGGCCGACTGCAGGGTCTGCTCACGTTGATCGGCTCGATCGTCCTGATCATCGTTTCGCTGATCCTGCTGATCATCGCGTTCATCGAGCTGCTCATCATGGTCGGGCTGTTCTTCGCGTTTCCCTTCGGCACGATCGCCTACCTGGCGATCTGGGGGTTCTTCCCGCGCGGTGACGCCGCCATCATCCTGTCGCTGCTGATGTTCCTCAAGCTTGTGTTCGCCGGGTTCCTGATCCTCGCCCAGCCGCGCTTCCTGCAGAACAAGGGGCTCGTGGCGCTGATCGCGACGTCGTTGGTGGCCAACATCGTGGTGGCTTTCCTGCACGGGCTCGTGCCGATCATCCTGGTGAGCATCGTGGACGATCTGGCCGCCGTCATCTTCGCGATCGTCGCGATCATCTGGGCCGTCATCCTGCTGATTGGATCCATACCCGCGGTCGTCAAGAGCGTACGAGTGTCGGTCGGCGGCTGAGGGAAGGTCGAGGAGAGCGTCGATGGCGACCGAGTGGGTGATCAGCTCCATGGTGGAGCGGGTCCGGTTGACTGGGGAGAACCGTGGGGAGACGTCGTTCACGGTGACCAACCCAGGATCAGCGCCGGACCGGGTGGTCTTCGAGCTGGTGGCCGGCGACGGTGCGGATGTGTCCTGGTTCTCGGTGGAGGAGCCACAGCGTCTGGTGGAGGCCGGCGCGTCCGCCTCGTATCTGGTGAAGATTCTGGTTCCCGCCGGGGCGCCGGCGGGTGCGTATTCGTTGCAGGGCCGGGTGTACTCGGCCGATACCGCCCCCGAGGAGGGTTCGCGCCTGAGCGGGCGGCTGGCGTTCGAGGTCGCCGCGTCGGCGAAGCCGAAGAAGCCATGGTGGCCCTATGCGCTCGCCGCCGGTGTCGCGGTCGTGGTGCTCGCGGTCGTTGGTTACCTGGTCTTCCGTCCGGATGACGAGCCGCCGCCACCCGCCGGCTTTCCTAGTGACCCGCGTGCCTATGCCGAGGCGGTCCTGTCGGCGTGGGGTGGGCAGCAGTCGGCGCGGCTGGCTGACCTGACCACTGCCCAGGCGAACCAAAAGATCGCCGCGATTCCCGGTCCGCCGAACAAGCACTGGACGTTCGTCGAATGCCAGGGCGCGGCCGGCTCGTCGTTCTGCAAGTTCTACAACGACTCGGGTGACACCGTCCTGTTGCGGCTGACCAACGAGCAGCTCGGCAGTGCCCACGCCACCACCGACGCGACGTTGAGTGGTCTGCCGGATGACGGCGTCGCCTACGCCCGCGAGTTCGTCGAGGCGTGGCAGCGTGCCGATCGCACGCGCATGCTCCAGCTCAGCGTGCCCAAGGTGGTCGACGCCGTGGTGGAGATGGCAGCCGCGCCGACGAACCCGGTGTACAGCATCGTGGCGGGTGGCGGCGGGCTTCTGGTGGTCCGGGTCAAGACCAGGGAGGGCTTCTCCATCGACCTGCAGATCGGCACAACGCTGCTGGGTCAACAGCACGCGATCGTGGGCCGTGCCTAGCGCCGCGGCGACCTCGTGTTGGATCCGCGACATTGGCGGCGACAGGTTCCGTTCCACGTTGCTAGCGTGTCGATCCAGAATCTCGGCGTTCCCGCTGGCCCCCACATGACCCAGGAGGCGTGATGCCCTCGCCGTTCGCCATCACCACGCCTTCCACGACCGTGTACCTCGCCGAGAACCGCGTGGGCAAGATGCCGTTCACGATCACGAACATGACGGATCAGCCGTTGCAGGGGCAGGTTACGGTCGTACCCCTCGACGGGGCGCCGCCGGAGTGGTTCAAGCCCGACAAGAAGGTAGTCAATCTGAACCCGAAGGCCTCCGACCAGGTCAAGGTCCAGGTCGAGCCGCCATTGGGGGTGGCGTCCGCGACACATCTGTTCCGCCTGGATGTGGACGATCCCACAACCGCCGAGCCGGCGATGGTGGGACCGTCGGTTTCGGTCGTGGTGCCGCCGTCGCAGGCTAAGTTCAGCTTGAAGACGCCGCGGGGCTACCTCGCCACCTTGATCGGAGCCTCCGCCGGCGGTGCCTTGGGCGAGCTCATCATCTTTCTCATATTCCTCAGGGGGCCCACGCAGAAGGAATGCGGTGGCGACTTCGGCTGTGCCCTCGGCAACGCCTTCGGCGAGATCATCTTCCTGCTCTTCGGCATCCTGCTCGGCCTGGCACTCCTCTGGGTCGGAGCGGTCGAAGGGGCGTGGATCGGGCTCCGCGTCCGCGAATATCTCGGGTCGAAGCTGACCGCGCTGTTCCTCGCCATCCTGATGGTCCCGTGGACGATCTTGGCGCTATGGGCACTCAGCAAGATCACGGACAGCCTGGCGTTGCTCATGATTCTCGCGCCGATCCTGCTCACCGCCGTTCCCGGCCTGGTGGCGCGGGGATCTGTCCTGCTCATCCGCACGAAGCATCTCTAGGCGAGCAGCTCCGCCGCCTGGTCCGCCAACCGCCGGTACCCGTGCCGCCGGGGAGACGGTCGATCATTGGCTCTCCACAGTGGACGTTCTACGGGGCAGGTGACCCCAGATGCCAGGCGCCCGGCGTGACCGTGGTGGCCTTGCTGCCCTCCGCGGGACCCGTACCGCCGCCGATGAGCGTGGTGCTGCCGCCGCCGAGCGCCTCCTCGATGACCTGCGGCAGATCAGGTGGACCTGGCAGTCGATCGCGCCGGCTGTGAGGATCCGTCCGTTCCCGGCGATCACCTCGGTCGACGGCCGATCACAGCGCCGGATGGACGCCATCCATCGTGTCGGGGTTGCCGGCACGGCCCAGCGCCGCGATCCGGCCGTCGCGGATGCCGACGTCGGCCTTGACGATGCCCCAGTGGTCGAGGACCACGGCGCCGGTGATGACGGTGTCCGGGACGCCCTCGGCGCGGGTCGCCGTGGACTGGCCCATCGACCGTCGAGCACGTCCTCGCGACCCAGCACGTGCCGGCCGGCCTCCATCAGGTCGGCCACGGTCCGCCCGTCGCGAGCGCCTTCCAGCAGGAAGGCCGTGATCGTCGCGACCGCCTCCGGGTAGTTGAGCCGCAGCCCCCGCGCCCTGCGGCGCGCCGCGAGGTCCGCCGCCACGTGGATCAGCAGCCGCTCCTGCTCGTGGCGGGACAGCAACACGAGGGGACCTCCCGATCAGACGGTCGTGAGGATGCTGACAAACCGATGTTACGGGCCGGTTGCCGATCCCACGCTCGCGTGCCGGGCGATGGCGTAGGAAAGCGGTGGGGTTGACTGGTTGTGGTCTTTAGATTGCTGACGTGCACAACGTGATCCCGGCTTCGGTGCTCGCGGCCGCGGTGGGCAGGCCGGACGCTGTTGTCCTCGGCTACTCGGCGGAGCCGATCGCAACCGGTACCGGCGCGGCGACTGGTGCCGTCACACGGCTGACCGGGCGCGCGCGGGCGGGCGGCCAAGAGCACGTGTTCGCGATGGTCCGCAAGGAGCTCCGGCCGCTTACGACCGGTCGGCACGCGGCTGGCGCCGCTGATCCGCGGCACTGGGCGTACTGGCGACGAGAACCACTGGCCTATGCGTCAGGCGTCCTGCCCGCCGGACCAGGGCTGGCGGCGCCACGCTGCTACGGCGTCGTTGACGACGTGGTATACCTGCAGGAGGTCGCTGGAGCGCCTGAGTCGCCGCACGTCGCAGCGCGCCGGCTCGGCGCGTGGCAGGCGAGCACACCGGTGCCGGACCTGCCCTGGTTGGCCGGACACCAGCTGGCGCAACGTCTTGCGGTAAGCCACCTCGACTGGGCTGCTGTCGACGCCGATGCTCGGCTCGCCTCGATCTGGTCCCGACGTCATGATCTGCTCGCCGCGTTGCGATCCGTACCAACGGTGCTCAGCCATGGCGACTTCCACATTGGCCATCTCGTTGCCGCCGATGACGCCACCGTGGTCCTCGACTGGGCCACGCTGGGAGTCGGCCCGGTCGGCGCCGATCTCGCTGATCTTGCGCTGAGCACTCTCGGCGACCTCGTCGCGGACTATCTGGTGGGACTGGAAGACCGTTTCGACGCCGACGTCGTCCGTGTCGGGTACCGCACGACGGTGGCGTTGACCGGAGCGAGCAGGGTCCATTGGATGCTGTCGCGTGGCGTGCCAGTGCCACATGGGTACGCGGACTTCGTGGTCGACCAAGCCGGGTAGATCCGTCGAACCAGGTGGCTGCCTATGCCCGGCGCGGTCACACCGGTATGTGGACCACGTCCATGACGCCGGGCATCGCGCCCACCGCTTTCGCTACCGCGGGAAAGTCGCCGGGATCTCTGATCGTGACGACGAATGACTCGGGCAACGACTCCGGCTTCGTCGCCGCGACCAGGTCCGGTGCATGGCAGAAGCGCCACGCGAACTCGCGGTACGCCTCCTGGTAGTCCACGAACTCAACGACGATGACCACCGTCAGGCTGCGCAGCCGGGTCTCGATCGCCGCCTTCTCGGCAGGGGTGTGCGTGTCGTTCAGGAACACCTTCACCGTCCGGCTTCTGGCGACGGCCGGATCGTTGGAGGCGCTGGGCGGCGGCTTCCCGGGAGTCTCGGTCGGAGCCTCACAAACGCCAAGGGTCGCGGTGGGCGCGCCGCTCGCTGTGGGTCGGGTACTCGCCGTGGGCGCGGCGCCCGGCGGCAGCGACCGTCCGGGTGCCGAGGCCGAGCGCAGCAACGGAAGCGCGACGGCGCCCGTGACCGCCGCTCCGACGGCCACGCAGCGATCGCACCAACGACCCGCCGGCGGCGTCGCGACTCTCCTCGGGCCCGGATGGCGTACGGCGGGCTCAGCCGGAGCTCGGCGACGTCGTGCCCCAGCTCGGCTAACGCCTCACGAATGTGTGACGACGACATCGGTAGCGTCCCTTTCGTCGTTGTCCAGCAGCGCGGCCAGCGTCGTTCGCGCCCGGGAGAGATAGACCTTGACCGTGCCGACCGGCATGTCCGTGCTGGTCGCTATCTCGGCCACCGGCAGTCCGTACAGGTAATGCAGGACGACGACCCGCCGCTGCGCCTCGGCTAACCGGCGCAGCGCGGCGAGCACGGCAACTCGGTCGGGCGTGGGTCCCGGCGTGTCCTGCGGCCGGCCCAACCGCGATCGGATCACCAGCCAGCGACGCACGCTTCGCCAGCGGCTGACCGCCAGCCGCCAGGCGACCTTGCGCACCCAGCTCTCGGGATCGTCGTAGCTGGTGAGGGTCGACCATCGTTGCCACGCTCGCGCGTACGCCTCCTGCACCGCGTCCTGCGCCTCGGCCAGGTCGCCGCACGTGGCGTACACGTAATGCACGGTTCGCGAGGCGGTCGCGGTGTAAAAGCGTCGAAGTCGTCGGTTTTCCCCATAGCACCGTCCCTCGGCGGGTCGTCACCGCTAAACACTCTGGGACGGCCTCGATGGTTACATGACCGTCGAGCGGGAGGCCAAGATCAACCTGGCCGTCCTTGCCGTCGCCGCCGTTGTGGCAGGAGGATGACATGGCCAACTTCTCCATTTCCTTCCGCAGGTGCAAACAGGATGGCCATGACTTTGGCCAGCAGATCGCGGTGCATGCCGACGACATCGCCGAGGCCAAACGCCTGCTGGACGAGGACCGTCGCCAACCCGGTGCAACTCCGCAGCGGGCTCCCCAAGGCGGCCTCGGTCCGACGGCAGGTAACTGCGGTCGTGCTCGCCGTGCTCGTCGGCAACGCCATCGCATGCGACAGTCGCGCACCCACGGCATGGCAGTCGACGCCTTCGCCGTCTCCGGCGGCGCAGCCCGCTACACGGACGCCGGACGGCACGGGAGGGTTTCACCTCGATGCCGACCAGGCGCTGAACGTCGCCGCGACTGCCGACTTCCTGAACGCCTACAACGCCGGTGACCTGCCAGCCGCATCGGCCGCCTTAGGGCCTGATCCGGTCTTCTCCGACTGCGACTACTCCACGCAACAAGTGGTCAACCTCCATGGCCGTGCACAAGTCGCGAGCTGGCTCAAGGAGCGATTCGACGACCACAGCCGGATCGTGTGGTCCGAGATACGGACGGAGAATCCGACGGATCGCGACGTCCTCGGGGTGACCGTGACACGAGTAAAAAGTGACAGCCTCGCCAAGCTCGGGTTCCCCGACGGTGTGGCTCCCTCTCTCGGCGTCAAGGTCGTCTTCACAAAGGACCACCGAATAGCTGGGTTCGCGATGGGCCCCGTCGGCGGCCCGCCGACATTGTGCCGTCCAAGGTCGTGATCAAATGCGACGAGCTTCGCTCGAATAGAGGGCCGGCGGCCCGGAAGCGTCGGCCTCGATCGGTATAGCGCCGCCCGCCGGGCCAATCTCGGGCGCCCTGCCGCCTGGCTCAGCTCGACGGTGCGGGCGAGGGCCGGTTGCTATAGGGCGTAGCGGCGCGCAGGTCTGCAACGCGGCCGCCACCTTCGGATCGCTGCTGTCGAGCTGGTCGATCGGGCCGGACACGGTCACGCCATGCTCCGCCAGGCAGTTCCGGTACGCCGCAGCCGCCCCGTTGTCCCATAAGCGCGACGGGTTCACGCTGGGCCGCAGCGCCGCGCACGCCTGGAGCGCCTTCTCCCAGGTGGACTGGTCCACGCCGGCCGGGGCCTGGGTACCGAAGAAACCGCCGGCGCCCGAACCGCCGGACCGGGCAACGCCCGACGGGCGGATGCCCGACGGGCCGAGGCCGGACGGGCGCGAGCGGCCTGACGCCACGCCCTGCGGCAGGTTCACCCCGTGCTCGCGCAGGCAGTCGAGGTAGCTTCCGCTCGGCGCCGCGTTCGGGGTGCCTGAGGCTCCCCGGGCGCATGCCGTGGCCAACCCGCCCGCCGCTAGGACGGCGAGCACGGCGAGCACCGCGCCCGTGGCGCGCATCCGCAACCGCACAGCGACATGCAAGCGGGCCTACCTCGACCCGACGTCAGCCCCGGCTCGAAGTTGCCTGGGAAACCTGGGGAGAGGCTTTGAGGAAGCTCCGAGGTGAGGCCGAGCCAATCCACAGCCGGCGAGATCAGACTCCTCCATCATGGAGGTGGCGGGCCGCCGGATCCGGTGGTGGTTGGCGGGCGTACTGATGGTCGTCGCTCTCGGGTCGACCACCGCCGTGGTCGTGGCGCACGGCAG
>WNGB01000165.1_pt1 | contig 107150 bp, 90 predicted proteins | sample 5400681 | NCBI WGS metagenome assembly WNGB01 (sample SAMN13153367, study PRJNA577476) | soil metagenome | isolation source: 115 cm soil or saprolite under grassland replicate 2 | place: USA:California | collected 2016-06-15 | reverse complement strand
GGGGCAGGGGAAGCGGGCGCCCATGGGGAAGTCGAGGTACAGGTCCAGCCGGCGGGCGGTGGCGTCGAAGGTGGTCCGGGTCACCTGCCAGGGCTCGGCAAGACCAAGAGCGGCCTGGAACAGGTCATCGACTTCCGCCATCAACGGTCCTCCAGAGTCGGGTTGGAGGACGAACCCTACCGCCTGACGGAGACCCTACCCACACGATTCAGCGAGGAGCCGCAAAGAGGCGGCATTTTCGTCCTCCGTGCGCCTATCAGTCAAATCGCGAGGGATCTTCCGTCCGCCCGCCAGGCCACTGACATGACCGCCAAATTCTGGTCTGGGCAAATTCCTTGACATGGGATAAGGGTCCATGTCACGTATTCTCCGCGAGCTGCTGAGGCTGTCTCACACCAGCGGTCGCCGGGGGGTGGTGGGTGATGGCTCAGCTGGCAGAGCGGCCACCGTGGTTGGTGCGGCTGTACGGCCGGGCAGCCGGCGGCGGCCGGAGAGTCGTGGGCGGTGGCTTCCTGGTCGGCACGGATCAGGTGCTGACCTGCGCGCACGTGGTCACCCAGATCCTGGGCGAGAAGGAGACGGTCCAGTCCGGTGCGGTGGCCGGGCGCCGGGTGCTGCTGGATTTCCCGCACCTTCCGGCGGCCGGCCCATTGGAGGCGGAGGTGCTGGCCGAGGGCTGGGCGCCGCTCGAGGAGGATTACGGCGACATCGCGGTGCTGCGCTTGGCGCACGTGCCCGAGAGCGCGGTGCCGGCGCCGCTGCGCCGCCCCCCGACGCTGGACGGGCATCGCTTCAGCGTGCACGGCTTCCCGTTGGGCCCCGGGGGCGGGTATGCCACCGGGATACTGCGCGGCCGGCGCGGCCCGCACGGTCGCTGGGTGCAGATGGAAGACGTCAAGACCGAGGGCGCTGCCATCACCGAGGGGTTCTCCGGGTGCCCGGTGTGGGACGTCGATCTGGAGGCCGTCGTCGGGACGGTGGTCAGCAAATACCAGGAGGAAGGAGCCAAGATCGGGTCCATGATCCCGGTCGAGGAGATCGAACGGGTATGGATGCCGCTGTCAGCGTGGGTGCGCTGGCGGCTCGACCTCGACCCGCAGGCCGAGACGCACTGGTTGCCGCGTGCTCGCGGCGTGCCGCTGGGTGAGTCCGATGGCTGGTTCTTCATCGGTCGCCACCGCTTGCTTGCCGAGCTGAGCGAGTGGCTGCGCCAGCCCCCGGGCGCGGACCGCAGCATTCGGCTCATCACCGGCCGGGCGGGGTCTGGCAAGTCCGCTGCGCTGGCACGGCTCGTGGTGCTGTCCGACCCGGTGCTCGGCCCCGAGGTCCCCGTTGCCGAGCCGGACCGGGCTGTGGCGCCGCCGCTGCGGGCGGTCGACGTCGCCGTGCACTGCCGCGGCAAGACCGCCGATCAGGTTGCGGCCGAGCTTGCCGCCGCCGCCGACGTGCTGGCCGCCTCCACGGATGAGCTGATGGTGGCCCTCCGCACGCGCCGCCGGCCGTTCACCGTGGTCGTCGACGCCCCCGAGGAGGCGGCCTCCGGCCACGACCGCGCGATCGTCAGCCTGCTGGCCAAGCTGGCCGCGCATCCGAGCGGTCAGGTCCGGGTCGCGGTCGGGATCCGCACCGGAAGCCGGTCCGCGATCGGCTCGTTGCTCGTCGACCTGCTCGGCCACCGTGTCGTGACGCTGCCGTTGGACGACCCGGAGTACCTCGACCGCGAGGACCTGATCGCCTACGCCTTCGCCCGGCTCCACGGCGCTTCCGGCGGCGACCATCCCTACCGGCTCGACGAGGAGCTGGCACGAAGCGTCGCCGCGGCGGTCGCGGCGCGGGCCGACCCGTTGTTTCTGGTGGCGCAGCTGACCTGCCAGGCGCTGATCCTGCAGCCGGTCGACACCGGGCGGCCCGGCTGGGAGGATCACCTGCCCTCCGACGTGGACCTGGCGCTCGGCCAGTACATGGAACGGTTCGGCGACCGGGAACGCACGGTCCGTGAGCTGTTCACCGCCCTCGCCTACGCCGAGGGCGGCGGGCTCCCGGAGGGAGCGCTGTGGGCGGATCTTGCCACCGCCCTGAGCTTGCGCAGGATCCCTTACCGGGAAGCCGACGTGTACGAGGTTCTCGAGAGCGCGGCCAGCTTCCTGGTGGAAGACCAGGCGGGGCCCGGCCAGCCGCGCCGGTTCCAGCTCTTCCACGGGGAGATGGTGGCCTACTTCCGCTCCCAGCGGCCCGAGCGGGAGGCGCAGGGCCTGCTCTGCGACGCCCTGCTGCGCCGTGTGCCGCTGCACGCCGACGGCACCAGGGACTGGTCGGCCGCCGACTGGTACGTTGTCAACCATCTGGCCAGCCATGCCGCCCTGCCGGGCGTCTCGGCAGCCTGCTCGACGACACCGGCTATCTCGTCGCCGCGGAGCCCGGCCCGTTGCTCAGCGCCCTCAGCCGCGTGCGGCCCCTGCCCTCGGCTGGCAAGGCGTACCAGGCCGCGCGTCACCGCCTGGATCGCATTCGCCCGGGCGACCGCGCCGCCTATCTCGGCCTCGCCGCCCGGACGCTCGGCGACGATCCGCTAGCTGAGCGTCTCGACGCGCTGCCGCTGCCGCGGCCCTGGTCGGTCCGCTGGGCGCACAGCCGGCGGGTGCCGGCGCATCTGACCATCGGGCGCCACCTCGAGTGGGTGAATGCCGTGGCGGTGACCGGCCTGGGTGACCGGCTGGTCGCCGTGAGCGCTGGCGAGGACGGTTCGGTCCGGGTCTGGGACCTGGCCGCTGGTCAGCTCTTGCGCTCGCTGGGAGGCGGCACGGGCTCGGTCTACGCCCTGGCGGTGACCGGTCTGGGTGACCGGACGGTCGCCGTGACCGGCAGCACCGACAGATCGGTGCGGGTGTGGGATCTGGTGTCGGGGAGGGCGGTGGGGGTGCCGTTGCAGGGGCATGGGGGTCCGGTGTGGGCGGTTGCCACTGGTGAGCTGGGTGGGCGGTTGGTTGCGGTGAGTGGTGGTGAGGATGGGTTGGTGCGGGTGTGGGATCTGGTGTCGGGGAGGGCGGTGGGGGTGCCGTTGGAGGGGCACTTCGCTCCGGTGTACACGGTGGTGGTGGCCGCGGTGGGCGCGCGGACGATTGCCGTGACCGGCAGCAAGGACCGGTCGGTGCGGGCGTGGGATCTCGCCGACCAGGACGGGCCGGTCGTTTCGCTGCGGCTGGGCGCCGGTCGGGTGGACGCGGTGGCGGTGGGCACGGTGGCCGGCCGGGCGGTCGCGGTGACGGGCGCTGAGGACGGCTCGGTGCTGATGTGGGATCTGACCAGCGGCGCACCGGTCGGCCCAGCGCTGGTCGGCCACGTGGGTGGCGTTCGAGCGGTGGCGGTGGGCTCGGCGGGTGACCGGGCGGTCGCCGTGAGCGGTGGCAGCGATCGCACCGTCCGCGTGTGGGACCTGGCCGCCCGCGCGCCGCTCGGCGCTCCGCGCCGGCATGCCGACCCGGTCAGGGCGCTGGCGGTCGCCGCCGTTGGCGAGCGTCAGCGTCGAACATCCGCCAGCTCTCGCTGGGGCGATAGAAGAAATCGGGTAGCTGGGCGCCGGCCCTGGCCTCGGCGGTCAGCCCGGGTTCCGAAACCGGCAGGATACGCATGCCCGACAGGAAGGCGTATTGCAGCGCAAAGCGCACCAGCTCGTTCACGTGCTCCTGGAACAGCCGGTAGGTGGTCAGCTCGCGGGTCACGTCACAGGCCAGCTCCAGGTGCTCCTCCACCTTCGCGTCCTGCCTGCCGTCCATGGCGAGCAGATGCGCGAGGTGAAGGTAGGAGCGGATGAGCATGACCCGGGCGTTGGTGTGCCAGGCCAGCGTCGATCCTCTCGACCAGATCTTGTCGGCGGGGACGCCGTGGGCCGCCTGCCCGATCGCCTCGCTGATGAGCTGCTTGGCCAAGGCGGCATGATCCTGCGCCCGCTTGAGCAGCTCGTGGAGCTGGCTGGTCAGCAGCGGGTCCTTGGGCGACCGTCCGCGACGCTCCTGGAGGTACCGGTAGCTGATCACCTCCTGCTCGTAGATGCGCAGATACAGCCCGGAGGTGGCCAGGTTCGCCTGCTGGCTGGCCTCGAGAAGGTTGACGTACTCGTCGCCGTCCTGGGAGCGTCGCCGCTCCCAGTCGGCGGCCGCCGCTTTGTGGATCGCGAAGGCGGCATGCGCGGCGCGCTCCGCCTGGGCGAAGTCCTCGTGCTTGCTGTACCCGATGCTCAAGGTCCGCGCGACCAGGGCGACGAACGGCCCGTGGTGCCCACGGGCGGCCAGGTGGCTGAGCAGCGGCAGCAGCAGCTCCGGGAAGCCGGCGTAGCCCTGCTCACCAGACCGAACAGTGCGATGTTCAGGCCGTGGAACATGCCCCGGAGCTCGTCGTCGCTCAGGCGTCTCCCCGGCTCCTCGACGATGGCCTTGAGGGCCAGCCTGATGTAGTTCTCGGTCAGCTTGAGCTGGCGTGCTTTCGGGTCGCGGTCCGGGGTGCCGAGGTCGGGCAGCCCGGCCGCGGCGATGAAGCGTTGCACCGAGGCGGCGCTGGCGCCGGCGGGGAGCGCGGGGGTGCGGCGCCGCCTCGGCGGGACGTTGGGATACTTGCCCAGCGCCAGCACGACCTCGTGGTTGGTCTCGGGGTCCAGCAACCACGCCGGCGCGTTCTGGTAGCTCCCCTCCTCCAGGGCGTCGAGCACGGCATCGAGGACGGCGCCTTCGAGCACCTGCGGCGGCGGCTCCGCGGCCTGCTCCTCACCGGCTGCCGCCGGCTGCGACGGCGCCGCGCCGGTGGCGGGTGACGGCGTCCACAACCCCATGGAGCTCGGCAACCCGGCCTGGAGCACCTCGTCGAACCAGTACTCGGCCGCCGAGGCGAAGAAGCGGTCGACCGCCGCCTGCTCGCTGGGCTCGCCGAGCAGGGGGCCGAGCGGGTGCGGCAGGACGGGGCTGACGTCGGTCAGGGCGAGCCCCAGAGCGGCACCCACCATCTTGCGGTCCGCTTCGGTCAGGCGCCGGGGAAGCGGCAGGGCTCCGCGCGCGAGCCGCGTGGCCTCCTGCACCAGCGGTGGCTTCGCCGGCTCGATCCAGATCTCCTCCAGCGTCGTCCAGTGGTACGCGACGGGCACGTCCACGAGCATCTCCGCCACGAGTCCCTCGTCGAGGAACTCGTGGCGGGCCGCGCGTCGGGGGCCGCTCGAGGCGCGGGAGAGGTCGACCGCCTCCGGATCCGCACCCACCCTGATGATCCCCAGGCGTGCCAGCCATTGCGGGTGCCACACCATGATGTACTCGCCGGCGCGCCGGTAGGCCGCCTCCTTGAGCGCGCGGTAGAAGACCCGCCTGACCGCGCCGGCGGTGGCGGTGGCACCGTCGCCACTGCCGGCCTCCTGCAGGGTCCGTTGGACCTCCGAAAGAAAGCGCCCGAAGGTCGGATCCGCGCGGTGCCGCAGCCGGCAGGCGTCGAGGTTGTCGAGGAAGCGCTCGCAGGGCGGGCTGGCGGCGGCCGTCCGGGCCATGTCGTGGAGCACCGAGTGCAGGTCAGACGGCGCCACCGGAAGACCTTCCCTGGGAAAGACGTCGCTGGCGGGAAGGGGGTTCGAGAAGTAGGCGTACGGCTCGATTGGCTGCCATCCGCCCTCGCCAGCAGCGGCATCGACAGTCAGCGAGGCGGCCAGCTCGCGCTCTGGCGCGGTCATGTGCAGGTCGCGCCGGCTGACCGGCAGGGACAGCAGCGACCTCGCCGCAGGCTGCCAGAGGCTCCCGCCGTCGCATGCTCCCGGTCGGCCCGGTAGCTGCCGTCGTACCAGGAGCGGATCCGGCGCCGCAGCGCCGGCAGGCGCACCCAGCTCCCGTTCTCGCTGAGGAGCGCACCGAGCTGCGCCGGCAGCTCGGCGCGCTCACCGCGCAGGAGGAGGGCAAAGCAGCGCATCGCCTCGCCGGCAGGACAGCTCGGCGGAACGCGTTCCGCCAGCTCAGTGCTCCCGTCCATCATTGCTGGCCACTTTCTGGTAGAGATCGCGCATCGAGCGCAGAGCGGCGTTGATCTCCTGGAGGTACTGCGACGCGGTCACCGAGCCTCGCATGCCGTCGTAGGGGTGCCCCTGATAGACCCCGACCACCTCGATCCGGCAGCCAGGGCAAGGCCAGGACCCGCAGCGCGTCGGCCGCCTGGAACGGCACGTGGATGGAGGACGTGACGATGAGCACGGTGCTCATCGGCTGGAGGCGCACCACCCGCTCGGCCCAGAACCGGTAGGTGTCCGCGGTGTTCGCCCGCCTCCTCGCACCGTCCCCGGACGGAGCCGACACGACATGCAGCGGACGCCTCCCGTCCAGGCCGTAGGTCCGGACGCGCCAGGAGCGGCCCGGGTGCTCGTCGTCGCCACCGCAGTCCTGCTCGATCACCTGGCCGAGCCCGAACTCGTGCCGCACGGCGGCCTCCAGCGCGTCCGCCTCGGTGCTGACCTCACCGAGCTGGTAGTCCCGCTGCCGCAGCCTGCTGAGCTGCGCGGCTTCCATGTCCGTCAGCGGTCGGGAGGAGCCGAGCGCGGCGATCTCACCGGCCACGAGGTTGTGCTCCCTGACCAGGCGGGCAGTGAAGGACGAGCGCAGCAGGCAGTTGCGCAGCAGGCTGCCCAGAATGAGGACATTGTCATAGGCGTAGCCGGCCGGCTGGGTGTCGTTGACCATGTTGAGGGCGGTCGCGGCCGCGAGGATCAGGTCTCCGCGCTCGGTCCCGTCGTAGCGCGGGTCGAAGGCGGCATGGCGCTCACGACCCCTTCGGAAGTCCCACTTCTCGGCGGAGAAGGCGAGCAGGCGCTCCAGATAGCCGGCGTCGAGGCGGTCGGCGTCCAGCGCCGGCCCGTCGAACGCCGCGACGAGGTCACGCAGTGGCTCGGAGCAGACCCACCTGGCGATCGCGTGAAGGATCTCCTCCGGATCGCTCTCCTTCAGGTCCCGTCCCGGGGGGAGCCACCAGCTCGTACGACTTCACCACGCGTCTCCTGTCTCGAAATGTGGTCGCCTTCCTCGCGCAAAAGTTACCTCTCGAGCGAGCAACGCACTATCCCGGATCGCAACAGTCCGAACAGGACCGACCGACCGGCACCAGGATAGGATCGCCGCCGAAGGTGCAGCTGCGTCACGCCCCGTCCTTCCCTGACTGTGAGGTTGTTGATGAAGGTCACGAGCATCGGCCACGCCGGGCTGTACGTGGAGACCGCCGCGGGCAGCGTGCTGTGCGACCCCTGGCGCAACCCGGCCTACTTCGCGTCATGGTTCGTCTTCCCGGACAACAGCGGGCTGGACTGGACGAGCTATGAGCGGCCCGACTACCTCTACGTCTCGCATCTCCATCGCGACCACTACGACCCCGAGTCGCTGCGGAGGGTGGCCAGGACCGCCACCGTGCTGCTGCCCGAGTACCCCACCGACGAGCTGCGCTCCGTCCTCACCGATCTCGGCTTCCGGTCGTTCCTGCAGTTCAGGAGCGGCGAGCCCATGGAGGTCGACGGGCTGCGGGTGATGATCCAGGCACTGACCGCGCCGAGCGACGGCCCGCTGGGCGATTCGGTGCTCGCGCTCGACGACGGCCACGCCCGTATCGTCAACCAGAACGACGCCCGCCCGCCGGAACTGGAGACGATCGCCGCGTTCGGCCCCTACGACGCGCATTTCCTGCAATTCTCTGGAGCGATCTGGTATCCGGTGGTCTACGACATGCCGGCCAGCGCGATCGCCGAGCTCGGCCGGCGCAAGCGGGAGAGCGGCATGAGCCGGGCACTGCGGTACGCCGACACGGTGGACGCACGATTCGTGTTCCCAACCGCGGGGCCGCCCTGCTTCCTCGACGACGACCTGATCCGGTTCAACGATGTCGACCGCGACGAGGGCAACATCTTCCCGGACCAGACCGTCTTCCTCGACTTCCTCGCCGAGCACGACCGGGACAACGGCCGGCTGCTGATCCCCGGCAGCACCGCCTCGCTCCACGGCAAGGGCTGTGACATCCGCCACCCGGTCCCCGACGACGAGCTACGGGCCATCTTCGACGACAAGAAGGCATACCTCGCGGCCTACGCCGAGCGGGCGAGGCCACGGATCGAGGCTGAACGGCGCTCGTGGCCACAGCCGGGCATGGACGTCCTCGCGGAGCTCAAGGCATGGCTCGAGCCGTTGCTGCGGCAGGCCGACCGCATCCGCGACGGCGTCGGCGGTCCGGTGCTCCTCCAGATCGGTGACCTGCCGGTCGTGGTCGACTTTCCAGCCTGCGAGGTGCGCGAGTGGGCGGGCGAGCGGTGCCGCTATGAGTTCGAGGTCGAACGGCCACTGGTCGAGACGCTCATCCGCAACCATGAGACGGACTGGTCGAACAGCCTCTTCCTGTCGCTGCGGTTCATCGCCCGTCGAGTCGGCCGCTACAACGAGTACGTCTACACCTTCTTCAAGTGCCTCTCCGAGGAGCGGATCAACTACGTCGAAGGCTGGTACTCGGAGCAGGACGGCGTCGTCGAGGAGGTGCCGCTCGGCGACTGGGTGGTGCAACGTCGCTGCCCGCATCTGAAGGCCGACCTCACCCGCTTCGGCGAGGTGGACGAGCACGGCGTGCTCACCTGTCACATGCACGGCTGGCAGTTCGAGCTTCCCACCGGCCGGTGCCTGACCGCCGAAGACCACCCGATCAGCGCCCGCCCAGCAGTCCCACCACCGCCTCAGGCTTGATGCCGAGCTTGCGCGGCAGCGGCGGGCCCGGGTGGCCGCCAGTCGTGCTCATCGCCCGAGCACCCGCAGCGCCGCCCGTTCGGCGGCGCGCTCGAACGGGTTGCGGCGGTAGCCGGCAAGGCTGGTGAGCAGGTAGGCGGGGTAGAACAGCGGGCCCCAGCGCTCGTGCTGGGCGACGTGGGCCAGCTCGTGGGCGAGGAGGTGGTCGTCGAGCTGCCGGTTGGCGACGATCACGTGCCCGAGGGTGATGGCGCTGAAGCCGCGCCAGGCGAGGAAGCGGGCGAGCCCGCGGCGGTTGCCCTCGATCAGCAGCACGCCGCGGCAGGGCACCGGCCGGGTGGCGGTCGTGAGCGCGCCCGCGAGCCCGACCAGGCTGTTCGGTCCCGCCCACAGGTAGCCCCACCAGGGCCGGCGCAGCGGCAGCCGCGCGCCCAGACCGTCAGCGCGCGGCCCGTCAGCGCGCGGCGCCGGTTCCGCCACCGTCGCCTCCCAGCGGCCGCAGCCACAGCCGGACCTCCTGCCCGTCCAGGTCGACGCGGGCGTCGAAGCCGTCGCCCTGGGGCGAGCCGAACAGCTCCACCGCCAGCGTCTCGCCGAGCAGGTAGTCGCGGTGGGCCTGGGCCGCCTCGGCCACCTCGCCCGCTGCCCTGACCGCCAGCTGGATGCGGTCGGAGACCTTGAGGCCCGCCTCCTTGCGCAGGTCCTGCACCGCGCGGACCAGCTCCCTGGCGAGACCCTCGCGGCGCAGCTCGGGCGTGACCTCGAGGTCGAGCGCGACGCTCGAGCCGCCGTCGCGGGCGACCCGCCAGCCGGTCACCGGCTCCTCGACCACGCCGACCTCCTCCGGGCCCAGCTCGACCGGTCCGCGGCCGGGCACCTCGACCTCGACCCGCTCGCCGCCGGCGAGCAGCCTGGCGAGCCGGCCGGCGTCGGCGGCACGGACGGCCGCGGCAACCTTCGGGGCGTCGGAGCCGAAGCGCGGGCCGATGGCGCGGAAATTGGGATTGAGCCGGTAGCTGACCAGCCCTGCCTCGCCGTCCGCGAAGCGCACCCGCTTGACGTTGAGCTCGGCGGCGACCAGGTCGAGCAGGCCGGCAACCGCCTGGCGCCGCGCCGCCGGCACCGTCACCAGCGCCGTGGCCAGCGGCTGGCGCACCTTGACCTTGGCGTCGGTGCGCGCCTGGCGGCCGAGCACGACCAGGCGCCGGGCCTCCGCCATGGCGGCGCGCAGCTCGTCGTCGGCCGCGGCGCGGTCCGGCTCCGGCCAGTCGGCCAGGTGCACCGAGTCGGGCGCGTCCGGGTCGACCGCGACCGCCAGCCCCTGCCACAGCGCCTCGGACACGAACGGCAGGTACGGCGCGAGCAGCAGGGACAGCGTCTTCAGGCAGGTCCACAAGGTGTGGAAGGCCGCCTCGGCGTCCTCGCCGGCGCCGCGCCAGAAGCGCCGGCGCGACAGCCGCACGTACCAGTTGGAGAGGTCGTCGACGAAGGTCGCCAGCCGGCGCCCGGCGGTGGCCGGGTCGTAGGCGTCCAGCCGCTCGGTCACTTCGGCGACCGTGTCGGCCAGCTCGGCGAGCGCCCAGCGGTCGAGCGGGGCCGGCGTCGCCGTGGTGCGCCTGGTCGGGTCGAACCCCGCCAGCCTGGCGTACAGCGTGAAGAAGCCGTGGACGTTCCACAACGTCAGGAACAAGGAGCGGGTGACCTCCTCGAGCACCTCGGGGCTGAGCCGGCGCGCGACCCACGGCGAGCCGCCGGCCAGCATGAACCAGCGCAGCGGGTCGGCGCCGAAGCGGTCGAGCAGCTCGAACGGGTCGAGCGCGTTGCCGAGGCTCTTGGACATCTTGCGGCCATCACGGTCGACGATGTGCCCAAGGCACACCACGGCGCGGTAGGAGGTCTGGTCGAACAGCAGCGTGCTCACCGCGAGCAGGGAGTAGAACCAGCCGCGGGTCTGGTCGATCGCCTCGGAGATGAAGTCGGCCGGGAAGGCCCGCTCGAACTCCTCCTGTCCGGTGTGCGGGTAGCCCCACTGCGCGAACGGCATCGAGCCGGAGTCGAACCAGGCGTCGAGCACGTCCGGCACGCGGCGGGCCTGGTTCCCGCACTGTGGGCAGGCGAAGGCGACCTCGTCGACGTATGGGCGGTGCGGGTCGAGGCCGGAGAGGTCACGGCCCGCGCGCGCTGACAGGTCGGCGAGGCTGGAGACCGCCGTGACGTGGCCCTGCCGGCAGCGCCACAGCGGCAGCGGCGTGCCCCAGTAGCGCGCCCGCGACAGCGCCCAGTCCACGTTGTGGGCGAGCCAGTCGCCGAAGCGGCCGTCGCGGATGTGCTCCGGCTGCCACGCGATCTTGGCGTTCTCGGCCAGCAGGCGCTCCTTGACCGCGGTGGTGCGCGCATACCACGACGTCAGCGCGTAGTAGATCAGCGGGGTGCCGCAGCGCCAGCAGAACGGGTAGCTGTGCCGGTACCGCTCAGCGCGCCACAGCAGCCCGCGGCGGCGCAGGTCCTCCACGATCTCGGCGTCGGCGTCCTTGACGAACCTGCCGGCCAGCCAGCCGGCCTGCGGGCCGAAGTGGCCGTCGGCCCCGACCGGGTGCAGGACCGGGGTGCCGTAGCGCTGCCCGACCGCCAGGTCCTCGGCACCGTAGGCGGGCGAGGTCTGTACCAGCCCGGAGCCGTCGGTGGTGGTGACGTACTCGTCGGTCACCACCTGCCAGCCGCGCGCGGCCTCCTCGTCGCTCACCGGGACCATGTCGAACGCCCGCTGGTAGCGGGTGCCGACCAGCTCCTCCAGGGGCACCGGGCGCAGGACCCGCGCGTCGGGGCCCACGGCCTGGGCGACCAGGTCCCTGGCGACCACGAGCTTGCGGATGTCGCCGGCGACCCCCGGGCGCTCCGCCTCGACCAGGACGTACTCGATGCCCGGGCCGACCACCACCGAGACGTTGGGCACCAGCGTCCACGGCTGGGTGGTCCAGACCAGGAGGCCGGCGTCCTCGGCCGCCAGTGTCCCCGAGGTGGCGGGCAGGACCACGTAGGCGGTGAGGTCCTCGACCTCCTGGTAGCCCATGGCCACCTCGGCGTCGGACAGGGCCGTCTCGCAGCGGGGGCAGTAGGGCACGACCTTGTAGTCCTCCACCAGCAGCCCACGGGCATGCAGCTCGGCCAGGGCCCACCAGACCGACTCCACGTAGGAGGCGTCCATCGTCCGGTATGCCTGGCTGGTGTCGATCCAGAAGCCGATCCGCTCGGTCAGCTCCTCGAAGGCGCCCACGTAGCGCTCGACCGACTCGCGGCAGCGGGCGTTGAAGGCCTCCACGCCGAACGCCTCGACCTCGGGCTTGCTGTGGAGCCCGAGCTCCTTCTCGACCTCGATCTCCACCGGCAGGCCATGACAGTCCCAGCCGCCCTTGCGCTCGACCCGGTAGCCCCGCATGGTCTTGAAGCGCGGGAACAGGTCCTTGAAGACGCGCGCCTCGACGTGGTGGACGCCCGGGCGGCCGTTGGCGGTCGGGGGTCCCTCGTAGAACACGAACGTCGGGGCGCCGATGCGCTGCTCCAGCGAGCGCTCGAAGACCTTGCGCTCGCGCCACAGCTCGAGGACCCTCGCGTCGAGGGATGGGAGGTCGAGGCTCGGATCGACCTCCGGGAACTGGCCCATCTCAGCGTTCTCCTTCGCGTGCAGCCATCACCGTCGACTCGCTTCGCGAAGGGACGAGGCCTTCGGGGCCCCGCGGTACCACCCCTCTTGCCGGCGCCTTGCGGCACCGGCCACTCACCAGCCACCCGGCCACGAGAGCCTGTGGATGGCCTCCCGCTGTCACGGGCGGACCCGGCTGCGTCTACTTGACGGGGAGCCCGTCGTTCGGGCAGCGGCTCGGGGAGGATTTTCGAGGGCGCCGTGCCCGCCGGGCTTCCACCGTCCCCGGCTCGCTGGCGGCCGTGCCTGCCCCTACTCGTTCCCGTCGTCGCCTTCGTTGCCTCGAGTGTACCTTGCCCGGGCAAGCGACATCCCGGGCCAGGCCGGGGAGCCCGGGGCGGCTCCCCGAATGGGAACCCCGCCGGTACAATGCGCAGACACTCGCACCCAGCGCCGCCGCGGCGGCGGCAGCGGCACCGATCGGCCCGCCTGCCCCGACCGTCGTGGTGAGCTGCTCCACCGCCCGCTGGGACGGACGGCCGCGGAGGACTGCCGATGGCAATCAAGAAGACAGCAAGCGCCCGGACCGCCGCCCCAGCCCGGTCATCCGCGCGGGCGCCGACGGCCCCTCTGGCCGCGACCGGAAAGCGGATCAGCGCCCGTGACCTGCGGAAATTCCGCCAGCGGCTGGAGCGGGAGCTGACCGTGCTCTGCGGCCGTCGCGACGGCCTCGAGGCCGCCAGCGTCTCGAGCCTCCAGGCCGCGGGCGAGCGGGGCTTCGGCGACGAGATCGCCGACGCCGGCTCGTATGCCTTCGAGCGCGAGCGGGAGCTCTCGCTGGTCGGCAACCTCCGCGACCTGATCGAGAAGATCGAGACCGCGCTGGCCCGCATCGACGAGGGCAGCTACGGCCGCTGCGAGCTCTGCGGCCAGCCGATCGAGGCCGAGCGGCTGGACGCGCTGCCCTACACCACGCTGTGCCTGACCGACGCCCGCCGCCGCTCGCGGATGCGCTGACCATGGCCGCACCCGTCGCCCGCCAGCTCGTGCTCTACGGCACCGCCGCCGTGGTGCTCGCCGCCGATCAGGTCAGCAAGTACCTGGTGGTGCGCAACCTGGCCGGCCGACCGCCCGTGCGGCTCATCGGCAGCCTGCTCGAGCTGCGCTACGCGACCAACTCGGGCGGGGCGTTCTCCCTGCTCACCGGGGCGCCGCTGTTCTTCGCGCTGATGGCGGTGGCGGTGATCGGCGGCATCCTCTACGCCGGCCGCCGCGCCCGCGGCCTGCCGGTCCAGCTCGCGCTCGGCCTGCTGCTCGGCGGCGCCCTCGGCAACCTGATCGACCGCCTGCTGCGGGGCGACCAGCCGCTGCGCGGCGAGGTGGTGGACTTCGTCAAGGTCGGCTGGTGGCCGGTCTTCAATCTGGCCGACTCCTGCATCGTCACCGGCGGGCTGCTGCTGGCGTTCCTGCTCAGCCGGGTCGAGCACCCGCCGACGCGTGAGGGTGGCGCGGAGCGTGGCAGCGGCACGGGGGCGCGCTCGCGACCGACCGTCACACCGGGGGACTGACACGCTCGGCCATGCTGATCGCCCCGAACAGAGCGGGCCTCGCTCGCTGAGTCTCCCGGACCCCGCGTGAGCGAGGCGGTCGCGCCGCCGGCCGCGGCCGGTCGCCGCCTGGACCAGGTGCTGGCCGACCTGGCCGGGGTCTCCCGCGCGGCGGCGAGCCGCTGGGTGGACGCCGGGCGGGTGCTGGTCGACGGCCGCGCGCGGCCCAGGTCACACCGGCTGGAGGGCGGCGAGCGGCTGCGCTGGGAGGCGCCAGAGCCCGCGCCGGCCGCCGAGCCGCTGCCCGAGCGGGTGCCGCTGCGGGTCCGCTACGAGGACGAGCACCTGCTGGTGGTTGCCAAGCCGGCCGGGCTGGTGGTGCACCCCGGCGCCGGCCACCACAGCGGGACGCTGGTCAACGCGCTGCTCGGCCGCGAGGGCACGCGGCTGTCGACGCTCGGCGGCAGCGGCAGGCCGGGGATCGTCCACCGCCTCGACAAGGACACCTCCGGGCTGCTGCTGGTGGCCAAGGACGACCGCACGCACCGGGCGCTCGCCCGTGACCTGGCCGCACACCGCATCGAGCGGCGCTACCTGGCCCTGGCCCAGGGGCACCTGGCCGCGAGCGGCACGGTGGACGCGCCGCTCGCCCGCCACCCGCGGGACCGCAAGCGCATGGCGGTGGTGCCGGGCGGCCGCCGCGCGGTCACCCGCTGGCGCGTGGTCCAGAGCCACCCGGCGGCCGACCTGGTCGAGGCGACGCTGGAGACCGGCCGCACCCACCAGATCCGGGTGCACCTGGCCCATCTGCGCCACCCGGTGGTGGGGGACCGCAGCTACGGCGCCGACCCCACCCTCGCCGCCCGCCTGGGCCTGGAGCGCCCCTTCCTGCACGCCTGGCGCCTGACCTTCCGCCACCCCGCCGACGGCCGCGAGCTCGAGCTGACCGAGCCGCTCCCGGATGAGCTGGAGAATGCGCTGGCGCGCCTGGCATGAAGCCCGGATCTGCCGGGTTCGTGACCTGGGACTTCATGCCGTATCCCTTGTGGCACAAGGGGTTTGGCGGTCGCCGCGTCGTTGATCGGGCGGCCGATCGGAGCTACCCTGATGCGGACTTACACGGGTGTAATTTTGTCCACACCCTGTGGAAATATTGCCCACAGCCTGTGGACGACTGTGGTGCCCGAGGTTCGCAGGGACAAGCAGACACGGGGGACCGCGTGCCGGACAGCTTCGCTCATCTCCACGTCCACACCGAGTACTCCATGCTCGATGGGGCCGCCCGGGTCGACGACCTGTTCGCCGAGGCGGCCCGGATGGGGATGCCGGCCCTGGCCATGACCGACCACGGCTACCTGTTCGGCGCGGTCGACTTCTACCAGGCGGGCAGGAGGCACGGGGTCAAGCCGATCATCGGCTGCGAGGCATACCTGGCCCCCGGCTCCCGCTTCGAGAAGCAGCGGCGCGACACCGCCGAGCCCTACAGCCACCTCACCCTGCTGGCCGCCAACCAGACCGGCTACGCCAACCTGCTCAAGCTCTGCTCCCTGGCCTCCCTCGAGGGCTATTTCTACAAGCCCCGCATGGACCGGGAGCTGTTCGAGCGCTACCACGATGGCATCATCGCCACCACCGGCTGCCTCGGCGGCGAGGTCAACCAGGCGATCCTCAAGGGCGACCTCGACCGCGCCAGGCGCGTCGCCGCCGACCTGCGTGACCTGTTCGGCGGCGACAGCTACTTCGTCGAGCTGCACGACCACGGCATCCCCGAGCAGCGCAGGGTCAACCGCGAGCTCGTCCCGCTCGCCAGGGACCTCGGCATCCCGCTGCTGGCCGCCAACGACCTCCACTACACCCGCAGGGCGGACGCCCGGCCGCACGAGGTCCTGCTCTGCATCCAGACCAACGCCAGCATCGCCGACCCCAAGCGCTTCCGCCTCGAGGGCGAGGAGTTCTACCTCAAGTCGCCGCGGGAGATGCGGGCGCTGTTCGCCGACCACCCCGACGCCTGCGACAACACCCTGCTGGTGGCCGAGCGCTGCGAGGTCGAGTTCGAGTTCGGCAACAACAAGCTGCCCCGCTTCGACGTGCCCGACGATCACACCCTCGAGTCCTGGCTGCGCCACGAGGTCGAGCATGGCGCACGCGAGCGCTACGGCGACCCGCTGCCGCGGCCCGTCGGCGAGCGCATCGACTACGAGCTGTCGGTGATCAACCAGCTCGGCTTCGCCGGCTATTTCCTGATCGTGGCCGACCTGTGCCGCCACGCCCGCTCCAGCGGCATCCGCGTCGGGCCGGGGCGGGGCAGCGCGGCGGGCTCGTGCGTGTCCTACTGCCTGCGGATCACCGACCTCGACCCGATCGGGTACGGGCTGATGTTCGAGCGCTTCCTCAACCCCGAGCGGCGCGAGATGCCCGACATCGACATGGACTTCGACGAGCGCCGGCGCGGCGACATGATCCGTTACGCCACCGAGAAGTACGGCGAGGACCACGTCGCCCAGATCGTCACCTTCTCCACGATCAAGGCCAAGCAGGCGATCCGCGACTCGGCCCGGGTCCTCGGCTTCCCGTACAAGCTCGGCGACGACCTGGCGAAGATGATGCCGCCGCCGGTGCTCGGCAAGGAGTGGCCCCTGGCCGAGGCGTTCAAGCTCTCCACCGAGCTGCGCGAGGCGCGCGATGGCAGCCCGGACTCCAGGAAGGTCCTGGAGACCGCCCTGGGCCTGGAGGGACTGCGCCGCCAGTGGGGCGTGCACGCCGCCGCGGTGGTGATCTCGCGGGACCCGCTGATGGAGCACGTCCCGGTCATGAAGCGGGAGGCCGACGGGGCGGTCATCACCCAGTACGAGATGAACGGGGTCGCCAAGCTCGGGCTGCTCAAGATGGACTTCCTGGGCCTGCGCAACCTCAGCGTGCTGGACGACACCCTGCGCCACCTGCGCGCCCGCGGCATCGAGCTGGATCTCGGCAGGTTGCCGACCGACGACCCCGGGACCTTCCGCATGCTCCAGTCGGGCGACTCCGACGGGGTCTTCCAGATGGAGTCCGAGGGCGTGCGCCGCATCCTCCGGCAGCTCCGGCCGGACCGCTTCGAGGACATCGTGGCGGTCATCGCCCTGTACCGGCCCGGGCCGATGGAGCAGATCCCCACCTACATCAAGGGCAAGCAGGACCCGAGCAGGATCAGCTACCTGCCGCTGATGGAGGAGACCACCGCCGACACCTACGGGGTGATGGTCTACCAGGAGCAGATCATCACCCTGCTGCAGAAGGTCGCCGGCTACTCCGCGGGCGAGGCCGACATCGTCCGCAAGGCGATCGGCAAGAAGATCGAGTCCCTCATGAAGAAGGAGGAGCCTCGCTTCCTGGCCGGCTGCAAGCAGCGCGGTGTCTCCGAGCACGACGCCCAGAACCTGTGGCGGCTGATCCAGCCATTCGCCGGCTACTCGTTCAACCGCGCCCACGCCGCGGGCTACGCGCTCATCTCCTGGCAGACCGCCTACCTCAAGGCGCACCACCCGGTCGAATACATGGCCGCGCTGCTCACCAGCGTCAAGGACGACAAGGACCTGCGGCCCAAGTACCTCGGCACCTGCCGGCGCATGGGCATCACCGTGCTGCCCCCGGACATCAACGACTCGGACGCCGACTTCACCCCGGCCGCCACTGGCGGGGGCGGGGCGGTCGCGGCCGGCGAGACGCCACTGGCGATCCGCTACGGGCTGTCGGCCGTGCGCAACGTGGGCGAGCAGGTGGTCGAGGCGATCACCGCGGCCCGGCGCTCCAAGGGCCGCTTCACCGACTTCTTCGACTTCTGTGACAAGGTTGACGCGGGCGTGCTCAACAAGCGCGTGGTCGAGTCGCTGATCAAAGCGGGCGCCTTCGACTCGTTCGATCACGCCCGCAAGGGCCTGCTCGAGATCCACGACAAGCACATCGACGACGTGCTCGCCCGCAAGCGCGCCGAGGCGGCCGGCCAGTTCTCCCTGTTCGGCGGGCTGGTCCACGGCGCCGACGAGGCGGTCGCCCAGCCGCTGCCGTCCATCGGCGCGGAGGACTGGGACAAGACCCAGCGCCTCGCCTTCGAGAAGGAGATGCTCGGCCAGTACGTCTCGGACCATCCCCTGCTCGGGCTGGAGCACGTCCTGGAGCGCGAGTCCGACGCCTCACTGTCCTCGCTCGCCGAGCGTTCCGATGGTGCCGTGGTCACCGTCGCCGGCATCCTCGCCAAGCTCATCAAGAAGTTCACCAAGGGCGGCGAGACCTATGTGATCGCCGAGCTGGAGGACCTGGACGGCGCGGCGGAGTGCATCTTCTTCCCCAGGGTCTACCAGCAGCACCAGAGCCTGCTGGTCCAGGACACCGTGGTGGTGGTCAAGGCCCGCGTCGACGGCCGCGACGAGCCCCCCAAGCTGGTCGCGCTCGAGCTGCGGCCGCCCAACCTCAGCGAGCCGGGCGCGCGGCCGGTCGTGCTCGAGCTGGAGGCGCGCAACTGCGACGGCAACATCGTGAGCCAGCTCAAGCGCATCCTCGGCTCCCACCGCGGCAAGTCCCCGGTGCGCCTGCAGATCCGCGGCGCCCACTCGACCATGGTCGTGCAGCTCGGCGACGAGTTCCGGGTCGACCCCCGCAACGGCCTCTACGCCGAGATCAAGGCGGAGCTCGGCCCCGACGCCCTGGTCAACTGACCGGCGGCGCGGAGAAGGCCACGTCCCAGGCGCGCTGTGCTCAATGACACCTCCGGCAGGTGACGCGCGACACAGCCTCAGTCGCGACGATCGTCTTGACTGACGACTGCTCAAATCAAACAACCCTGATTCTCTCCTGAAACCCCATGGATGTGCTGAATAGCTCGAGATGGCCATCCATCCTAAGAAGGGGGATTCCTTGATCATCTGCGGCCTGAAGTTGACCCATGGGTGAGCTCGCGAGCACGTTCCGCCGCCGCATCGGCGGCTGGGGCAGCAACGCGGAGCCGTCGCTGCGCTTCCTGCACGCGTTCTTTCGCGAGCTGAGACAGACGCTCGCCGCGGAGGGCGTCACCGACGAGGACGTGCTCACCAGCTTTCACCAGTTCCTCGAGGACCTGCTCGTGGAGCGACTGGTCCAGCGGATCGGGGAGTGGAAGGGCGGCGACCCTGGAACCTGTGCTACGTGGGTGGCTGCGCGCTGAATATCAAGTGGAACAGCGCGCTGCGCGCGCAGCCCATGTTCAACGAAGTGTGGGTGCCACCGTTCCCCAATGACACGGGCTCGGCCTTCGGCGCGGCCAGCGCGCACGTCATGGCCACGACCTCACTGGGACCGGTTCAGTGGCACTCCCGGCTGGGGCCGGCGCTGACGCCACTCGAGCGGCCGCGGCCGGGCTGGTCCGCGACCCCGTGCACGGCGGACGAGCTGGGCCGCCATCTGCACGAGACCGGGCTGCCGGTCGTGCTGCTGCACGGGCGTGCCGAGCTCGGGCCCCGGGCGCTGGGTGGCCGCAGCATCATCGCACCGGCCCTGGACCCGGCCATGAAGGACCTGCTCAACCGGGTCAAGAGCCGTGAGAGCTACCGCCCCGTCGCGCCGATCTGCCTCGAGGAATTCGCACCGCGGGTCTTCGATCCCGGCACAGCGGACCCGTACATGCTGTTCGACCACCGTGTGCGCGAGGCATGGACGTCGCGGATACCCGCGGTGCTGCACCTGGACGGCACGGCGCGCCTGCAGACCGTGGACGACGACGACGACCCGGTGCTGGCATCGGTCCTTCGCGGGTACCACCGGCGAAGCGGTGTCCCCGTGCTCTGCAACACCAGCGCGAACCGCAACGGTCGCGGCTTCTTTCCCGACGTGGCCTCGGCGATGGACTGGGGGCGCATCCCGGCCATCTGGAGCGACCAGACGCTGTATCGACGCACGAGCGAGGCTCAGTGGTGATCACCGACTGTTCCACCATGCCTGACGTGCATGCGTTCGACGGCTGGGACCAGCGAGCGTGGGTGCGGCGGGGAGCCGGCAGCGCGCCCGGGCCGGGTCGAGGCGAGGAGTTCTTCCCGGCACCCCTGGTGCCGTATCTGGGCCATCCGACCGTCGTCGGCAGCGACGACGCGACGCCGCGGTACCTGGCGGCCCAGCACCTCTACCAGTGGCTGCACTTCACCGTCAATTTCGAGGTGTCGGTCGTCAACCGGGCGACGCTGACGATCGCCGACGGGTCCTCCGGCGTCGCGGTGCCGGACAGCGCCAGGCTGTCCGCCTACAAGATCTACGTGGACGAGGGCTTCCACTCGCTGGAGAGCCTGCGGGTGGTACGTCAGGTGGAGACCCTGTCCGGGATCCGCGCGCTGCCCTACGACTTCACGCCGTTCCTGCGGCACCTCGACGCGGTGGGCAGCGACAGCCGTGAGCATCTCAGCCTCGTGCGACTGCTACAGGTGGTCGTGTTCGAGACCCTCATCACGTCGATCTTCGCCGACATACCCAACGACACCAGGGTCCTGCCGGTGGTCCGGCAGCTGGTGGCCGATCATGCCGCCGACGAGCGCCGCCACCACGCCTTCTTCGCGTCGTTCTTCAGGGAGCTGTGGAGCCGGCTGGACCCGCGGCTGCGGGACCTCACCGCGGAGCTGCTTCCGGACCTCGTGGTCAGGTCCCTCCAGCCGGCCACACGGCCTGCCTTCGACGCGCTCGTGACCTGCGGGTTCTCCCCTGACGCCGCCCGGGAGGTGGTGGCCGGGGCCTACAACCCGGACGCGGTGACGTTGGGTATCCGGTTCGCGGCTAGAAAGACTATCGCGCTCTTCGAGGATTGCGGCGTGCTGGATCGGGTGGGGGCACGCGACAACTTCGCGCCGCGCTGGCGGACCGCGGCTTCCGGCCGGCGCGCATCACGGCGACGTCCGCGATCGAGATGCCGCCGGTCGGCACCTACGAGGAGCTGATCGCCTCGTTCTCGAAGAGCCTGCGCAGGCGGTTCCTCAAGGAGGAGCGCGCCCTGGCCGACTCGGGACTCACGCTGACGGCGGTGCCGCTGGCTGACAACCTGCGCCGGGTCTGCCAGCTGGAGGCGCAGACGGCCTCGGCGCATGGCGGGACCCCCGACCTTGGCGGCCTGGTGGAGCTGCGGACCCGCATGCTGGAGTGCCTCGGCGCAGCGATACGAGTGCCCGCCGCGGTGGCGGGCGGGCGCATCGTCGCCTGTGGCATCGACGTCACCGACCCAGACGACTACTACGGGCTCGTCTACGGCTGTGACTACTCGGTTCCCGAGCGGAGCACGGCCTACATGTGCCTGACCTTCTACGAGCCCATCCGCTACTGCATCGCCCGGGGCCTCGGGCGTCTGCGGCTGGGGTTCGAGGCCTTCGTCCCCAAGCCGCTCCGCAGCGCGACGGTCACTCCGAGGAAGACCTGGGTCTGGACGCCGGACAGGCAGCTCCTCGAGGGGTTGTCGGTCCTGCTCGGCTTCCTCACCGCCGGGGCCGACTCCTATTTCGCGCAACTGCGGCCGCGGCGTGGGCTCCACCACCCAGACCCCCGTGACGCCTGAGGCGCGCTACCGCGTCCAGTCGACCTCGAGCAGGCAATCGCCACGCCGCAGGGTGCGCCAGTGGCGCCCGTGCGGGCGGCGCGAGCCGTAGCGCACGGCCACCCGCAGCCGCTCCGGACCTGGCCGGCCCAGCGCCCGCCACTCGTCGAGCAGGCTCGCCAGCAGCTCGGCCGCCCCGGCCACGCCCCAGGCGAGCAGGTGCGTGGCGCTCTCCTCGGCTCCCACCACCACGGCCAGCCCGAAACCGCGGCGGTCCAGCACCCCGAGCCCGTGCTCGCGCTCGGTGAGCAGCTGCAGCAGCCGATCAGGCGGCGCGGCCAGGGCGAGGAACGTCGCCAGCGGCCACAGCGGCACCGGGTCGCGGAGGAGGCGGCGGCGCGGCTCGCCCAGTCCAAGAGCGAGCAGCCGGCGGCGCGCGGGCGCGGCGAGTCCCGCCATGCTCTCCCCGGAGAGCTGCAGCAGCCCGCGGGCCTCCTCGCCGTCCTGCTCGGTCGCGCCGATCCAGAAGTGGATGCGGTTGCCGGCGGTGGCGTCGGAGCGCAGCTCCATGAAGCCGCCGCAGACGGCGCCCACGGGCTCGAGCCCCGCCGGCCCGCGGCGCAGGCCGATGATCACCTGCCCCTGCTGGGCTCCCGGGGCCGGCAGCAGCGGCAGCACCACGATGCCGCCCTCGTTGAGCTGCTCGTACCAGGCCCGGGGGACGTCGCTGCCGCTGGCGGTGACGATGATGCGGTCGTAGGGCGCGCGTGGCGGCCAGCCGCCACGGCCGTCGGTGACGATCACCTCGGCGTCATGGCCGCCGGCGGCCAGCGCCGCGCGCGCCGCCTCGGCGACCTCGGGGTCGATCTCCACCGTGGTCACCTGCCCGTGCCCGCCGACGATCGCGATGAGCACGGCGGCGTTGTAGCCGGTCCCGGCGCCGACCTCCAGGACCCGCTGGCCCGGGCGAGGGTCGAGCAGGTCGAGCATGACGGCCATGACCGCGGGCTGCGACGAGGAGCTGATCGGCGAGCCGCGCGCGTCCCGCCTGGTGACGATGGCGTCGTTGACGTAGACGGCGTCGAGGCCGTCCCGCCGGGCCACCTCCGGCAGGAAGCGCTCGCGGGGCACGGCCAGGAACGCCGCCGCCGCCCCGGGCACGCGCAGCAGGCCCTGGCCGCGCAGCTGCTCGACCAGCGCCCGCCGCAGCGCCGCGCCATCCGTGCCCGCCACAGCGGCCTCCCGTCGGTTCCTGGCCCGCGCCGGGCCGTCTACCGGATAGGCTCCATCTTGCGCCGGTCCACCGGGCCCAAGCGAGAGGAGCAGGCATGCCGCATCAGGTTCGCGGGGTCGTGTCGCGGTCGAAGGGCGCGCCGGTCGAGGTCACCACCGTGGTCGTCCCCGACCCCGGCCCCGGGGAGGCGCTCGTGCGCGTGCAGGCGTGCGGCGTGTGCCACACCGACCTGCACTACCGCGAGGGCGCCATCACCCCCGACTTCCCGTTCCTGCTGGGTCACGAGGCCGCGGGCCGGGTCGAGGCGGTCGGCCCGGAGGTGACCGGGCTCCAGGCGGGGGACTTCGTGATCCTGGCCTGGCGTGCCCCCTGCGGGCAGTGCCGCTCCTGCCGCCGTGGTCGGCCCTGGCACTGCTTCGACTCCCGCAACGCCCACCAGAAGATGACCCTGGAAGACGGCACCGAGCTGTCGCCGGCGGTCGGCGTCGGCGCCTTCGCCGAGCTGACCCTGGTGGCGGCCGGCCAGGCGGTCAAGGTCGACCCGGCCGCGCGGCCCGAGGCCGCGGGGCTGGTCGGCTGCGGCATCATGGCCGGCTTCGGCGCCGCCCTGCACACCGGCAACGTGCAGCGCGGCGACTCCGTGGCGGTGTTCGGCTGCGGCGGGGTCGGGGACGCGGCCATCCACGCATCGGCCCTCGTCGGCGCCCGCCAGATCATCGCGATCGACCTGGACCCGCGGAAGCTGGAGTGGGCGAGGCAGTTCGGCGCCACCGACGTGGTCGACGCCAGCAGCGAGGACGTGGTCGCGCGGGTGCGGGAGCTGACCGGCGGGTTCGGCGCCGACGTGACCATCGAGGCGGTGGGCCGGCCAGAGGTGTTCAAGCAGGCGTTCCACGCCCGCGACCACGCCGGGACGCTCGTCCAGGTGGGCGTTCCCGACCCCCAGATGCGCCTCGACGTGCGCATGCTGGACTTCTTCGGCCGCGGCGGCGCGCTCAAGCCGTCGTGGTACGGCGACTGCCTGCCGAGCCGGGACTTCCCGATCCTGATCGACCTGTACCTTCGCGGCCGCTACGACCTGGACCGCTTCGTCTCCGACACGATCTCTCTCGACCAGGTCGAGGACGCCTTCACCAGGATGCACCGCGGCGAGGTGCTGCGCTCGGTGGTGGTCCTGTAGGCGGCCGTCGGCGCAGCGGCCTCCGCGCGGGAGCGTCGCCGCGAGGCTCCGGGTCAGTTCAGCGAGAACGACACGCTGAGGCGGGCGGGGCCGGCGATGCCGGAGCACTCCAGAAGGGCGAGCTCGCGGCGCAGCAGGCCGACCTCGGCACGCAGGCGCTCGGCGGCGGAGGTGCTGGCGAGCAGGCGCTGCTTGTCGGGAAGGTCCACCTGCAGCACGCCGGCGACCAGGTAGGAGGCGGCCACCGGGTCGTCGGGCAGGTCCATCGCCTCGACCTCGTCCTCGCCGACGATCTCGAGCAGGGTGGTGACATAGCGGTTGAACAGCCGGCCGACCGGCGCCATGCGCTCCTCGGCCGCATCGCCGGCGGTCTCGCTCAGGGTCGCCACGTCGGCGACGATGTAGGGCGCGGACTGGGTGACGCCCTCGATACGGAAGCGGTGCTCGCCGCGGGCGACCACGTCCAGGCGGCCGTCCGGGTGGTGGCGCACCTCCCGCACCTCGGCCATGCAGCCGATCGCCTGATAGTCGGCCGGCTCACCGACCCCCTGGGCAGGCACGATCGCGACCACCCCGAAGCGACGTTCGCCGTCGAGGACGCGGTCGAACATCTGGCGGTAGCGCTCTTCGAACACGCGCAGCGGGATCGGCAGACCCGGGTACAGCACGGTCGACAACGGGAACAGCGGGAGCTCCACGACACCCCCTGGCGTGCGGAGGTTCGGCTCTCTTCCGGACCCATGGTACGTGCAAATCCTTCGCCGCAGCCGCACCGCTGCGGTAGGGTGACCTTCCCGGCCCGATGTCGACCCTGCGTGGACGCGTGTCCACGCTGCGACCCTGGAGAATGCCCATGCTGCCCGTCATCGACCTTCGCGGCTCGGACCGCGATCCGGCCGAGCTGCTGCCGCGGGCATCGGTCGCAAACCTGACCGCCGCCCGGGCGAGCGTCCGCGCGCTGGTGGCGGACATCGCCGCGCGCGGCGACCACGCGGTCGCCGCGGCGGCCCGTCGCTTCGACGGGGTGCAGGCGCCGCCCGAGACGTGGCGGGCGACGGTCGAGGAGCTCGCCGCCGCCGAGCGGGCGCTGGACCCCGGACTGCGCGCCGCCCTGCTCGACGCGACCGAGCGCGTGCGCGCCTTCCACGAGGCGCAGCGTCCCGCCGACCTGGTCTGGACCGGCCGCCCCGGCGTGCGGCTGGTGCAGCGCTTCGTGCCGCTGCGCCGCGCCGGGGTGTACGTGCCGGGCGGCCGCGGCGCCTACCCCTCCAGCGTGGTCATGAACGTGGTTCCGGCCCAGGCCGCCGGGGTGCCGAGCATCGCGCTGGCGACCCCGCCCGGGCCCGGCGGCCGCGGCCACCCCTCGGTCCTGGCCGCCGCGGCGCTGCTCGGCGTCGAGGAGGTGTGGCTGCTCGGCGGCGCGCAGGCCGTGGCCGCGCTGACGCTCGGCACCGCCACCGTGCCGGCCGTCGACTCGGTGACCGGCCCTGGCAACCTCTACGTCTCCCTGGCCAAGCAGGAGGTCGCCGATCGGGTGCGCACCGACGGCTTCGCCGGGCCCACCGAGATCGCGGTCGTCGCCGATGGCGGCGCCGATCCCGGCTTGGTCGCGGTCGACCTGGTGGCCCAGGCTGAGCACGACCCGCTCGCCGCCTGCCTGCTGGTGACCGACGAGCCTGACCTCTGGAAGGCGGTCGAGCCGATCCTCGCCGAGGAGGTGGCCGCCGCTCCCCGCCGGGAGCTGGTCGAGCGCGCTCTCGCCGGCCAGTCCGCCGTGGTGCTCTGCGACGACCGCGACGCGATGCTGCGGGTCGTCGAGGCGTTCGCCCCCGAGCACCTCGAGCTGCTGGTCGAGGACGCGGCCGGGCTTGCCGGGCAGGTGCGCAGCGCCGGCGCCGTGTTCGTCGGCCCCTGGACACCGGTCGCGCTCGGCGACTACGCGGCCGGCACCAATCACGTCCTGCCGACCGCTGGCACCGCCCGCTTCTCGGGCGGCCTGTCGACCTGGAGCTTCCTGCGCCCGATGCAGGTGGCAGAGTTCGACCGCGCGGCGCTGGCCGCCGCCGCGCCCGCGGTGGCTGCGCTCTCCGGGGCCGAGGAGCTGCCCGCCCACGGCCGCGCGGTCGCCGTTCGCCTGGAGCGGGACGGCGGCGCGCGGGAGGCCGGCCGGTGACCGCGCACGGCACCGCCAACCCGCCGTCCCGCGTGCGGGTGCGCGACGACCTGGCGGGCATGACCCCGTACGGCGCGCCACAGCTCGACGTGCCCGTCCGGCTCAACACCAACGAGACCAGCTATCCGGTGCCGCCGGCGGTGCTCGACGACATCGCCGAGGCGATCCGCGGGCTCGAGCTGCACCGCTACCCGGACCGCGAGGCGACCGAGCTGCGCGAGGCGCTCGCCCTGCACGCGGGCCACGGGCTCGAGGGCACCTGGGCGGCCAACGGCTCCAACGAGCTGCTCCAGCAGCTCCTGCTGGCGTACGCCGGGCCGGGGCGCTCGGCGCTGGTGGTCGAGCCCACCTACCCGATGCACTCCCTCATCGCCCGCGCCACCGGCACCCGGACCATCACCCTGGTGCAGCCGCGCGACCTGCCGATCACCCCGGAGATGGCCGTCGACCTGGTGGCCGAGGCGGGCGCCGACCTCACCTTCTGGTGCTCGCCGAACAACCCGACCGGCGAGGCGAGCAGTCGCGAGACGGTCGCCGCCGTCTGCCGCGCCGCGCCCGGGCTGGTGGTGGTGGACGAGGCATACGGAGAGTTCGGCCGCGCCCACGCTGCCGACCTGCTGGTCAGCTTCCCGAACCTGGTGGTCACGCGCACCTTCTCCAAGGCCTTCCGCATGGCCGGGCTGCGGCTGGGCTACCTGCTCGCCGACCCCGGCGTGGTCGACGGGCTGCGGCTGGTGCGCCTGCCCTACCATCTGTCGGTCGTCACCCAGGCGGCCGCCCTGCGGGCGCTGGCCCACGTCGGCGAGCTGATGGACCACATCGCCGTGACCGAACGCGAGCGTGAGCGGGTCGCGGGCGCGCTGGACGCCCTGCCGGGAGTCGAGGTCATGCCGAGCGACGCGAACTTCCTCTGCTTCTCCACGGCGGTCCCGCCGCGTCGGCTGTGGCACGGGCTGCTCGAGCGCGGGGTCCTGGTGCGCGACGTCTCCGGCTACCCGACCCTCGACCGGCACCTGCGGGTCTCGATCGGGACGCCGGAGGAGAACGACACCTTCCTGCAGGCCCTCGACGCGGAGCTCGGCTGATGGAGGCGCCGCGCAGCGCCCGCGTGGAGCGGCGCACCAGCGAGGTCGAGGTCGTTGTCGAGCTCGACCTGGACGGGCGGGGCCGGGCCAGCGCCGACACCGGCGTGCCCTTCCTCGACCACATGCTCGCCCAGCTCGGCAGGCACGCCCGCTTCGACCTGGAGGTCCGCGCCAAGGGCGATCTCCAGGTGGACTCGCACCACACCGTCGAGGACACCGGTATCGCCCTCGGCCAGGCGCTGGGCAGGGCGCTCGGCGACAAGTCCGGGGTGCGCCGCTTCGGCGACGCCACCGTGCCCCTCGACGAGGCCAGGGCTCGCGCCGCCGTGGACCTGTCGGGCCGTCCGTACCTGGTGTGGCAGGTGGCCGCGCAGGCGTCCCCGGGCGAGCTCGGCAACTTCGACCCGCGTCAGGCCCGCCACCTGCTCGAGGCGCTGGTCGCCCACGCCCGCTGCACCGTGCACGTCGTGCTGGAGCAGGGCGACCTGCCGCACCATGCGCTGGAGGCATGCTTCAAGGCGCTCGCCCGCGCGCTCGGCGACGCCTGCACGCCCGATCCCCGCGCCGGCTCCGGCAGTACCAAGGGGAGGCTGGCATGAGGCGGCCGCCGGTCGCGGTGCTGGACTACGGGGTGGGCAACCTCCACTCGGCCACCAAGGCGCTGGACCGGGCCGGGGCTGACGTGCGGGCGGTGCCGACGGTGGCCGCCGCCGCCGGCACGGCCGCGCTGGTCGTGCCCGGCGTTGGCGCGTACGGCGCATGCCTGGCGGGGCTGGGGCGTGCCGGTGGGCCCGGCGCGGTGGCGGCCTGGATCGCGAAGGGCCGGCCGCTGCTCGGCATCTGCGTCGGCATGCAGCTCGTCTTCGAGGGCAGCGAGGAGGGCCCGGTGCGCGACGGCATCGGCGCCATCGCGGGCACCGTGCGGCGCCTGCCCGGCACCGTCAAGGTGCCCCACATCGGCTGGAACGAGGTCACCGTCCGGCCCGGCAGCCGCCTGCTGGCCGGCGTGCCCGACGGTACCCGCTACTACTTCGTCCACTCCTACGCGCCAGAGGCGCCCGGCCCGGCAGTCGCGGCGGTCTGCGACTACGGCGGGCCGTTCGCGGCCGCGGTCGAGCGCGACAACCTGTTCGGCAGCCAGTTCCATCCGGAGAAGTCAGGGGCGAACGGGCTCGCCCTGCTGGCCAACTTCGTCAACGAGGCACGGCGCGCATGACAGACGTCACCACCCTCACCCTGCTGCCCTCGGTCGACCTCCTCGACGGCCAGGCCACGCGGCTGGTCCAGGGCGCGCTCGGCACCGAGACGGCCTACGGCGATCCGGTCGAGGCGGCCGGGACGTTCGTGGCCGACGGAGCCGAGTGGCTCCACGTGGTGGACCTGGACGCCGCGTTCGGGCGCGGCCCGCGCAACCGACCGCAGATCGCCCGCATCGTCGAGGCGGCGTCCCCGGTGCGGGTCGAGGCATCCGGCGGGGTCCGGACCGCGGCCGACCTGGAGGCCCTGTTCGACCTCGGGGCGGCACGGGTGGTCGTCGGAACGGCCGCGCTGGAGGAGCCCGGGTGGGTGGTGGAGGCATGCCGACGCCACGGCGAGGCGGTCGCGGTCGGCCTCGACGCCCGCGGGCAGGTGCTCCAGGCGCGCGGCTGGACGGCCAGCGGCGGCGACCTGTTCGAGACCCTCGCCCGGCTGGACGGGGCCGGCTGCCGCCGCTTCGTCTACACCGAGGTGGCCAGGGACGGCATGCTCGGCGGGCCGGCGCTGGCCAGCCTCGAGGCGGTGCTGGCCGCCACCGGGCGGCCGGTGATCGCCTCCGGTGGGGTCTCGAGCCTCGAGGACCTGCGCGCGCTCGCGCCACTGGCCGCGCGCGGCCTCGAGGGCGTGATCGTCGGCAAGGCGCTCTACGCCGGCCGCTTCACCGTTGCCGAGGCGCTCGCCACCCTCGCCACCCTCGCCGTGCCTCCCTCGCCGCGGGCCCGGTGGCGGCCATGACCCTGGCGCGGCGGGTCATCCCCTGCCTGGACGTGACCGCCGGGCGGGTGGTCAAGGGCGTCTCGTTCGTCAACCTCGTTGATGCCGGAGACCCCGTCGAACTGGCCTCCGTCTACGACGCCGAGGGCGCCGACGAGCTGGTGTTCCTCGACATCACCGCGACGGTCGAGGCGCGCGACACCCTCGACGACGTGGTCGCCCGCACCGCGGAGCAGGTCTTCATCCCGCTCACCGTCGGCGGTGGCGTGCGGGCGGTCCAGGACGTGGGCCGGCTGCTGCGCGCCGGGGCCGACAAGGTCTCGGTGAACTCGGCGGCGGTGCGGGACCCGGAGCTGCTGTCGGACGGGGCGGACACCTACGGGGTGCAGTGCATGGTCCTGGCGATCGACGCGCGCCGCAGGGGCGACGGCCGTGGCTGGGAGGTGGTGGTCGACGGCGGGCGCACTCCCACCGGGCGCGACGCGCTGGCCTGGGCCGAGGAGGCGGCCCGGCGGGGCGCCGGAGAGCTGCTGGTCACCAGCATGGACGCCGACGGCCAGCGGACGGGCTACGACCTCGCGCTGGTCAAGGCGATGACCAGCGCCGTGGACGTGCCGGTGATCGCCAGCGGGGGAGCGGGCGGCACGGGCCACTTCGTCGCCGCCTGCCAGGCCGGCGCCGACGCGGTCCTCGCGGCCAGCGTCTTCCACTTCGGCCACCTCTCGATCGCCGAGGTCAAGCAGGGCCTGGCCGCGGCCGGCCTGCCCGTCCGCCGGTAGGACGAGGCCCCGCCGCGGGAGGGCGAGGCCCCGATCGCCGGCGGTCTACAGGTCGTCGCCGGGGCCACGAACCCGCTGGAGCAGCTCCCGCACCGGACGCTCGGGGAAGCGGTGCTGGCCCCCCGGCGTGCGGATCGTCGGCAGCAGCCCACGCCTTGCCCATTCCCTGACGGTCCTCGAGCTGACGCTGAACAGCTCGGCTACCTCCGAGGTCCGTAGCAGCCGTTCTGGCCACTGTCCCTCGCGCCGGATGCGTGAAGGCGCCCGGCCGCTCCGATGGCCGTGCTCCTCGCGACCGCTCATCCCGATCGCCCCCTGGCCGGCTTCGGCACTTGTGCGAAGCATGATGGGTCCCCCTTTTGAAGGCCCTGACCGCGTCTGCATCGCGATCGCCGGCTCATTTCACCGCTGTGACGAGCTACGACTGACAGTCATGATCGACTGCTGTGAGATGTTCATGCCATAAGGTATACCCTTGTTAACTAAGGTGGTCCAGCGAACGCAATGTGCGTTCTAATCAGGAAAACACCTTCGACGCATGCGGCCAACAAGAAACGATGCTTCCGGTCAGCGGCATTGGGGGTAAGTGGACAGTGGCGCGGCGTTGGGAGCCTCGGTCCATCGATCCGGCCAGCTCGGCGGTCCGGCAGCTCGGGGACGAGCTCTACAACCTCCGGATCAGCGCCGGTCTGACCCAGCAGGAGCTGGCCGACCTCAGCGGTGGGCGCTGGTCGCGCTCCCACATCGGCAGGGTGGAGAACGGCGACGTGACGCCATCGCCCGACTTCGTCGAGGTCATGGACGCGTTGCTCGGAGGCGGTCGCACCCTGGTCAAGCGCTTCCCGGTGCTGCTGCTGGAGACCGCCAAGGAGCGCAGCCAGCGGCATTGGCAGCGCCGCGACGGGCACTCGCCAGCAGCGCTGCCGGTGGGGCAGACTGAAGTCTCGGACGAACCAGCCTTATACGCTCCAGCCAGCACAGGATCGCGAACGACCTCATCAAGCCAGGACCCCAACGAGCCCGCCGTCCCGCTGCACCAGCACCCACCGGACGAGGAATCGAGGTCAGCCGCGAACCGGTCGCACTTTCTCCACATGACGCTCTGGGCCGGACTGGGCGCCGTTCTGGAGTCGTTGCGACTCACGCTGCGGGTCGAGGGGCCCGGCGGGGGCCCGGCCACCCACGAGCAGCTGGAGCTCGCGGTGGAGCACTATGCCCACGTCTACTGGGCCACGCCCTCGGGAATGCTGTTCGACCAGGTGCGCCAGTGCCGCCAGGTCGTCGGCGTCATGCTCGACCGGCCACAGCCGCAGCGGCAGGTTCGGCACCTGCACCTGATCGCCGGGTGGCTGTCGGCCCTGCTCGGCAACCTGTCCTTCCACCTGGGCGACTACACCGCCGCCAGGGCGCATCTGGGCACCGCGTTGCGGCTGGGCGAGGCGGTGGGGCATCGCGGGCTGCTCGCCTGGGTGCGCGGGGCGCAGAGCATGCTGGCGCTGTATGACGGCAGGGTCGAGGCGGCGCTGCAGCTGGCGAGGGCGGGGCAGGCGGTCGCGCCAAGCGCCCTGGCGCGCGCGCAGCTGGCGAGCTGGGGCGAGGCCAGGGCGCTGGCGCGACTGCACGACCGTCGCGGGGCGCTGGAGGCGATCACGCGCGGCAGCCACGAGATCGAGTCGGCGCGGCAGGACCGCAGCCCCGGTGGCGTGTTCTCGTTCAGCGCCGGGGAGTTCGAGCAGTACTGCGGGACCGCGTGCCTGTGGCTGGCGCTGCCGCAGCAGGCCAAGCGGCACGTGGAGCGGGCCTTGGAGCTGCGCGACACGCCCGCCGCCAGGGCGATGGCGCGCCTGGACCTGGCCGCGGCCCAGAGCCAGCTGGGCTACCCGGGCGAGGCGAGCCAGCTCGCCGCGGAGGTGCTCCAGATGCCCGGCGACTACCTGATCGACCCGATCATGCGGCGAGCCTCGGAGCTGTCGGCGGCGCTCGGGCCGCACCGCTCGCTGGCGCCGGTGCGCGACTTCGACGAGCGCCTGGCCCACCTGGTGTCGTCGACGACGCGGCGGCGGCCCAAGGCCTGAGCACGGCCACGTCATCCATGCGCGAGGTTGCGGATCGCGCGCAGCGCCACCGAGAGCATGGCCACGTCCGGCGCATCGACCTGCTTCAGGTCCTCGAGCATGCCTTGGTAGCGGGCGACCGCGGCACGGTTGTCCGACACCCATGCCTCGATCACCGCCTCGGTGTCGAGCCCGCTGCTGCTGTGCCGCAGCACCTGGGCACTGAGGTGCCGCTGCTCGGAGGAGAGGTCGTCGCGCAGGGCGCCCTGCGCCAGCACCTGCCAGTGCGACTCCGCCCCCAGCCGGCCGATCTGCTCGCGCAACCAGTGCAGGTCGAGCCGGGCACCGAGGGTGAAGTACACGGCCGCGACCGCCTCGACGGTCTCGTCGTGGGCGCTGGCCACCTCGATGACGTCGAGGCCCGAGTGCAGGGCGCTGAGGCTGGCGACCCGGGTGGCGAGGTCGGCCGGCACCCCCTGGGCGACGAAGCGCTCGGCCGCCCGCCGCAGCGCCGCGCTCTCGGCCGGGGCGAGCAGCTTGGGCAGCTCCTGGTCCAGAGCGGCGATGCCTGGCGAGAACCGGGAGACGGCGGCCGCGATGTCCAGCGGCTGGTGGTGGTTGCGCAGCAGCCAGCGGGTGGCCCGCTCGACCAGGAGGCCGCCCTCGTTCATCAGCGCGGTCTGTACCTGGGCGGGCACGAGGTCGTCGAGGCGGCTGATGTCCTTCCACAGGCGACGGAGGTCGAAGATCTCCCTGGCGACCGTGTAGGCGCAGGCGACGTCCGGCCCGGTCGCTCCGGTCTCCTCCTGGAGCCGGTACGTGAAGGTGCTCCCCACCCGGTTGACCATGCTGTTGGTGACATGGGTGGCGATGATGTCGCGGCGCATCGGGTGGGCACGCACCTGCTCGCGGAACTGCTCGCGCAGCTTGGCCGGCAGGTAGCGCTCGAGGTCGTCCGAGAGGTAGGGGTCCTCGGGCAGGTCGGAGGCGAGCAGCTCCTCTTTGAGCATGACCTTGCTGTAGGCGAGCAGGACGGCCAGCTCGGGCCGGGTGAGGCCGCGCCCGGCCGCGGCCCGCTCCGCCAGCTCCTCATCGCTCGGCAGGAACTCGAGCCTGCGGTCGAGCGGGCCGGCCCGCTCCAGGCCGCGGATCAGTCGGGCATGCTCCTCGAGCAGCGCGGGCGCGTTCGCCTCCGCGGTGCTCAGCGCCTGCACCTGGCGGTAGTTGTCCAGCAGCACCGCCTCGGTGACCTCGTCCCGCATCTCTGCCAGCAGCAGGTCGCGCTGCTTGCGGGTCATGTCCCCGGCAGCGACCACCGAGTTCAGCAGGATCTTGATGTTGACCTCGTGGTCAGAGGTGTCCACCCCGCCCGAGTTGTCGATGAAGTCGGTGTTGATGCGCCCGCCGGACAGCGCGTACTCGATCCGTCCCAGCTGGGTGAAGCCGAGGTTGCCGCCTTCGACCACCACCCGGCAGCGGAGCGCCGTGGCGTCGACCCGGACCGCGTCATTGGCGCGGTCGCCGACCTCCGCGTCGCGCTCGGCGGCGGCTTTGACGTAGGTGCCGATGCCGCCGTTCCACAGCAGGTCCACCGGCGCCCGCAGGATGACGCCGATCAGCTCGTTGGGGGTCAGCGCCTCGGCCTCGACCCCCAGCGCACGCCGCGCCTCGGGCGAGAGCGGGATCGACTTGGCGGTGCGCGGCCACACGCCGCCGCCAGCGGAGATGGCGGCGCGGTCGTAGTCGGTCCAGGAGGAGCCGGAGAGCTGGAAGAGACGCTCGCGCTCCCGGTAGCTGGTCTCGGGGTCGGGGTCGGGGTCGAGGAAGACATGCAGGTGGTTGAAGGCGCCGATCAGCTTCAGGTGTCGTGACTGCAGCACGCCGTTGCCGAACACGTCGCCTGACATGTCGCCGATCCCGATCACGGTGAAGTCGGTGGTCTGCACGTCCACGCCGAGTTCGCGGAAGTGCCGCTTGACCGACTCCCAGGCGCCGCGGGCGGTGATGCCCATCCCCTTGTGGTCATAGCCGGTCGAGCCACCGGAGGCGAAGGCGTCGTCCAGCCAGAAGCCATATTCGGCGGCGATCGAGTTGGCCAGGTCGGAGAAGGTCGCGGTGCCCTTGTCGGCGGCCACCACCAGGTACGGGGAGTCGCCGTGGTCGTAGCGGAGCACCCCTGGCGGCGGCGCGACCTGGCCGTTCACGCGGTTGTCGGTCAGGTCGAGCAGGCCCCGCATGAAGGTCTCGTAGCAGGCGGCCACCTCGGCGGAGAGCGCCTCGCGGCCGCCGTCCTCGGGCGGTCGCTTGACCACGAAGCCGCCTTTGGCGCCGGTCGGCACGATCACGGCGTTCTTGACCATCTGTGCCTTCATCAGGCCGAGGACCTCGGTACGGAAGTCCTCGCGCCGGTCTGACCAGCGGATGCCCCCGCGTGCCACCCTGCCGCCGCGCAGGTGCACCGCCTCGGTGCGGGGCGAGTACACGAAGATCTCGAACGCCGGCCGGGGGCGCGGGAGGCTCGGCACGCTGGCCGGGTCCAGCTTGAACGCCAGGTACGGCTTGGGCTCGCCGTCGCCGCCCAGCCGATAGAAGTTGGTCCTGGTCATCGCCTGCAGCAACGTGAGGAAGGCGCGCAGGATGCGGTCCTGGTCGAGGCTTGCCACCGCGTCGATGGCCGCGTCGGCGCGGCGCTCGAGGTCGGCGACCGTCGCCGCGCGGTCATGGTCCAGCGGGCCGCCGTCCGGATCGAAGCGGGCGCGGAACAGCTCGACCAGCATGCGGGCGATGGTGGGGTTGGCGACCAGCGCCTCCTCCATGTAGCTCTGGCTGAAGGTGAGCCTGGTCTGGCGCAGGTACTTGCAGCAGGCTCTGAGCACGACGATCTCTCGCCAGGTGAGCCCGGCGGCCAGCACCAGCTCGTTGAAGCCGTCGCTCTCGATCTCGCCGCGCAGCGCGCGGGTGAACGCCCCCTGGAAGCGCTCGCGTACCTCGTGGAGGTCGAGCTCGGCCCCATGGCGGTAGGCGAGGCCGAAGTCGTGGATCCACGCCGGCGCCATGCCGGACGGCCGCACCCCGTAGGGACGCTCCTCGACCACCTGCACGCCCATCGCCTCGAGCATGGGCACGACCTGGGAGAGCGGCAGCGGCCGCTGGGACCAGAACAGCTTGAAGCGCAGGGTGCCGCCGGGCGCCTCGAGCGGGCGGTACAGGCTCATGGCGAGCGGCTGGCCCGCGGCAAGCTGCTCGAGGCGCTGGACGTCGTAGACCGCGCCGCGCGCCGGGAAGTCCTCGCGATAGGCGGCCGGGAACGCCTCGGCGTAGCGCGCGAACAGGTGATTGCCCACCTCCTCGCCCTGCTGGTCGAGGAGCGCGTCGTGCAGCTTGTCGCTCCAGGAGCGGGTGGCGTCGGCGAGCCTGGCCTCGAGCTCGCGCACGTCGACGTCGGTGCCGCCACCGGGCGGCACGCGGACGATGAAGTACAGCCGGGCCAGCACCGACTCCGAGAGCCGCACCGTGAAGTCGAGGCTCTCGCCCCGCAGCGCCTGCTTCAGGGTCTCCTCGATGCGGCGGCGGACGGCGGTGGTGTAGCGGTCGCGTGGCACGTACGCCAGGCACGAGACGAAGCGGCTGTAGCGGTCGTGCCACAGGAACAGGCGCACGCGGCGGCGCTCCTCCAGCCGCAGGATGCCCATGGCCACCTCGATGAGCTTGTCCTCGGAGATCTGGAACAGCTCCTCACGAGGGAAGGTCTCGAGGATGTTGAGCAGCGCCTTCCAGTCGTGGCCACCCGGCGCCAGGCCGGCACGCTCGAGCACCCGGCGAACCTTGTGTCGCAGCACCGGGATGTCGCGCGGGTTCCGGTTGTAGGCGGCCGCGGTGTACAGGCCGAGGAAGCGCCACTCGCCGACCACCCGGCCCTCGGCGTCGAAGCGCTTGACGCCGATGTAGTCGAGGTAGGAGGGGCGGTGGACGGTGGCGTGCGAGTTCGCCTTGGACAGCACCAGCAGGTGCGGCTCACGCGCCAGGCGGCGCACCTGTGGCGGCAGCTTGGCGAAGCTGCGCGACAGCGGCTTGGCGGCGGTCTCGCGCAGGATGCCGAGGCCGGTGCCCGGAACCGGGCGCAGCACGTCCTCGCCGTCCTGGACCTCGAGGTCGTAGGAGCGGTAGCCGAGGAAGGTGAAGTGGCCCTGGTCCATCCACTCGAGCAGCGCTCTGGTCTCGGCCAGCTCCTCGCGGTCGACCGGCGGCGGCTCGTCCGCCAGGCGGATGAGGATCTCCCGCACGCGCTGGCGCATCGGCGCCCAGTCCTCGGAGACGGCGCGCACGTCGGCCAGCACCCGCTGGATCCCTTCGACCATCCGCTCCAGCACGGCGGGGTCGGTCTGCCGGTCCACCTCGACGCGGATCACCGACTCGCGCGGCCCGTCGCGGGGCCCGGTGTCGGGGGGGAGAACCTCGAGCAGCTGGCCGGCGTCGTCGCGCCGCACGGTGAGCACCGGGTGGATCGGCAGGTGGATGGTGAGGCCCTGGCGGTTCAGCTCCATCGACACCGAGTCGACCAGGAACGGCATGTCGTCGGTGACGATCTCGACCACCGTGTGGACCGAGCGCCAGCCGTGCTCCTCGAAGCGGGGGCTGTAGACGCGCACCTTGGCGGTCCCCGGGGGGCGCTGGCGGGCGAAGCCCCACTGCGCCAGGGCAGCGCCGTACAGGTCGGGAACCTCGCGCTCGAGCAGGTCCTCGGGGTCGACCTGGCGGTAGAGCTGGCGCGTGAACGACTCCACCTGATCGGCCTGGTCGGACGGCAGCCGATCGTGGATGGTGGCGACGATCCGCTCCAGGACCTCGGTCTTTGCCTGCTCCGGCTGGGTCGGCACCGTTGCTGCCACCCCCTCTTCGTGTGTCCGGGGGCCGTCTCATTGCCCGTGGCGCCCGGCCCCCGCTGGTCGCCGCTGGATCCACGATGGCAGATCGCTGTCGCTCCGTGTAGATAGAGTCGGGCTTCTGTGGACAACCAAGGAGGCCCATGTGAGCGCACAGGGCGTGTTCGACGTCCGTCTCGCGGGCACGGTCTTCATGGACCTGGTGTTCTCCGGGCTGACCGCGAGGCCCGGGCTCGGCACCGAGATCCACACCGAGGGGCTGGGCTCCTCGCCGGGCGGGGTCGCCAACCTGGCGGTCGCGCTCGCCCGTCTCGACCTGAGGGTCGGGCTGGTCGCCGCCTTCGCCGCCGACCTCTACGGCAGCTACCTCTGGCGCACGCTGGGGGAGCAGGAAGGGGTCGATCTCTCGGGCTCGCGCACGGTCGACGGCTGGGCCACCCCGCTGACGGTGTCGCTCGCCTACGAGTGCGAGCGCAGCATGATCACCTACCAGCAGCCGTCGCCCCTGCCGATCGGCCAGCTGCTGGCGGCGCCGGGCCCGGCGCGGTCGTTCTTCACCTACGTCGACGACCGGCGGATGCCCTGGCTGCCGGCTATCCGCCGGGCGGGCGCGACGATCTTCGGCGACGTCGGCTGGGACCCGAGCGGGCGCTGGTCCACCCGGGTGCTCGACAATCTCGCCATGGTCGACGTGTTCATGCCCAACGCGGTCGAGGCGATGGCCTACACCCGGACCGCCACCCCGGAGGCGGCGCTGGAGATCCTGGCCGAGCTGGTCCCGGTCGCGGTGGTCAAGTGCGGCCGCGACGGCGCGCTGGCCTGCTCGCGCGAGACCGGTGAGCGCGTCCGCGAGCCGGGCATCGCGATCGAGGCGCTCGACCCGACCGGCGCCGGCGACGTGTTCGGCGCCGGGCTGACGCTCGGCACCCTCGAGGGCTGGCCACTGGCGGAGCGGGTCCGCTTCGCCAACCTCTGCGCCGCGTTGTCGTGTCGCTTCTACGGCGGGTCGCTGTCGGCGCCGTGCTGGAACGAGATCGCCTCCTGGTGCCGCGAGCTGGACGCCGACCCGACCGCGACGGCCGCGCTGAAGCGGCGCTACCAGTTCCTCGACCCCTACTTCGAGCGGCACGTCCGCTCCGTGAAATGCCACCGTCCGCTGCCCACCATCAGCGCGAGCTGGCCGGTCGAGCTTCGCCACGAAGAGTGAGCCTCGACAAGAGGTTCAGAGTTGCCGACCCTTGCGGCAGCCGGCCAGGCGATAGCATGGGCAGGCTCGACAGCAGGCTCGAGCAGCGGTCCCCCGCGAAACGGATCCCTCGAAGGAGCTCCAGTGCCCGACCCCGTGCCGACCCAGACGACCGACCGCGCCGACCCGGCCGAGCTGGCCGGGCTGGTCGCGGGACTGAAGTTCGACGCCCAGGGCCTGGTGACCGCGGTGATCCAGGACCACGCCGACGCCACCGTGCTGATGGTCGGCTGGATGGACGCCGAGGCGGTGCGCCGGACGCTCAGCAGCGGCCGGACCTGGTTCTGGAGCCGCTCGCGGCGCGAGCACTGGCAGAAGGGGGAGACCTCCGGGCACCGCCAGTACGTCCGCTCGGTCCACGCCGACTGCGACCGCGACACCCTGCTGGTCCGCGTCGAGCAGGTCGGCGGCGCCTGCCACACCGGCGCCCGCAGCTGCTTCGCGCAGGAGCTGCCCGCCTCGCGCCTGGAGGCCCGGCCGTGAGCGTGGCGGCCGCCCCCGGCGGCCTGCGGCCGTCGCTCGACGAGTTCGTCGTCCTCGCCAAGGAGTACTCGGTGGTGCCGGTCTGGCGCGAGCTGCTCGGCGACCTGGAGACCCCGGTGAGCGCCTTCCGCAAGCTCGGCGGCGGTGAGGGATCGGTGCTGCTCGAGAGCGTCGAGCACGGTGAGCGCTGGGGCAGGTTCTCGTTCATCGGCACCGACCCGTTCGCCACCTTCATGGCGCGCAATGGGCGCGTGACCTGGACCGGGGACGCCCCCGAGGGCCTGCCCGACGGGCCGCCGCTGGCGGTGCTGCGAGCCGCGCTGGAGCGGCTGCGCTCGCCCGCGATCCCAGGGCTCGCCCCCCTGTACGCCGGAGCGGTCGGCTACCTCGCCTACGACGTCGTGCGCGAGCTGGAGCAGCTGCCCGACCGGACAGAGGACGACCTGCGGCTGCCCGACGCGGTGCTGGTGCTGCCGCGCTCCGTGGTGGTGTTCGACCACCTCGGGCAGCGCCTTGCCCTTGTCGCCAACGTGCGGGTGAGCGAGGCGATCGACCTGGAGGAGGCGTACCTGTCCGCGGCGCGGCGGCTGGACGATCTCGCCGAGCGCCTGGCGGTGCCGAGCGTGAGCCCGCCCACGCCGCTGCCGGCCGCCGGGCCGCCGGCCAGGGCGACCAGCGACCTGCCCGCCGGGCGCTACCAGCAGATGGTCGAGATCGCCAAGGAGCACATCCGCGCCGGCGACATCTTCCAGGTGGTCCCGTCACAGCGCTTCTCGGTCCGCACCGCCGCCGACCCGTTCGACGTCTACCGCGTGCTCCGGGTGGTCAACCCGTCGCCCTACATGTACTTCCTGCGGCTGCCCGGGGTGACCCTGGCGGGCTCCTCCCCGGAGGTGCTGGTCACCGTGCAGGGCCGCGGCGCCACCATGCGGCCGATCGCCGGCACCCGGCCGCGCGGCGGCGACAGCGCCATCGACCTGGCCCTCGAGGAGGAGCTCAAGGCCGACGAGAAGGAGCGTGCCGAGCACGTCATGCTGGTCGACCTGGCGCGCAACGACCTCGGCCGGGTGTGCCGCCCTGGCACCGTGCGGGTCCGGGACTTCATGCGGGTGGAGCGCTACTCGCACGTGATGCACCTGGTCACCGACGTGGTGGGGGAGCTGAGCGACGGCGTCACCCCGTTCGACGTGCTGGCCGCCGGCTTCCCGGCGGGCACGGTGTCGGGCTCGCCCAAGGTGCGGGCGATGGAGATCATCGACGACCTGGAGCGCCACCGCCGCGGGCCCTACGCCGGCTGCGTCGGCTACTTCGACTTCTCCGGCAACCTGGACACCTGCATCACCATCCGCACCTGCGTGTTCGTGGGCGGCACCGCCTACTGCCAGGCCGGCGCCGGAGTGGTGGCCGACTCGGTCCCAGAGCGCGAGGAGCGCGAGACCGAGGCCAAGGCCCGGGCGCTGCTGGCCGCGGTCGCCGCCGCGGAGATGCTGCCGGAGCGCGGGCGCACACGGGCTTCCGGGCCCGGGGAATAGGCCGGCGTGCCGGCTGTGCGCGCCAGAGCGGCGCCGCCGTCCGCGGGCGACCGCCGCTCGCTGCAGGTGGCGCTGCTGCTGCTGCTGGCCGGGGTGGTGCTGGCGGTGGTCGGGGCCGGGCGCCCCTGGGCACTGCTCGGCACCAGCGTCGCGATCCCTCCCTTCGGCCGCGCGCCCGGCGCCAGCACGCCGCTGCACGGCAACGACTTCGCGCCCATCTCGGGCCTCGCCCTGCTCGCGCTGGTGCTGGTCGTCGGCATCGCCGTCACGCGCGGGCGCGGCCGCTGGGTGGTCGGCCTGGCGCTGCTCGCCCTCGCCGCCGCGCTGCTGGCCCAGGCCATCGGCGTGGCGGGCGCCGCCCGCGCCGAGGCCGAGGCGCGCGTCCGGCACGGCCAGGTGGTCGGCGTCGCGCCCGGCCGGTCGCTGCGGGTCGACACGCCGCGGGCCGGGCCGGTCCTGGTCGCCACCGGTGGCCTCCTGCTGGGCCTGGCCGGGGCCGAGGCGCTGCGACGCGGGTCGCGCTGGCCTGCCCTCGGCGCCGCCTTCCGGGCCCCGCCCGACCGCCAGCCGCCGCTCCCGGCCGCCGACGACGAGCCACCATGGGAGGGCGACTGAGGCCAGGGCCTCCCGCCGGTCGGCTTCACCTGGCTCGAACATTCGCCGGTCGCGGCCCGAACCTGATCGAGGGATGCTACCAATAGGGTGACAGGGACCTTGGGGGAGGGCCGCAGGTGAGCGTGGAGCACGCGACCACGGGGGACAAGGGAACCATCCTGGTGGTCGAGGACGAGGAGTCGATCGCCGACCTGATCCGGCTCTACCTGGAGCGGGACGGCTTCCGCGTGGTCTGGCGCAGCGACGGCCGCTCTGGCCTGGCCGCGGTCGCCAGCGAGCGGCCGCGCCTGCTGGTCCTCGACCTGATGCTGCCCGGGATGGACGGCTTCGAGGTGACCCGCGCGCTGCGCGACAACGCGGGCAGGGTGCCGATCATCGTGGTCACCGCCCGCGAGGAGGAGGCCGACCGGGTGCTCGGCCTGGAGCTGGGCGCCGACGACTACGTGACCAAGCCGTTCTCCCCACGCGAGCTGGTCGCCAGGGTCAAGGCCGTGCTGCGGCGAGCCGAGCCAGAGCCGCCCGACGGGCCGGAGGCGGCCATGCACCTCGGCAACCTGGCGGTCGACCCGGCCCGGCGCGAGGTGGTCTTCGAGGGCCGCCGGGTCGAGCTCACCGCCCGGGAGTTCGACCTGCTCTCCTACCTCGTCCGCAACCGCGGCCTGGTGCTGACGCGCGACCAGATCCTCGAGCGGGTCTGGGGCTACGCCTTCCCCGCCGACACCCGCACGGTGGACGTGCACATCCGCCAGCTCCGGGCCAAGCTCGGCGAGCGCGCCCCGATCCGCACGATCCGCGGCGTCGGCTACAAAGCCGACGACCAGGGCTGACCATGCGCCGCGATGCCGGCCTGGGATCGCTGCGAGGCCGCCTGCTGTGGGCGTTTGTGGGCGTGGTCGCCCTGGCCGCGGTGATCATCGGCGTGGTCACCTTCTCGCTGGTCCGCGTCGCCGCCGCCAGCGGTCTCGAGCAGCAGCTCAGCGACCAGGCCGAGGCGATCTCGGCGGACGGGTCCCTGCTCGCCTCTCCCCGGCAGGGCTGCGTGGCGATCACCGCGCTGCGGGCGGTGCAGACCGAGCTGTACCTGGTCGACTCGGATGGCGTCGCGCACCCGGGGACCTGCGCGCCGCTGCGTGACCGCCTGCGCGGCGCGGGCGCGATCGCGCCCGCGCCCGACATCGACCTGCGCGCGGCCCTCAGGCCCGGCTCGGTGGTGACCGGCACCCGTGACGGCGTGGTCTACGCGGTGGCGCCGCTGGCGCAGCCGCTGCAGACCAACCAGGGCGTGCAGCTCAACGGCGTCCTGCTGACCCACTCGCTCGGGCGGCTGGGCATCGGCGCCGTCGGGGGGGTGCTGTTGCGGTTGCTGCTGGCGACCGCGCTGGCGCTGGCGATCGCCGCGGCGGTGGCCTGGGTGCTCGCCGGCCGCCTCACCGCGCCGCTGCGCCGGCTGGCCGCCGCGGCCCGCGACCTCGGCGGCGGCGACATGTCGACCCGGGTGCGGGTCGAGGGCGAGGACGAGGTCGCCGAGGTCGGCACCGCCTTCAACGAGATGGCCGCTGACCTGGAGCGCAGCCAGGCCGAGCAGCGGGCCTTCCTGGCCAGCGTCAGCCACGAGCTGAAGACGCCGCTCACGGCCGTCCAGGGTTACACCGAGGCGCTGCTGGACGGGACCGTCTCCGACCCGCCGGCGCGCCAGCGCAGCCTGCAGCGGATCCACGGCGAGACCCTGCGGCTGGCGCGGCTGGTGCAGGACCTGCTCGACCTGGCCCGGCTCGGCCGCGGCCAGTTCGAGGTCAGCCCGGTGGACGCCGACGTCGGCGCGGTGCTGCGCGAGGCGGTCGCCGCCGCGGCGGACCGTGCCGCCTCCAAGGACGTCGCCGTGCAGCTGCGCCTCCCCGACGGACCCCTGCTCGCCCGCGTCGACCCCGGGCGGCTGCGCCAGGTGCTGGACAACCTGCTCGACAACGCCACCCGCTCCAGCCCCGGCGGCCACCCGGTGCTGGTCGTCGCCGGGCCGCTCAGCGAGGGCTGGGTCGAGGTCGCCGTGGTCGACCGCGGCCCCGGCATCGCGCCCGAGGACATGCCCCACGCCTTCGACCGCGGCTACCTGTGGTCGCGCTACCGCGCCACCCGCGCGGTCGGCTCCGGCCTCGGCCTGGCGATCGTCAAGGCGCTGTGCGACGCGATGGGCGTGGCCATCCGCGCCGAGTCAGGCCACGACCACGGCTGGAGCGGCATGGCGTTCCGCCTCGCCCTGCCGCCGCCGCGCGCCACGACCCGCGAGCGCGAGCCCGCCGGCCGCGAGCCGCGGACCCGGCGGCGAGCCTGGATCGAGCCCCGATAGAATCCTGTCCGTGTCCGGTCACGGAGGCTTCCTCGCCCGCGCCAGCGCGGATGCGCGCCTGGCCGCGGCGCGCCGCGCCGAGCGCCTGCCGCTCGCCGCGGTGCAGCGGGCGGCGGCGGCGGCACCGCCGCCGTGCGGCTTCCGCGCCGCCGTCGCCCGCGGGGATCCCGAGCAGCGCTGGCCGGTCAGCGGGGTCGCCCTCATCGCCGAGGTCAAGCGCCGCTCGCCCTCCAGGGGAAACCTGCGGCCAGACCTCGATCCCGGCGCGCTGGCGGCCGCGTACCGGCGCGGCGGCGCCAGCGCCATCAGCGTGCTCACCGAGCCCCTGCACTTCGCCGGCAGCGCGGACGACCTCAGGGCGGTGCGCGCCGCCGTCGACCTGCCGGTGCTGCGCAAGGACTTCGTCACCATCCCCTATCAGGTGTGGGAGGCGCGCGCGTGGGGCGCCGACGCGGTGCTGCTGATCGTCGCCGCGCTCGACGGTGAGCAGCTCGCGGACCTGCTCGCCGAGGCGCGGCGCGCCGGGCTCGACGCGCTGGTCGAGGTCCACAGCCGCGAGGAGGCGGCGGTCGCCGCCAAGGCCGGCGCCGCCCTGATCGGGGTCAACGCCCGTGACCTGGCCACGCTCACGGTGGACCCCGGCCGCTTCGCCGCGGTCCGCGACGCCCTGCCCGCCGGCGCCACCCTGGTGGCCGAGAGCGGCATCCGGACCAGGGCCGACGTCGAGGCCGCGACCGTCGCCGGCGCCGACGCGGTGCTGGTCGGCGAGACCCTCGTGCTGGCCGCCGACCCCGCGGCCGCCGCCGCCGCCCTGCTCACCGCGTCCCCCCAAGCACAAGCTGGCAGCGATGCCCCGACGAAGGATGGTGGAGATGGCTGAGCCCAGGAAGATCCTGCTGACCGAGGACGAGCTGCCGAGCGCCTGGTTCAACATCGTGCCCTCGCTGCCCAGCCCGCCAGGGCCCTACCTGCACCCGCAGACCAGGGAGCCGGTCGGCCCCGACGAGCTCGCCCCGCTGTTCCCGATGGCCCTGATCCAGCAGGAGGTCGCCACCGACCCCTGGATCGACATCCCCGGGCCCGTGCTCGACGCCTACCGGATCTGGCGGCCGACCCCGCTGGTGCGCGCGCTCGACCTCGAGCGGGCGCTCGGCACCCCGGCGCGCATCTACTACAAGTACGAGGGCGGCTCGCCCGCCGGCTCCCACAAGCCCAACACCGCGGTCGCCCAGGCGTACTACAACTCGGTCGAGGGCGTCGCCCGGCTCACCACCGAGACCGGCGCCGGCCAGTGGGGCAGCGCGCTGGCGTTCGCCTGCGCCCGCTTCGGCCTGGACTGCACCGTCTACATGGTGCGCACCTCCTACGACAGCAAGCCCTACCGGCGCTCGCTGATGGAGACCTGGGGCGCCAGGGTGGTGCCGTCGCCGTCGGAGGAGACCGCCTCCGGCCGCGCCGTTCTCTCCGAGCACCCCGACTCGCCGGGCTCGCTCGGCATCGCCATCTCCGAGGCGGTCGAGGTGGCCGCCGGCCGGCCAGACACCCACTACTCGCTCGGCAGCGTGCTCAACCACGTCCTGCTGCACCAGACGGTCATCGGCCTGGAGCTGAAGGCCCAGCTCGCCAAGGCCGGCGTCCAGCCCGACGTGCTGGTCGGCTGCGTCGGCGGCGGGTCCAACTTCGGCGGCTTCAGCTTCCCGCTGCTGGCCGACAAGATCGCCGGAAGGCTCGACGCGCGCTTCATCGCGGCGGAGCCCACCGCCGCGCCCACCCTCACCAAGGGTCGCTTCGACTACGACCTCGGCGACCAGGCCGGCATGACCCCGCTGATGCAGATGTACACGCTCGGGGCCGACTTCATCCCCGCCCCCATCCACGCCGGCGGCCTGCGCTACCACGGCGACTCGCCGCTGATCTCCCTGCTCGTCAAGGAGGGCCTGGTCGAGGCGGTCGCCTACCCGCAGTCCAAGATCTTCGAGTCGGCCGTGCGGTTCGCCCGCACCGAGGGCCACCTGCCCGCGCCCGAGCCCGCCCACGCCATCCGCGCGGTGGTCGACGAGGCGCTCCGCTGCAAGGAGGAGGGCAGCGCCGAGACCATCGTCTTCAACCTCTGCGGCCACGGCCATTTCGACCTCAAAGCCTACGAGGACTACCTCTCCGGGACTCTGCTCGATGTCTGACCTCGCCACCGCCCCGACCCACCCTCCCGACTCCCTCGGCCACTTCGGCCCCTGGGGCGGCCGCTTCGTGCCCGAGGTGCTCATGGCCGCCCTCGACCAGCTCACCGCCGCCTTCGACGAGGCCATGGCCGACCCGGCGTTCCGGGCCGAGCTGGACGAGCTGCGGCGCTCCTACGCCGGCCGGCCGACCCCGCTCACGCCCGCGCGGCGCCTGTCGCGGGAGCTCGGCCTGGAGATCTGGCTCAAGCGCGAGGACCTGCTGCACACCGGCGCGCACAAGCTCAACAACTCCCTCGGCCAGCACCTGCTGGCCAGGCGGATGGGCAAGCCGCGGGTGATCGCCGAGACCGGCGCCGGCCAGCACGGCGTCGCCACCGCCACCGTCGCCGCCCTGCTCGGCCAGGAGTGCGTGGTCTACATGGGCGAGGAGGACACCCGCCGCCAGCACCTCAACGTCGTGCGGATGCGCCTGCTCGGCACCGAGGTCCGGCCCGTCGCCACCGGCACCGCCACCCTCAAGGACGCCATCAACGAGGCGCTGCGCGACTGGGTCGAGTCCGTCCCCACCACCCACTACGCCATCGGGTCGGTGGTCGGCCCGCACCCCTTCCCGCTGATGGTGCGCGAGTTCCAGCGGGTCATCGGCGAGGAGGCCAGAGCCCAGCTCCTCCAGGCCAGCGGCCGCCTCCCCGACCTGGTGGTCGCGTGTGTCGGTGGCGGCTCCAACGCGGCCGGCACGTTCGCGCCGTTCATCGACGACGACGGCGTGCGCATCGCCGGCATCGAGGGCGGCGGCCGCAGCACCGCGCCGGGCGACAACGCCGCCTCGCTCAGCCTCGGCGAGCCCGGGGTGCTCCACGGCGCGCGCTCGTACCTGCTCCAGGACTCCGACGGCCAGGTGCTGCCCACCCACTCGGTGTCAGCCGGCCTTGACTACCCGGCCACCGGGCCCGAGCACGCCTTCTGGAAGGACAGCGGCAGGGTCGCCTACGCCCAGGCTCCTGACCGGGTCGCCCTGGACGGCTTCAGGCTGCTCGCGCGCACCGAGGGCATCCTGCCGGCGCTCGAGCCCGCCCACGCCATCGGCTGGCTCGCCGGCGCCGCCCGCGGCGGCGAGGTCGCCCCGGGCACCCGCGTCCTGCTGTGCCTGTCAGGCCGGGGCGACAAGGACGTCGAGACCGTGGCGAGCATCCTCGGCCGCGAGGTGGACCGGTGACCGCCGCCGCCCCGGCCGCCGGGCCGGCTGCGGAGCGTCCCGTGGACCGGCTGGAGGCGCGGCTCGCGCGGGTCCGCCGCGAGGGCCGCGCGGCCCTGATCGCCTACGGCGTCGCCGGCTACCCCGATCGCGCCACCTGCCTGGCGGCCTTCCGCGCGATGGCCGGCGCCGGCGCCGACGTCCTCGAGGTCGGTCCGCCCTACTCGGACCCGCTCATCGACGGCCCGGTGATCCAGCGGGCGGTGCAGGCCGCCCTGGACGCCGGCACCCGCGTCGACGACGTGCTCGCCCTGGTCGGCGAGCTCACCGCCACCACCGACACCCCGCTGGTCCTGCTCGTCTACTACAACCTGATCGCCCACCGCGGCCCGGATCGGTTCGCCAAGGAGCTGGCGGCGGCGGGCGCCTGCGGTGCCGTCGTGCCCGACCTGCCACCGGAGGAGGCGGGGGAGTGGCTGGCCGCGGCCGAGCGGGCCGGGATCGCCCCGGTCTTCCTGGCCGCGCCGACCTCGACAGACCGTCGCCTCGAGGCGATCGCCCGTGCCGGCCGCGGTTTCGTCTACGCGCAGGCGTCCCTTGGCGTGACCGGCCTGCGGGCGTCGCTCGCCGCCGGCATCGACGAGCTGGTCGCCAGGGTCCGCGGCCACACCGACCGGGCGGTCTGCGCCGGCATCGGCGTCTCCAACGCCAGCCAGGCCGCCGCCGTGGCAGCCTTCGCCGACGGGGTCATCGTGGGCACCGCCCTGGTCCGCCGCCTCGGCGAGCAGGGGGTCGGCGGCGTCCGTGCCCTCACCACCGAGCTGGCCACCGCCATCCGCGGCGCCCGGGCGATCGACTGATCGCTGGTTGCGGTGCCCGAGGCGGGATTCGAACCCGCAAGCCCTTTCGGGCAGATGGGTTTGAGCCATCCGCGTCTGCCGTTGCGCCACTCGGGCTCGCCATATGGAGGGTAGCGAATTGTACCCTCAACCGGCCGGCGGGCCTCGTCGACGCGCAGGCGCGGGTGTGATGCCCGCTCTGTTGAGGAGAAGTGCGTGACCTGCGGGGTTGTCCGGGATGCCAAAGCTAGTGCCGGCCGCTAGATTATGGTTATCTACGCGCCGGAAGAGCTCTCCGGTAGATGCACCGTTGCAGAGGAGCAGCGGCATGAGTGCGCAAAGGGTGGGCGGTGCTCGCGGCAGCGCCAGGTGCACTCATCTCGGTGCGTCCAACGTCGGACCAAGAAGGAGTGAGTGGGGATGATCAGGCCAAGGTGGGTAGTGCTCGTGGCAGTGGTGGGTGTCTTCACGCTGCTCGCGTCGGCGTGCGCCAACAAGAGCAGCAGTGGCGCGGAGAGCGCCGCGTGCAAGAACGACCGGTTCGGTTGCCAGGTCTACAAGTCCGGCGAGCCGATCAAGATCGCCACGCTGCTGGCGATCACCGGCGACAACCGGGCCCTGGGCATCGACAGCCAGCGGGGCGTCCAGCTCGCCGCCGACTACCTGGACGGGAAGCTGGACGGCAAGGTGGGGCAGCTCGTCGGGCACGACATCAAGCTGGAGTTCGGGGATGAGGCGTGCTCGAAGGAGGGCGGGCAGGCCGGTGCCACCAAGCTGGCCGCCGACCCCACCATCCTCTCCGTGATCGGGACGAGCTGCTCGAGCGCGGCGCTCGGGGTGGCTGACACGATCTTCTCCAAGAAGGGCATCCTGCTCATCTCACCGTCGAACACCGGTCCGGCCCTGACCTCGAGCGGCCAGCATCAGCCGTTCTACCTGCGGACCGCGCACAACGACAAGATCCAGGGCGCGGTGGTGGCGGACTTCGCCACCCAGAAGCTGCAGGCAAAGACCGCGGCCACGATCCACGACGACAGCCCGTACTCGGACGGGCTGGCCGCGGTGTTCCGCCAGGTCTTCGAGAAGCAGGGTGGGAAGATCACCGACAACGAGGCCATCCAGGCCACCCAGCGTGACTTCAAGCCGATCCTGAACGGCATCGCGCAGCACAAGCCCGACTTCATCTACTACCCGGCGTTCAACCCGGCGTGCGCGCTCATCGCCAAGCAGTCGCGGTCGATCCCGGCCCTGAACAACACCGCCCTGATGGGCTCTGACGGCTGCGCGGACCCGACGTATGTCAGTGTCGGCGGGAAGGACGTGTACGGCACGTGGTCGTCGTCGCCGGACGTGACGGCGCAGACCACCACGAACGCGTTCTACGGTCAGCAGTTCCTGCCGGCCTACCAGCAGCAGTTCGGCCAGAAGCCGATCTCGGTCTTCAACGCCCACGGCTGGGACGCCGCGCAGATCCTGTTCGAGGCGATCAAGAAGGTGGCCAAGGACGACAACGGGACGCTCACGATCCCACGCACCGCGCTGAAGGACGCGATCTTCCAGACCAAGGATTACAAGGGGCTGAGCGGGACGCTCACCTGCACGCCGTTGGGCGACTGCGCCACGGCCGTGTCGATCGCGGTGTACAAGGTTCCGGCCTGGCCGATCGCGGGTGGCACCGCGAACCCCAAGCCGGTGTTCACCGAGACCAAGACGCTCGAGCAGGCCTCTGTGTCGTAGAGGAGAGGTTGTGGCGGCGGGGACGCGGTCGAGCGTCCCCGCCGAGTGCTGAGGGTGAGGTGGCTGTGAATGAAGCTGGCCGGACGAGTCTTTCTGGTGGTGGCCCTCGTCGCGCTCGCGTTGCTTGCGGCCGGCTGCGGCCGCAAGCCCTCGGCCCCGCCGAGCCACAGGTTGGAGGGGGTGTACATCGTCCACGGGATCTTCTCGCACCGGAGCTACGGCGCGCCCTGCAATCCGACCGACGCGGGCTACGCGGATATCCGTGCGGGCACGGCGGTGACGGTGAAGGACGGTGCCGGGGCGCTGGTGGGCACCGCGGCGCTGGGGGATGGGACGCTGCGCCGTAGCCCCCTGCGCGGCAGGGACGACGACTGCGTGTTCTCGTTCTCGCTGAAGGTGTCGGAGCAGGACGATTACCGGATCGAGGTGGCGCGTCGGGGCGTGGTGCGGTTCTCAAAGTCCGAGCTCGAGCGGACGAATTGGAAGCCCAGCCTCACGATCGGCGCCTACACGATGTTCGGCGGTATCTAGGACCTAGCCAGGAGGCCGACGTGGACGTGTGCCTGGGGTGCACATGACGCAGCAGAGCGACGATGGGCCGGTCGGGACCGTTGCCCGGCCGCGGACGGCGGTGCTCGCGGAGCGGTTCCCGATCCGCCGGGTCACCCTCGTGGTCCTCAGCATCCTGATCGTCGTCGGGGTGGTCACGGGGTCGTGGAAGACGCTGACGCTGCCCGTCTCAGAGGGCGGGATCAGCGGCGCCGGCTGGCGTGCCTTCGTGGTGTTCGGCATCGCCCAGGGGAGCATCTATGCGCTGATCGCACTCGGCTACAGCCTGGTCTACGGGATCCTGCTGATGATCAACTTCGCCCACGGCGAGGTGTTCATGGCGGGCGCGTACGCCTCGTTCTTCGTCGCTCAGACGCTGGACAGCAAGGGGCTGATCGACCGGAACCCGGTGCTGAGCATCGCTCTCCTGCTGGCGACGTCGGTGGCGGTGTCCGCGTCGGTGGCGGTGCTGCTCGAGCGGATCGCCTATCGCCCGCTGCGCAGCGCCCCGCGCCTGGTCCCGCTGATCACCGCCATCGGCGCCTCACTGTTCCTGCAGTACACCTTCGCGGGCTTGTTCGGGACGCAGACCAGGGGCTACCCCACCTTCGCCAGCCTGGAGGGCAGCCTGAACATCTTCGGGTTCCCGGTCGGCAAGGCCTTGGCGCTGACCATCGTCGCGGCGGTGCTGATGGTGATCGGCCTCACGGTGTTCATCGCCAGGACCAAGGTGGGCAAGGCCATGCGGGCGGTGTCGGAGGACAAGGAGATCGCCAGCCTGATGGGGATCGACGTCAACCGGGTGATCGTGACGACCTTTGCCATCGGTGGGGTGCTGGCCGGGGTGGCTGGGGTGCTGTTCGCGCTGGTGTTCTCCGAGGTCGACTCGTTCATGGGCTTCGTCCCCGGGATCAAGGCATTCACCGCGGCGGTGCTCGGAGGCATCGGCAGCGTCCCCGGGGCCGCCCTCGGCGGGCTGATCCTCGGCGTGGCGGAGTCCGTGGGGCCGGTCCTGCTCCTGGCCGGCTTCCACGTGCCGGCCCCGAACCAGCTCCGAGACGTGATCGCGTTCACCATTCTCGTCCTGGTCCTGATCTTCCGCCCCGGAGGCATCCTGGGGACCGGCGAGCAGGACAAGGCGTAGGGAGGCCGCCGTGATTGGCTCCGAGCTGACACGCAGAGCGATCAGGACAGGCCTCATCGGCGGTGTCGCCGTGATCTATCTCTGCATGGTGGGGATGATCGAGAAATTCGAGGTGCGCCACCTCATCGGTGGCTCGGTCAACCTCGGGAAGGTGCTGCTGGCGCTGCCGCCGTTGCTGGCCGCCTACCTCGCCACCAGGCCACGCCTGGTGGCCGGCCAGGTCAAGCGGCCCGCGCCCGCGGCGGCCGTGGTCGCCGGGCTGGTCAGCGGCGTGCTCACGGGCGCGCTGACCGCGGCGGCGGTGGCCCTGGTCCACGCCTTCCCGCGCAATGCGGTGCAGAACATCTTCGTCGCGGTGTCGCCGGAGCTGCTGTCGATCCTCACCTTCGGCAGGAGCCTGCCCGTGGGCATGGTCCTGCTGCTGCTGATCGGCGCGCTGCTCGGCGGTCTCGGGGCCGCCTTCGGGGCGCTCCCGCGACGGTACCGGCACCCGCTGAGCGTCGGGCTCGCGGTGACCGCCCTGTTCGCGCTGCTGCAGCGGATCATCCCGCCGCTGCTCTTCAACCTCAATCTCGAAAGCTCCTGGCTGTACAGCACGACCCTCGGCGGCCTCACGATCCTGGGGGCCGTCGTCGTGCTCGGGGTGTCGACCGGCCTGCCAGCGCTCTGGGCGGCCAGGAGCAAGGTCGTGCGCCAGCGGGTGAAGCGGCTGCCGCAGGCACCCCGCCGCGCGCTCAACGTGACCGGCCTGCTGCTGGCCGCCCTGGCGCTGGCGGTGCTTCCCCGCCTGCTCGGCTCGACCCTCTCCCAGGTGCTGGGCTCGGTCGGCATCTTTCTGCTGATGGGCCTTGGCCTGAACATCGTGGTCGGCTACGCGGGCCTGCTGGACCTCGGCTATGTCGCCTTCTTCGCGGCGGGGGCCTACCTGACGGCCCTGTTCACCGGGGCGCACCTGGTGACGTCCCTCGGCGAGACGGCTTCGCCGGCGTTCGTGCTCCATCTCAACTTCTACGTCGCGGTGCCGCTGGTGGTCCTCGTCGCCGCGTTCATCGGGCTGCTGATCGGCGCGCCGGTCCTCCGCCTCCGAGGTGACTACCTGGCGATCGTCACCCTCGGCTTCGGCGAGATCGCCAGGGTCCTGTTGACGTCCTCGTGGTTGCAGAAGTTCACCGGCGGGCCGCAGGGGCTCCGGGACATCACCGACGCCACCATAGGGGGTGTCGGCTTCCGGGACCCGCAGCCGTTCTACTACCTGGTCCTGGCGTTCTGCGCCCTGGCGGTCTTCGTGTCGTACCGCCTGGCCGACTCGAGGGTCGGGCGGGCGTGGAGCGCGATGCGCGAGGACGAGCTGGCGGCCGAGGCCATGGGCATCAGCACGATCAAGTACAAGCTGCTGGCCTTTGCCATGGGCGCGGCCGTGGGGTGCCTGTCGGGCGCACTGTTCGCGGTGCAGATCGGCTCGCTCGCGCCGAACAGCTTCGGCATCGTCGTCTCGATCACCGTGTTGGCCGTGGTCATCCTGGGCGGAATGGGCAGCATCCCCGGCGTCGCCATTGGCACCCTCCTGCTGATCGGCCTGCCAGGGTTGCTGGACGAGTTCGAGGAGTACCGCCTTCTGATCTACGGTGCGGCGCTCATCCTGGTCATGATCTTGCGGCCGCAAGGGCTGATCCCCAACGTCCGCCGCATGCGCGAGCTCCAGGAGGACGAGGTCGCGCAGGACGAGTGGATCAAGAAGGAGGAGGAGGCGGCGGTGGCTCCGACGGCGGCCGTGGCCGGCGGTGGGGGTGACTCGTGACCGCACAGCTCGAGATCCGTGGGCTCGTCAAGCGGTTCGGCGGCCTCAATGCCGTCGATGGCGTCGACATGGACGTGGACGAGGGCGAGATCCTGAGCGTGATCGGCCCGAACGGGGCCGGCAAGACGACCTTGTTCAACGTGGTGACGGGGTTGTACGGGCCGGACGCCGGATCGATCCGCTTCAACGGCCATGACCTGGTCGGGCTCAAGCCAAACCAGATCTGCAGCCTCGGCATCTCCCGAACGTTCCAGACGGTGCGCCTGTTCGCCAACATGACCGTGCTCGAGAACGCCATGGTCGGCCAGCACTGCCGGACGAAGTCCGGGTTGCTCGGGGCGGTCCTGCGCCTGCCACGCACCAGGGCCGAGGAACAGCAGGTGCGGGAGCAGGCGCGCCTGGCCTTGTCGTTCTTCGGCAGCCGTCTGGCCAGCTACCGGGAGGACCAGCCGGCGTTCGCGCTTTCCTATGCGAACCGGCGCCGGCTGGAGATCGCCAGAGCCATGGCCACGATCCCCGGGCTCATCCTTCTCGACGAGCCGACCGCCGGGATGAACCCCAGGGAGACTGAGGAGATGATCCACCTCATCGGCAAGCTCCGGGACGAACGGGGCTTCACGATCGTCGTGATCGAGCACGACATGCGCCTGGTCAAGGGGGTCTCGGACCGAGTCGTCGCGCTCGACCACGGGCGCAAGATCGCCGCGGGCACCTTCGATGAGGTGTCCACCAACGAGCAGGTGATCGAGGCGTACCTCGGCAGAGGGGCGGAGGAGGCCGGATGAGCGACGGGCCGATCCTTGAGCTGCGGAACGTCAGCACGCACTACGGGCTCATCGCGGTCCTCACCGGGGTGAGCCTGGAGATCCGCCGCGGGGAGATCGTCTGCCTGCTCGGCGGCAACGCCAGCGGGAAGTCCACCACGCTGCGGACCATCCTGGGCATGGTGGCGCCGAGCGAGGGCGAGGTGCTGTACGAGGGCAGGCCGATCGGCGGCCGGCCCACCATGGAGATCGTGAGCCAGGGGCTGACGATGGTCCCGGAGAACCGGCGACTGTTCTCCCGCATGACGGTGCGGGAGAATCTCGAGCTGGGCAGCTACCTGCGGAAGGACAAGCCGAAAGTCAAGGAGGACCTGGAGCGCGTGCTGACGCTGTTCCCCCGGCTGGGGGAGCGACTGTCACAGAAGGCGGGGACGCTCTCCGGCGGAGAGCAGCAGATGGTGGCGATGGGACGGGCGCTGATGGCAGACCCGAAGGTGCTCCTGATGGACGAGCCATCCATGGGGCTGGCTCCAGTGCTGGTGGGGCAGGTGTTCAAGACCATCCAGGACGTCAACCGGATGGGGACCACCATCTTCGTGGTCGAGCAGAACGCCCACATGGCCCTGTCGATCGCCGACCGTGGCTATGTCCTGCAGACTGGGCGGATCGTGCTGGCCGAGACCGCCAAGAGCCTCGTCGAGAACCCGCAGATGCAGAAGGCGTACCTCGGCGAGCTGACCTGAGCCTTCAGCGGGCGCTGCGGAGTGACACGCAGCGTGGAACATGTGGAACATTAGGACCGTCGTCCGGCCGGCGGGGGCCGACGACCAGAGATGGAGAGGCAAGAGCTATGGTGGGAACCAGACGTAGGCACGGCGCACTGCTGGCCATGGTGGCCGCGTTGGCGCTGCTGCTCGCCGCCTGTGGCGGCAACGATAACAACAAGGGCACGTCGTCCGGGAGCGGAGGCGGCCTCACCGACCTGGGCAAGAAGCTGCCGTCTTCGATCCAGCAGTCCAAAGAGATCAAGGTGGGCTCCGACATCGCCTACGCGCCGGTCGAGTTCTACAAGGAAGGCACCCAGGAGGTGCAGGGCATCGACTGGGATCTGGCCCAGGCAATGGGCCAGAAGCTGGGGGTGAAGTTCACCTTCGCCAACACCACCTTCGACGGCATCATCCCGGCGCTCAAGGCCAACCGCTTCGACGTCATCATGTCGGCGATGAGCGACACGCCCGAGCGCCAGAAGGAAGTCGACTTCATCGACTACTTCAAGGCCGGCACCTCGATCCTGGTGAAGAAGGGCAACCCCCAGGGCATCCAGTCGCTGGACGACCTCTGCGGCAAGACCATCGCCCTGCAGAAGGGCACCACCCAGGTGGACGTCGCCACCGAGCAGCAGGGGAAGTGCAAGAGCGCCGGCAAGCCCGCGATCAAGATCCTGACCTACGACAAGGACACCGACGCCCAGCTCCAGCTGCGGACCGGGCGCGCCGTCGCCGACATGAACGACTTCCCGGTGGCCGCCTACGCCGCCCAGACGGTCGGCGGGGGCAACGACTTCGAGGTGGTGGGCCAGCAGATCGGCGCCGGCCCGTACGGCATCGGCGTGCGCAAGAGCGACACCCAGCTCCGTGACGCCCTGCAGGAGGCCCTCAAGGCAGCCATCGCCGACGGCGCCTACGCGAAGGTCCTGCAGAAGTGGAACGTCACCGCCGGCTCGCTGACGACTCCGGTGATCAACGGCGGCCAGTGAGCGCGGCTGAGGACTAGGTGGCCCAGGACATGTCTGGAGGAGCGGAGCGCGACGAGGCCCACCCCGGGGTGGGCCTCGCGCCCCCGGCCGGCGGCGTCCCCCCGGAGCGGATCAAGGCGATCCCGGTCCGCCACTGGGGCCGCTGGGTGTTCGCGGCCGCCGTGCTGCTGGTGGTGGTCTGGCTCGCCACCGCGGTGATCAACTCCCACTTCGCCAAGTGGGACCAGGTCCGCCACTACCTGACCAGCCAGGTCGTCCTCCGGGGTCTGGTCAGAACCATCGTCCTGTCGGTGATCGCACAGCTCGTGGGGATCGGGCTGGGACTGGTCCTGGCGGTCATGCGGCTGTCCAGGAACGCGGTGCTGACCACCGTGAGCAGCGTCTACATCTGGTTCTTCCGCGGCACGCCGGTGCTGGTGCAGCTCATCTTCGTCTACAACCTCGGCATCGTCTTCAAGACCTTCTCCATCGCGGTCCCGTTCACCGACATCACGCTGTTCTCGCGACCGATGAACGACGTGGTGACACCGTTCGTGGCCGCGCTGATCGCGCTCGGGCTGAACGAGGGCGCCTACATGGCCGAGATCTGCCGCGCCGGCATCATCTCGGTCGACGAGGGCCAGGCCGAGGCCGCCTACGCGCTGGGCATGGGGTCGTCGCTCACCATGCGTCGGATCGTGCTGCCACAGGCCGTGCGGGTCATCATCCCGCCCACCGGCAACGAGTTCATCTCCATGCTGAAGACCTCCTCGCTGGCCTACGTGACCACCTATCCCGAGCTGATGCGCTCGGCGAGCGACGTCTACTCGACCAACTTCCTGGTGATCGAGCTGCTGATCGTGGTGAGCATCTATTACCTGGGGCTGACCTCGATCGCGAGCGTGGGCCAGTACTACCTCGAGCGGCGCTTCGCGCGCGGCGCCGCGCGCGCGCTGCCGGAGACGCCGTTGCAGCGCGTGCGGCGCAACCTGCGCCCGGGACGGAGGCGGCACGAATGGGAGTGACCCCGATGCTCAAGGCCGAGGCCGTGCACAAGCGCTTCGGCCGCCTGGAGGTGCTCAAGGGCATCAACCTCGAGGTCCAGCCGGGCGAGGTCATGGTGATCGTCGGCCCGTCCGGGTCCGGCAAGTCGACCTTCCTGCGCTGCATCAACCACCTGGAGAAGATCAACGCCGGCCGCCTGTACGTCGACGGCGAGCTGGTCGGCTACCGCCAGTCGGGCGACCGGATCTACGAGCTCAAGGAGCGGGAGGTCGCGCGCAAGCGAGCCGAGATCGGCATGGTGTTCCAGCGCTTCAACCTGTTCCCGCACATGACTGCGCTGGGCAACGTGGTCGAGGCGCCGATCCGGGTCAAGGACCTCTCCAAGGCGCAGGCGGTCGAGCGCGGGTGCGAGCTGCTGGCTCAGGTCGGCCTGGCCGACAAGGCGGACGCCTACCCGGCGCAGCTCTCGGGCGGCCAGCAGCAGCGGGTGGCGATCGCCCGCGCCCTGGCCATGGACCCCAAGCTGATGCTGTTCGACGAGCCCACCAGCGCGCTCGACCCCGAGCTGGTCGGCGAGGTGCTCGAGGCGATGAAGAAGCTCGCCACCATCGGCATGACCATGGTCGTCGTCACCCACGAGATGGGGTTCGCCCGCGAGGTCGGCGACAAGCTGGTGTTCATGGACGAGGGAGTGGTGCTGGAGGAGGGGAAGCCGACCGAGGTCCTCGCCAATCCCAGGCACCAGCGCACCCGGACCTTCGTGGCGAGAATCCTCTAGCGCCCCGGGCCGGCTCGGCTGTTGCGGATCCCTCCCCTTGCCGGTCCTCCGGGACCAACCCTTGCGGCGGGATCGAGGGGCCCGGGCGGGGAACCGAAGGACCTTTGGCTCCGTTCGCACCTTCCCCGAGTGCGCTCGTTCTCTACTCGGTCCTTCGGACCCCCGCGCCGGACGGACCAGCGGGGCCCGCATGGGACCCCGAGAGATGGCAAGCTAACAGCCGGGAATGCGCGGGTCAACATCCTGCGATCGTTGCCGGCCAAGGGGTTGAGGTATCAGCGCAGGTCGCACCTGCGTTGATGGAAGTTCGAGATCTTGCTCACGACCTGGTCGGGCCCGACCCCTGCGGATCCCGGGCGATAATGACCGGTCGGCCGGTCGGCCCATGAGCCCCGCAGATGTACCTGGTTTCAAAGGGGCATTCAGCTGGGAAAGAAGCCTTCGGCCAGACCCTCGCGCGCGAGTTTGCTTGCCTTGGAATTAATCATCCCCTCCTCGTCCAGGTTCCTGCCGAAGGTCAGGTACGCCGTCGCCGGATCGCTGCGCGGCCTGCCGCGGGACACGGTCGACGACGTGCTGCTCGTCCTGGACGAGGCGGTCAGCAACGCGATCCGCCATGGCTCCCGGGGCGGCGCGCCGGTCAAGGTTGCGGTCGAGCTCGACGACAGCTGGATCGACATCCAGGTGCGTGACCGCGGCCCGACCCCGGAGCTGCCGCGCCTGCCGAGCACGCCGCCGGGCACACTGTCCACCGGTGGTCGCGGGCTGTGGCTGATCAGGCAGCTGGTGGACGAGGTCCGGCTGCGGCGGGCCGGCGAGGGGACCCTGCTCTGGGCGCGCCGCCGGGTGCCGCCGACCGCGCGCCTGGCCCGCGAGCACGGCGTGTGCTCGGCCTACTGAGCCAGACCCCGGCCGAGCCGGATCTTTTGCCGCGGTCGTCCACAACTTGGCTGGCCCCGGCCTCGGCGGTCGGGTCGCACTGTTAGACTCGCCGACGTGGCAACGACATCTTCCTCCTCAGCGGGTGCGGCGACGGCGCCGGCCAAGGGCGCCGTTGGCGCCGCCGACGAGCCTGCCCGGCCGCTCGTCCTGCTGGACGGGCACAGCCTCGCCTACAGGGCGTTCTTCGCCCTGCCAAGCGACCTGCAGACCACCACCGGGCAGCTGACCAATGCCGTCTACGGCTTCACGAGCATGCTGGTGAAGCTGCTCGGCGAGGTCGATTCAGACCGCATCGCGGTCTGCTTCGACCAGGGCCGGCCCGCCTATCGCTACGACGTGTACCCGGACTACAAGGCCAACCGCCAGACCACCCCCGCCGAGTTCAGCTCGCAGATGCCGCTCATCCGTGAGGTGCTGGCCGCGCTGCGGATCCCGGTCGTCGAGGTGGCTGGCCACGAGGCCGACGACGTCATCGCGACCCTGGTCGATCGGGCCAGCGGGCAGGGCGTCCCATCGCTGATCGTGACCGGCGACCGCGACACCCTCCAGCTCGTCGACGACGGCAGCGGCGTGCGGGTGATGATGACCAGCCGGGGGATCACCGACACCAGGATCTACGACGAGGCCGCGGTGCTGGAGCGCTACGGCGTGCCACCCAGCCGCTACGTCGACCTCGCCTCGCTGCGCGGCGACCCGTCCGACAATCTGCCCGGCGTGCCCGGCGTGGGGGACAAGACCGCCACCAAGCTGGTGGTGACCTACGGCAGCGCCGAGGAGGCGCTCGCCCACGCCGGGGAGCAGCGCGGCAGGCTGCGCGAGAACCTCCTCGCGCACGCCGACGACGTGCTGCGCAACAAGCGGCTCGCCACGCTGCGACGCGACGTGGTGCTGCCGGTCGGCGTCGACGATCTGCGCATGGGCGTCTGGGACCGGGGAGAGGTCCACCGGCTGTTCGACACCCTCGAGTTCCAGGGCCTGCGTGAGCGGCTGTTCGCCGCGGTGGCGCAGCCGGCTCCCTCGGACCTCGGCTTCGACGTCGACGCCCGCGCGCTCGGCCCGGCGGAGCTGCCCGCGTGGCTCGACGCGGTCCCGTCCGGCGCACCGATCGCGCTGTCCTGCCGGCTCGAGACCGGCCCCGGCCGCGCCACGCTGCTCGGGGTGGCGCTGTGGGTCGCCGGGCAGGGCGCCGTCTGGCTCAACCTGGACCGGGCGGCCCCGGCCGACCTCGATGCGCTCGCCGGCCTGCTCGCCGACCCGGACCGGCCCAAGGTCGCCCACGACGCCAAGAACCTCTACCTGGCCGTGTGGGAGCGCGGCTGGAGCCTGCGGGGCCTGGCGCTGGACACGGCCGTGGCCGCCTACCTCGCCTCGCCGGCCCAGCGCGGCTACGAGCTCTCGGAGCTGGCTCTGCGCTACCTGCGCAAGGAGCTGCGTCCGGAGGGGACCGGGGCGGCCAGCCGCCCGGCTGGCGAAGGCACGCAGCTCGCGCTCGACACCTCGACAGAGGAGGACTGGCAGGCCTGGGTCCTGCGAGCCCAGGCGGTCGGCGAGCTGAACGAGGCACTCAGCGCCGAGCTCGCCTCGCTCGGCATCGAGCGCCTCGACCGCGACGTCGAGCTGCCGCTGGTACCGATCCTGGCGAAGCTGGAGCGGACCGGGATCGCCATCGACCTGTCGGTGCTCGAGGAGATCGGCGACCGGCTCGAGGCACGCATGCTGGACCACGAGGCGCGCGTCTACGAGCTGGCGGGGGAGAAGTTCAACATCGGCTCCAACCCTCAGCTCCAGGTGATCCTGTTCGACAAGCTCAGCCTGCCCAAGACCAAGCGCATCAAGACCGGCTACACCACCGACGCGGCCTCCCTGGCCCAGATCGCGGGCACCCACCCGATCGTCGAGGAGCTGCTGGGCTACCGCGAGGTGGCCAAGCTCAAGAACACCTACGTCGACGCCCTGCCGAAGCTGGTGAGCGCTGCGAGCGGCCGCATCCATGCGCAGTTCAACCAGCTCGTGGCCTCGACCGGCCGGCTCTCCAGCCAGAACCCCAACGTGCAGAACATCCCGATCCGCACCGAGCTCGGCCGCGAGATCCGCCGGGCCTTCGTGGCGGACCCGAAGGCCGAGGGCCTGCTGGTCGCCGACTATGCGCAGATCGAGTTCCGCGTGCTGGCGCACCTGGCCGGCGACGACACGCTGGTCCAGGCGTTCCTCTCCGGCGAGGACGTGCACGCGACCGTGGCCGGCATGGTCTGGGGCCTGCCGCCGGACCAGGTCGACCGGGAGCTGCGAGCGCGGGTCAAGATGGTGACCTACGGTCTCGCCTACGGCCTGTCGGCCTTCGGCCTGGCCCAGGGGCTCGGCATCGCGCCGGAGGAGGCCAGGGTGCTGATGGAGTCCTACTTCGCGCGCTTCGGCAAGGTGAAGGCCTACCTCGACGGCGTGGTGACGCAGGCCCGCCGCGACGGCTACACGCACACGATCCTCGATCGCCGTCGCTACCTGCCCGACCTTGCCTCCGACAACTACCAGCGCCGCCAGATGGCCGAGCGAATGGCGCTGAACGCGCCCATCCAGGGCTCGGCGGCGGACATCATCAAGATGGCGATGGTCGCCGTCGACCGGGCGCTGGACGCCGAGGGGCTCGCCTCGCGCATGGTCCTGCAGGTCCACGACGAGCTGGTGTTCGAGGTCGTCCCCGGCGAGCGGCAGCATCTCGAGGAGCTGGTCCGGCGCGAGATGATCGGCGTGGTCCAGCTCAAGGTTCCGCTCGAGGTCTCCACGGCCTTCGGGCGCTCGTGGGCTGACGCGCAGCACTGATTTCGAAATCAGTGCTGCGCGTCAGCCCGGGCCAGGAAGTGCCCCGGCCGGCTCGAGCGCGATCCGCAGGCGCTTGTTGCCCTTGCCCTTGGACTCGTGGCCGACCACGTGGACCTCGCCGATCTCGCCCGTGTGGGCCACGTGGGTGCCGCCGTCCGCCTGACGGTCCAGGCCCTCGATGTCGATGACGCGGACGACCTCCAGACCCGGAGGCAGCAGGTTCGTCTTGGTCCTGATCAGCTCCGGCTTCGAGACGAACTCCTCCGGCGACAGGAACGAGACCTGCACCTGCCGGTCCGCCTCCACCTCCTTGCGCAGCGCAGTCTCCACCGCCTCTGCGAAATCCGCGCTCATGCTCGGCAGCTCGAAGTCCATGCGCGCCCGCAGCGGTTCCATGTTGCCGCCGGTCACCAGCGCGCCGTGGTCCCGGCCGATGACCCCGGCGAGCAGGTGCAGGGCGGTGTGCGTGCGCATCAGCGAGTAGCGGCGCTCCCAGTCGACACGACCGCTGACCCTCGCGCCAGCCGGCGGCGGGCTGCCCTCCAGCAGCAGGACCAGCTCGCCATCGCGGCGGGCGGTGCCGGTGACCGTCAGCTCCCGGCCCTCGTGCTCGAGCGTGCCGGTGTCGGCCGGCTGACCGCCGCCTCCCGGGAAGAAGGCGGTGCGGTCCAGCACGACCCCGTCGGGATGCTGGCCAACGACCTCGGCGTCGAAGCTCACCAGGTACGCATTGCGCTGATAGAGCGGTTCGGTCACGGGTTGCACCTTTCGTCTGTGGCTGCTGAACTGCAGCTATCCTGGCACGATCAGCGCCCTCGCTCGAGGTGGCCATGGCGGCCCTCCAGCGGCCGCCGCTCCCCACTTTCGGGAACTCCTGGCAAAGCCGCAGGTCATGCAGGCGCAAAACGTTGACGCGGTGGTTGGGCGACGGCTACCATCTGCCGAACCGCGTGTGGGCTTTTCTGCCAGTGTGTTCAGGCGCTGATCGCGTCGCCTCACAACAAGGAAATGTCCCCGGGGGAGATCTCTGTCCGACAGTCTAGGAGACGAGCAGTTGACCGAGTCCATCGACCGACCCTCGACCCAATCCGAGCCGTCCGAGCAGACGATGCCGGGTTTGACCACCCAGGTGACGCAGAACGACATCGGCTCGGCCGAAGAGCTCGCCGCCGCCTACGAGGAGACCCTCAAGGACTTCAACGAGGGTGACATCGTTGACGGCTACGTGGTCAAGGTCGACCACGACGAGGTGCTGCTCGACATCGGCTACAAGTCAGAGGGCGTCATCCCCTCGCGGGAGCTCTCGATCAAGCACGACGTGGATCCGCACGAGGTCGTCACGCTGGGTGACCACATCGAAGCGCTGGTCATGCAGAAGGAAGACAAGGACGGCCGGCTAATCCTGTCCAAGAAGCGGGCCCAGTACGAGCGGGCCTGGGGCACGATCGAGAAGAAGAAGGAGAACGACGAGATCGTCGAGGGCACTGTCATCGAGGTCGTCAAGGGTGGCCTGATCCTCGACATCGGTCTGCGCGGCTTCCTGCCCGCCTCGCTGGTCGAGATGCGCCGTGTGCGTGATTTGCATCCCTATGTCGGGCGCACGCTCGAGGCGAAGATCATCGAGCTGGACAAGAACCGCAACAACGTGGTGCTGTCGCGCCGCGCCTGGCTGGAGGAGACGCAGTCGGCCACGCGCCGTGCCTTCCTGCACACCTTGCGCAAGGGCGAGATCCGCAAGGGCGTGGTGTCCAGCATCGTGAACTTCGGTGCCTTCGTCGACCTTGGTGGGGTGGATGGCCTGGTCCACGTCTCCGAGCTGTCGTGGAAGCACATCGACCACCCGTCCGAGGTGGTCGAGGTCGGCCAGGAGGTCGAGGTCGAGGTGCTCGACGTCGACCTGGAGCGCGAGCGGGTCTCGCTGTCGCTCAAGGCCACGCAGGAGGATCCCTGGCGGCAGTTCGCCCGCTCGCACCAGATCGGCGAGCTCATTCCCGGCCGGGTCACCAAGCTGGTGCCGTTCGGCGCCTTCGTCCGCGTCGACGACGGTATCGAGGGCCTGGTGCACATCTCCGAGCTGGCCGAGCGCCACGTCGACATCCCCGAGCAGGTCGTCAGCGTGGGTGAGGAGATCACCGTCAAGGTCATCGACATCGACCTGGACCGTCGCCGGATCTCGCTGTCGCTCAAGCAGGCGCTGCAGGACCAGCAGCAGGTAGCCGCGACCGAGGATGAGCTTGCGCTCGAGGATGGCGCCGCCTACGAGGGCTACGAGGGCGAGTATGCCGGCTACCCTGAGGGCGACTACGCGCAGGGCTACTACGACGAGCAGGGCAACCTGATCGGCGTGGTGCCGGGGACCGCCATGGCCGAGGCATTCCAGGAGGCCGGCTTCTACGACGCCAGCTACGGCGACGCCGAGGAGGCGGGCGGCGAGGAGCCCGGTCAGGCCCGGCCCGAGCAGGCCCGGCCCGAGCAGGCCGCCCAGCCTGCGCCCGAGCCGGCTCAGGCCGAGCAGGGTGACCATGAGGGTCAGGACACCCTCGAGGACATCGTCGAGGACCTGAAGCGGAAGAACTCCAGCGAGTGAGCGCCTCCCCGGCTGGGTGCGGCCGGGGAGCAGAGCCACGACAGGGGGCGGCCGGTGCTGCTGGTCGGGCTGACTGGAGGGATCGGGTCGGGTAAGAGCACGGTTTCGGCGATGCTCGCCGAGCGGGGTGCCGAGATCATCGACGCCGATCACATCGCGCGCGAGGTGGTGATGCCGGGCACGCCCGCCTGGTGCAAGATCCGCGACCACTTCGGCCCGGGCGTGCTGTTCGCCGACGGCTTGATCGACCGGCAGGTGCTTGCCGACGTCGTCTTCGGCGACGCGAGCAAGCTGGCGCTGCTGAACGAGATCACCCACCCGGCGATCTTCGAGCGCATGGCCGACCGGCTGGAGGCCGCGCGCGACCGCGACGTGATCGTGGTGCTCGACGCCGCGCTGCTGATCGAGACCGGGCTCGCGCGGCGGGTCGACGTGCTGCTCGTCACGCACTCGCCCAAGGAGGTCCAGGTCGAGCGCCTGACCGCCATGGGCATGCCGGCTGAGCACGCCGACGCCCGCATCGCGGCGCAGCTTGCCCCCGAGGAGCGGCTGGCCCGCGCCGACATCGTGATCGACAACTCGGGCTCGCTCGAGGATCTGGGCAGGCAGGTCGATGAGGTCTGGAAGGAGCTGGAGCGCCTGCTCTCGGAGCAGACCGGCGGCCCCGGCTGATAGCCTCCGTCCATGAGCGACGAGACCGCGATCCCGCGCCCGCTGGAGTGCATCTTCCTCGATGCGGGGGACACGCTGCTCGCGCCCTGGCCGACCTTCCAGGGACGACTGGTGACGGTGGCCCGCGAGCACGGCGCCAGCTTCGAGGAGGCGGCGGCGCACGCCGCCCTGGTGGCCGTGGCCAAGCAGGCGACGTGGCCGACCGACTGGACCGACCCGGCGATCCAGCGGCGGTTCTGGTGCGGCTTCTACGTCGAGGTGCTGGAGCGCCTCGACTATCAGGGCGACGGCGACGCGCTCGCCGACGCGCTCTGCGGCTCGTTCTCCGACCCGGCCTCCTACCGGCTCTTCGAGGACGTCCGCCCGGCGCTCGAGACACTGGCCGCACGCGGCCTGAAGCTCGGGGTCATCTCCAACTTCGAGCCCTGGCTCGAGGATGTGCTGCGCCGCGAGGGGGTGCTGGAGCTGTTCTCGGCGCTGGCCATCTCGGGGGTGCTCGGGGTGGCCAAGCCGGAGCCGGGCATCTTCCGTGCCGCCCTGGAGCAGGCGGGCGTGGCTGCGTCCGCGGCCATCCACGTCGGCGACCAGCCGAAGATCGACGGGGCGGCGGCCCGGGCGGTGGGGATCACGCCGGTGCTGATCGACCGCTTCAAACGGCTGCCGCCGGAGGCGGGCCCGCGCATCGGGTCGCTGACCGAGCTGGTCGCGCTGGTCGACGCGGAGGCCTAGCAGCCGTGGACCGGACCTTCTGGCGCGTCATCGCCACCGATGAGAAGGCCCTTCCACAGGGCGAGTGGGTCGCTGAGCTCGCCCCGGAGCTGCTGTCGTGGCTCGGCTCGACCGACGCCGAGCTGCGCGACGAGTTCGCCTACCGGATCCTGGCCGCCTGGATCGAGCGTGACCAGTTCGAGCCCGACCAGCTACGCGACATGGCCGCTCAGATGCTCGCCAACCTCCAGATCGGGCTGGGGGAGCCTGGCGGCGACTCGGTGTTCCTGCGCTCCTACTCGACGCTGGTCCTGATGGAGATCGTCGCCTACGACAACGCCCACTCGTTCCTGGGAAAGGACGAGATCCCGCGCATCCTGGACGCGGTCCTCGACTACCTGCGCCAGGAGTGCGACCTGCGGGCATGGATCGAGGGACCGGGCTGGGCGCACGCCATCGCCCATACCGCCGACCTTCTCATGATGCTTGGCCGCAACCTCCAGGTCGGCCCGGCCGAGCTGGAGCGGCTGCTGGAGGGCATGGCGGACCGGCTGCTGCAGCCCTGCGGGGCGGTCTTCGTGCAGCACGAGGACGAGCGCCTGGCCTACGCCGCGTTGAACGTGCTGCGCCGCGGGCTCGTCGGCCGCGGCTTCCTGGACCGCTGGCTGGACCGCTTCACCCACCCTGCCGGCCGCGACTCGTGGCGTCTGGTCTACATGATGGACGGCGAGAGCGCAGCCCGCGCCAACGTCACCGGCTTCCTGCGCAGCCTCTACTTCCAGCTCATCCTGACGGAGAATCCCCCGCCTGAGGCGACCGAGCACCTGGCCGCTGTCCTGGCCACCCTCGAGAGCATGGACATCGGCTTCTACGCGCTCGGCTGAGCAGGCCGGCGGCTGTCGGGAGCGACTCGTAGACTGAACGGGGACTCGCGGGATCCTGTCACCGGATCGGAGTGTGGATGGGAACGTTCAAGCTCAGCCCGGATATGCCACTCCCGGCGGGCGATCAGCCGCTGGCCATCGACGAGCTGGTCGACGGCCTGGGCGGCGGCGAGCTGGCGCTCGCCCTGATGGGGGTAACCGGGTCGGGCAAGACCCGCACCATGGCCGGGGTGATCGAGCGGCTCGGCCGGCCGGCGCTGGTCATGGCGCCGAACAAGACCCTGGCGGCGCAGCTCACCAACGAGTTCAAGGAGCTGTTCCCCGACAACGCGGTCGAGTACTTCGTCTCCTACTACGACTACTACCAGCCAGAGGCCTACATTCCGCAGACCGACACCTACATCGAGAAGGACTCCTCGATGAACGAGGAGATCGACCGGCTGCGGCACTCGGCCACCAGCGCGCTGCTGACCCGCCGGGACGTGATCATCGTGGCCTCGGTGTCGGCCATCTACGGCCTCGGCTCCCCCGAGGAGTACCGCGATCAGATGCTGTTCCTGCGGACCGGTGAGGAGTACGACCGCGACCGGATGCTGCGCAAGCTGGTCGACATCCACTACGACCGCAACGACCTGAATTTCGTGCGGGGCAAGTTCCGGGTGCGCGGCGACACCCTCGAGGTCTTCCCGGCCTACGAGGAGCGTGCCATGCGGATCGAGCTGTTCGGCGACGAGGTCGAGCGCATCCTGGTGCTCGAGCCGGTCACCGGCGAGGTCGTCGGCGAGCGCCAGGAGCTGTCCGTGTTCCCCGCCTCGCACTACGTGGCCGGCTCCGAGCGCATGCTGCGCGCCATCGCCGGGATCGAGGCCGAGCTGGCCGAGCGCCTGGAGGAACTGGAGCGCGAGGGCAAGCTGCTGGAGGCCCAGCGCCTGCGCATGCGCACCTCCTACGACCTCGAGATGCTGCGCGAGGTGGGGGTCTGCAACGGCATCGAGAACTATTCGCGCCACATCGACGACCGCGCCGCCGGCACCCCACCCCATACCCTGCTCGACTACTTCCCCGAGGACTTCGTCCTGTTCATCGACGAGTCGCACATCACCGTGCCGCAGATCGGCGGCATGTACGAGGGCGACCGCAGCCGCAAGGTGACCCTGGTCGAGCACGGCTTCCGGCTGCCGTCGGCAATGGACAACCGGCCGCTGCGCTTCGACGAGTTCCTGGAGCGCATCGGCCAGCGGACCTTCGTCTCCGCCACCCCCGGTCCCTACGAGCTGCGCGAGTCGAGCCGGGTGGTGGAGCAGATCATCCGGCCGACCGGCCTGGTCGACCCCGAGGTGGTGGTGCGGCCCACCAAGGGCCAGGTCGACGACCTGATCCACGAGGTCAAGCTGCGTGCCGACCGCGACCAGCGGATCCTGGTGACCACGCTGACCAAGAAGATGGCCGAGGACCTCACCGACTACCTGCTCGAGATGGGCCTGCGCGTGCGCTACCTGCACTCCGAGATCAACACGGTGCAGCGCATCGAGATCCTCCGCGACCTGCGGCTCGGCGAGTTCGACGCGCTGATCGGCATCAACCTGCTGCGCGAGGGCCTCGACCTGCCCGAGGTCACCCTGGTCGCCATCCTCGACGCCGACAAGGAGGGCTTCCTGCGCTCGGAGACCTCGCTGGTGCAGACCATCGGCCGCGCCGCCCGCAACGTCGACGGCCAGGTCATCATGTACGCCGACGCGGTCACCCCGTCGATGCGACGCGCGATCGACGAGACCAACCGGCGCCGCAAGCTCCAGATCGAATACAACCAGGCCAACGGCATCGACCCTCAGACCGTGCGCAAACGGGTCACCGACATCATCCAGGCGCTCCGCGGCGAGGAGGCCGGCACGGCCGCCGGCGGCCGTGCCCGCAAGGGCCGCGCCCCGACCCCGGCCCGTGGTCGCGCCGGGCGGCGCGGGGCCGAGCCGGCGGGGGTCGGGATGCCAAAGGACGACCTGGTGCGGCTCATCCAGTCGCTCGAGGAGGAGATGCACGAGGCCGCCAAGGACCTGCGCTTCGAGTACGCCGCGCGGCTCCGGGACGAGGTCGCCGACCTGCGCCGCGAGCTGCGCGCGATGTCCGAGGTGGGGGTGGGCTGAGCCGGCTGCCGACGGTGGTTGCAACGTGATAGAACGAGGGCTCACGGCCGCGCGGATCGGAGGTTGAGGGGTGCGGCGGTCCTGGGTCATCGCCATCGTCATCGGGCTCGTGCTGGTCGCCGTGCTGGGCGCCGGCGCCGCAGTGGTGCTGCCTGGGCTCAGGGCCGAGCCTGAGCCGGTGGCATCGGCGTACCTGGCGGCCTGGGCGCGGGCGGACTACCCGGCGATGCTGGCGCTGGTGAGCCTGGCGCCCGACGACTTCGCCGATCAGCACGAGCGCATGCGCGCCGACCTGAAGGTGACCAGGGCGCGCCTGACGCTCGGCCAGGTGCGCACCCAGGGAGGCACCCGGGCCACCGCGCCGTTCACCGCCATCCTCAGCCTGCGCGGCATCGGCAACTGGAGCTACCAGGGCCAGCTCCGGCTCTCCAAGCCGGGCCGCTTCGGCCGCGATTGGCGGATCGACTGGTCCCCGGCCACCATCCACCCCGACCTGCAGGAGGGCTTCCGCTTCAAGCAGACACGCGAATGGCCGCAGCGCGGCTCCGTCCTGGCCGCCGACGGCAACGTGCTGGCCGGGCCAGAGGGCGCCGGCGGCGGGCCGGCCTCGCTCAGCTCCGTGGTGGGCTCGGTCAAGGAGAAGTCCACCGCCGACGACCTGAGGCAGCTACGCCTCGGGGCGCCCTACCAGCCCGGCGACGCGGTCGGCAAGAGCGGCCTCGAGCAGGCGTTCGAGCGGCGCCTGGCGGGCAGCCCGACCGCCAAGGTGGAGCTGGTCGACGAGAACGACAACGAGGTCAAGGTGCTGCGCCGCTTCGGCGGCAAGCCAGGGGCGTCGGTGCAGACCACCATCGAGACGCGCATGCAGCTGGCCGCCGAGAGCGCGCTGGGCGACGCGGGCGGTCACCTCGCCTCGCTGGTCGCGCTGCAGCCCTCGACCGGCGCGATCCGTGCGATGGTCAACCTCCCGAACAGCGGCTTTCAGCGCGCCACCCTGGGCCACTACCCGCCCGGCTCGACCTTCAAGGTGGTCACCACCGCCGCCCTGCTGCAGAAAGGCCTCAAAACGACCGACAAGATTGCCTGCCCCAAGGACATCAAGGTGGGCGGCCTCACCATCGGCAACTTCGAGCAGGAGCAGCTCGGCACGATCCCCTTCAACGTCGCCTTCGCCAAGTCCTGCAACACCGCGTTCGTGCAGCTCGCGACCGGGCGGCTGACCGGGTCGGAGCTGGCGCGGGCGGCCTCCCGCTTCGGCTTCGGCGTGGCCGTCGCACCCGGCATCCCCGCGGTGACCAGCCGGGCCCCGGTGGCGCGCAGCTCGGCCGAGCTGGCCATGTCCGCCTTCGGGCAGGCGCAGGTCAGCGCCAGCCCGCTGCAGATGGCCTCGGTCGCGGCGACGGTGGACTCCGGCGTCTGGCGCGCGCCCAAGCTGCTCGACGACCAGACGCTCAGCACCCTCGACGCGCGCCAGCCGGCGCCGCGACCGCTCGACCCTGGCGTGGCCGAGACCCTGCGCGACCTGATGCGCCAGGTGGTCACCTCCGGCACTGCGGCGAGCGCCGGGCTGCCGGACGGGGTGGCGGGCAAGACCGGAACGGCCGAGTTCGGCACCGGCGACAAGCCACCCACCCACGCCTGGTTCATCGGCTTCCGCGGCGACCTCGCCATGGCCGTGGTGGTCGAGGGCGGCGGCGTCGGCGGCGAGGTCGCGGCACCCATCGCGGCGCGCTTCTTCAGTACCGTCGGGGTCTAGCCCGCGGGGCGGTTGCTTTCGGTCAGCCGGTGCGGATCACCTGGTCGATGGGCACGTTGCAGGTGCTGGCCAGGCGCGTGGCGGCCTGGGTGACGTCGCGGATCTGCTGCTCGAGCTGTGCCGGGGTGCTGTTGTTGGCCTTGTCCGCCAGCGCCTTGAGCTTGGTGGCGAGGTTCTCGGCGGCGCGCCGCACGTCGGTCTGGTCGACGTTGCGGGCGGCGTCGTTGAGCCGGTTGGCGGTGTCCTCGGCCCTGCCCGCCGCACGGGCCACCGACTGCGGGTCGAGGTTCAGGTTGGCGATCTCCTTGAGCACCGTGGCGCAGTCCCTGGCCTTGTCGACCCCTTGGCCGACCTGCCGCGCCTGCTGGCAGCCGGCCAGGCTCGCCACTGCCAGCACAGCCACGACCAGGGGCAGAGCGAGCCTGCGCGCGGCTACCATCCTCTTGCCTTCCACTCGTCGAGCTGGGGCAGCTCCCGCGCCACCTCGGCGTCGTCGCCGTGCCCGGGGGAGATGCGGGTCTCGCCCGGCAGCGCCAGCAGGTGCCGCTCGGCCGAGTCGATGGCCTGCTCGAAGGCCGCCCTGCCCTCGGTCTTGCCGACCCCGCCGGGGAACAGCGCGTCGCCGGTGAGGACCTGGCTGGAGGGCAGCTCGAAGGAGATCGAGCCCTCGGTGTGCCCCGGGGTGTGCAGCACCCCGACGTCGAAGCGGCCGACCTTGATGGTGGCGCCATGCTCGAGCAGCCGGTCGGGGCGGACCCCCACCAGGGCGGCGATCTCGTCGGCGTCGGCCGGATGGGCGCCGCTCCAGACGTCGTGCACCTTGAGCACGGCGGTGAGGGCCTGGATGTGGTCGGGGTGGCGGTGGGTGGTGACGATCCCGACCAGTTTCACCCCATTGAGCAGCTCGAGCAGCCGCTCCGCCTCGTTGGCCGCGTCGACCAGCAGCGCCTCGCCGGTCTCCGGGTCGGCGAGCAGGTAGGCATTGTTGTCGAAGGGACCGACCGACAGCTTGGTCACCACCGGCGGCCCCCCCGGATAGCGGTGCGGCGCTCCGCCCGGCTCGACGTGGGCGGGGTCGAAGTCTGCCATGCTCTCCTCCTGTCCTCCTGTCTCAAGTGGCGCCTGCCACCCCCGCATTGTGCACGCATCCGCGCTGGAACAATCGCTGTCGGATAGCCGCTTACAATGACTGCGGCTGGCATGCGCCCGCCCATTGACCCGAGGATGGGATAGCCCTGAGCGCCACCGATCGCCTCATCGTCAGAGGCGCCCGAGAACATAATCTCAAGAACGTCAACCTGGACTTACCCCGCAATGCCCTGATCGTCTTCACGGGCCTGTCGGGGTCGGGTAAGTCCTCGCTCGCCTTCGACACGATCTACGCCGAGGGCCAGCGCCGCTACGTCGAGTCGCTCTCCGCCTACGCCCGCCAGTTCCTGGGGCTCATGGAGAAGCCGGACGTCGACTTCATCGAGGGGCTCTCCCCGGCGATCTCGATCGACCAGAAGTCGACGTCGAAGAACCCGCGCTCGACCGTCGGCACCATCACCGAGATCTACGACTACCTGCGACTGCTGTACGCCCGCATCGGCCAGCCCCACTGTCCCAAGTGCGGCCGGCCGATCTCGCGGCAGACGCCGGACCAGATCGTCGACCGCATCCTCGAGCTGCCCGCGGGCACGCGCTTCCAGTTGCTCGCCCCGGTGGTGCGCGGCCGCAAGGGCGAGTACGAGGCGCTGCTGCGCAGCTACTCGACCAAGGGGTTCTCCCGCGCCCGGGTCGACGGCGAGATCCGCGACCTCTCCGAGCCCATCCGGCTGGCCAAGACCTACAAGCACGACATCGAGATCGTGGTCGACCGGCTGGTCGCCAAGGGACCGGACGCCGACGAGAAGTCCCGCCGGCGGCTGGCGGACTCGGTCGAGACGGCGGTCGGGCTGGCCGAGGGCCTGGTGGTCGTCGACCTGGTGGGCGAGGAGCGTGAGCTGCGCTTCTCCACCCACCTGGCGTGCCTGTACGACAACCTGTCGTTCGAGGATCCCGCGCCGCGCAACTTCTCCTTCAACGCGCCCTACGGCGCCTGCCCGGACTGCACCGGCCTCGGGGTCAAGCAGGAGGTCGACCCGGAGCTGGTGGTCCCCAACCCGTCGCTGTCGCTGGCCGAGGGGGTCATCGCTCCGTTCCAGTGGGGTCGGGGCGCCAGCGACTACTTCGACCGGCTGCTGGCGGCGGTGGCGGAGACCTACGGCTTCGACATCGGCGCGCCCTGGGAGAAGCTCGACGACGAGCAGCGCAGGGTGGTCCTGCACGGCGCGGACGAGCCGATCCACGTGCGCTACAAGAACCGCTACGGCCGCCAGCGCGCGTACCACACCAGCTACGAGGGGGTCGTGCCGTACCTCAGCCGCCGCTACGCCGAGGCGGAGTCCGACTCGGTGCGCGAGCGCGTCGAGTCCTACATGCGCGAGGTGCCCTGCCCGACCTGCAAGGGCACCAGGCTGCGGCCGGAGAGCCTGGCGGTGACCGTCGCCGACCGGAACATCGCCGAGGTGGCCAGGCTGTCGGTGGGGGAGGCGGCGAAGTTCTTCGGCTCGCTCGAGCTGTCGGACCGTGACCGCTACATCGCCGAGCGGGTGCTGAAGGAGATCAACGCGCGGCTCGGCTTCCTGCTCGACGTGGGGCTCGACTACCTCACCGTCGACCGGGCGTCGGCCACCCTGGCCGGCGGCGAGGCGCAGCGCATCCGCCTGGCCACGCAGATCGGCTCCGGCCTGACCGGCGTGCTGTACGTGCTGGACGAGCCCTCGATCGGGCTGCACCAGCGCGACAACCACCGCCTGATCGAGACGTTGCTGCGCCTGCGCGACCTGGGCAACACGCTGATCGTGGTCGAGCACGACGAGGCCACCATCCGGGCGGCCGACTACCTGGTCGACATCGGCCCGGGCGCCGGGGAGCACGGCGGCGAGATCGTCGCCGAGGGGAGCCTCGCCGACGTGGAGGCGGTGGCGGCGTCCCTCACTGGCCAGTACGTGTCGGGCAGGTGCGCCATCCCGGTGCCGCCTGCTCGCCGAAAGCCGGGGGAGCGCTGGGTCGAGCTCACCGGCGTGCGCGAGCACAACCTGAAGAACGTCACCGCACGCTTCCCGCTCGGGGTCTTCACCTGCGTCACCGGGGTCTCCGGCTCGGGCAAGTCCTCGCTGGTCAACGACGTGCTGCTGCGGGCGCTGATGCAGGCGATCTACCGCTCGCGGACCTCGCCGGGACGCTACGGCACGCTCACGGGACAGGATCATCTGGATAAGGTGATCGACGTCGACCAATCGCCTATCGGCCGCACACCGCGCTCGAACCCGGCGACCTACACGGGGGTGTTCGACCACATCCGGCGGCTGTTCGCCCAGACCCCCGAGGCCAAGGTGCGCGGCTACCAGCCGGGGCGCTTCTCCTTCAACGTCAAGGGCGGCCGCTGTGAGGCGTGCCAGGGCGACGGGACCATCAAGATCGACATGCAGTTCCTGCCGGACATCTACGTCCCGTGCGAGGTCTGCAAGAGCGCCCGCTACAACCGCGAGACGCTCGAGGTCCACTACAAGGGCCACACCATCGCCCACGTCCTGGACCTGTCGGTCGAGGAGGCGCTCGGCCTGTTCGCCAACATCCCGCCGATCGCGCGCCACCTCGAGACCCTGAACGACGTGGGCCTGGGCTACATCAAGCTGGGCCAGCCGGCGCCGACCCTGTCGGGCGGCGAGGCGCAGCGGGTCAAGCTGGCCAGCGAGCTGGCCAAGCGGGCCACCGGCCGCACCCTGTACGTGCTCGACGAGCCCACCACGGGGCTGCACTTCGACGACGTGAACAAGCTCCTCGGGGTGCTGCACCGGCTGGCCGACGCGGGCAACTCGGTGATCGTGATCGAGCACAACCTGGACGTCATCAAGACCGCCGACTGGATCATCGACCTCGGTCCCGAGGGCGGCGACCGTGGCGGCGAGGTGATCGCTCAGGGCCCGCCCGAGCGCGTGGCCGCGGCGCCGGGCTCCTACACCGGCCAGTTCCTGGCCGAGGTCCTCGCGACGGGCGCCGGGATCAGCCGGTCGACGCGTCACCGTTCGCGCTGACGTCCTCTTCGGTCTGGTGGCCGAGCACCAGCCGTTGCATCAGCAGGACCAGGTCGCGCCGCTCGTCCTCGGCCAGCGGGGCCAGCAGGCGCTCGCCCACGCGGACCACGTTCGGCAGTAGCTGCTGGTGCAGCTCGCGGCCGCTGGAGGTGAGGCGCACCAGATTGCGGCGGGCGTCGGCGCGGCTCCGCCTGCGCTCCACCAGACCCCGCTCGACCAGCCGGTTCACCAGGTCGGCGGTGGTGGACCGGTCGATGCCGGCGGTGCGGCCCAGGGTGATCTGGTCGATGCTGCCCTGATTGGCCAGGACGTCGAGCACGGCGAACTGCGGCGAGGTGAGCCGCGAGTCCCCGACCTCCTCGGTGAAGACGGCGGTGTGGATCTGTGCCAGCCGGCGGACCAGATGCCCTGGCGCGCTGATCAACTTGAACTCCACCAGGATCACCCCCTGCTGCGGGTCGCTCGATGATCGTGCCACATGTCATCGTGGTCCGTCGGTCTCCGCACTGATCCAGGCCAGATAGTCCGGGCTGCCGCGGGTGATCGGGATGGCGGTGATCTCCGGGGTGTCGTAGCTGTGCTCAGCCCTGATGTGCGCGGCCACCGCCTCGAAGCGCGGGGCAGTGGTCTTCAGCAGGCACAGCCACTCCGCCGCGGTCTCGATCGCTCCCTGCCACCAGTACGTGCTGCTGATGGGGCCGAGGACCTGCGCGCAGGCCGCCAGCCGCAGCTCCACGGCGCCGCGGGCGATCTGCCTGGCCTCCTCCTCGGTGGCGGTGGTGGTGGTGACCTGGACGTGGGCGGCGGTCAGCGCGCCGCCATGCTCGGGGAAGCCCATGTGGGATGCCACCTCCTCGGGACGGGTCGGCGCTGCTCCACCGGCCCTCCACCCCCCGCCAAGAAGGGTAACCGCAGCCGCCGGATTCGGCGCCTTCCCGGCAGGCCTGCGCGTGTGCCGCATCGCTCGCAAGCGGTATGAGGTCGTATATGCTCGTCAATCGCGCCGAGCGCCCGCGGAGCTCAGACGACAGCTCCGTGCTCAGGGAGAGGGGTTCCGTGCCAGACCAGCCGCGGCATCCTGCTTGACACAGAGGCATGAACAGGCCTTATGGTCCATAGTTAAGTATCCCGGCAACCTGCTTGCTCGGCGCAAGGCAGTGGCGGGACTGCCGTGTGGGCCAGAGGCGGGGATCTGCCACTGGCCCCGACTAGAATCTGTGGCATGAGCATTGCCACGTCGCCCCGGCCGAAGCCCGACGCGATCCCCGACCACCCTGGCGTGTACCTGTTCCGGGACACGGATGGACGGGTGCTCTACGTCGGCAAGGCGATCTCGCTGCGCAAGCGGGTCGCGAGCTACTTCCAGCCGCTGCGCAACCTGCACCCGCGCACCGCCGCGATGGTGGACTCCTCCGCCACCCTCGAATGGGTCCTGGTGCGCGGCGAGGTCGAGGCGCTGCAGCTCGAGTACAACCTCATCAAGCAGCACCGCCCCCGCTACAACGTCCGCTACCGGGACGACAAGTCCTATCCCTGGCTGGCGGTCACCGTCAGCGAGGAGATCCCCAGGCCACGGGTCGAGCGTGGCCCCAAGCGCAAGGGCACCAGGTATTTCGGCCCCTACGCCCACGCCTACGCCATCAGGGAGACGCTCGACCTGCTGCTGCGCACCTTTCCCGTGCGCACCTGCTCGCAGGGCGTGTTCGAGCGCCAGCGGCGGCTCGGCCGGCCCTGCATCCTCTACGACATCAACAAGTGCTCCGGGCCCTGCGTCGGCCACATCTCGCCCGAGGGGCACCGCGCGATCGTGGACGAGTTCATCTCCTTCATGGAGGGCCACAGCAGGCCGGTGCTCAGGCGCCTCGAGGCCGAGATGCGCGAGGCCGCCGAGCAGCTCAACTTCGAGGCGGCGGCACGCCTGCGCGACCAGCTCGCAAGCGTGCGCAAGGCGATGGAGCGCCAGCAGATGGTCTCGTCCTCCCCGGAGAACTTCGACATCGCCGCCTTCGCCGAGGACGACCTGGAGGCGGCGGTGCAGGTGTTCTTCGTCCGCCGCGGCCGCGTGGTGGGCCAGCGCGGCTTCGTGGTGGACAAGGTCGAGGCGCTGGACACGCCGGCGCTGGCCGCGACCTTCGTGCAGCAGCTCTACGGCGAGAGCCTGGACGGCCCGCCGCCGCGCGAGCTCTACCTGCCGGTGGTGCCCGAGGGCGCCGACGCGCTGCGCCAGTGGCTGGCGGGGCTGCGCGGCGGGCCGGTCGACTTCCGCGTGCCCCGGCGCGGCGAGAAGCGCGCGCTGCTCGAGACGGTGACGGCCAACGCGCGCGACGCCTTCGCCCGCCACAAGCTCAAGCGCGCCTCCGATTTCGACGCACGCGCCCGCGCGCTCAAGGCGCTTCAGGAGGAGCTCGACCTTCCGGTGGCGCCGCTGCGGATCGAGTGCTACGACATCTCCAACCTGCAGGGCAACCAGGTGGTCGGCTCGATGGTGGTGTTCGAGGACGGTCTGCCGCGCAAGTCCGAGTACCGCCGCTTCGAGGTCCGCTCGGTCGACGGCCAGGACGACTTCGCCTCGCTGCACGAGGTGCTGTCGCGCCGCCTGGCCAGGCTCGCCGCCGAGCAGCGGCCGCCGGAGGCCGGGGTGGCTCAGAACGAGGTCGCAACGGGCGAGGCGGAACGGGGCAAGCGGAAGTTCGCCTACCCGCCCAACCTGATCGTGGTCGACGGCGGGCGCCCGCAGCTCGGCGCCGCCCTGGAGGCGCTCGAGGAGGCCGACCGGGGTGACCTGCCCGCGATCGGCCTGGCCAAGCGCATGGAGGAGGTCTACGTGCCCGGCTCGCCCGACCCGCTGGTGCTGCCACGCTCGAGCGAGGCGCTCTACCTGCTGCAGCGGGTGCGCGACGAGGCCCACCGGTTCGCCATCGCCTATCACCGCAAGCTCCGCGGCCGCTCGATGACCCGCAGCGTGCTCGACGGCATACCGGGGGTGGGCGAGGCCAGGCGCAGGGAGCTGGTACGCCACTTCGGCTCGGTGCGCAAGCTCGCCCAGGCCAGCGTGGAGGAGATCGCCGCGGTACCCGGCTTCGGCCCCCAGCTCGCCAGGACCGTCTGGAACCACCTCCACGGCGCGGCGGGAGGGTCCCGATGACCCGGGAGCTGCGCACCGAGGACCGGCTGCGGGCGGCCACGGTCGACTTCGTGGTGATCACCGGGCTGTCCGGCGCCGGCCGCTCGGAGGCCGCCAAGGTCCTCGAGGACATCGGCTACTTCGTCATCGACAACCTGCCGCCGTCGCTGATCGAGCGGGTTGCCGACCTGGCGCTGGTGGGCCGGGACCGCTCCCGCGTCGCGCTGGTGGTCGACTCGCGCGGCGGCGCCTTCGCCGGCGACGCCTCCGAGATGAGCCGCGCGCTCCACGGCCTGCGCGGCCAGAACGTCCGCCTGCGCGTGGTCTTCCTCGAGGCGTCCGACGAGGTGCTGGTGCGCCGCTACGAGCAGACGCGCCGGCGCCACCCGGTCGAGGCCGAGCGCGTGGCCGAGGCCATCGCGCTCGAGCGCACCCTGCTCCGTGACCTGCGCGCCGCCGCCGACCTGGTGATCGACACCAGTGACCTCAACCCGCACGAGCTCCGCGGCAAGATCCTGGCCGCCTTCGCCGGCGAGGCGGCGGGCCTGCTGGTGAACGTCGCCTCCTTCGGCTTCAAGTACGGCCTGCCGCTTGACGCCGACATCGTCATGGACGTCCGGTTCCTGCCGAACCCGTACTGGGTGCCCGAGCTGCGCCCCCGGAACGGCCGCCACCAGGCCGTGCGCGAGTACGTGCTGGCGCAGCCGGGAACCACGGCGTTCATGGACCGTCTGAAGGGCCTGCTCGAGGTGGCGCTGCCGGGCTACGTGCACGAGGGCAAGCACTACCTGACGGTGGCGATCGGCTGCACCGGCGGCAAGCACCGCAGCGTGGTGCTCGCCGAGGACCTGGGCGTCTGGCTGAGCCAGCGCGGCTTCCGGGCGAACGTCACCCATCGCGACATGGAGCGGGAGTGAGCCCGGAGACGACGTCCGCTCGACAGGTGGTCGCGCTGGGGGGCGGACATGGGCTGTCGGCGACGCTGACCGCGCTGCGCCTGCTCGGCGCCGACCCGACCGCGGTGGTGACCATGGCGGACGACGGCGGCTCCTCGGGCCGGCTGCGCCGCGATCTCGGCATGCCCCCGCCCGGCGACCTGCGCATGGCCCTGCTCGCGCTGGCCGACCCCGAGGCAGAGGCGCGAGAGCTGTTCGCCTACCGCTTCCAGCGAGGCGACCTGGCCGGCCACAATCTCGGCAACCTGATCCTGGCGGGCCTGGCCGAGCTGCGCGGCGACTTCCTGGAGGCGCTGGATACGGCGTCCCGCTGGCTGCGGGTCCGCGGGCGGGTGCTGCCCTCCACCCTGGTGCCGGTCCGGCTGCAGGGGCGGGTCGAGGGCCAGATGGTCGAGGGCCAGGTGGCGATCCGCGACGCCTGGGGTCGGGTGGAGGAGGTCTGGCTCGAGCCACGCCGCCCATCCGCGCTGGCCGAGGCGGTGGACGCGGTGCTCGCGGCCGACCTGGTGCTGCTCGGGCCCGGCTCGATCTTCACGTCGGTGGTGCCGAACCTGCTGGTGCCGGAGCTCGGCGCGGCGATCGCGGCCGCCTCGGCGCGGGTCGCGTACCTCTGCAACCTCGAGCCGCAGCCAGGGGAGTCGAGCGGCTTCTCGCCGGAGGCGCACCTGGCCGCCCTGCTCGCCCACTGCCCCGGCCTGCGCGTTCCCGTGGTGCTGTGCCAGCGGCCCGCGACCGAGGCCGCCGCGGAGCGGGAGGCCGCGGCCTTCGCCGAGCTGGGCGCGCGCGCGCTCCACGCCGACCTCGCCGACCCCGTCCACCCGGGACGCCACGACCCGACCAGGCTGGCCGTGGCCCTCAAGGAGCTCGGCTGAGCGATGGCGGCACGCAGCAGCCAGAGCGGCCAGAGGGGCCAGTTCACCGTGCGGGTCAAGGACGAGCTCGCCGCCCTCCGCCCGACCTCCAAGGCGGAGCGCCGTGCCCTGCTCGCCGGGCTGCTGCGGTTCGCGGCCTCCCTGCACATCGAGGGCAGGGCGGGGGAGGGCAGGTCCCGCTTCACGCTGGTGGTGGCGAGCCGCTCCGGCGGCGTGGCCCGGCTCGCCTTCTGGCTGCTGCACGGGACCTACGGGGTGCGACCCGACCTGCGCGTCCGCAGACCAGCGAACGCGCGGGCGCCCGGCGCCCGCTACGAGGTGGTGCTGGCCGAGCGGGTCGAGCGGGTACTGGTCGACACCGCCATCCTCGACGGCGCCGGCCGTCTGTCCCACGGCGTCCCCGGCGCCCTTGTCCGCGGCCGCGTCGCGGCCGCCTGCTACCTGCGCGGCGCCTTCCTCGGCCGTGGCTCCGTGTCCTCGCCGAGCCGCGAGCCGCACCTGGAGATCGGCGCGCCCAACGAGCGCACCGCCCGTGGCCTTGCCGCGCTGCTCACCCGCCTCGACCTGCCCGCCCGCGCCGGGGTCCGGGCCGAGCAGGACCTCCACCGGGTGCTGCTCAAGAGCGGCGAGGCCATCGGCAGCGCCCTCGCGACCATGGGCGCGACCAGCGCCTACCTTGCCTGGGAGGACGGCCTCGTCCGGCGCGAGGTGCGCGGCGAGGCGGTGCGGCTGGCCAACGCCGACCAGGCCAACCTCCGTCGCAGCGTGGCGGCGGCCATGGCGCAGGCAGCGCTGGTGGAGTCGGTCGTGGCCCGGCTCGGCTGGGAGGCCCTACCGGCTGACGTGGCCGAGGCGGCCGCGCTGCGTCTGGCCAACCCGGAGGCGAGCCTCGCCGAGCTGGGCGCCCTGCTGCAGCCGCCGCGCTCGAAGGGGGCGGTGCTGGCGCGTCTGCGGCGGCTGCAGGAGCTGACCGAGCAGGCCGGGGCCGAGGAGCGCGCATAGGCACGACGGCAGCCCTGTGGACGGATCGTGGCGACCCGCGACCCGGTGGGGAAGAATGGCCGTTCAACCGCTCACCAGTGCACTCGCCAGCAGGAGGACTGAGATGGCCGTCCGCGTAGGGATCAATGGCTTTGGTCGTATTGGCCGTAACTACTTCCGCGCCGCGCGCGAGGCGGCCAGGCGACAGGGGCACGAAAGCGACATGGAGATCGTGGCGGTCAACGACCTGACCGACAACCGCACCCTCGCCCACCTGCTCAAGTACGACTCGACCTTTGGCCGGCTGGACGCCGAGGTCGGCCACGACCAGGGCGCGATCACGGTGGACGGCAAGGCGATCCGCGCGACCGCCGAGCGCGACCCGGCGCAGCTCGCCTGGGGCGACCTCGGCGTCGACGTCGTGATCGAGTCGACCGGCCGCTTCACCGACCGCGACAGCGCCGCCCTGCACCTCAAGTCCGGCGCCAGGAAGGTGATCATCTCCGCCCCGGCCAAGGGCGAGGACGTCACCATCGTGCTGGGGGTCAACGACCGGGCCTACGACCCGGGCGCCCACGACATCATCTCCAACGCCTCCTGCACCACCAACTGCGTCGTGCCGATGGCCAAGGTCCTGCTCGACGAGTTCGGCATCGAGCGCGGCTTCATGACGACCGTCCACGCCTACACCAACGACCAGGTCATCCTCGACTTCCCGCACAAGGACCTGCGCCGCGCCCGCTCGGCCGCGCGCAACATCATCCCCACCACCACCGGCGCCGCGCGCGCCGCCCACCTCGCCATCCCCGAGCTGAAGGGGAAGCTGGACGGCATCTCCCTGCGCGTGCCCGTCGAGGACGGCTCGCTCATCGACCTTACAGTGGTGCTCGGTCGCGAGGTCACCGTCGAGGAGGTCAACGACGCCTTCAAGCGGGCCACCGAGGGCAGGCTCAAGGGCATCGTGAGCTACTGCACCGACCCGATCGTCTCCACCGACATCGTCGGGGACCCGCACTCCTGCATCTTCGACGCCCTCTCGACCCAGGCCAGCGGCAACCTGGTCAAGGTCCTCGGCTGGTACGACAACGAGTGGGGCTACTCGACCCGCCTGGTGGACCTCACCTCGCTCGTCGGCAGCCACCTGCAGTAGGCGAGGGACGCGAGATGACGGTCGAGCTGCGAACGGTCGAGGCGGCCGAGGTCGACGCCAAGCGGGTGCTCGTCCGCAACGACTTCAACGTGCCCCTCGACGAGCACGGACGGGTCACCGACGACCTGCGCGTGAGGGCGGCCCTGCCCACCCTGCGTCACCTGGTCGAGCGTCACGCCAAGGTGATCTGCTGCTCGCACCTGGGGCGGCCCAAGGGCAAGCGGGTCGACAGGTACTCGCTCGCGCCCGTCGCCGGGGTGCTGGGCTCCCAGCTCGGGCGCGAGGTCGCCTTCGTCGACGACGTCGCGGGCGAGGCGGCCCGCCGGGCCGCCTCGCGTCTCGCCCCCGGTCAGGTGCTGCTGCTCCAGAACCTGCGCTTCGAGCCGGGCGAGGAGGCGAACGATCCCGCCTTCGCGGCGCGGCTGGCCGACCTTGCCGAGCTGTACGTGGACGACGCCTTCGGCGCGGCGCATCGCGCCCATGCCTCGGTCGTGGGTGTGGCCGAGCGGCTTCCCGCCTACGCCGGCTTCCTCCTGGCCGGCGAGGTCAGGGAGCTCTCCCGCCTGCTTGAGGACCCGGCCCGCCCCTTCGTGGCGGTGCTGGGTGGCAACAAGGTCTCGGACAAGCTGGCCGTGCTGTCCAACCTGCTGGGACGGGTCGACACCCTGGCGGTCGGCGGCGGGATGTGCTTCACCTTCCTCGCCGCCGAGGGATACGGCATCGGCGACTCGCTGTTCGAGCAGGACCAGGTCGATCCCGTCCGCGACCTGCTCGCCAGGGCGACGGGCGGGCGCATCCTGCTGCCCACCGACGTGGTGGTCGCGGACGCCTTTGCCGAGGACGCCAGCCGGCGCACCGTGCCGGCGAGCGCCATCGAGCCGGGCTGGCGCGGCCTCGACATCGGGCCGGACAGCGCCGCCGCCTTCGCCACCGCGGTCCACGATGCCGGGACGGTGTTCTGGAACGGTCCCATGGGCGTGTTCGAGTGGTCGCCGTTCGCCGCCGGCACCCGGGCGGTCGCCGAGGCGGTCGCCTCGACCAGCGCGTACACCGTCGTCGGCGGGGGCGACTCGGCCGCCGCTCTGGCGCGGTTCGGCCTCGCCGACAAGGTCGACCACCTGTCCACCGGCGGGGGTGCCAGCCTCGAGCTGCTCGAGGGCAGGACATTGCCCGGCGTCAGCGTCCTGCAGCGCCAGACCCGCTGACCCACGACACCGAAGGAGCTGAGCCGTGGCCGTCGCCCGCCGACCGCTGATCGCCGGCAACTGGAAGATGCACAAGACCCATCTCGAGGCCGTCCAGCTCACCCAGAAGACGGCCTGGGCGCTGTCGAGCGACGACACCGCCGCGGTGGAGGTCGTGGTGTGCCCGCCCTTCACCGCGCTGCGCAGCGTCGGCACCCTGATCGAGGGGGACAAGCTGGCGCTCGGCCTCGGCGCCCAGGACTGTCACCCCGAGCCGCAGGGCGCCTACACCGGGGAGGTCTCCGCCCCGATGCTCGCCAAGCTCGGCTGCGGCCACGTGATCGTCGGGCACTCCGAGCGGCGCCAGTACTTCGGCGAGACCGACGAGCTCGTCAACCGCAAGGCCCGTGCCGTGCTGGCCAGCGACATGACCCCGATCGTGTGCGTTGGCGAGTCGCTCGAGCAGCGCGAGGCCGGGCACACCGCCGAGGTGGTGCAGGGACAGGTCCGCGGCTCGCTCGCAGGGCTCAGTGCCGACCAGGTGGGCGGCCTCGTCATCGCCTACGAGCCGGTCTGGGCGATCGGCACGGGCCGGGCGGCCACCGCCGATGACGCCCAAGAGACGATCGCGCTGATCCGCGGGACCGTCGCCGAGCTGGCCGGCGGGACCGCCGCCGGCACCGTGCGCATCCAGTACGGCGGCAGCGTCAAGGCGGGCAACATCGAGGAGCTGATGGCCCAGCCCGACGTCGATGGGGCACTGGTCGGCGGGGCGAGCCTCGTCGCCGACGAGTTCGCGCTGATCGTCAGGGGCGCTGGCCGCCGTGGCCGACGCTGATAGGCCTGAGCTGCTAGACTGCGACCAGTCTGGTCCCAAAGCCGCACTAAGGATCTCGCCCGATGGTTCCCCTGGTCGTCACCATCAACGTCATCGCCTCGCTGACGCTGATCCTGTTCATCCTGCTCCACGCCGGGCGGGGTGGCGGCCTGTCCGACATGTTCGGCGGTGGGATGAGCACGTCGCTCGGCGGCTCCACCGTGGTGGAGCGCAACCTCGACCGGCTGACCGTCGGGGCGGCCGTCGTGTACGGCCTGAGCAGCGTCATCCTGGCCATCCTGCTCGCCCCCAGCTAGTCGGTGCCGACCCCGGAAACGTCTGGAGGGAGGCACCAGGGTGTTGCCCGTCGGGCAAGCGCGGCGGCGGGGTGCCCGGAACCGCCTCGTTCGCACCGCCGGACGCCCGCTCTCTCTCGCTGTCTCCCTCGCGCTCGCCGGGGTGCTGGCGCTTGCCGGCTGCACCGGCGGGTCGGCCGGCCGGCCCGGGCAGTCCGGCGGTTCCCCCGGGGCCACGAGCGGCTCCGGGAGCGGTGCGGAGGCCCGCCGTGGCGGCACCCTCACGATCGCGCTGCTGGCGCCCCGCTCCCTGGATCCCGCCTACGCCACCCGGCCCGAGGAGCAGCTGGTCATCGCCAACCTGTTCGACGGCCTGACCGCCATCGACCCGAGCGGCGCGGTTCGGCCCGCCGTGGCCGCCTCCTGGTCGAGCGACCCCACCCTGCGCCACTGGCGCTTCCAGCTCCGGCCCGAGGCGAGGTACTCAGACGGCGCGCCGGTCCGGGCAGGTGACTTCAAGCTCGCCTGGGAGCGCCTGGCGAGCCCAGGCACCCGGCCTCGCCCAGCCTCGCCCGCCGCGCTGCTCGAGGCGGTCGAGGGATACCAGACGTTCGCCTCCGGCCGTGCCGAGCACCTCGCCGGGCTCTCGGCGCCCGACCCGACCACCCTGCTCGTGGAGCTCAGCGAGCCGTTCGCAGACCTGCCGGCAGTGGCCGCCAACCCGCGGCTGTCGCCGGTGCCCGGCCAGGCGGTCGCCGCCCGCGCCTCCTTCGCCGCCAGGCCCGTCGGCAACGGGCCCTTCACCCTGGCGGCTGGGTACTCGAAGGGCCGGCCCATCGAGCTGGTCCCCAGCACGGCCTACAGCGGCCGCCGGCCGGACCTGGAGCGCGTCCGCGTGGTCACCGTGCCGGACGAGCAGACCGCCTGGCTCGCCCTGCAGTACAACCAGGTCAGCTTCGCGCCGGTGCCGCTCGACCAGGTCGCCGCCGCCAGGGCGCTGGAAGGACTGTCGGCCGACGGCCACGGCCGGCCCGGCCTGCTCCAAGGGCCCGAGACCGCGACCTGGTCCCTCGGGTTCTCCCTGCACGATGGGCCCGGCAGGGACCCGCGCTGGCGCCAGGCGGTCTCGCTCGCCGTCGACCGCCAGCGCATCGCCACGACCCTGGCCGGGGCGCTCAGCCCGGCGACCGGCATCGTTCCGCGCGGGGTGCCCGGCGCGGGCGAGGCCGCGTGCCCAGCCTGCGCCCACGACCCGGCGCAGGCGCGGAAGCTGCTCGCCCAGGTGGGCAGCGCCGGCCATGGACCGGTCGATCTCGCCGTGCCCGCGACCTCCCGCGACCGGCGCATCGCCGGCCTGATCGCCGCCGACCTCGCCAAGGTCGGCATCAAGGTTCAGGTCGTCGAGGTCGACCCTGCCAAGTATCTGGCGAGCCTGGAGAAGCTCTCCGCGATGATGGAGGAACCCACGGCGGCGCTCGCTCTCATCGGGACGTCCCCCGCCCCCTACCCACGCATGGACGCGTTCCTGTCGCGTCAGTTCTCGAGCCAGCGAGACGCCAACCCCACCGGCTTCGCAGACCCGGTCGTGGACCGCCTCCTCGCCCAGGCCCGCGCCACCGCCGAGGAGCGCCGGCGCACCCGCCTGTACCAGCAGGCCGAGGCGGCCATCCTCACCGACCTGCCGGTCGCGCCAGTGCTGGAGCAGCGCCACTCAGCCGTCCTCGCCCGCGGGACCGAGGTCGAGGGCTTCGACCTCACGCCCTGGGGCGCGCTCGACCTCTCCGTCGTGAGGCTGGCAAACTCCCCAAAGTGAGCTGCGATCCGCGTTGGTCGAAGGTCACTTCATTGGCCTGCAAGGACCGGCTCCAGGCCCGGGAGATCTACATGGCAGGAGAGGGTAGCCGGTCAGCCAGGTGGGACCCGCGCGGCCCCGATGTCTCCCTTGACGGCGCCGCAGCCGGATCGAGTGCCGGCAGGGACGCACTCACACCCTATGAGCAGCCCACAACGGCTCTGCTACAATCCCGCAGCGCCGAGTCTGCGGCACCCAGGTCGGAGTGGCGGAATAGGCAGACGCGCTAGGTTGAGGGCCTAGTGTCCGCAAGGACGTGGGGGTTCAAGTCCCCCCTCCGACACCACCACTGAGCTGCGAATTCGTGCTTCACCTCCTTTCAGCATCGGGGACGGGTCGTCCCGTTGACAGCGGATTGACAGCAGAGGACTCCGAGTCCTGTTGCTCACCCTCGAGGATCAGGCGGGCGACAGTGTTGGCGGCCTCGGCATCCATCGCCTTCAGGACGTGCTGATACAGGTCCGACGTGATGGCCGTGTTGGCGTGGCCGAGGCGCTCGCTCACGACCTTGACGGGGATTCTGGCCTGGAGGCTCGCCGTGGCGTAGCTGTGCCGGAGTCCGTGCAGCGTCAAGTCAGGCAAGCCGGCCTCGCGCGCCAGCCGCGCGAACATCCGCGTGAGCTGGGTCGGGCGGAGTGCGGTCCCGTCCTCCCGGGTGAACACGAGGCCGCGGTCCTGCCACCCCGCACCGCACGCGAGACGCTCCTCGAGCTGCCGAGCGCGGTGGGCCTTGAGCGCGGCCACCGTCGCCGGGTCGAGCGCGATCGAGCGCTCCCCGGCTGGTGACTTCGTGCCGAGCCGGATGGTTGGCTTACCCGCGACCGTCACCAGCCGCTGCATGACCGTCAGTTGCCCGCCCTCCAGGTCGATCGCTCGCCAGGGGAGGCCGAGCGCTTCGCTGCGCCGAAGTCCGGTTGTGGCGAGCAGGAGCCACAGCGCCGCCAGACGGTCGGCGGCCATTGCGGACAGGAAGGCGCGGAGGCTCTCGGGAGTCCAGACGCCACGCTCGGTCCGCTCGAGCTTCGGCGGCCGTGCCGACCGCAGCGCGGCCACGTTGCGGGTCATGAGGCCCTGGTCTACGGCATCCTCAAGCGCCCGGTGGATCAGCGCGTGCACGTTCTTGACGGTCTTTGGCTTGAGGCCCTGCCCGCGCCGGCCACCGCTGGCGGCAAGCTCGGTGTAGAACCCGCGAAGGTTGGTCGCCGTGAGCTGCTGCAAGCGGACGTGCCCGAGCTTCGGCGTGACGTACGCGCGGGCGTAATGGCCGTAGACCTCATGCGTGTTCGGCTCGAGGTTGCCGGCCATCGCCGGGAGCCACCCGTCCAGGAAGGCGCCGAGCGTGAGCTTGGACGGCTCAACGAGCGTCCCGGCGCGGTACGCCGCGAGCGCTTCGCTCAGCGCCGCCTGCGCCTCGCGCTTGGTCCGGAAGCCACCCTTGGACCGCTGCCGCCGCTTCCCGGTAACGGGATCGACCGCATCAAAGTACCAGGTCCAGGAGTCGCCGCGCTTGCGCGTGCCGCCCCTCATCGATCGAGCAACCTCAGCAGGGGAGCGGTGGGAACCCGCAGCTTGCGGCCCAGCCAAAACGTCTTGAGCTGGCCAGCCCGAGCCGCCCGGTACGCCGCCGAGCGGCTCACGCCAAGCAGCTCAGCCGCTTCCTCGACGCTGATCGTCGGCGGAAGCTGGCTGAGTGTCACCCTGGTCCGCGTGGCCATCGGAGTCCTCCTCGGAACCAACTCGACCATCTGGCCGGAGGCTACAAGAGGACGTGGTTGAGATCCCGCACTTTCTGTACGGGATAGTATCAGAAGTGCGGCCTAGAAGTATCCGTGCATCGCGCTGACAGCAAGGCAAGAAGCGTCGATCCGGCGACCGACGATAGCTGTCCGCTGCGCCGACTCTGCGGCCCCCTCGGCTCGACGAGGAGGAACCGCGAGCTTGGGAAGCACTGGTAGCTCGAGATTCCCAGGTCGGGTAGTAGCGAGGTGAAGCTCCCCTATGTAGAATCTCGACAGTGCCCTATGTAGGAGGAGGAGCATGGGTGTCCAGCCGCGCATGACGATGGTCACGCTGAGGATCGTCAGGGTTCTGCTTGAAGACCCAACGGCTAAGCGCTATGGCTTAGAGATCTGCAAGGCGGCGGGTTTGCCGAGCGGGAGCGTCTACCCCCTGTTGATGCGGCTTGAGCAAGCTGGATGGCTAACCAGCGACTGGGAAGATGTGGACCCGACGACAGCCGGTCGTCCCCGCCGCCGCCTCTATCAGCTCACTAGCGAGGGTACTGATGCCGGTGGCCGCGCACTACACGCCGCGCAGCGCTCCCTTACTCCTGACTGGAGGGGAACTCCAGGTTTCTCCCCCTCTGGGGGAACGTCCACATGAGGCTGGTGTCGGGCGTCTTCGTTCTTATCATCCTTCCCATCCTGCTGGTGCTGTTTGTCGAATGGTGCCCGTGGTTTGCCGAACGGCTGATTCGCCTAGCGACGCGGCGGCTCCCCGAGCACGCTCGCGCTCGCTACAAGGAGGAGTGGCTTGCGGAGTTCGAGGCCCTGAAAGGGGATGGGCGGCGGCTCTCGACCTTTGTACTGGCCATGTGGGTCTTTCTACGCGCCCGTGGCATGGGTCGTATCCTCTCCGGCGTTCCCCCGGTCACACAGGTTCTGCTTGAGCGGATTCGACTTTGGGTGATGCTGCGACGAGGACAGATCCCCCTCGGAATGGCCAGACTTGAGTGGACCCAAGTTTGGAAACTTGGACCATTTCAATTGAAAGTCAGACATCGCGCTTTCGCGAAGATAAGTAGGATGGGGAAGGGTACGCTTGACTTATCAAACCTATCGAAACGGTCGATGCGCCGTGTGGAGCGCATTTCGGCGACGTGGCCAGTTGATCGGTCGCCTCGGGACTGACCTGCTCGAATCTCGTGCCGCCGGGTCGAAGCTGGAAGAAGGTAGCGACCCTGACGAAGTGCTGCTAGTACGCCGGCTCTGGCAGAACTCCAACCCGCCGAGCAAGAGCACGCAAGTCCGGGTTCACGCTGCGGTGCTCCCCCCGGAGCAGGTCGCGGACCATCTCGCGGACGAGCGCATGGTTGCGCACCTGCTCCGGCGTGAGCGACTCCGCCTCTTGTAGCGTTCGCACTGCCTCGACGGTCTTCCTGCGCTGGCCGTACGCGCGGGCAACGTCGATCAGGAAGCGAGCGCGTCGCTCGGTGGAGAGGCCAGAGGCATCGACCGTGGCAGCCCGGCGCAGCGCCTCGCCAGCGTCGCCCAGCTCGACGGAGACGCCGACCGCGTGCAGGGCTACATTGGTTGGGCCGAACTCGGTGTGGAAGTCGTTGCGGCCTTCACCGACCCGCTGCGCGGCCTCCTCTGCCTTCCGCATGCACTCACGGGCATCGTCCTCAGCGTTCGCTCGGATGGCGAGGACTGCTCCAACAAGGTTCATGGCGCCCCACAGGGCAACGTGCTCCGTGGGGGCGGCCTGTAGCCCCTGCTCCAAGGCGGCGACGGTCGTAAGCGCTGTCCGGAGTCCCTGATCGGCGCGGTTGCCGCTCAGGAAGGCGTGCGCGATCCGGAACTCGCCGGCTGCCGCAAGGAGGACGGCCCCGGCGCGCTCGGCCGCGGTTACTGATCGGTCGCCCGCGATCCAGGCTAGGTCCGTCTCGCGGAGCTTGGCCATCGCGGCGGCTGTGGCCTGGTACGTCTCGGCCGTCAACTCGAACGCCGTCTTGCGGTCGGTGCCGCTCAGTCGCCGCGCGGCCTGCTCGCACTCCGTGATGAGCGGCGGGAGCAGCTCGCTTAGGTCGGCGTAGCGTGAGGCATGGGCGAGATCCCAAGCCTGTTCGGCTCTCGCCTTGAGGTCCGACAGGTCGGGCGACGTTGCCGCATGAGGGCCATCGAGAAGGACCGGCAGCGCGGCATGACCAGTGAGCGCCATGCGGATGGCCCGGACAGCAGGATGCTCCTCGCCCTGCGCCTCGAGTAGTAGCGGGTCCGGTGCCAGCTCGCTGACAGGCACGTTGAGCGCTCCCGCGACCTCTAGGAGGACCGAGATGCGATCGATGGAGCGCACCCCGCGCTCGACTTGGGAAAGCCAGCTCTCCGAGCGGCCGAGGAGTCCCGCGAGCTTCACCTGGGAGAGCCCACGGCGGCGGCGGTAGTAGGCGATGCGCTCACCGAGTGGCGTCGAGACTTCCACGGCGCGCTACCGTGCCTGCTTGCTGGGAGTCGGTGCTCCCTTGCCGGCCTGGAGAGCAAGGAACTCGACTCGTGTTGCTGTGAGGTACTGCTCGCGCTCCTTCAGGAAGCGGCGGACGTGCTCTTGGCGCTCGTGTTCCTCGAATGCCTCGCGGTCGCGGTACAGCTCATAGAAAACCCGGGCATCGGATTCACCCTCGACCGCGTGGCAGGTGTAGATCAGCGTGCCTGGCTCGGACGTGCGAATGCGCTCTACGGTTTCGTTTGTCAGGGCATCGAAGCCCGGTCCTACTCCTGCTCTGAGATCGAAGCGAACGACCAGTCCAAACACGTGTTCCCCCTCGTGATAGCGGTCACGCCCGGCGGCGCCCAGCCTATCGCCCTCAGAGACGAATCCCAACAAGCCGAGTGCGACCCCGCACTCAGAATGCGGGTACCTCAAGGCTCTCTAAGCGGACTGCTCAGACCATCATCCGAGGCGTGTTCTGGCTCCACCGACCTTCGCGGCAAGGCCCCCAGGTTGTGGAAATGGGACGGCTATTCACGTGAGGATCAGAACCGGTATGTCCTTGAGAATGGGGAGGGAAAAACCCTGCTGTCTTATTGACACTGCCTGAGCCTGAGACGAACGCCCTACCAGGGACTTCACGTCCCGTTATACCCTCAGCTGCTCACACCAAGCCTTGATCCGACCGAATCGTAACGCCCATCCAGGACCGATCACCACGACATGCTTTAGTGCCGTAGCAGTGTCACGTACACTTTTCTCACCGCCCTTCAAGAGCACTACACAGCCGCATCTGCGATGCAGGCGAGGACCCGGGGCGGGGGAGGACGCGACGTGGCGCTGCCGGTGAAGGCGCTCAAGGCTGGCCAGGAGACCTACTGGCTGGACCAGATCGCCAAGAACCGCGAAGAGTACTTTTCCGGCAAAGGGGAATCTCCGGGTCGGTTCGTCGGCGAGGCCGCCACGGCCAGCGGCCTGACGGGCGAGGCCACCCCCGAGCAGGTCCACGCCATGTTCCGGGGGCTGGACCCGGCCACGGGCGCGCAGCGCTGCAAACCGCTACTGCGCGCTGACCCGCGCTCCAAGCTGACAGCCGCGCCGCTGCTAGCAGCTCTGCAAAGCCGTGCGACCGAGCAGAGCATAGTTGAGCTGGAGCAGCTCGCCGGCTCCAAGGCGCTCACCAATGACATCCGCTCGGTGCAGGCGGCCTGCAAGCTCGGCGGCTCCAAACGGGTCAAGGCCGAGACGGTCGAGCGGGTTTGCCGCAAGGTGCTCGACTTGGACCCGCATGAGCTGTACGGCGAGGCGTTCGACGCAGCATGGCGGCACCGGGGCAAGCGGGTTGACGAGCGTGTGGCCGCCCTGGACCACTGCTTCTCTTCGCCCAAGAGCGTGTCGTTGCTGGCCGGTGCTGGCGGCGAGGTGGTCCGCCGGCAGGTCGCCGACGCGCGCGGCGAGGCCCTCCAGGTCGCGCTGGGCTACCTGGAACAACGTGGGGTCGGGGTACGCCGCGAGCACAACGGCACCGACCGCTATCTGGCCCGGGGTGGGCTGTTGGGGATCGGGTTCGAGCACCGGGTCAGCCGGGCGGGCGACCCGCAGTACCACACCCATGTCTTGGTCCAGAACGCCGCCAAGGGACCCGACGGCCGGTGGACGGCGTTGGACTCCGACCGGCTGTACGCGCACCTGATGGCCGCCGACCGGGTCTATCTGGCGGCCGAGCGTGCCGCGCTGAGCGAGCGGCTCGGGGTGCGCTGGACGCCGGTGGAGCAGCGCTCGGGCGCGGCCGAGATCGTCGGGTTGGATGACCGGGCGCTTGTCGAGCGGTTCTCCAAGCGCTCCAGCGAGATTGACGACTGGCTCGATGAGCATGGCCTGGCCGGCATCAAGGCCAGCAGCGCCGCCGCGGTCGCCACCCGGGCGCCCAAGGACCACGCAGAAGACGAGCAGAGCGTCTATGCGCGGTGGACCCGGGAGCTTGCCGAGGCCGGTATTGGTGAGCTGGAGCTGGCCATGCTCGGCGGGCACGGCCGTGGCCGGCCGGCCAGGCCGGAGGAGGTCCAGGCGGCCCTGGACGCGCTGGCCGGCCCGCAGGGGCTGACCGAGCAGGCGGGCACGTTCACCCGCGCCGACGTGGTGGACCAGCTCGCCAAGCGGCTGCCGGTGGCCGCCTCCGCCGAGACCTGTCTGCGCCAGCTCGAGCAGACAGCCGACCGGTTCCTCGCTGAGCGTGCTGTGGCGGTCGCGCGCGACCAGCGGCTTGGCGTGCAGCGCTACTCCACGCCGGAGCTGCTCGCCCTGGAGCAGCGCCTGATCGGCGCCGCGGTCGAGCGGACGGACGATGCCTGCGGGGTGGTGCGCTCGGAGACGCTGCGCCTGGTGTTGGAGCGCCATCCCACCCGCGGCCCCGATCAGGACGCGATGGTGCGCGACGTGTGCCAGTCCGGTGCGGGCGTGTCGCTGGTGGTCGGCCGGGCCGGCACCGGCAAGACGTGGGCGCTGGGGTTGGCCCGTGAGGCGTTGGAGCTGGACGGCTACCAGGTCATCGGCACCGCCCCGACCGGCATTGCCACCGTCAGCTTGAAAGACGAGGGCTTCGCTGACGTGCGCACGGTCGATCGGCTGCTGTTGGACCTGGAGCATGGCCGGCTGGAGCTGGACGCGCAGGCGGTGCTAGTGATCGACGAGGCCGGTATGGTCGCCACCCGGAAACTCGCACCGCTGTTGGATCACGCGCGTCGGGCGGGCGCCAAGGTGGTCCCGGTGGGCGATGACCGGCAGTTCGCCTCGATCGAGACCGGCGGCGGGTTCCGTGGGTTGCGGCTGCGGCTTGGCGCCAGCGAGCTGACGGTCAACCGCCGCCAGGTCCAGGAGTGGGAGCGCCGCGCGATCAACCTGGTCCGGGACAACCAGGTGGAGCAGGCCATCGCGGTCTACGCCGAGCATGATCGTATCCGCGCGTTCGAGTCCCGCGACGAGCTGGCGCTGGCGCTGGTGGACCAGTGGTGGCAGGCCCGCGAGGCGGGCGAGGACGCGGTGATCCTGGCGCACCGCCGCGCCGAGGTGGACCGGCTCAACAGCGTCTGCCAGCGGCTGCGCGAGCAGGCCGGCCAGCTCGGCGGCGAGCGGCTCCAGGTCGCCGACCGGCAGGTCGCGGTTGGTGATCGGGTGGTGTTGGGCGCCAACGCACTGGCGCGGCTGGGGGTCGTCAACGGCACCAGCGGCACCATAACCGGGGTGGACGTGCGACAACGAACGTTGTCACTTCGCACCGACGACGCCGCCCCGCGAACCGTCCAGCTCCCGAGCTGGTACCTGGACGCCACGGCCCGGCCGGGCGCCTCTCGCCGCGTGGACCTGGCCTACGCCCGGACCGACATGCGCTCGCAGGGGCTGACCCGGCAGCGGGCGTTGTTGTCGCTGGATGGCTGCGAGGACAACCAGGGCCTGTATGTGCAGCTCTCCCGGGGCAAGCAGCGCACCGACCTGTTCATGGTGGTCGGTCCCGAGCCGCTCGGCCCCGACGAGGAGGCGCCCCATCCCCACGCACGGCGGGAGCCGCTCGGCCCCGATGACCTGTTGACCAGGATCATGGCGCGCGACGGCGCCAAGACACTGGCCAGCGACACCGCCGAGGTGCTCGACCCGCGGCGGCGTTCCACCCGCTGGCTGCGTGGCGAGCGTGACCGGCTCCAGGCGCTGCGGAGGCCCGCCGGCAGGCCCTGGCCGACCTGGAGGCCGCCCGCGCCGAGGCCGCCGACGCGCGCGGCCGGACAGCGCGGCAAACCGCCCGCGACCAGCTGGCGCTGGCCAAGCATCGCGCAGGAACGCTGACCCGGCAGGCCGACCAGGCCGCCGAGCGGGCCGGGATGCTTCGCCGCCACCAACAGCAGCGCGCCGGCTGGCTGGAGGCCCACGACGCCGACCTGACCCGCCACGAGCGGCTGGTGGCCCGCGAGCTTGGGTGGCGGCGCCGCGTGGACGAGCGCGCGATGGCGCTGGACCCGCCAACCTGGCTGGTGGCCGAGCTTGGCCCGGTGCCCGAGCAGCCCGCCGAACGCGAGGCGTGGCTCCAGGCGGCGGCCGAGTTGGACGCCTACCGGCGCGTCCACGGCCTTCCAGAGCCCACCGAGCGCGCACAGCACGGTGGTGGGCTGTCCGAGGGGGACCGTGATACGACTCGTATCAAGCGCACGCTTGACGATCACCAGGACGAGCGGATGCGCGAGCCGCGAGCCGCCGCCGGTCACGATTCCGACGGGGATAGGCCAAGGCCCCAGCACGCGCCGGCCGACCGCGACCCGGCGGGCGGCTCTGCGGTTGATTCACGGCGAATCACGCAGGACGGCCAGGACGAGCGTGCAGCGCCGTCCCGTCCCGCGCTCGAGGATCGGTCTCGTCTTGCGCCCGAGGAGCCGCCTGGTTCTGCTCGTCTCGCGCCCGGCCGAGTATCTCGTCCCGTCCCGGAGCGGTCGGGCTGGCATCGCCGCCAACACGATGCCGAGGACGCCGCACAGGATCGGTCAGCAGGAGCAGGACCGGACCGTGAGCGTGAGGGGAGCCAGCTCCCCCCACATGGAGCAGGGCGGTTCGGCGCGGTCCTGGGCCGGCAGCCCGGCCGTGACCAGCCAGGACAGCGGCGGGACTGGCATGAGGTCCGCGCCGCGCTGGAGCGGCTCGCCGAGCAGCGCGAGCGGCTGCGCCGCAGCGAACGGCAGGACCGGGCAGGACACCCAGACCGCGACCACCGACACCGCCAGGACAGCGACCGCCACGAGCGGGACAGCCGGTAGGACCCCGGCCAGGAAGGAGCACCACCATGTACCAGCCACAGCCGGACCCCGACCCCGACGACCTCGAGCAGCTCGGCCGGCCCATCTACCAGGGCGATGGCCTCCAGGTCCGCGGCCTCACCGAAGAGGAGCTCGCCCGCTTCCTGGCCGCCCACGCCGGCCAGCCCGCCCACCTGCTGGGCAGCGGCTGGCACCACCTGGAGCCCGCGCCAACGCCGCCCTCCAGCCCCGCCGGCCCGCTGGCCGTGGCGGGACCGCCGCGCGGCAGCTACGGCGACCCGGGCGCCTCTGCCCTGGCGGTCTACCGGCGGCTACGCGCCGCCGAGCTGGCCGACTGGAGCCATAGCCTGGCATGGCGGCTGCCGCTGGTCGGTGGCGCCGGCATCGCCACCACGATGTTGACCGGCCCGCTGCCGGGCGTGGTGCGGCTCGTGGTTAGCCTTGTGGTAGCCGGTGTGGTGGGCTGGCGGCTACGGTTTCACGTCTCGGTCGCGGCCAGCGCCTGGCGCAAGGGCGCCCGTGGGGAGCGGCGTACCGCCCGCCGGCTGCGCCGCCTCGAGCGCCGCGGCTACGTCGTCTTCCATGACCTGGCCATGCCCGGCTCGCGCGCCAACATCGACCACTTGCTGATCGGTCCCGCGGGGGTGTTCGTGATCGACTCCAAGCAGTATTCGGGCCGCATCCAGCAGACCCCCGACGGGCGCGTCTGGCACAACCACTACCCGATGGACGAGCGGCTTGCCACCGTGCGCGCCGAGGCCGGCTCGGTCGAGGCGATCCTCGCCGCGCCCGTGATCCCGCTTGTGTGCGTGCATGGCGCCAGCGTGCAATGGGGCGGCTTTGCTGCCCAGGGCGTAGCGATCGTGCCCGCCGGCCAGCTCGGCGCTGCGCTCGGCGCCGATGCGGTGCTGTCCGCCGAGCAGGTCGCAGTGCTCGCCGGCACCGCGCAGGCCCGCCTGCATCCGGCCCGCTGAACGGTTCTGCCAGGGGCCCCACGGTGCCCCCGAGGTGGCTCGGTGTTCGAGGGCCGGACCTATTCAGGCAAGCAGTGAAGAGTTAGCATTCCTGTCTTGGTTTGTAGGCCAAGGAGGACTTGATGCTGGAATGGTTGGGCTTTGTCGTCGGGGTGATCGGTCTTGCCCTTGCTTGGAAGTATCGGCCGAGGCCACCAAAGCCAGTGTTTCAGTCCCAAGGCTTTAAGATCATCGAAAGCGGCGGAATCAAGATGTTCGACGAGGGAATCGATGTCATGTACAAAGGCAATCCCGTGCTGCTCCTGACGTCCTCCATCGTCGTCTTCTGGAATGATGGACTCGGACCTATCAAGAAAGACGACATAGTCACGACCGACCCAATCCGCTGCTATGTGCCCGACGGCGCGAAAATTCTGCGTGCTGAAATCCTTTCGGTGTCAGATCCAAACACCGGACTCGCGATAAGCGCCAGCGACGAGCGGCCCAACGAGGTGAGACTCAGTTTCGACCACCTGAACGCTGGCGACGGGGCTGTCTTGGAGATCTTGCACACAAGTGAAGAGCTTCGGCCAAAGGTTGCCGGGAGCATCATCGGTGGTAGCCGATCAGGGAAGGTGACTGATCTTGGTCCTGTCGCGCAACCATTCCCGCTGCCACGCGATACGGAAGGAGCCAAGGTACGTAGATACCTGTGGACCTTTGACATAGCGGGACAACGAGTAAGGATACCTCGACCAGTGCTCAGGTCAGTGCTCGGATGGGTCGTCTTCCTTGCCGTTGATGCAGTCGCGGCCACTCTATGGGTGCGTTACGTTCCCAATGGTGTAGCCGATGAATTGCAGACCTCTTCGTTTATTGTGAAGGTCATTTTCTACATGATCGGCCTTCCGTTCGCCCTCGCTTCCGTTGCGTTTATGTTGTCCCTGCTGGTTTTTCCCTTCACGATGGCAAGAAGGGTTTGGGGACAGCGCCGCCGGTTCCCCAAGCAGCTCGATGTCTGGAAGTAGCATGGGGCTTTGCCTTGGATCGACCCGGTAGCCTGGTGCCCCAACATCGATTCACAAGGAGCACCAGTGTGGCGGCTTGGCCCCAACGCCTACGGCGAGCAGCTCCAGCCGGGCCGGGTCGCTGACTGCTACCTCGGCATCCTGCTCGAGCAGCCTTTGGCCGAGGTCACGCCCGAGCCCGGCAGCGTGCTGGTGGTCGCCCCCACCACCCTGTTGCACGGCGAGATCCCCCAGCCGGATGGCCAGGTGCTATACGAGCTGGTGACCGGCCACCCTGACCGGGTGCCGCGGGAGTTGGTGTTCCTGGCTGACCTCACCGTTGAGCTGCGTGCCTGGCCACAGCAGACCTGGACTGCGGTGGGCGTCAGCCCCGAGGCTGCGCTGCTCGCGGTGGTGGACTGCTGGCGCGCCAGCCACGTCAAGGGGCTGGAGTTTGGCGGGCTGAGCGCCGAGGAGGCGCGCGCGCTCGCGCGGCCCGCGATGGCCTACGTGCGTGAGCAGCTCCGCACGCGGCTTGCCGGTGAGATCAGCCGCCGGTACATGCGCTGGCTGCATCCGACCAGCCGTCGCCGACCGGGCGACACGTTCCTGTAGCCGCGGTCGCCCGACAACAGGTCGCACGGCCACGCCGCCAGACCGACCGGTTCTCGTGCCCGAGGTGGTCGCACGACCGTGGCACTGCCGGCACGAGAGCGCGCGGCGACCACGACCGCCGGGCGACCATGCCGCATGCGGCACCGCGGTTGTTGGTCGCGCGACCACGACCGCCTAGCCTGCCACACAGTCCAGTACCAGGCGACCATGCCGCAGTGTCGGATGCCGGATGCCATGCCAACCAGCGCCGTTCTTGACTCGTACGAGTCAAGCATTCGCATCGAGGGACCGCAGATCAAGGACCCGGGCACCAAACAGGCCCCGACGCGGGCGCCGGGGCCTGCGGTCAGCAACGATGCTCAGCGCTCGTCGCGCTCGTCACGTTCCAGTCGGTCACGGTCGTGGTGCCGCTCGGACGTGCCCGGCTCATCCGGCCCAAACAGGTCGGGCGGGCAGCCCGGATCGTCATAGGCCAACGCTCGCTGTTCCAGCTCGGCCTGGTTGGCTTCGACCTCCTCGCCCAGCGCGCGCACCGAGTCTTGCAGCCGTCCACGGATAGTCGGGTCCACCGCCCGCGGCGGCGTGACGCCCATGCGCCAGCGGTCCCGGTCGACCACATCGGGCGGCCCCACCGTGGACTGTCGGTTGCGTGCGGCGCGCCGGTCGGCCGCCCACTCGCGCAGCGACCGCCGCCGGCCCTCGCCCGGCCCTGGCGTGCCAGCCGGAGGCAGGAGCTTGCCGGAGTCAGGCAGCCGCTGGTTCAGCTCGATCATGAGCACGCCCGGCCGAGTCCAGAGTAGCTCGCTGAGCAGGCTGCCCAGCTCCGATGTGGGTAGCGAGTCGAGGTAGCGGACCAGATCGGCGCGGAACTGGCCCTCGGGGCGTGGCTCCGGGCTTATCTCGCCCGGGTACAGCGGGTCAGCGGGCATCTGGCATCATCTCCCGTTGGTCGCGGTGAGCATGGTGGGGGCGGGCAGACCGCTCCGCCCGCTCAGTGCGTGCCTGGGCTTGCCGCTCAGCGCGCTCGGCCTGCCGCCGAGCCACACGGCTGGCCCGGTCAGAACCCACTCGCTGTGCGCGGTGGGCGCGACGCTGCACTGCCCACATGCGGGCGCCAGTTCTGGCCGCGCGGCTCTCGGCGTTCATCTCGCCGACCGCGCCAGCGCCAAGCACAGCGATCTCCTCGGCACCGCGAACCCGCTGCGCCAGCTCCGCATCCGAGCGTGCCCTGACGGGGATCTGGCCCTGGTTGAGCCGGACGAACGCCGGCTCCAGCCGCGCGGCCGGCTGGGCGCTATGGCCCGGCTTGGCCGCCCGTGTGGTTGCTGGCATGCCGAGGTTGAACCGCTGCCAGCCAGCCAGCAGCGCCGGACGGCTGGAGCCCAGCTCCTTTGCGGCGCCCTTGATGCTGCCGAGCTGGGTGGCCAGCCGGAACGCCCGCTCGGCCTGCTCGCGGTCGTGGGCGAACACCGACCGGCGCGGCCGGCCCGGATACTCCAGGCCCCAATGCGCCCACGCCGAGGCCAAGGTGGTCGGGGCGGTGCCGAGCTGGATGGCGGCCTGCTGTGGGCCGACCTGGGTGGCCAACCGATGCGCCTGCTCGGCCAGCTCGCGGTCACGCCGCCAGGGGCTGGCCTGCGCCGGCTGGTTGTCGCGCAGCCCGGTCCGCTCGTGCGGCTTGGTCCCGGCGAAGATCCCGTGATCGTCCGCGCGGCTTATAGCCCCCTTGACCGCCACCTCAAGGCACTCGGCCGTGACCTGGCAGCCCGCGCAGACCTGCCTGGCGGTCTGCGCCCTGGCCTGCTGGCCACGCTCGGGGAAGAACAGCTCAGGGTCCTGGTCGCCGCAGGCGGCCCGCTCCAGCCAGCTTGCCCCCTCGCCCGCCGGCCCCGTCGCGTCCGTGCGAGCTGGCGCCGAGGGTGGCGTGGTCGGGTTGGCGCGGTGGGCGGCCCGTAGCTCCCGCACCACCCGCGAGGCGTAGTCGGCCGAGGTGTGCAGCTCGGCGGCCAGGTCCCGGCTGGAGACCAAGCGGCCGCCCTGGAGCTCGCGGGCCTTCCACAGCACCTCGATCCGCTGCCTGGTGGTCGGCGTGGCGCCAGCACGCAACCTCGCCAGGGTGTTGGCCACGTACGCGCGGCTGGTGCCAAGCTCCCGGGCGACCGTGGCGGGGTCCAACTGCTGGGTGCCGTGCAGTTCGTGGCGGTGCCACAGCAGCTCGACGGTGTCGGCCAGCGATCCGGTCGGTACCGGCCGCTCGGTCGCTGGTGGGGCGGGGCTGCCGGCGCGGAACCGCTCGGCCAGCGCCGCCAGCTGATCGGCGTGGACTCGGCCGTGGTCCTCTGGCGTGGCCCGCAAGGACGCGAGGGTCGGGTCGTGGTCGCGGACCGCACGCAGCGACCGCAGCCACTGGCGGGCGACCGTGGTGGTGGTGCCAAGCTCGGCCGCCACCCCGGCCGGGTCCAGCCGCTGGCTACCGCGCAGCTCCCGCGCGAGATAGGTCTCGGTGATGCGGTCACGGACCAGCCGGCCGCGCAGCCCAGACAGGCCCGGGTCGCGCTGCCGCTGGGCGCGCAGCACCTGGACCAGGTCGTTGGCCAGCCGTGGGGTGACGCTGACCTCGGCGGCCAGCGTGGCGGGGTCGACCTGGTGGCCGCCGTCGACCTCGCGTGCGAGCCAGGTGTAGGCGATCCGCTCCCACGCCGGCCGTGGGTCGGTGGGAGGCTCGGCGGTCGGGTTGGTCGTGTTGGGGCGGCGCTCAGCGGTCATCGTGCGCCCCCTCCCGCTCGGCCTGCGGCGGACTCCCGGCAAACCAGGAGTTGAGCCGCTCGGTCAACGACGGCTGCGGGCTTCCTGCCCGTTCGGCCCGCTGGCGGGCACGCATGGTGGCGTGCTCGCGGCGGCGCTCGCCGCGGCGCAGGTGCCGCTCGGTCTTGTCTTCCAGCTGCTGGCGTCGCCGCCGCTCGCTGGGGGTGTAGAACGGCCGCAGCCGGATCGGGGTGGGGCGCAGGTGCCCGTACAGCAGCACGCCCTCACCCGGCCGCAGCCGGCGCAGGTCCTCCACCGGCAGCAGCGGCCGGTACATGGTTGACTCGTTCAGCGAGTGGCGCCCGTCGGAGCCCATCGAGCGAGACTGTTCGACGTGCTGGCGCTCGCCGATCAGCTTGGTTCCCAGCTCCAGGGCCGACAGGTCGGCCAGGCCTGAGAGGAACAGCTTGGCGCGGTGGTTGTTGAGGATGGTGGAGGCTTTGGTGCCGTAGCGGGCCTCGAGCTGGCTCTTGTCGTGCCAGACCGTCACGAGCTGGATGCCCTGCCCGCGTGCGGTGGTGGCCAGCACATCCAGGTCACTCAGGGCGGCGCAGTTGCCGGCCTCGTCCAAGAACAGCCCGAGCCGCGGGTCCAGCATCCCGTCAGGGGACCGTGCGGCTCGCTCTTGGGCTGCGGCGACGATCTGTTGGGTGATGGTCTCGAACAGTGGCCGCAGCAGCCGTTGCTGGTGGGCGGGGGCGTACAGGTAGATGGTGTTCTCGCCCTGGAGGAAGTAGTCAACGTCGAGGTTGTGACCCTCGGTCCACGCCGCAACCCGCTCGTTTGCGTAGACGTGCAGCATCTCCTCGGCGGTTGCGTACAGGGAATCCCTGGCCCGCTCGCCGCGTGTTTGCGAGGAGTTCCACCCGTCCAGCGCGGCGACGACACCGGTTGTCTGGAGGATCTCGGTGACGCGCTCGTCTTCACGGGTGTCCAGCCAGTGCAGCACGTCGCGCATGGTCAGGCCCTTGACCGCGGCGGCGTACAGGATCGGCGCCAGGAACTTGGTGCCCATCGTCTTCCAGAAGCGATGCTCGGGGCGTTGTTCCTCGGTGGGGGTCTGCTCGATCGCGTTGGCCAGCATCACCGCCATCTGCTGCGCCCCCGCCCAGGTCCCGCAGGCGGCCAGCGGGGTCCACCGCGCCGCCTGTTCACCCGAGGCGCCCAGCGGGTCGATGATGGTCACCTCGCCCTTGCGGGCACGAGTGGCCATCGTCGCCCGCAGCACATCAGGCTTGACCGAGGTGGCCAGCAGTGGGCCTTGCCAGTCGAGGATGCCCGGCACCAGCAGGCCGGTTGTCTTGTAGGAGCCGGTCGGGCCGAACACCAGCACCGAGTGGCAGTCCTCGCTGGCCAGCAGCCGCCCACCCAGGCCCAGGCCGGCCAGGCGGCTGGTACGCCCGACGATCACCCGGCCGGGGGTAGGGTGGCGCACGAACAGCAGGCGCAGCTCCCGCCCGCCGGCCCACACCGAACCGTGCCGGTTGCGGCGGGTGTGCTCGCGGCCCGGCCGATGGCCCGGCGCGCGCCCGGGCAGGTACTGCGTCACCGTCCGCACGATGACCGCGATCCCGCCGGCGATGCCGCCGACCACCATGGCGGCCGAGGCGTACAGGCCGATCGGGCCGGGCAGCGCGGCGCGCACATCGCCAGGCCAGGCCAGCTTGGGGTTGCTGAGAGTGCCGGGCAGGTGCCACAGGACCGCTACTACGTCGGCGGGGCCAAGGTGCATCCAGGTGTGGCCGAACAGCAGACCGGCGAGCTGCCCGCTGAGCCACACCAGCAGCCCGGCCGCGGCGGCTGCGGCCAGGCCCCAGCCAAGCAGCCGCTGTTCGGTCTCGCTGATGCGCGGCTCAGGGACGTGCCGCCCGTTGGGAGGCACCGGAGGCCAGGGATCACGCCACATCCTGACCACCTCCGGACCTGCCTCGATCCGCGTAGCGCTCCTGCTCGAGGAGAGCGCGGTACTCGTCCGGATGCGCAGCGATCAGGCGCCGAACCGCCGCGTGACGGGACTTCCTGAGTCGGGCTTCCCGGCCCGGGTCGAGCATGCTGAGCCTTGCCCGGGTCGTGCGCTTCCGTACTCGCTCCCGCTCCCGCATCCGCAGCAGCTCGGCGGGGTCCTGCCGGCGACGACGGTACGACGCCCGCGAGCGCTGGCGCTGGTGAACCTTGCAATAGCTCGAGAGACGACCATCCGGACGCTGGTAGAAGGCGTCCGCCGGTCGTTGCTCACCGCAGTCAGGGCAGGACTTGCCCGCCTGTCGAACAACGGTGAGCGTGTTGCTACGATCACGCTGCATCTTGGGGTGTCTCCCTCGGGTGTGAGGCCCCGGGGCGGCTGCGTCTTGACGGGTCGAAGCCGCTCCGGAGGCCGCTTCACGGATGGCCGAGAGAGCACCCAGGCGGCGCCCGGATGACAGCGGATTTGCCAGCGGGACGTAGCGTCCGCGGCTGGAATCGAGTGGGACGGCAAGGCACGCGCTACGCACGAAGGCGCAGCTCAAACGGGATGTCAGGGGATCGAGCGGAATCCCTCGGGATGACCGTTAGCCGGTTGAGGGCCTAGTGTCCGCAAGGACGTGGGGGTTCAAGTCCCCCCTCCGACACGAACCATTCGGATACCCGCGCATCACCACGACGCTAGCCCTCTGAGCAGCGGCGACAGCAGGACCGCTTTGCTCCGGAGGTCACCACGGCGTGCTTTCAAGCCCTGTGATCGTGTCAGCGTCTCGGCGGGATCCTCTGAGAGCATCGTGACGACATTCTGACAGCGAGCAGGGCAGCTCGCCCCGGGAGTCATCACGGTCATCAGGACCTCCCAGTGGGCGGACCGCAGTCCTCCCAGGGACGACCCTGCGCAGGTTGTCACCGTGGACACCCACCGACCCGTGGCAGACCTTTGCTGTGGCTAACCGCCGGGCCGACCCGCCCGGTCCGGAATCTCAGATGGGCTGGCGCTGGTATTGCGCCCTCGCTTTGTGGGTGGACGGCGCCAACCAGGGTGACCAGCGCTGAGCGGATCCGGCACGACAGACCGGCGAACTCAACCAGGTCGAGGAGCCAGTGAACCGGCGGCTGGCCGTCGCGTTCGACCAGCTGGCTGTGGCGATCTGATCCTCGCGGAGGCCAAGGCTTCAACATGCCGTGCATTCGCGCACTGCAACAGCGCCCTCACCGCTGGGGCAGCCCGAGGGCCGCGACGGCAAGCCGGTGCACCTGGGGGGCGAGGTCCTGGGGGCTGCGGTCGGGCCCGGCCAGGGCGTCGAAGGTCTCGAAGCTGGTCAGCATGTGCAGCACCACCACCGCCTCCTCGAGCGCGTCGTGGGGCGGGTGGCCGTAGCGGTCGGCCAGCCGTCCGGCCAGCAGCCCCAGCCCCGCCCGCTGGCGCGCGTCCCGGGCTCCGACCCCCTGCGCCAGTTCCGGGTCGAGCGCGGCCAGGCTGCGCAGCCGGCGCAGCACCAGCCGCTCGGCAGCCCAGAAGCGGCCGAAGGCGGCGATGTAGCTGGCCAGCGCGTCCAGCGGGTCGGGCTGGTTGAGCGCGGCGAGCGCGGCCTGCTGCAGCCCCCCGGTGGTGGCCAGCTGGTCGAACAGGGCCTCCAGCAGCCCGGCCTTGGAGCCGAACTGGTAGTAGACGGTCATGCGGGACACGTCCGCGTGGCGGGCGACAGCCTCGACGGTGAAGCCGGCGATGCCGCCGGCGGCGGCCAGGAGCTGGTGGGCGGCGGCCAGGATGCGGGCGCGGGTCTGCTCGGTGGTCGCCTGGCGCTGGCCGAGCCGGTAGGGGCGCGGGCTCATCTGTTCCCTTCCCAGTTATTCTTACAGACAGTAAGATAAATATATGCTGGCGATGCCACTGACAAGGAGGCCCATGATGCAACCACACCCACCCCTGACCGGACTCGACAAGCTCACCCTGGCCGGCTTTGGGGGGCTGCTGGCCGCCACCGGCTGGAAGGTCGTGTTCCTCGGCGGGCTGGTCACCCCCGCGATCGCGTCGGGGGCGCTGTTCCTGGCGACCACCGCCGGCCTGTTGACGATCCGCAGCCGCTGGATGTCGGCGGTGGCCGCGGCGGTGGCCACCTTCGCGGTCGGCGGCGCCGCCCAGTCCCAGGAGGTCAGGGACATGCTCGGCAACCCCTCCGAGGTCGGGGACTTCGCCAGCACGGTGCTGCTGCTGCTGGCCGGCGCGACCGGCGCGATCGGCGGCATCGCCACCACCGTGCAGCGCTCCCGCACCCCGCGGACCACCGCCACGCCACGATAGCCGGGCCCGCGATGACCACTCGCTTGCCCAACCCCGTCCGATGGCGGTGCGCAGCCGGCTTGTTCGCCGTCGCGGCCGGCATCGTCATCCAGATCCTGCCCGGCATCGACTTTCCGGTCATCCCGCCGGGCCTGGTAGGCACCATCGCCGCAGCAGCTGTGGTCGTGCTGCTGCGGCGCCGGTGGGCGCCCGCGGTCGGAGTGCCGGTAGCGATCTGGCTGCTGGTCGGGTTCTTGGTCAACGGCACAACGCCTCGACTCGTCGGCCCCTTGCCCACCGGGGCGTTGGCCGGGTTGTGGGTCCCAGGTCATCGGGCCGCTCACGGCCGGCGTGGAGGCAGGTGCCGCATGGTTTGGTGACTACCGTCATCGTCTCCCGGAAGAAGGCGTCCCATGATCCGCTTGTCCCACTTCGTGGTTGCGCACAAGCTCGCCGTAGCCCTGTTCTGGTTCGTCATGATGATCGGAGGCTTCGCATCTGCCTCGGTCGTGTCGGACCGGCTGACGACGGACGTCTCGCTGCCTGGATACGACGGGTACGAGGCGAACGCCGCGATCCTCCGCTTGTACGGCGCTGGCGGCGTGACCAACCCTCTGGTTCCCGTGATCACCCTGCCAGAGGGCACCACGGTTGACAGCCCCGGCGTCGAGCAGGGCCTGGAGGAGGCCTTCACCGGTCTTGCCGAGCAGCGCGGCTTGCGTGTCGTCTCCTACCCGGCGACCGGCGACCGCGGCTTCGCGTCCTCGGATGGCAGGACAATCTTCGGAGTCGTGTCGACCCTGCCGCAGGAGGAAGCCGAATCGACGGATCTCACACCTGCCGTCACCGGGGCGCTGAGCCGTGCCCTGCCCCAGGGCACGACTATCCGCGTCACCGGCCTCGACCAGATCGCAGCCGAGCTCGGCGAGCGACCCAGCACCGACGGCGACACCGGCGTTCTGTTCGAAACCTTGGTCGGTGCCCTGGGTGCCCTCGTCGTGCTCGCGTTCGTGTTCGGCTCGCTCCTGGCGCTGCTGCCACTCGTCATCGCCGCCGTCTCGATCCTCTCGACGCTCCTCCTGCTCCTGGGTCTGACCACGTTCACCGACATCCTGCTCATCGTCCAGTTCCTCATCGCCCTCATCGGGCTGGGGCTCGCGGTCGACTACTCGTTGCTGCTCGTAACCCGCTGGCGTGAAGAGCAGGCGCACGGCCACGAGCGCGAGGAGTCGGTGCACCGGGCGATGGCGACCGCCGGGCGCGCCGTCCTGCTGAGCGGATTCACCGTCGCGGTCGGCCTGCTCGTGCTGGTGCTCCTGCCCGTGCCGTTCATCCGCGGCGTCGGGTTGGGCAGCATGCTCATCCCGCTCGTGAGCATGGCCGTGACGCTCACCCTGCTACCCGTGATTTTGGCAAGGTTGGGTCCCCGCTTGGACAGGCGGGCGCTGCGTAAGAAGCGGTCGGTGACCGCGGGGCGGCTGTGGACTCGCTGGGCGAACGCCGTCGCCGCCATCCTTGGCTCGCCGTGCTCGGTGCGATCGTCATCACCGCGCCGCTCGTCGCAGCCGCGTTCGGGATGCAGCTGGGTTCGGCGCCCGCGCACGTGCTCACCGGCGCCGGTCCGGCCCATCAGGGCCTGTCGACCCTCGACCAGTCGAACCTGCCGAGCGGTGCGCTGACCCCGATCGAGGTCCTCGTGCCACGCGGCGTTGCCCCGACCTCCGTGGCCGACCGCCTCGCTGACGTCGATGGCGTCCACACCGCGGTCGCTCCGGACAGTCCGGCTTGGCGGCACGGAGGGACGGCGCTTGTGAGCGTTCTGCCGGACGTCGAAACCAGCCTCGACCAGGGTGAGGCCACCGTCGAGCGTGTGCGTGGGGTGGTGGCGGCCGACTTTCCTGGGGTTCGGGTCGGTGGTGTCGGCGCGCAGGAGATCGACGTCGCCGAGGCCACCCTTGGGAGCTTCCCGCTGATGTTGGCGATCATCGCCCTGGCCACGCTGGCGCTGCTGGCCCGGGCCTTCCGTTCGCTGGTGCTGGCAGCCCAGGCGATCCTGCTCAACGCCCTGTCGATCGGCGCGGCATACGGCGTCCTCGTGCTCGTCTGGCAGAACGGCTACGGCTCCGACACGATCTGGGACATCCCCGCGCTCGGGGCGCTGCCGACCTGGGTGCCGCCGATTGTGTTCGCGTTCCTGTTCGGCCTGTCGATGGACTACGAGGTCTTCCTGCTCTCCCGCATGCGGGAGGAGTACGACGCGACCGGCTCCACTAGGGCCGCCATCGTGGCAGGCCTCGGCCGTGTCGGAGTGCTGGTGACCAGCGCCGCACTGGTCCTCTTCTTCGCCTTCGCGGCGCTGTCCAACTTCCCGATCATCGATATCAAGATCATGGCGACAGCCTTTGGTGCTGGCATCCTCCTCGACGCCACCGTGATCCGCGGCCTGCTGGTCCCGGCGCTCGTCGCGCTGTCCGGCCGCAGGACCTGGTGGCTGCCCGCCTGGAGCGCTCGCATCCTGCGCGTCCCGCCCTGCTCTCCCCCTCCCGAGGAGGCCCCACCGCGCGTTCCCATCGAGGTCAAGCCACGCTGACCGGTTCCAGGCCGTTCCGCCCTCTGCCGCGGTCACCGTCTGCTCTGCTGACGATGACCCGCCAGGGTCTCTGGCAGCTCGTGACAACGCTCCGACAACGCGCGTGATCATTGGCGGTGGGATCGCTGGGGCGCGTGCAGGCCGCGGTGTCGCCTCGGCCGCTGGACGGCCGTCTCCGGCGGCCCTACCGGCGCTACCCGCCAGCGACACCGAGCCAACTTACGGAGTCCGAGCGGCAGCTGGGCTTCCGCCTGCCGACGGTGGTTCGCCAGCTCTCTACGCTGGTCGCCAATGGTGGCACTGACCCAGGCTGGGGCTGCTTGGCCCGGTCGGCGGCGCGGCCGACGGCCTGCCGAAGGCGTTCAACCAGGCATGCGAGCGCTCCACCGTCCGCCGGCGGCCGACCTGGATCGACGCGGGGACCCCACACGTGGCGCCAAGGGCGTCCAGGGTGTCAAGCGTGGCGGCCAGCAGGCCATCGTCGCGCCGGTCGGCGCCGACCGGTCACCGGCCACGCTACCTGGGCCGGACCGAGCCATCCTCGCGGCGTTGACCCGCCCGCTCTCGCAGCGCCGCACCACCGATTGGTAACGCCAACACGCTGCGCTGGCACCGCGACCTGGTGCCTGCGCTGTCATGACGTTGTCAGGAAGTTGTCGGAGAGTCTTCGCCGAGACAGACAACGGTCGGTGCCCGCCACGGTATGGGAGTAATCGACCCACCGACACGAACCATTCGGATACCAGCGCCTCACCACGACCCTGGCGCTGTGAGCAGCGACGACAGCGAACGGCTCCCTCGCCGTAGCGTGGGCCGCTGAGGCGCCAGTCGATCGTCCCATGGTCGTTGTCATGCTCTCGGCAGCGGCGCTCTGGCAGGAGCGTGACAACGATCCGACAACGGTCAGCCTGCTCTGGAATCGGAGAAACGGCTCAGGTGGCTCGCCGCAGACGCCACCACCATCACAGCCGACGCCCGGTGCTCGACGCGGCCGCGATGTCGCTCGCTGCGATGGGGTGGCGCTGCCGAAAGCGCTCAAGGGCCTCACGCTCGTGTCAGTAGCCGAACGTCGTGGTGCTCCCGTCGCCGATCCACTGCGACAGCGGTACCGTGCCGGCCAGTTCGGCGTTGGCCAACAGGTCGCCCTTGTCGAGCTTCTTGGCATCGAGGCAGATCGGGCACATATATTATAGTAGCGGCTGCCCGCGTCCGCGAAGCGCTGGAGCAGGTCGGGGAGCGGTGGGCAACCCTCGCAGGCAACGCCGGTCGCCACACCGTCGATCGCGAGGCGTACGGCCTCCTTGGTGAGGAACATGAGGCTTGGCCGCCCCTGCTCGGCG